>Ga0194138_10001087_pt1 | contig 12975 bp, 15 predicted proteins | sample TARM_MetaG_T2_14_FD_134022 | JGI IMG/M metagenome (GOLD analysis project Ga0194138, IMG submission 134022) | Freshwater microbial communities from Pennsylvania, USA, analyzing microbe dynamics in response to fracking - TARM_MetaG_T2_14 (version 2) | ecosystem: Environmental > Aquatic >...
GCTGAATCAATTGAAAGAGACCGATATACTTGTATCGGCCTATTATAAAAAAAATAAAGAGGCGATTATTGAACTGGCTGCGCAGATGGCCGAACAAATCGTGCACCATTCGATTGACAGAGCAGATGAAACAATCATGCTTCTGCTCGATCCGATCCTAAAAAGAATGGAAAAGAACGAGCCATTCATTACGATTACGGTACGTCCGGAAAATGCTGAAACGATCAAATCAAACGTCGCCGAGCACGAAACGGATGAATTTACTGCGAGGTATGTCGTGTTGAGCGATGACACATTGGAAAAGAATGGCTGCATCATTGAGAGCAGCCGTTCCATCATCGACCTGCAGATAAAGAAACAACTGGCTGCAATTGTCACCGATTTGAATATTCTGGGAGATACTAGCCATGTTTGAAATTCCTTTTGAAACATATCATAAACAAATAAAAAAAAAAAAATTCTATCTAAAAATGGGCAAGGTGAGTCAAGTCACTGGACTGATTATCAGAGTAGAGGGGCTGGAAGCTTTTATTGGTGAAGTTTGTGAGATTCAGATCAAGTCGACCGGGAACACCGTCATGAGTGAAGTGGTCGGTTTTGTGGGTGCAACCGTGTTGCTGATGCCACTTGATGAAATCGATGGAATAGGACCGGGCTGTTTGGTGCGCCCAACCGGAAAGACACTTCAGATTGAAGTTAGTGATGAGCTGTTGGGAACCACTCTGGATGGTTTGGGAAGACCGATGGATCAAACGAAACAACTGAATGGTGTTCCGTTCAAAGTGAACAGAAGCGCACCAGATCCATTCAGGCGCAACCGAATAGAGCAGGTCATACCTACCGGAATCAAAGCAATCGATGGGCTGCTTACTATCGGCGAAGGACAGCGGGTTGGTATCTTTGCAGGTAGTGGGGTCGGAAAAAGTACCCTGTTAGGGATGATCGCACGATACTGCGAGGCGGACGTCATTGTGATCGGCCTCATCGGAGAGCGTGGACGTGAAGTGTTGGAATTCATCGAAAAGGATTTGGGTGAAGAAGGCTACCGTAAATCGGTGGTCGTCTGTGCTACTTCAGACTCTCCGCCGTTAGTACGGCTTAAGGGTGCGTATGTTGCCACCGCGATAGCAGAGTACTACAGAGACCAAGGGAAAAAAGTGATTTTGATGATGGACTCCGTAACACGTGTCGCCATGGCACAAAGAGAAATCGGATTGGCTACAGGGGAACCGCCGACATCGAAAGGGTATACGCCGTCAGTGTTCACGGTGCTTCCGAAATTATTGGAGAGAAGCGGCATGTCCGAGCATGGCTCAATCACTGCCTTTTACACAGTTTTGGTTGAAGGGGATGACATGAACGAGCCCATCGCAGATGCGGTCCGAGGGATTTTGGACGGACACATCATCCTTTCAAGGAAAATTGCCGCAGAAAATCAGTATCCGGCAATCTATGTCCAAAACAGCGTGAGCCGTTTGATGAAAGATATCGTTCCGGAATCACACAGCCGTGCAGCCGGAATGCTGAAAGAGAATATGGCCATCTATGCAGAAGCGAAAGACTTGATTGACGTAGGTGCCTATCGGAAAGGGAGCAGCCCAGAAATTGATCGGGCTATTTCGCTTGCACCCGTCATCAAAAACTTCTTGAAGCAGCGTGTGGATGAACCACATTCACATAATGAAATTGTGGATACCTTACAAAATTTGTTCAAATGATCAGAAAATCAAGGTGATATTAGGTGAAAAGACATCAATTCTCAATGGAAAAAATTCTGGAGTGGCGAATCACTGAAGAAGAGAACGCCAGGAAATCCGTTCTCCATGCCCAAAATCAGATGCAACAGCAGCAGCAACAACTCAGGCATCTGGTTAATGAAAACACGAAATTGAAACACGATCAAATGAAGCTGACGGAGATACACACTTTAAGGTATAACCATCACCTTAAAGGCATGATTGATGAAAAAATAGTCATTCAAAAAAATGCTATCGATCAAGCGCAAAGTGATATGGATAAGCTTCAAGAAGCGTTGGTACAAGCACACAAAGACCGCAAAATAATGGAAAAATTAAAAGAACGCGAAAGTGTGCAGGTGCTTGCGCGAGTAAAAAGTGAAGAACAAAAGGAGCTTGACGAAATCGCTACCCTGCAGTATAAAAAAAGCTACTTTTAAGTCGATTTAGTATAGGGTAGGTATCGAAAGGAGGTGAAAAATTGATTACTGGTGCATTATCCGGAATTTCAGCGCAATTTCTCAATCCGGCTCAATCATCTGCCACAAAAGCAGACGGTTTAATTTTTGACAATGTTTTGTCGGGTATGATCAAAGGCAAGGAACCAGCGACTAGCATACAAGAAGGACCACCCGTCTCCGCGGAAGCGGAGGATTCGGAAGAGAGCGCTGATCAGGAAGCAACAGAACAAAGCTATTTGAATCTCTACCCCTACAGAATCCTTCAGGATGGGAAAGCTACGGTATCAGTCAGGAATGTTCCGACAGATGAAAAAGCAGAACAGACGGGAACGTGGCTCGGCAGCGTGGCAGAGAAACAACAAGTGATAACAGAGAAACTTGGCTACGCTACGCACACAGAAACGCCAGCACTACCTGAAGAAGTTGAAGCTAAATCAAAACTGGAAAGATTGCCTGTTTCTTCCGTACAGGAAAGCAGCCCGCCCGAGGAATCCTTGACAAACTATCCGGACGGATCAGCAACAGTTGAAAAAGAAGATCAGACGGGAACGGGGCTTGTCAGCGTGGCAGAGAACCAGCAAGTGATAACGGATAAATTTAACTACGCTGTGCCCGCAGCGAAAACGCCTGCACGACCTGAAGCGTTTGATGCTAGGGCTCACATTGAACAATTGCCTCTTTCGGACGCCGCTATCACCACCAGCGCAAGCGGATCGCAAGAGGATGAGCAAGCATCCATTCCAGAAAGCATAGGGATAAGCGAACACGGAGAAAAAGAGCACTATCCGACCACGGTTGATATGCGGAAACAACAAGTTGATTTTAATTCGGCAGAACCTGAAAACCTCTTTGAACAGGAAGTAGAGAACAACTCGATTTCTGATGAAGAACATAATCTAGACCTACCGGAAGCAGCAGGAAAAACACCAAATGTAAATGAAAACAAAGCACTAATGAATCAGGGACCAGTTATCCGTGAACTGGCCACAGAGACTGTGTTTGGGCATAAGCCGTCAAAAATGACTGCATCTCATATCGAAGACATCCAAAAGACGATCGAAATGCAGATAGAAAAAACGCCCGTGTTGGGTACCACAGTCGTGAAAATACTTCTTACTCCCGATAATATCGGGGATATCCATGTGCAGCTGATCAAAACGAAAGACAGCATCACTGCCGTTCTGCATGTCCAGGATGCCGAAACGAAGGGGCTATTGGAGGAGCAATTGCCACTATTGATGGAGCCGTTCAAACATAGCGTTTCTGAAGGTCCGCTAACACTTACGGTTGTTGCTGACCCGAGTTTGGCTTTTTCATTTTCAGAAGGAGCTGATCCAGGCCATAGAAAAATGGAACGGCAAGAATCCAGAAAAAGAACATCCGAAGAAAAGACAGAAACAACACAAAAACCAACGACGAAACAGTCTTCAAGAGGGCTGAGCTTATTGGCATAAAGAGGAGGTGAACAGAAAGTGGATATCACGTCAAATTTTACGATCGGATCGACGGAACAGCTGGTGACCAATAAAAGCCAAAGCAATTCCGATCTTTCTATGGACGATTTTTTACAGATCATGGCTGCAGCCATAAAAATGCCTGCCATGTCAGAAGAAGGAGGAGGAAGCAGTGGAGGTTCCACCGATTACATGACTCAGATGATCCAATTCAGTACGATGGAACAATTGAAGGATTTGACTGAAGCACTGAACACAACCATGTTGATGACCCAACAACAACAGGCACTAGCAATGATCGGGAAAACGGTTACTGTGACTGGGGAAGCAAGCATCGTTACAGGCGTAGTGGAAAAAGTGAAATTTTCAAATGGATTTGCAACAGTGATGATTGGAGGGAAAGACTACTATTTGAATGACATACAGTCGATTGGAGTGTAACCGGATGGATATAAGAGCGAATGCCGATATCAAGAGGATTGAGCCATTCCGACAGGATAACAAAAAGCAACAGGTATCAAGAGAGTTCCAAACACTCATGCAAGAGGCACTTACCCATAGTACAGATGTAAAAGGGTTGAAGATTTCCAACCATGCTCAAAAACGTCTGGACCAACGAGGATTCTCATTGGCGGGTGAAGATATGAGTAACCTGAGCCAAGCGATGGATGAGCTGGATGACAAAGGTTCAAAAAACTCTTTATTATTTTATAAAGACATGGCTTTGATCGCAAGCATAGACAATCGCACAATCATCACCGCATTGAACCAAAATGAATTGGATACAGTAATGAATATCGACAGCACCAAATTCATTAAAGACTAAAAAACGGCCGGACCGAAAAGGAAGCCGTTCGATCCTTGAATGATTGATGGGATCAAGATATTAACTAACTAATTGGAGGAAATCACATGTTAAAATCATTATACTCTGGCGTTACAGGTATGAAAAACTTACAAACAAAGATGGATGTAATCTCAAATAATATAGCCAACGTAAACACAACTGGATTCAAAAGCGGAAGGGTACGTTTTGAAGATATGATCAGCCAATCGGTCGCGAACGCCCAAGAAGGGGTAAATGCGAAGCAAGTTGGACTAGGGGTTCAGACAGGCGCTATTGACACAATCATGAATGGTGGATCTTTACAAGCGACAGGAAGAGAACTGGATTTCGGGATAGAAAATGGCGACAACTCTTTCTTTGTCGTGAGCGGGGATGGAGGAGTCAATAATTATTATACAAGAGATGGTGGCTTCTATCTGGATGCAGAGAATAATTTAGTGACGAGTGCGGGTTACAGTGTGATGGGGGTCAACAATACTGAAGGTGATGGAACCGAGACGCTGGAAAAACTGAGTGTACCTGCCTATATCCAAATAAATGCTGACGGATCGATTACAGCATCCAACGGTATTCCTGATGGAGCAAACAACGTGTTCGGTTTGAAAAGTCATTCCGTTGACAGTAAAGGTGTCATCACCGGGAATTATGGGAATGGAGAATCCTATGTAATCGGACAGGTTGCATTAGCTAAGTTCGCTAATGCAGCTGGATTGGAAAAATCCGGTGGCAACTTGTACGTTGAATCAGCCAATTCAGGCGTTGCGGAACTAGGATTTCCAGCAGATGATGGTTATGGCGTTATCCGGTCAGGATTTTTGGAAATGTCAAATGTCGATCTCGCGAATGAGTTTACTGAAATGATCATAGCTAATAGAGCCTATCAAGCAAACTCAAGAAGCATAACGACTTCTGACTCGATGTTGGAAGAGTTATTGTCATTGAAACGCTAAACTTCAAGATGAAATGAGGAGAGTCCATGATAGCTTTAACCAGTGTTTCAGGCGGGGCGTTTTTTTTGAATTGTGACTTAATTTACCGTATCGACGAAGCGTACGATACGATAATAACCCTGTCTGATGGTCAACACATTCGTGTGAGTGAACCGGCAACTCAAATTGTAGAAAAAATTGTGGACTATAAAAGGAAAATTTATCTTGCTTTACCGGAGGTGGGAAAATGAAAAAAAATCCAGTTCCACCGTTGGCGCTTGTCATAGGGGTAGCTTTAATCATTTGGTCCATTAATCAGGGCGGAAGTATGAGTGGGTTTATTGATGTGCCGTCTTTAATTATCACACTAATTGGCTCGTTTTGTGCCTTGTTGATAAGCTTTCCATTTTCGGATATAAAAAAAATTCCGATAATAGTAAAGAAAGTCATCAGTACGACCACTGATGATAAAAATGAACTGATTGAAAAGTTTACCGAGCTATCTCGTTTAGCCCGCAGCAATGGGATTTTGACTTTGGAACAAGAAATCAGCAAAATTGACAATCTGATTTTACGGGACGGCCTTCAGATGGCAGTGGACGGTATGGATCCTACTGATATCAAAAGTATCCTTGAAATAAAAATTGAGAATATGGAGGCACGGCATGGAGTTGGACAAGCCATTTTCCTGAAATGGGGAGAAATGGCTCCTGCATTCGGCATGATCGGGACATTGATTGGATTGATCAATATGTTAAGCCAATTAAATGATCCCAGCACAATCGGGAGCGGGATGGCAGTAGCCTTGATTACGACCTTCTATGGAAGTTTTTTTGCCAATCTATTGTTCATACCGATAGCTACCAATCTTAAAATGCAGACCGAAGCCGAGTTGGAAGTCTGTGACATGATCATTGAAGGCGTCTTGTCGATTCAAGCAGGGCAAAATCCTAGAACAATCGAACAAAAATTGAATGGCTACTTGGACAACAAGCTTGTAAAAAACAAAAAGAAAAATATAAAAACGAACGCTTCTGCTGTTCCAAGTGAGGTAAATTAGCATATGAGCAAAAGGCGTAAGCGAAGTTCTGAATCAGGTGGTTCTCCGGAATGGATGACAACATTTTCGGATTTGATGACGCTCTTACTGACTTTCTTCATTTTGCTCTACTCGATGTCCAGTGTCAGTAATGTAAAGTTCACACAAGCTGCAAATTCCTTGCAGAATTCATTTGTAGGATCTGGGCAAAAAAGTATTTTGGACGGTGCACAATGGATTCCTGAAGAAACCGAAACGGATTCAAATGAGGATTCTTCAATACTGAAAAAAGAGTCCGAGGCTATTCAATCGGCAAAAGAAGAAGTCGCTCAAGTTGAGTTACTCACGCCAGATGGTCAAACGATGATTGCAGTGGATCCAGAAGTCATCGAAATGTATCAAGAAGTCATAGATTTTGTCGAAAAGAATGGATTGTCCGAAGAAATCAGTATGAGTATGGATGCAGATGGTGTCTACATGAACGTGAAGGCAGCAATCTTGTTCACTCCAGGCAGCGCGGTCATAACCGAAAGTGGCACCGCGGCTTTGCAAAAAGTAACAGAATTAATCGGTAATTTTGAAAATAAAGTAGTGATTGAAGGGCATACAGATAACGTTCCCCACCACGATCAAAAATTTGAGAGTAACTGGGAATTATCGGCGGGTAGAGCTATTGCCGTTCTCAGACACTTGGCTGAACAGCGAAACATTGACCCAGCACGTTTATCCGCTGTTGGCTATGGAGAATATAATCCGCTTGTTCCAAATGACACAGCCGAACAGCGTGCTGAAAACCGAAGAGTCAACATTGTGTTGGTTTATGAACCGGAGGGGGCAGAATAATGGAAAAAGAAGCACAGTTGCCTAAGAAACAGAACGTTCCAAGGCTTATTCTGATAGCAGTAATTTTAGTGGCTCTGATGATTGGTGGAGGAACGATCGGTTCTTTGATAACGACAGGGAAAGCAAAAGAATGGATCACTAGCTTCAATAAAAAAGAAGTGGAGAGCATACTGGTTCCCCAAGAAGAATTTCTTGTAAATTTAAAATCCAATGATGGCAGTCTGGATGATTTTTTGAAAATTGAAATGTCCGTAGAAACAACTGATGAAGAGAACGGAACAATTCTGACTGAAAAGGCGGCAATTGTGCGCGATGCAATCATCAGTGTCCTCAGAAATAAATCTACTGATAATATTTTTGATGAAGCTGAGGGAGTCTTAGTCATTAAGCAGGAGATCATTTCGAAAATCAACCAAAATTTGGGTTCGGATGTCGCAAGTGAGTTATACATTACAAATATTGTCATGCAATAGCAAAGTGGAAGGTGTGCGTCAAAGAAATGGAAAATGAAATATTATACATCGGGAAAGTTTTATCGTGTTGATTTTTGTTATTTTTGCCATAAATTACCTGTTGAAACTATTGGATCGATTCGTCAATAAGAACGGCAAATACATCACCATGATAGAGCGCATCCCATTGAACCGCACATCTTCTCTTTGTGTCGTTAAAGTAGCTGATTCCTATTTTTTGATGAGTTGTACAGATTCCAAGAATGAAATTTTAAAGGAATTGAACATTGAAGAGATAAAGGAAGAAAAAGCAGTTTTGGATCCAAAGCAGCATAAAAAAATTGGTCCAAAAAGCCAGGTGGTTTTTGAAGAAGTTGATGAGAATGTCATAATTTCACGAAGAGGAATGAGAAAATAGGATGTTGAAAAAAGGAATTGTCACAGGCAGCGTTGGATTGTTATTTTTGACATTTCCTCAAAAAGTTCATGCAGCAGAAATCGTTGACACAGTTCAAAACGCTTTGGGTGGGACATCCGATGCCGTAAAAATGTACGTATTGATAGGGCTTCTGAGTGTCATACCGGCATTTTTGATATTGACTACATGTTTTACGCGGATCATCATTGTCTTTTCTTTTTTGAGAAGTTCGTTAGGCACAGAGCAAAATCCTCCCAACACTGTCTTGATAGGCTTGGCGGCCTTCTTAACATTTTTTATCATGAGGCCAGCTTATACGGAAGTTTACCACGAGGCAGCGGTTCCGTTGATGGAGGATAGAATTGGGATCGAAGAGTTTTTTTACATTGCAGAGGATCCGATCAGAGACTTTATGCTAAAACAGACGAGGGAGAAGGATCTTGCTCTCTTTCTGGATCTGCAGGGGGATGACATGCCAACCAATACGGGAGATGTAAGTTTGCTCAGTCTCATTCCGGCCTTTGCGATCAGCGAATTGCGGACGGCCTTTACAATCGGGTTTTTGATTTTCATTCCTTTTTTGGTGATAGACATTGTTGTTGCAAGCATTTTGATGTCCATGGGTATGTTCATGTTGTCGCCGGTAATGATTTCATTGCCGTTTAAGTTACTCCTGTTCGTTTTGGTGGATGGGTGGTATTTGGTTGTTGAGTCGCTAGTTTTAGGTTTTCAATAGGGGTGCATGAATGTCGATAGAAAAAGTTTTAGATGTTTTGAGAGAAGGCTTCATGACCATTCTGATCGTTGCCGGACCGACGCTGGCCATCGCATTGGTGGTAGGCTTGATCATCAGTATCATTCAAGCAGCTACACAGTTGCAAGAACAAACGTTAAGCTTTGTGCCAAAAATATTGTCCGTAATTGGAGCCTTGATTGTATTCGGCAATTTTATGCTGAATGCGCTGATCGCTTATACAGAAAAAATATTCGAGTTGATCGCTGGATTGTGATGGGTAAAGAATGCTGATTACATTACAGAAACTCATATTGATCTTTATGCGGATAGGTGCTTTCATTTTTATAAGCAAGGGATTTTCATTCAAAGGTGTACCAACTGTTGTGAAGATTGCCATTTCTTTGGGCTTGAGTTTACCGGTTTACGCCGTGATACCCGCCATGGAGTCCGAGCTGGGCTTGGTGCAACTGGCGCTTTTCGCCCTGAAGGAATCGCTGGTCGGCCTGGCGCTAGGCTATATCACAAACCTCTTCTTTTATGCGGTTGAGATAGCCGGGAATTTTGCCGATTTCCAGGTCGGTTTTTCGATGTCGGCCGTCTTTGATCCTGCTTTAGGGTTCCAGGCTTCTTATTTCGGGAAAATATATTATTGGATGGCGCTGTCCATCTTCTTTTTTACGGATATGCACCATCATGTCTTGCGAGCATTGGTATCCGGATTCGCGGTTTTCCCCATCGAAGCGTTTTCCGTAGGGGATTTTGGAGTGAAAGGGATTGTCACTCTGTTCTCGATGATGTTTGAGATAGCGTTGAATCTCTCGGCCCCTATCGTTATTGTGGCTTTGTTGACGGAAGTCGTTTTAGGAGTGCTCTCTCGGACTGTGCCTCAGATAGATGTGTTGATGCTTAGTATGCCTTTAAAGATTCTGGTCAGTATGTCACTTATGCTGGTTCTGTTGCCTAATTTAATGGACAGCATGACAGAGATGCTGCCATTGATGGTGAAATACATGACTGAATTTATCCAGTCACTAAGCTGATGAAGAGGTGAGTGTGTGAGCGAGAAAGATGGAAAGACTGAAAAACCCACCCCCAAAAAGCTGAAGGACGCCCGAAAACGTGGAGAGATAGCCAAGAGCCAAGAATTCAATTCCGCCTTTACTTATATCATGTTCATGATGTTCGCGATCGCGCTATCCACGCACGCCCTTCAATATGGGTATGTTTATCTGAAAAGAGAATTGGCAGTTGATTATGATGTGGGTGGACTTGAAAATAATCTCAATGATATTGGGATGAAGGCAATCGCAGCCATCTTCGTCCTGGCGGGACCTTTCCTGGGGCTGGCTTTTGTGGGCGCTTTGATCGCAAATATCATCCAGACTGGGTTATTGTTCTCGATGGAATCCCTAAAATTCAAAATGAGCAGGATGAATCCCGTGAGCGGGCTCAAAAATATGTTCAGCAAAAAAACGATGTTCAATTTGGTGAAAAACATCCTCAAGATGATCCTGATTGCCTATGTCTGTTACATATCGTTCGAAAAATCGGGTTACTACATCATCAACGCGGCGGCAGTGGGGACCGAAAAGCTCTATTTTTTGATTCTCGAGCTTGTCAAAGACATCAGCACGAACCTGGCCATTTTGTTGTTTCTGTTGGGAATGGTGGATTACATCTATCAAAAGTATGACTACAAAAAGAATCTGCATATGACCAAACAAGAAATCAAGGATGAGTACAAAGAATCCGAAGGTGATCCGCACATAAAATCGATGCGGCGCCAAAAATATAAACAACTCACGAAACAGATGTTGAAGGATGTGGAGTCCGCAACAGTCATCATCACCAACCCAACGCATCTGGCGATTGCTGTGCGTTATGACAGTACGAAAGATCAAGTGCCTGTAGTCGTCGCAAAAGGGGCGGACTATATGGCAGGGAAAATCCGCGAAATCGCTTCAAAAAATGCTGTTCCGATCATGGAGAACAAACCAGTGGCGCGTGCCATGTACCGGACAGTAGAGGTCGGTCAGACGATACCGTTGGATTTTTATGAAGCGATCGCTGAGATGATTGCCTTGATCTATCAGATCGATGAAAGCAACAAGCGAAAAATATAAGCGAGAGAAAGAGTGATCTAATGGCTGCACAACTGACTAAAAGAAATGGGAATGCTTCAGCATTCATGGATATAGGGATTGCAGCATTTGTCGTCCTCATTTTGGCGATGATCATTATTCCCTTACCGGCGCCGCTTCTCGACTTCTTGTTGATTGTGAATCTGGCCTTATCCCTGACGATTCTGCTGTTGACGTTGTTCACAAAAAACGTCCTGGAATTCTCAACTTTTCCGACGCTGCTTTTGCTGACAACCATGTTCAGGTTGGGGCTGAACATTTCGTCCACGCGTTTGGTCCTGACTGAGGGCGACGCGGGCAAGGTTATCGATACGTTCGCGAACCTGGTCGCCGGGAATAATATTATAGTCGGCGCCGTCATCTTCATCATCATCTTCATCATTCAGATGATCGTCGTGACCAATGGCGCAAGCCGGGTATCGGAAGTATCCGCACGTTTCACATTGGATGCGATGCCCGGAAAACAAATGTCGATCGACTCGGATCTGAATTCAGGTCTGATCAACGAACAGCAGGCGAAGCAACGCCGCAACGACTTGGAACGGGAGACGCAATTTTTCGGTGCCATGGACGGAGCGAGTAAGTTTGTTAAGGGAGATGCAACAGCCGGTATCATAATCACGTTCATCAATTTGATCGGCGGTACGCTCATCTATTCTCTTCAACAAGGCATGCCCATCATGGAAGCGATCAATAAGTTCGGGAGATTGACAATCGGCGATGGTTTGGTCAGTCAGATCCCTTCCTTACTGATTTCAATCGGTTCCGGTATTTTGGTCACAAGATCCGGAAACGCAAAAACATTCGGGACCTCATTGGTGCCGGAGCTGATGTCCAGTTCAAAAGTGCTCTATCTGGTTTCCGCCATTTTGCTGATTTTCGCAATTTTGCCGGGTTTTCCGACAGTCGCCTTCGCGATGATGGCGATCCTTTTGGGTGGTTCGAGCTACCTGATCCAACAAAATGAAAAGAAAGAACAATTCGAAAAACTGGCTGAAGAGCAACGCACGCTGGCAGGCGAGCGCCTGCTTCAAAACCAGTCGAGTGAAGAAACGGTCACGGCCTATCAAGTGGATCCGCTGGCCATTGAGATCGGCTACGGTCTGATCGCAATAGCTGATGAAACAAAAGACGATAATCTGATGAACCAAATCCAGAGCATCCGGAAACAGTGCGCCACGGAAATCGGTATCCTTCTGAAGCCGATCCGCATCAAGGATAATCTGCAGCTGGGCATGAATCAATACGCCATCAAAATAAAAGGCAACACCTATGCACAAGGCGAGTTGTACATGGATCGCTACTTGATTTTGTCGCCAGGGGATACGGAGTTTGCTTTCAATGGGATCGCAACCAAAGAGCCTTCCTTCGGGCTGGATGCCATGTGGATAACTGCCGATGATCGGGAGATGGCGGATATGCAAGGGTATACCGTGGTGGATCCGCTCACGGTGTTCGTTACCCATCTGAAAGAAACCATTTTTCAGCACAGCCAGGAGCTGCTCGGCAGGCAAGAAGTGAAGCAACTGCTGGAAACGCTGAAGGAAACGCACAACGTTGTCATCGATGAGTTGATACCGGACATTCTCAGATTAGGCGAAGTCCAAAAAGTGCTTCAGAATTTGTTGAAGGAAAATATACCGATCACTGACATGGTGACTGTGCTGGAAACATTGGCTGACTATGGGACCACGATAAAGGATATTGAACTATTGACAGAATATGTCCGTCAAGCATTGAAGCAAACCATCGTAAAAAATTATTTGGATGAAAATGCGGTACTGAATGTCGTTACGATCCATCCAAACACTGAGGAAATGCTCGGTAAAAATATCCAAAAATCTTCAACAGGATCGATTCCACTGATTCAAGGAAACAACGTCACAAAATTATTCGACAGCATAAAGAAAATCCATAAC
>Ga0194138_10001089_pt1 | contig 12967 bp, 10 predicted proteins | sample TARM_MetaG_T2_14_FD_134022 | JGI IMG/M metagenome (GOLD analysis project Ga0194138, IMG submission 134022) | Freshwater microbial communities from Pennsylvania, USA, analyzing microbe dynamics in response to fracking - TARM_MetaG_T2_14 (version 2) | ecosystem: Environmental > Aquatic >...
CGACGTCGGCGCCGTATTGGCGCGCTCTCTTCGATAGTGTCCACGTGTCCACCTAGAACTAGATGGACACGATGCTCCTTGCTACGCGGGTCCCCTTCAAGACGGGTTCACCGGGTGCTTACCGGCATTCCGACGCACTTCGCTCACCACGTTGGCAAGGTTGGTTTGCATCTGCTTGAGGGCGTGGAGCAATTGACCGATCTCGTCAGAGCCGCGTGAGTCAAACGGCTTGGCTAGATCGCCATGCGAAACCGCGCTGGCCACATCCGCCGCGCGGGCAAGTGGCTTCGTAATGGTGCGGCTGAATATGAAAGCGCCGGCCAGCCCCAGCCCAAATGCCACGAGCATCAGTGCGGAGCTGACGACCAATGCGGTGCGCGCGGCTTCAGCCGTTTTGGCTGATACGGCGATGCTTTCCTTCGCGATCTCTTGAGCTGCTTCATCCAGCAGGCGTGCTGGCTCGCGATCGACTCCGGCTACGACCTTGTCGCCAACGGTAGGGTCGAACGAGGCGGCGACGAACATATCGTGGCCCTTTCGGTAGCCGACGCCCATGGCGACATGCGCTGCGGCAAATTGCTTGATCAGGTCTCGACTCTTGCCAGGTGGAAGCGAATCCTGCAGCGCCTTTGCCTGATCAGAAACAGCCTGCTCACCTTTCAGGAAGGCCGCCCAATATTTGTCCAGCTTGACTGGGTCTTCACCACGCAGAAGCGTGTCCTTCCACTCCTGCACTTGCGTTTTGAAGGTAACGAGCATTTTCGTCACCGCCCGCTCATCGGCGACGCGGGCCTGCACGGTGGTGTTGTATTCAACGATGGAGTGGTTGAGCGAAGCGATTCCGTAGATTGCTCCGGAGAACATCAGCAGCAGCGCAATACCAAAGGCGAGGGGCAGTTTGATCGACAGTTTCATGATGACGGGTAAGACGAGTTCGGCGAGACCTGGTCCTCGCCTGGACGTCTTCTTATCGGCCAATCTGCGTGCCACTTAAGGTGAATTCTTGCAGTGCACTATTGCAGCGAAAATATGTGCGCCCTCTACCACCTCGCCGCGGTTGAAGCGCGACGCGCTAACGCCGAGTCCTCTATATTCACGGTTGATAGGTGTCAAGGCCAATGTCGAAGACTCGTCTACAGTGGCCTGATAGTCTGGTGGCCAACGTCCCCGGCTTGGCTCCTACCTCTCAATGGAGTGATGAGACTGCATGTGTGTGTCAGCAAGCCGCGCATCGATTCAATTGGGAGATTGGGCTGGTCGCTGCGAACGGTGCTCTGATCTCAACGGGCAATTCTGATGGTCAACTCCGCCGCATCATCTCCTTTGCACGCCGAGGCACCGGCCCTGTCGATGCTCTCTCGGCTGGCCACGCCTGAGATCGCAATCGTCGAGCACTGGGCACCAGAGTATCTACGGAGCAACGACCCCGAGATCGGTCATCGGCTCAGAGTCGCCATTCGTAGACTGCGGGCGCTTTTGTGGGCCTATCGGGACCTGCTTCCGAAGGCGCTGGCCGATGACTGGCGATGCAGGCTAGCGGATGTTGCGGCTCAAATTGGGCCGCCGAGGAACTGGGACATCATCGTCAACGTGCTGTTGCGCGCTGCCGTTCCGCCGAGCCAGCCTTCTGCCTTGATCTTGCTGGAGGCGTTGGAAGACATCAGGCAGCGCGCGCGCGCCGAGAGCCGCGTTGCATTCGAGGGCATCGGGCCTGAGAGGCTGATGGCTGACTTTAGCGAAGCGATCGGCAAGGCAACGCAGGCGCAGCCAGAGACCAGCGAGACGCTCGGAAAGTTTGCGCATGCCAGTATTGCAGCGGCGTCCAGGCGGGTGAATCGAGCGCTTCGTCGCGCGTCGAATGGTGGCTTGCAGGAATTGCATCAGACGCGTATCCAAATCAAGCGACTGCGTTACCTGCTTGAGTTCTTCTCGCCCGTGTTGGGAAAGAAGGACATCAAACGAATTCGCCGACTGGAACAGCTTCAAGACGCTTTAGGAGAGCTGAACGACGTGGTTGTCGGGGCAACCTACATCTCCCAAGTCCCCGTCAGACCGGAGTATGCGACAGCCCACGAACTGTTTGTGCAATGGCTTAGAAAGGAGAAGAAGGCCCGACGTCGTGCTGCTATTGCCGCATTAGGGTGTCTTCCTTGCGAGCGCTGAGGTTCTACTTGGAGCGCCGGTCGGGGAGGTGCAGTCACTTATCCACAGAAGCAGTGGGCAAGATCCGGTCCAAGCTTTGTCAGGAGGCGTCGGGCCTCAGCCTGATCGGTGTGTTCAAGTTTTTTGCCCGTCGGAAACTATATATACTGTTTCAGTACACATCAGAAAAGGGGGCAACAGATGGAACTCGAAATGGCAAAGCAAGCGGCAGTGGCTGAGAACGCATCGTCCAGTGCGACAGCAAAGACTGGCCGAACCAAATCTGAAGCGAGCGCAGGCGCGCGAGCAACCAAACAAAGCTCGGCCAAGCCGGCGGCATTGCCAACCGGGCAAGAGAAAAACCAGAAGAAGACAAAGCGTGCTGCCAGTGTGGCTACCCCAGCGGGAGAGATGGCACCGGAGAAGCCGAAGAAAACCAAGGTTGTGCGGGACAGTTTCACGATGCCGGAAGCAGACTATCGAATGCTCGCCGAGATCAAGGAGAGGTGTCTCGCAGGTGGTAAGAAGGTCAAGAAGAGCGAACTCTTGCGCGCTGGAGTCAACCTATTGGCCGCGATGCCGGCGAATCGTCTGCTCGCCGTCGTAGCGAAACTAGAGTCTGTGAAGACGGGTCGACCAGCAAAGGATTGATGGTGCGGTATTCGCGCTGACGACGATCTGCCAATCAGCGCTTGTATGGACCGGCATACGCGAACTGGCCCCTTGCCCCCTGCAGGCGCGAACCTACAGCGGACCCCTGAACACCGGATCGGCAAAAAAAGCGCAGCCATCTTGGCTGCGCACGAGGAGGAGAAAAGGCCCGACCTATCTTTTTTCAACTAAGTCACATGAAAGCAATGACAAAAATGTCATTCATGTGATGTAAATCTTCGACAATTGCCTTGCAGCCGTCGCCTGCCGACAATAGCAAGACAGCGATGAATACCTTGGGGGCGCTGCAACGCAGCAGTGGGCAATTCAGCAGTTCAGCGGCTGCTCAATACAGGTGCTGGCCGTGCTCGGCAGGGGCTCCGGTTTCAGATACGCATACACATACACAGGGTTTATCTGCGCACCATGGGACGATGCCATGTCCTATCCGCAGATGCAGCGGCTCCATCGTGTGTCCGCCGATGTTGATTCGGCCGTTGCAGCGATCGCCGCAGGCATGCGCGACGGTCGTGCGATTGCCGAGCGGTGCTTCCCGGCGTTCCTTGAAGGGGGGGCAGACGGAGCCGCAGACGCCCCCCATCTGACAGCTTGGCGCATGCCCTCAGCCACCGAGGGCATCTCGCCGCAGCCTTTTTGGCCGGCCCGATGTCGATCGAGACGGCGTCGCGGGAAAGATCAGCGCGCGGCGCTGTACACGTCGCTGCCAAAGCCCTGCAGGCCGTTCATGCCGGCATAGCCAAGATGCGATAACCCGAAAACGTCCTCGATGCTCTTGAGCAGGGCATAGTGGTTGTAGGGCGTATTGCTGACCGTGCCCGGCTTGACGAAGGGGGAGAGCACCACCGCGCCGACGCGGCCACCGCCAGGGCCGGTCAGGCCCGGCGCGACCGAGTTTGGCCCGGTCGGCTCACCGCAGCAGGCCGAGGTGTCATTCGTATCCGCTTCGTCGAACGTGATGATCAGCAGGCCATCGGACTGGAACGCCGGTGAGTTGATGATCTGCGGCACCCAGGCCTGCAGGAACCGGTTGACCGCCGGCAGTCCGCCTGCGCTCTTGCCGTCCGCGCAGGTGGGCTCGTCGTGACCATCGTTGCACAGGTTTGGCACGATGAAGGAGAACGCGGGCGTGGTTGCAACGCTGTTCAGATCGGTGGCCAGCGAATCGAGCCGCACCACATGACTGTCGCAATACGACTGGTTGTCGATCACTGAGTGGAAATACATGAACGGGTTGTGGCGCGTCGCGTATCCGTCCGTCGCGATGGCGGACTGCGTGCCGTCCTTGCCATTGAGGGCGGGGTGGGAGCAGGTCGATCTGCCGTCGCGCGTCAGATCGTTGCCCATGTCTTCCATATAGCCGCGCCAAGCCAACCCTTTGGCATCCAGTTGGCTGGCGATCGTGCCGATGGCGGCAGGGTAGACACAGCCGGTTCCAGTCACCTGCCCGTTGGCATCGGGGCTCATGGTGCCCAACCAGTCGGTGTAGTACTGGCAGTCAGCCTGGGTCTGCGCATTGGGTGCCTGACCGCTGATCATGGTCAGGTAGTTATCGTTGCTGTTGTGGCCGGTACCGTAGTACTGAGTCAGCAACGCGCCTTGGCTCGTCAGCGTGTTTGCGAGGTAAGGCGCTTGGCTGCCAGAACCGAAAGTCTGGGTATAGCCCTTGTTCTCCAGCACGATGACGAACACATGGCCGATCCGGCTTGCGGTTGGCGTCACCGGGGCCTGCGCGGGTGGCGAGACCGGAGCCGGCGACACTGCTGCCGAAGGCCCACCTGTCGAGTTGGCTGCATCGCTCGCGCCGCCGCAGCCCGTCAGCAGGCAGGCGAGGAAGGTTGCGAGGATGCCGCTGGTCAGCCAGTTCAATTGGGAAAGTCGCATGATGGCCATGGTTCAAGGAAGAGGAAAGCCCAACGAGGTGGCGATCGTGCGAAGGGAACTGATGCCAGGAACGCCGCTGATGCCGGGGACGCTGCCGGTGATGGAGCCGGAGCACACGCCCCCGAACGGACCTTGCGGGACAGAGTAAGCCGGCGCCGACAGGTTTGGCTGAGCGACGAAGTCGAGCGCGTAGGCGATCGAATTGGTGTCCGGCAGCCCGCCACGCGCGCCAAGGGCATTCAGCCCGAAGCGCCAGGTCAGCAACTGATGAATTGAACTCGGGTCGAGCGGCCAATGACTGACGTGCCGACGCTTGACCCGGGGCCCGATCAGCACCATCGGCACACGGAAGCCGAGGTAGCCGTCGTTGCCCAACTGTGTCTCTGCGGCAGACACCGGGCGCTTGAACGGCGGTACGTGGTCGAAGAAGCCGCCCCACTCGTCGTAGGTGATGATCAGCAGCGTTTTTTGCCAACCTGGACCATTACGCACGGCATCATAGATTTGATTGAGAAAGACCTGTCCGTTGCGGATATCCGAGTTCGGGTGATCGTCGGCCGATACGCCTTGCGGGTTCTCCCCGGTAAAGCGCGGATCGACGTATGAGAACGCAGGTAGGGTGCCGGCTGCGGCGTCCGTCAAAAACGTCGTGAACGGTTTGGAGTTCTTGAGATACTTGGCGCCAAACAGCGCCGTGAACGGCACGTCGCTGAAGTAATAGTTGGCCGACACGCCCTTCTCGGCAAAGCGATCGAAGATCGTCGGGAGCGAACAGGTTGCATTGGAGTTGTGCAGCCGGTCGGTCTCGCCACACATCAAGTAAAACCGGTTCGGATATGTCTCCGCCAAAACGCCGCAGTGGTAGCTGTCGCATACTGTCCAATCGCGGGCGGCGGATCCGAAGAAAGACAAATCCTCGGCCTGGTAGTAGCCGATGGGAAACAGATCGCCAGGCGTCTTGTTTGTGTCGGCCGTGAGCAACCATCCGTCCATCTTCCCGCCATTGAGCTGGGTGCGCGCTCCCTCGTAGCTGTGATCCGGATCGGCAAAGCCGCAGCCCTGGAAACCATACTTGGGATCAGTCGCAAGGCGGAACGAATTCTGCGGATTGCCAAAGGCATCGATGAACTGGAGTCCAGCCTGCTTTCCGTTAGCGCCGGGCAGCCAGCCCAGATAGTGGTCGAACGATCGGTTTTCCATCACCACCAGCACGACGTGGTCGATACCCGACTGCGCAGGAGCGGGCAGGACCGGTGGAACCAACTGTGCTGGCACGGGCGCGCTGCCCGTCGACGAGGCGCCACCTGAATCCCCCACGAGGCTGCCGTCGCCGCCCCCGCCACATGCAGACAAGCCGGCACTGGCGAGCGTTGCCGCCGCCGCACCAAGCAATCGGCGGCGCGTCTGGAAACGCACCGTTGAAATCTTCTGAGTCACGCAACATCTCCTGCTTGTTTATCGCCCTGAGGGCATCCCTAGAACGCGCGGACAGTAGCAGTGGTGCTCGGACCATCATGTGACAGGATCGCGAAGTAGAGTCGTGGCTCTTATTCAAACGGTCTGGATGCGGCGTGTGGTGCACACGTCGTCAAGACTGCTTCGAGATTAGGTGCGGGTATGCAACGCCTGGCGGACGGGCGCGGGATAAAAATCTGGCAACGGCAGCGGAATCGCATTTGGAGGCGACCGAGTTGTCAGCTCACCCGCCATCACAGAGGAAACGCTAGTCGATGAACACAGTCCGGTTCTTGCCAGAGGTCTTCGCGCGAAACATCGCACTATCTGCGCGACGCATGATGGCGGGGATGTCGAGTGGGGCGTCTCGCGTGTCGGCTGAAAACAGGTAGACGCCGATGCTGGCCGACACAGAAACCGGATGCCCATCAACGGTTTGAATCGCATTCAGTACCGATTGGACTTCATCTGCAATGGCTTGCGCGTCTGTCTTGCTATAAAGGTCGCGCGCCAGAATCACGAACTCGTCGCCTCCCAAGCGGGAGAGCGTATCGCCCCGGCGCATCCGAGCTTGCAAGGCATGGGCAAAGCGTTGCAGCAGCAAGTCTCCTACTCCGTGCCCATATGCATCGTTGACTTGTTTGAACCCGTCCAAATCAATGAGCAACAGAGCCGTTCGGTACGCTTCCCCGTCTTGAGCAGAAAGGACGCGTGCGACGGCCTTCTCAAGGCTCTTGCGATTGCTCAGACCCGTCAAAGGGTCGGTAGCGGCTCGCTTCTCGAGCCTGTTGACCAGCACTGACAATTAGATCGAGGTTGCGGTAACCCCAACCGCCAGAAGTCCGGCCGTTTCGACTCGTTTTACTTCGACACAGATAACTTGGGACGCCATCCGCATTGCACCCGAACTTGCTGTGTCGCTCATGGCTGGTCTCCCGTGATAGCGCTGTTGCGTGGATGATCCTGACGCCCACGGGGGACGGTCAGGTATTTGAGACTGAGGAAAGCATAACAAATCACCGTAGCGGTCAGGCCAAGCAGGATGTAACTTGCTCTGGGCAATAGCAGGGCAAGCCCGGTCAACACAAACACGACCAGGGTGTTGACGACCAATTGGCGCCGCAACTCAGGACGCTCCATGAAATAGGCGTACTGCTTGCCAATGAAAAAGCAGACCGTGCCGATGACCAACAGTATCCGGAAATCGGATACCTGCATGTCGTCCAGGATCGCATGCCGGATCAGGCTCGCCAGGATTGACAGGCCGATGAAAACAAAAAGATGCGAATACGCGACCGAATGACCGGTCGCGAGCTTCTGTCTGGACAACAGGTGAAAACTGTCAAAGTAGACCCACCAGATGCTGGAAATCGTCACGAAGCCGGTGGCGGCGGTCATCAGCCTCACCACAGTCCAGTTAATATTGGCCAGTCCCGCCGACAGGCTGATAACGGACTCTCCCAGTAAGATGAGCGTGAGCAGGCCCACACGCTCGATCAGGTGTTCGGTATGCACTGGGATACCCTGGAGATGACGGGGCAAAAAAAAAGAGGAACGCAACCAGATCGAACAGTATTCCAAGGTAAAACACGACGTATCGCTGTGGCGCCGGGAACAGGATCGAAGCGAGGCTGATGGTGGCGCCAGCGAGGGTCACCCACCCAACTGCCGTTGTGAGATGCACGCTTTCCTTGTGCCGTTGCTTCGATACGAAATACATCATGGCGATGATGTATTTCGAACAAGCGTAGCAGACGATGATGGCCTCAAAGCTGGTCAGGAATCGTTGGTCGATCAAGCCTGAGATGATAATCATCAGGAACATGATGAACAGGGTAGCGAGCCGATGCTTCCGGTCATCCGCGTCGAACCGGTTGGCATACATCGTGTGGCTGACCCAAATCCACCACAAGGGTATGAAAGCGAGGACGTATTGCCAGAACTGGGGTGGGTCAAGATGACCCTCGTGCGTGTGGTTCAGGATATTCGTTACGTCACCGATCGCTACCACAAAAATCAGGTCGAAGAACAACTCCAGCCAGGTGGCACGGCGATTGAGTTCGAAATATTTTGTGTTGTGCATTTTGGGCCTAACAAGTAATGCTAGCGCACCAATCTTCAGTGGTTGTTGAGGTACCGCCGCAGATACTCGACGGTGCGGCTTTCCTTCGCGCGCACGATCTCCACTGGTGTGCCGCTCGCCACGATCTTGCCGCCGGCGTCGCCGGCGCCCGGGCCGACGTCGATAACCCAGTCGCTCTGCGCGGCCACCCGCATGTCGTGTTCGACCACCACGACGGTATTGCCGGCATCCACGAGTCCCTGGAGTTGCACCATGAGCCGGTCCACGTCGGCGGGATGCAGGCCGGTGGTCGGCTCGTCGAGGATATACAGCGTGTCGGAGCGCTGCGCGCGTTGCAGTTCGGTGGCGAGTTTGATGCGCTGGGCTTCGCCGCCGGACAGTTCGGTGGCCGGCTGGCCGAGCCGCAGATAGCCCAGGCCGATGTCGCGCAGCACGTTCAACGCGCGCATCACGCTGGCTTCGTCGGCGAAGAAGTCGCAGGCGGCGTCGACGGTCAGGCGGAGCACCTCGGCGATGTTTTTATCGCGCCACGTGACTTCCAGCGTCTGCGCGTTGTAGCGCGTGCCGTGACATGTCGAGCAGGGCGCGTAGACGCTCGGTAGAAATAGCAGTTCGACGCTGACAAAGCCTTCGCCTTCACAAGTCGGGCAACGGCCTTGCGCCACGTTGAACGAAAAGCGGCCCGCGCTGTAGCGGCGCTTGCGGGCGAGCGGCGTGTCGGCGAACAGCTTGCGCACATGGTCGAACAGGCCCGTGTAAGTGGCAAGGTTGGAACGCGGCGTGCGGCCGATCGGTTTCTGATCGACGCGCACGAGTCGCCGCACGGTGTCCATCCCTTCGGTGATGCGGCCTCCGGTCGGCACGGCGGTGGCGGCGAACAACGGGTCCTGCTCGTCGTTGTCCGGGTTTTCGAAGGCGCGTCCAAGGTGGCTAGCGACCAGCTCGGGCAGTGCCTGGCTCACGAGGCTCGATTTGCCCGAGCCCGACACGCCTGTGACGGCAGTCAGACAGCCGAGCGGAAACGCGGCATCGAGCCCGAGCAGATTGTTGCGCGTGATGCCGGCGAGCCGCAGCCAGCCGGTAGGTTTACGCGGCATACGTTCGACTGGCGCCGGCGGCGCGAACAGATGCCGGCGCGTTTGCGACGCCTCCACCTTCGCGAGTCCGGCGGGCGGCCCGCTATAGACCACATAGCCGCCGGCCTCACCCGCTGCGGGGCCGACGTCGACCAGCCAGTCGGCGCGCCGCATCATCTGCAGATCGTGTTCGACGACAAACAGCGAATTGCCCGCCGCCTTCAATCCCTGCAGCGCGCTGAAGAGTGCTTCGCTATCGGCGGGATGCAGACCGGCTGATGGCTCATCGAGCACGTACACGACGCCGAACAACTGCGACGATAACTGCGTGGCGAGTCGCAGGCGCTGCGTTTCGCCGGATGACAGCGTGGGCGTGCTGCGCTCCAACGCGAGATAGCCCAGGCCCAGATCGACCAGCGTCGTCAGGCGCTCTAGAAGTTCGGCTGCGATACGCTGGGCAGCGACGCGCTTCTCCTCGGACAGGTTGGGCGTGCGCCTCACGTCGGGCGAGGCTTTGTGCGCGGAACCGCCTGCGGCGACCCGCTTTTCGACGGCATCGCGCATGGCGCTCCTGCTGAGCACGCTGCCTTTGGCGGCGTCTTTGACCGAATGAGCGGCATCCGGCTCGGGCCATTTTCCGCGCGCGATCGGTTCGAGCATCTCGGCAAGTCTGGCGAGCGGCAACTGAGCAAAATCGCCGATATCGAGCCCGGCGAACTTCACCGACAGCGCTTCCTTCTTGAGCCGCTTGCCATGGCAGGTCGGACAGACGCTGCCGACCATGAATTGCGACACGCGTTTTTTCATCAGCGCGCTTTGCGTGTTCGCGAACGTGTGCAGCACATAGCGGCGCGCACCGGAGAATGTCCCTTGATAGCTCGGTTCGTCCTTGCGCTTTAGCGCGGCGCGGGTTTCTTTCGGCGTGAGGCCGGCGTAGACGGGCACGGTCGGCTGTTCGTCGGTGAAGAGAATCCAGTCGCGGACTTTCTTCGGCAAATCGCGCCACGGTTTATCGACGTCGTAGCCGAGCGTCACCAGAATGTCGCGCAGATTTTGTCCGTGCCAGGCCGGCGGCCATGCAGCGATTGCGCGCTCGCGAATGGTCAGCGAGTCGTCCGGCACCATGGATTTTTCCGTAACCTCGTACACGCGGCCGAGTCCATGGCAAGTCGGACAGGCGCCTTGCACCGTGTTTGGCGAGAAATCCTCGGCGAACAGCATGGGTTGCTTTGGCGGATAGTCGCCAGTGCGCGAATAGAGCATGCGCACGAGACTCGACAGCGTGGTCACGCTGCCAACCGACGAGCGCGCGCTCGGCGTGCCTCGCTGTTGCTGCAACGCGACCGCGGGCGGCAGGCCTTCGATCGCGTCCACTTCGGGCACGCCGACCTGTTCGATCAGGCGCCGGGCATACGGCGCGACCGATTCGAAATAGCGCCGCTGCGCTTCGGCGTACAACGTGCCAAATGCCAGCGACGATTTTCCCGATCCCGACACGCCGGTGAAGACGACTAGCGCATCACGCGGAATCTGCACGTCGATGTTTTTCAGATTGTGTTCGCGAGCGCCGCGCACGCACACGAAGCCGGTGAAAGCGGGTGCGTCGGATTGCGCCGGCGTCAAGCGACCCTTGTTGCGGATGGCGTCCATATCGATGACTAACGAATAAGCATGGCTCGGCGAATCGAGCGAAAACTAATGAAGGCGCTCGGCACAGGCTATTCGGGCTCGAAGGTTGTTGAGCAACGAGGGCGGGGATGGCCGCTGCGGCCAGCATTGTCGGGGCATCCTCACTGCTTCAATTAAACCCGAAGCGCCAGCATGACAGCGGCACATTTCCCCAGACAGCCGAGACTGTAAAGAGCCATCCCTAAAGATTCAAACATGATGTGCGAGACCAGCATGAGGATGCCTGCAACGAATTCCGCACCGTGTCATATCGAAGAGCATGTGTTCTTCAAGGGAAGATTGCATGACGCGGCTCCTCCATTCTTTTTAGACAATCAGGGGGACCAGCCAGGGCTGACGCGGACAGCAACAGAAAGCCCCATGACATGATCAAACGATCGTCGTTCGCGCTTCTACCAGCCAGCGACGCCGATTTTCTGAAAAGACTCCCTGTGCGATCAAAGCAAGGTGCTTGGTGCGCGCCGGTTCAGGTTCGGCTCGGGCGCATGTATCACGTCCTTCGATTGGTTTCGGGTTTCGGATCTGCTGGCCCACTCTCCTTTTGCATGACTCACTCCTTCAACTCCGGCGACGTATCAAGCCATGCTCAGCCTCGAGAGCAGCGCTTTTGCCGCTGCTTCCGACGAGGCGGGATTCTGTCCAGTAATCAGGCTTGCCGCGACGACCACATATGATTGCCAATCCGGCCCCTTCGAATACTTGCCTCCATTCTTCTTCAACATGTCCTCGACGAGGAATGGCACCACTTCCGTAAGACCGACGGCCGCTTCTTCTGAATTGGCAAAGCCGGTTACGGGTTTATCGCGCACGAGCGGAGAGCCATCAGGCGCCTTTGCATGACACAGCACACCGGGTGCATGGCAAACGGCGGCGACCGGCTTTCCCGCCGCATACATGGTTTCGATCAATGAGATCGACTGCGGATCTTCTGCCAGATCCCAGAGCGGTCCGTGTCCGCCGGGATAGAACAAGGCATCATAGTCCGCGGCCGAGACAGTTGAGAGCTTCGCTGTATTTGCCAGGGCCGCTTGCACTTCGTTATCGTTCTTGAAACGCCGGGTTGCTTCGGTTTGCGAATCCGGATCGTCGCTCTTGGGGTCGAGAGGCGGCTGGCCGCCTTTTGGCGAAGCGAGCGTCATCTCGACGCCTGCGTCCTTGAACACGAAATAAGGCGCGGCAAACTCTTCGAGCCAGAATCCGGTTTTCCGGCCCGTATCGCCGAGCTGGTCGTGTGAAGTCAGTACCACCAGAATCTTCATGACAACCTCGCGAGTCCGTTCAATTCACGTTGCAACGAGCCGAAGAGCGGTGTCGTCGACCCAAGTCATTCTGGCAGTATAGGCGGCTGTCAGGAGCGCTGAGGGTGTTGCCGGTTTTTGTGCTGTGTTCTTCCCCGCCCCTTGACCACGTCGGCATCAAGCGGTCGGAGGTCGCCGGAACATGTCGATTCCAGTTCCGCCAGTATCGAATTCGCGCCAGTGCCAGCGTGCCCCACGGCGGACGTTGGACTGGGACCAGATTCGCGCGGAACTGACCGCGATGGGTAATTCGTTGACGCCGGTGAGTGTGGCAGAGGCGGCGCGGCGCCTCGATGTCGACGTGCGCCAGCTATATCAGAACGCCAACACGGAGGCTCGCATCCTGGCCGAGCGCTGGCGGCGACAGTTGCGGCGCCGCGGAGAACAGAGCCTGGACAATGCGCGAGAGGCTATTGATGTCGCATGTCAGAACATCGTTAGCCAAGGTAAAGCAATCAATCTTCGAGAGGTGAGGGAGCGCGTCCCTCAAGAGGTGCTCGGAAGCGTCAGTGGAGTCATCAGCTTGCTCCAGGACGCCAAAGGACGCATGAATCGCCCCGACTTTCCTAGACACCCACGAGCCGTGGGGAATGGCGTTGTTCGAACTCTACCGGCGATAGTCCGTTGGCGCTCGAATGGCGCCGTGTTGGGTTGTAGAACATCTCGATGTA
>Ga0194138_10001090_pt1 | contig 12964 bp, 13 predicted proteins | sample TARM_MetaG_T2_14_FD_134022 | JGI IMG/M metagenome (GOLD analysis project Ga0194138, IMG submission 134022) | Freshwater microbial communities from Pennsylvania, USA, analyzing microbe dynamics in response to fracking - TARM_MetaG_T2_14 (version 2) | ecosystem: Environmental > Aquatic >...
CCTGGGTGTCATGGCTGAGGCTGAAGGCATAGCCCAGCGCCTCCAGCAACTGCCACTCGAACTGGCGCAACAAGGGTTCAAGTGGCTGTCCGTCAGCCAGCGCCTGCAATACTGACTGGTAGGCGGCAAACAGCAGCGGCTGCGCCTCACCCTGGGGCATCAGCCGCAACAGCAATTCATTCAGATAGAAACCACTGAACAATGCGTTGCCGTGCAGGCGCGGTGCGCTGCCGGCAACCTCGGCCTGGTGCACGGTGGCCAGCTCACCCCGTCCGCCCAAGGCCAGCAACAAGGGGACAAAGGGCTGTGGCTGCGGAGCACGACGGCCACGGGCACCGCGCCAGACTGCACGCAATACACCCTGGTCAAGACAGAATAAATCGACCAGCGCACTGCTATCGCGCCAGGGCCGCACATGCAGCACCCAGGCCGGGCGCAGCTCGGGCTGCATGGCCGGCCTCAGTCGAAGTGGTAGCCAAGCGAGTGCAAGGCCCGCTCGTCATCGGACCAGCCGCGCTTGACCTTGACCCAGAGATTCAGCATGACCTTGCTGCCGAACAGCTTCTGCATGTCCAGACGGGCTTCCTGGCCGATCTTCTTCATCCGCGCACCGCCGTCGCCGATGATGATCTTCTTCTGGCCTTCCCGCTCGACCAGAATCAGCGCATGGATATGCAGCACCGGGCCTTCCTGACTGAACTGTTCGATTTCCACGGTGACCTGATAGGGAATTTCCGCCCCCAGTTGGCGCATGACCTTTTCGCGCACCAGCTCGGCTGCCAGAAAGCGCGAACTGCGGTCGGTCAGCTGGTCTTCCGGGTAGAAGTGCTCGCCCTCGGGCAAGCGCTCGGCAATCAGTTGCTCCAGATGATCGAGATTCTGCCCGTGCAGCGCCGACACCGGCACCACCTCAGCCTCGGGCAACTGCTTGCTCAGCCACTCAAGGTGCGGCAACAACTCTCTCTTGTCTTCCTGACGGTCAACCTTGTTGACCACCACAATCACCGGGCAACGTACGTTCTGCACCCGCTCCAGCACCATCTGGTCCTCGTCGGTCCAGCGCAGCCGGTCAACCAGAAACAATACAAGATCGACATCGCGCAGGGCCTGGGTGGCCGTGCGGTTCATAAAGCGGTTGAGCGCCTTGTCGTTATCCTTGTGGATACCGGGGGTGTCCACATACACCGCCTGTACCGGCCCTTCGGTCTTGATACCCAAGAGGGTGTGGCGGGTGGTTTGCGGCTTGCGCGAGGTAATTGCCAGCTTCTGACCAAGGATATGGTTGAGCAGGGTCGACTTGCCGACATTCGGCCGGCCAACCAGGGCCACATAACCGCAACGGCTGGTGCTATCAGTCATTATGTTTCTCCACGCCAAGGGCGATCAGTGCCTGTTGGGCTGCCTGCTGCTCAGCAAGGCGCCGGCTGTTGCCCTCGCCGAACGTCGGATCGCCCAGCAGGCTGACCCGACAATCCACCCTGAAAACCCGGCAATGGGCCTCGCCACTGCTATCAATCACCTCGTAACGGGGTAACTCGCACTGGCGCGATTGCAAAAACTCCTGCAAGCGGGTCTTGGGGTCCTTGTTGGTATCCACCAGCGTCAGCGCTTCGATATGCTGATCGAGCCAGGCCAGTACCCTCTCACGCGCCGCCTCCATGCCGGCATCCAGATAGATACCGCCAATTAAGGCTTCGGTAGCGTCGGCAAGAATCGATTCGCGGCGAAAACCACCGCTCTTCAGCTCGCCAGATCCCAGCCGCAGATGGTCGCCGAGCTCAAAGCCCTTGGCGAGCTCAGCCAGGGTAACGCCCTTGACCAGACGTGCGCGCAGGCGCGACAACTGTCCTTCACGGGCCTGCGGGAAGCGCTGAAACAACGCCTCGGCCGCAATAAAATTGAGAATGGAATCACCGAGAAACTCCAGGCGCTCATTATTACGCCCGGCAAAGCTGCGGTGGGTAAGGGCCAGCAGCAGCAGCTCCTGGTCCTTGAACTGATAGCCAATCCTGCGTTGCAGTCGGTCTAGCTTGTTGGTCACTTTAAGGGTCTGATTATGTGTGTTTCATCGAAATGCACCAGCAGGTCAAGGCTGCGCAGCAGGGGCGCTCGCACCTCGTACTTGATGGTCACGCTATAGGTATCGGTACCGCTGCTGACAATGGTGACAATTTCCGACCCCTTGAGATCGCGAATGCCATTGACCGTCATGCCCTTGTCGATATGCGTCTGGAAGTCACGGATGGAACGGATGTTGATGCTGGCATCATCATTCACCGAGGTCACTATCTTGCGCAGCGAGAAGTGGTCCATATAAATCGGTAGCAGCTTGGTCGCGACCAGCATGCCGAACACGATCAGGGTAACTACTGCAAGCCAGCCAAAGAACGACATGCCTTTCTGGGTGTGGCGCATTGTGACCTCTCTACATCCGTTGTTGATTATTGTCTTTGTTGATTTTGCAACACATGAAGCCCGCAAGCCGCCGGTCCGCGAATCAATGAATCAGCGAAGCGCGGGAGAAGCTCGGCAGGCTTTTCAGCTTGGGATCCGGCCAATGCATCCATACCGCAAATGCCTTGCCAACAATATAGTTGTCCGGAACCATTCCCCACAACTGTTGCGGCATCTGCGGGTCATTCCAGAAGCGGCTGTCGTTCGAATTGTCGCGGTTGTCGCCCACCATAAAGTAATGCCCTTCCGGCACCAGCCATTCCTGCGGCAATACCGGCTGCGCCAGATTTTTCAGACGAATGCGGTGCTCGTCTTCACCAAGCCATTCGCGCACCACATCGACTCGCGCCATTGCCTGCAGCGGATGGCCAGCGGGCACCTCATCATCCTGCAACTGCTCGACCAGTTCGGTACGCACCTGTTCACCGTTGATAAACAACTGCTTATCAACATAAGCCACCCGGTCACCCGGCAAGCCCACCACGCGCTTGATGTAGTTGATGCGCGGATCATTAGGGTAGCGGAAAACCATGACATCTCCGCGTTCCGGATCACCCACAGGGATAATCTTGGTATCCAGTACCGGCAGACGGATACCGTAGGCAAACTTGTTGACCAGAATGAAATCACCGACCTCCAGGGTCGGCTTCATGGAGCCGGAAGGAATCTGAAAAGGTTCTACCAGAAAGGAGCGCAGCACCAGCACAACTGCCAACACCGGAAAGAACGAGCGTGAATACTCGATCAGTACAGGCTCCTTGCCGAGCTTTTCAAGGGTCAGCGGATTAACCGCATCCACCTGCTGTTGATAGTTGGCCTGGGCACGCCGGCGTCCCGGCGCCAGCCACAGGCGATCCAGCAACACCAGCAGACCGGTGATGGCAGTTGCCAGCACCAGAATCAACGGAAAGTTCAGATGCATGTCGGTTCAATTATCCCTAGTTGTCGACCTTGAGCACGGCAAGGAAGGCTTCCTGCGGAATCTCCACACTGCCTACCTGCTTCATGCGCTTCTTGCCGGCCTTCTGTTTCTCCAGCAGTTTTTTCTTGCGACTGGCGTCACCACCGTAACACTTGGCCAGAACGTTCTTGCGCAACGCCTTGACCGTGGAACGGGCACAGACCTGACCACCAATGGCCGCCTGGATCGCCACATCGAACATCTGCCGAGGGATCAGATCCTTCATCTTCTCGACCAACTGGCGGCCCTTGTAGGCGGCATTGTCACGATGCACGATCAACGCCAGTGCATCGACCTTCTCACCGTTGATCAACACATCCAGACGGACCAGCTTGGCCGGCTGGAAACGATCGAAACTGTAATCCAGCGAGGCGTAACCACGGCTGACCGATTTCAGACGGTCAAAGAAATCCAGTACCACCTCATTCATCGGCAGATCATAGGTGACCTGCACCTGATTACCGAGGAACACCATGTCATGCTGCACGCCACGCTTCTCGATACAGAGGGTGATCACACTGCCCAGATGGTCCTGCGGCACCAGAATGTTGGCGCGCACGATAGGCTCGCGCATCTCCTCGATCATTGACGGATCAGGCAGCTTCGACGGGTTATCAACATAGATGACCTCGCCGTCCTTCTTTACCACTTCGAAGATTACCGTCGGTGCGGTGGTGATCAGATCCAGATCGTATTCACGCTCCAGACGTTCCTGGATGATCTCCATGTGCAGCATGCCGAGGAATCCACAGCGGAAACCAAAGCCCAGCGCCTCGGAGCTTTCCGGCTCGAAATGCAGGGAGGCATCGTTCAGCGTGAGTTTTTGCAACGCCTCACGAAAATCCTCGAAATCATCGGAACTGACCGGAAACAGACCGGCATATACCTGAGGTTTGACCTTCTGGAAGCCCGGCAGCATCTCCACATCGGGCGTGCTCGACAGGGTCAGGGTGTCGCCCACCGGAGCACCGTGGATGTCCTTGATGCCGGCAATGATAAAGCCTACTTCGCCAGCCTTGAGGTCCACGGTTTCGCTGTGTTTCGGCGTGAAAACACCGACACTGTCGACCTGGTGGACCTTGCCGGTGGACTTGACCAGTACCTTGTCACCTTTCTTGATAAGGCCATGTTTGACCCGCACCAGCGACACCACACCCAGATAATTATCGAACCAGGAGTCGATGATAAGTGCCTGCAGGGGCGCGTCGATATTACCTTCAGGGGCAGGAATAGTGGTGATCAGGCGCTCCAGCACATCCTCGACGCCCAGACCGCTTTTGGCGCTGCAGACCACCGCATCGGTGGCATCAATGCCGATCACGCTCTCAATCTCACCCTTGACCCGCTCCGGCTCGGCCTGCGGCAGGTCGATCTTGTTCAGCACCGGCATTACCTCGAGCCCTTGCTCGATCGCCGTGTAGCAGTTGGCTACCGATTGCGCCTCAACGCCCTGCGCCGCATCGACCACCAGCAAGGCACCTTCGCAGGCAGCCAGAGAGCGGCTGACTTCATAGTGGAAGTCGACGTGGCCTGGGGTATCGATAAAATTCAGCTGGTAGGTACGCCCGTCGCCGGCCTTGTAATGCAAGGTCACGCTGTGAGCCTTGATGGTAATCCCGCGCTCACGCTCGAGATCCATCGAATCCAGCACCTGGGCTTCCATTTCGCGCTCGCTGAGACCGCCACAGATCTGGATAAAGCGGTCGGCCAGCGTCGACTTGCCATGGTCGATATGGGCAATGATCGAAAAATTGCGGATATGGCTCAGGTCACTCACAGGCGATTCATCCAGACACGGGTAGGCCAGACAGGGCTTGAACGGTCAGAAAGCCCCATGAAAACAGCCGGCGAGTGTACCTGATTCCGGATTGGCGCGCCATTGGCCCGACCCGGCAAACAGCGGGTCGGGCCAATGTCTTACTCAGGCAGGCGGAAGGTAATGAAGCTGGCACGGCCCTGGCGAACCACGCGCATGGAGACCGAGCGATTGACCGGCAGTGCCTTGACCAGTTGCTGGAAGCGCTGCACCGAGTCGAGCTCCTGATTGTCCAGGTTGGTAATGACGTCACCTACCCGTAACCCCATCAAGGCACCGACACCCTGGCGTACCTCGCGAATGACCACACCACTGCGAATATCCAGGTTCTTTTTCTGCTCGTCGGTAAGTTCGACAACACTGATACCCAGACGGTTGTCGCTGACGGCCGGCGCCTGGCCTGCTGCTATTGCCTGGTCACCCTCTTCCGGCAGGGCACCAATTTCCATTTTCAGATTGCGCCGCTTGCCCTCGCGCATCACCTGCAGTGTCGCCTGGCTACCGGGGCGAACACGACCTACCGCATGCGGCAGGTCCGAGGACATCACGATATCCACCTCGTTGAAGCGCAGGATCACATCACCCACACGCAGACCACCCTTGTCCGCCGGACCTTCCGGCTGGATCTGGGCCACCAGCGCACCGGCCGGACGAGACAAGCCGAAGGACTCTGCCAGATCCTTGTTCACCTCCTGGATCACCACGCCGAGCCAGCCACGACGCACCGCGCCATCCTGCTTGAGCTGCTCGACCACATCCATGGCAACATCCATAGGGATCGCGAAGGACAGACCCATAAAACCGCCCGAGCGGGTGAATATCTGCGAATTGATGCCCACCACTTCGCCCTTCAGATTGAACAGCGGCCCACCGGAATTGCCCGGGTTGATCGCTACATCGGTCTGGATAAAGGGCACATAGTTATCGTTCGGCAGACTGCGGCCCAGCGCACTGACGATGCCGGCTGTGACTGAATAGTCGAAACCGAACGGCGAGCCGATAGCCAGCACCCACTCGCCGGGACGCAGGCTTTCCGAACGGCCAATACGCACCACCGGCAGACCCTTGCCCGCCTCGATCTTCAGCAGCGCCAGGTCGGAGCGCGGATCGGCACCCACCAGCTCAGCCTGTAACTCACGGCGATCCGATAGCCTGACAAAAATCTCATCAGCCCCCTCGATCACATGGTTATTCGTCAGCACGTACCCGTCAGTCGAGATAATGAAACCGGAACCCAGCGACTGGGGTGTCTGACGGTCACGCGGTGCCGGTGACTGCGGAAACGGGAAACTGCGCTCGAAAAACTCGCGAAAAATCGGTGGCAAGCCTTCCAGATCGGGCATGCCGGGTGTAGCCGAGCCAGTCCGAACGGAAAGATTATGCCGGGTACTGATATTGACCACGGCCGGCGAAGCCTCTTCGACCAGGCTTGCAAAATCGGGCAGATCACGCGCCTGCGCGTTCGGCAATAGCAGCAGCCATACGGCCAGCACAGAGAAAAACCAGCGGTGCACAGACAACATCATGCTTAATCTCCTCGCGCAAATATTCTTGCAGAATTTCACAACAGGCAACGTCAGAGCTCCGCCTGGCCAGCCACTTCGATGGCGCAGGAAGGCGACGGAGTCGCCGCAGGCAGTCGCCTGAGCAAGCGTGGTTGCAGTTCAGGACTACCAGCAGCCCGGTGTGCAAGCAAGCGGACCAGCAACAGACCACCCAGCAGGCCGCCCAGCGCCAGCAGAACCAACAGCGGCTCAGAGAGTCCGATTGCCTGGCCAGTCAGTGCCAGGGCAAACAGACCACCCAGTGGCAACAGATAGACCAGCAGGGAGCTGCGCAGCAAGGCCTGTTCGGGAACACCAATGAGCACTTGCTCACCAATAGTGAGGGGCTCTTCGCTCAGCACCCGGATATGTCCATGACGACTGCCAACACCGGCACGTTGCAGCAATGCCTGACCACACCCATGGCGTGCACTGCAACTGCCACAGGTGCTTTGTCGCAGGGTTTCCACCCACACCGCACCGGGCTCCCGGGCAATAACCCGTCCCTGTTCCTCGATCACGGCGCTGTCACCGGCAACAGCTCGACACCTGCCAGTATGCGTTCGGCCGCCGCTGTCGGTATTTCACCAATCAGGGTGACCAGCAGCGGCTGCTCCTGGCCTCGCTCAAGCACACGGCTTAGCGCCAGCGTCGGCCCCAGTTGAGCCTGAAGTCCCGAAGCCAGCTGCTGATCAACAGGCTCGACAAACAGGCTGAAACGCGCCAGTCCGTCGCCATAAACCACCACCTCGACCCAGTCCTCGCCAACCTTGCGCTGATGCGCGCCGATCTGGCGAAAACCGCCAGGCAGCCAGCCGGCATGCCAGCCAGGCGAAAGCGCCTGCAACTCTGCCGACGGTCCCGGCTGCCCAAGGCAGGCACTGCTGCCTTGCAACGCGATCAACGACGGCGCCTGATCGGACAATTCAACAAACTGGAAACGCTCAAGCAGGTGATTGCGCTCATTGATCATCAACGCCTTCAACAGCAGGCCTGTGTGACTGTCCAGATACAATTCATGGGCATAACGGAAGGCATCACGCGGCTTCAGACCGATAACGGTAACCGTACGACTGGCCACCCGTGTGCTGCCAAGCACCTGCACCGCATACCAGTCGGTCAGGCCGCGCACATCCTGCACATCGGCCAGCACAGGTAAGGCAAGATCACTGGTGTGCAAGCTGCTGGAGCACAGCAAACGACCATCTGCCCGCACCTGCTCAAGGGGTGCGCCATCAGTCTGCAGCAGGCGCTCAAGCAGTTGCCCGCGCGCATCGACCTGACGCCATACGTTGTGGGTGGAAAAACTGCCGGCACGCTCATAGACAAAGCTGCCCTGCAACGGCTGGGAGGCCGCAAGGTGCATTCGCTGCAACCAATCCAGGGCCTCTTCAGCGGCCATCAACGGCGATGCGCAGGCAAACAACAGCAGGGCCGCAAGGCCTCTGGATATCGATCGCATCAATTATCGCCCAGACTGGCCGCCCGCGCGTAGGGAACCAACTGCACTGCCGGCATTCGCTGACTTTGTTCCGCATGTTCACGCAGATACAGTTCAAGCCGCTGCTCCTGCCAGGCGGAAGGCTGCAAGGCACGCACCGGCTCCTCGCCAATCTGCGCGCTGACCGTCTGCAGACCAGCAGGCAGAGGTGCCGTGGCCAACGACCCCTGCCAGGCGGCCGGGGCTTCACGCTCGGCCACCATCGCCGGCTGGGGCGCATCAGCCGTATTGAACATGCGTACACCCACCAGCACGGCCAGCGTCACACTGGCCGCCACACCGAGTCGCATCAGCCCGGCAGCATGACGTTGCAACAATGGCTGCTGCACGGCAGGCACCGGCTCATCAGCCAGTGCTGCAGCAATACCAGCACTCAAATCGATCCCCGGCTGCCAGGGCTCCCTGTGCAGCACAGCCCGGGCAGCCTGATAGCGCGCCCAGGTCGCCCGAACCTCAGGATCAGTCTCGCTGCGCTGCAATACCCGCCGCAACTCCAGCTCGTCTGCCTGGTCATCCATCAGGGCGGAGATTGACTCCTGCAAGGATTGATTGCTCATTGCCGTACCTCTGCTGTGGCCATATGGCCTCACTGCATTTGCCCCATAACCGGCTCAATCCTCGAGCAGCGGCTTTAGGGCCCTGTCTATCGCCTCACGGGCCCGGAAGATACGCGAACGTACCGTCCCGACCGGACAACCCATGGCTTCGGCGATATCCTCGTAACTCAGTCCCTCGAACTCACGCAGGGTAAGCGCGGTTCGCAAGTCATCCGGCAGCTGTTCCAGCGTCCGCTTGACCACCTGTTCAATCTCGTCACGGAGCAGTTCACGCTCCGGCGACTGGATGTCCTTGAGGGCGCTGTCACCCTCATGAAACTCGGCATCCTCGGCCGCGATATCCGAATCCGGCGGTCGCCGTCCACGGGCAACCAGATAGTTCTTCGCGGTATTGATCGCGATGCGGTACAGCCAAGTGTAAAAGGCACTGTCACCGCGAAAGTTCGCCAGCGCCCGATAGGCCTTGATGAACGCCTCCTGGGCGACATCCTGGGCTTCGTGGCTGTCGTGTACAAAGCGTGTGACCAACGCCAGAATCCGGTGCTGGTATTTGAGTACCAGCAAATCAAAGGCACGCTTGTCACCGCGCTGGACACGCTCGACCAGCTGCTGATCGGTCAGTTCACCCATCACCGGCCTCCGCCGAGCTGGCCGATGTCACTGCCGTCACTGTTGAAGTAGACCCGCGACCCGATCAAAAGTTCTCCCCTCTGTACGCTCCCGACTGGAAACGCCTGTCATTTGGCTATCAGGCCCAATATTTGATAGCCGCCTGATATAAACCAGCGTTTGCATAGAACAGGAAAGTCGGGAAAAGTTCCCGCCAACCAGCCCGCAGCGCTGCCCTTGTTATGCCACCCTGCGCTATTGTGCCGACAGGCGCTTCTATATACTAGCGCCGACATTCCTGCCCGGACCGATCCGGGCCTAAACAGCAGCAGGCAAGCAGCCCGGCATGAGCAGCGACTACAACCAGCACAAGTACGACGTCCTGATTATCGGTAGCGGTGCCGCCGGTCTTACCCTGGCACTCAATCTGCCGTCACAACTGCGGGTCGCTGTATTGAGCAAGGGAGGCCTGTCCGAGGGCTCCACCTACTGGGCCCAGGGTGGCGTGGCTGCGGTACTGGATGACCATGACACGGTCGACAGCCACGTCGAGGACACCCTGATTGCCGGGGCCGGCCTGTGCCATGAACCGGCAGTGCGGCATATCGTCAGCGACAGTCGCGCCTCGATCGGCTGGCTGATCGAGCTTGGCGTGCCCTTTACCCGCGAACGCCAGCAGGACGGCAGCGAGGGCGAGGATTTCCACCTGACCCGCGAGGGCGGCCACAGCCACCGGCGCATCATCCATGCTGCCGATGCCACCGGTGCGGCGATCTTCAATACCCTGCTGGCACGCACCCGCGAGCGCAGCAATATCGAGCTGCTGGACAACTACGTGGCGGTCGACCTGATCACCAGCCACAAGCTCGGCCGCGGCGGCAACCGTTGTCTTGGCGCCTATGTGCTGAACCGCGACACTGGCCATGTGGAAACCATGGCGGCGCGCTTCAGCGTGCTGGCCACCGGTGGCGCCAGCAAGGTCTACCTGTATACCAGCAATCCCGACAGTGCCAGCGGTGACGGCATTGCCATGGCCTGGCGCGCTGGCTGCCGGGTCGCCAACATGGAGTTCAACCAGTTTCACCCGACCTGTCTGTACCATCCGCAGGCCAAGAGCTTTCTGGTGACCGAGGCGCTGCGCGGCGAAGGTGCCCTTCTCAAGTTGCCAAACGGCAAGCGTTTTATGGACCGGCACGACCCGCGTGGCGAGCTGGCCCCGCGCGACATAGTAGCCCGTGCGATCGACCATGAAATGAAGCGCCTGGGTCTGGACTGCGTGTATCTGGATATCAGCCATAAACCGGCAGAGTTCATCCGCGAACACTTCCCGACCGTCTACGAACGCTGCCTGTCCTACGGTATCGACATCACCCGCCAGCCGATCCCGGTGGTACCGGCGGCCCACTACACCTGCGGCGGGGTGATGGTTGACCAGCACGGGCGCAGTGATGTCGACGGCCTGTATGTGATCGGCGAAAGCAGCTTTACCGGGCTGCATGGCGCCAACCGGATGGCCAGCAACTCGCTGCTCGAATGCATTGTCTACGGCCGCAGTGCGAGTGCCGACATCAGCGCCCGACTGGATGACTATCCACTGCCCACGGCCCTGCCACAATGGGATGAAAGCCAGGTTACCGACTCTGACGAGGACGTGATCATCTCGCACAACTGGGACGAACTGCGGCGCTTCATGTGGGACTATGTGGGTATTGTGCGCACCACCAAACGCCTGACCCGGGCCAAGCACCGGGTTGATCTGCTGCTGGCGGAAATCCACGAGTTCTACAGCAACTACCGGGTCAGCCGCGACCTGCTGGAGCTGCGCAATCTGGCGGTGGTGGCAGATCTGATCATCCGTTCAGCGATGCAGCGCCACGAGAGCCGTGGCCTGCACTACACACTGGACTATCCGCAGACGCTGGCCGAAGCCCGCGATACTATTCTGCAGCCGCCCAGCGCTGACGACTGAAACGCAGGCGCAGACGCAACCGGCGCAACGCATCGGCGGCGGCGGCATCCGGCAACAGGATCACCGAGAGCGACCACCAGCGCCCCGCCTCACGCAGCCGCACCACAGTCAGCAGGGTGCTGACCCAGGTATCCGGCAGCAGCGTGGCGGCGGTTTCAGATCCGTCGCGGCGCAGCACATGCCAGCCCGCCACATCGTAACGCAGCGCAGTTACCGCACGGGCATGGCGCAGGCTGACATGTCGCGGCCACAGCCAGCCCAGTTGCAACAGCAGCAACACCCCGAGCAATAGCAATACGGGCAGCGACAGGCGGGTCAGACTCAGTGCCAGCAACGCCAGCAGGGCACACAGCAGCAAGCCGCCGCCCAGCAGGGGTGACGGGCGACGCTGCAGCAACAAACCTTCAGTCGGGCTGAACACGGTCAATAATCATCCGTACGATACGGCGCAGATCCGGGTCCTGCGGCTCCTCGCGCTGCATGAACCAGCCAAACATGTCCTGATCCTCGCATTCCAGCAATTGCCGGTAACGCGCCTTGTCGGCCTCATCCAGTCCCGGATAGGCCTCTTGCAGAAAGGGCACCAGCAGCACATCCAGCTCCAGCATGCCGCGTCGGCTGTGCCAGTACAGGCGCTTCATTTCAATCTCGTCATGGGCCGTCATCGGCATCTCCAGCATTGTCTTGCAACTCTCAGGGGCACTGTCCCGGCCGGCCGGTTCAGGTACGAATGCGACCAAGTATACGCCCAGCCCCGCCCGGCGGCACCCGCTTACTCACGACGAAACGGCGGCAGCGCGGCGAGAATTGCCTTGCCGTAGCGCTGGGTCAGCAGGCGCCGATCAAGAATGCTGATCACCCCGGCATCCGCCTCGGTGCGCAACAGCCGCCCGCAGGCCTGCACCAGCCGCAGGCAGGCATCCGGCACGGCGATTTCCATAAAGGGATTGCCGCCATTGCGCTCGATCCATTCACTCAGCGCCGCCTCCACCGGATCATCCGGCACGGCAAAGGGAATCCGCGCAATCACCACGTGTTCGCAATAGGCGCCGGGCAGATCCACGCCCTCGGCAAAACTGGCCAGCCCGAAGATCACACTGGGCTGACCGGCATCGACCCGCGCCCGGTGCTGGCGGATCAGTTCCTGCTTGGACAGGTCGCCCTGCACCAGCACCCGCTCACGGAACTCCGCCGGCAGGCCGGCATACACCTCCAACATCTGCCTCCGTGCGGAAAACAACACCAGTGCACCCGGCGCCTGATCCAGCATCACTGGCAACTCGCGGATCATCGCCAGGCTGTGCGCCGTGGCATCGCGCGGATCGGCGCCAATATCGGGGATGCGCAGCACCCCACACTCGGCATACCGGAACGGACTGGGGGCAATGCAAAAGGCGGTGTTGCGCGGTAACCCGGCGCGCTGGCTGAAACGGTCAAAGCGCCCCAGCGCGGTAATGGTGGCCGAGGTCACCAGGGCGGCAAAAGCCGGATTCCACAGCGACTGACGCAGGGTATCGGCAGCCAGAATCGGACTGACATGCACTTCAATATCG
>Ga0194138_10001093_pt1 | contig 12949 bp, 9 predicted proteins | sample TARM_MetaG_T2_14_FD_134022 | JGI IMG/M metagenome (GOLD analysis project Ga0194138, IMG submission 134022) | Freshwater microbial communities from Pennsylvania, USA, analyzing microbe dynamics in response to fracking - TARM_MetaG_T2_14 (version 2) | ecosystem: Environmental > Aquatic >...
GACTTCTCTTGTAATTACTGAGTTTATTAAAAATCAATGCCACTTTGAGCTGCCTGCTCACGTTGGTTTGATTTACATAATATCCTTTCCCGCGAACCGACGATAAAATGCCTTTCTTTTTCAAAAAAACATACGCTTTCTCAACCGTATCGCGCGACAGCAACAACTCTTCGCTGGTTTCATTTATCGAAGGAATGCGCTGTCCCTGTTTGAAAATGCCCGATTCAATATCAGAAATGACCAGATCAACGACCTGTTTGTATTTCGGAACCTCAGACTCATGATTTATCTTCAAATATTCATTCATAATTTTTGCAATAGACAGCAAAAATAAGAAACAGTTTTCAGTTAAACCAGCAGGAAAAAACCGATACAGAAACAATCCGGTTTTTCTGAACTTTTTACCGGGTTACAACGTTCATTTAACTGAACTTAAACATTAGTGCAATGAAAAAATTAGCATACTTTGTTTTACTGACCTTGTTCGCTGTTTCATGCGGGCAGGAAAATGCAACAGAAAATCACACACTCATTCCCGACAGCGACAACGGCGGGCTGACCTTACCCGAAGGATTCTCGGCACTGGTAGTGGCCGATAACGTAGGCCGGGGACGGCATATTGAAGTGAACGAAAACGGCGACATTTACGTTTCGCTGCGCCAGAACGACGGCAACAGGGGAATTGCCTGTTTGCGCGATACTTCGGGCAACGGGAAAGCCGATATTATTGAATATGCCGGAGAACATACAGGTACCGGTATCAAGCTCCACAACGGATACCTCTATTTTGGCACCGACAGTGCGGTAGTGCGTTACCCAATGCAGGAAGGCGAGCTGAAACCCGGCAATTCGTGGGAACTTATTGCCCGCGGGTTTCCACAGGAAGGCCAGCACGAAGCCAAACCAATAGAGTTTGACGGACAAGGAAACATGTATGTAACTGTTGGTGCCCCGTCAAACGCCTGCATGGAACAAATGCGTACCAAAGGCTCACCGGGAATGGATCCATGTCCTATTCTTGATTATGCCGGAGGAATATGGAAGGTAGATGAAAACATGTTAAACCAGCACTATTTGGAAGATGGCGAACGTTACGCAACAGGAATCAGGCATGCCGTTGCCACGCGGTGGAACAAGCAGGTGGGTGAATTGTATGCCGTTCAGCATGGCCGGGATCAACTGCACCAGTTTTTTCCGGAAATGTACACCACCGAAGAAAGTGCAGAACTTCCGGCAGAGGAATTTTTCCTGGTAACCGAAGGATCCGATTTTGGCTGGCCCTATTGCTACTATGACCAGCTTCAGGACAGTAAAGTTCTTGCTCCCGAATACGGGGGAGACAAAACAGCCCGTGAACGTTGCGAAAACAAAAAGGACCCCATCATGGCCTTTCCTGGTCACATGGCACCCAACGATTTGCTTTTCTATACCGGAGATATGTTTCCCGAAAAATATAAGAACGGGGCATTCATCGCTTTTCACGGGTCGTGGAACCGGGCACCGGAGCCACAGGAAGGATTTTTTGTCGTTTCCGTTCCATTTGATGGGGAAAATCCGTCGGGCGACTGGGAAATTTTTGCCGACGGATTTGCAGGCACAGAACCAGTTAACAGCACAAGCGACGCGGAGTACAGGCCTTGCGGACTGGCACAAGGCCCCGATGGTTCGCTTTACGTAGTTGACAGTAACAAAGGAAAAGTCTGGAGAATTATCCATTCATAAAAAATGAAAAAAATGAAAATCAACAAAATTGCAGTTTTGCTACTGGCTGTTGCTTTAAGTGCCTGTGGCGTTAAAGGCAACTCAGGCCAGCAACAATCAGAACCGACAGAACCAACCTCCCGGAAGGCAACGGTTGAAAAAAAATCAACTTCGAATGACATGTCCGGTCATCCCGGGAAAAAGGTGTACAACTCTGTATGTCTGGCCTGCCACATGGCCGATGGTTCAGGAGTTCCGGGGATGCACCCACCGTTAATTGACACCGATTGGGTTACAGGCGACAAAGAACGGCTGATAAAAATTACGTTGGAAGGATTGTCGGGAAAAATTAAAGTAAAGGGGGAAGTTTACAACAGCCTCATGCCGCCGCACTCCCATTTGTCGGACAAACAAATTGCCGATGTGCTGACTTACATACGGAAAAGTTTTAGCAACAACGCCTCAGGAGTGACCAAAGAAGAGGTACAAAAAGTACGGAATGGCTCTTGAAAAATTTATTGCAGGCCGGTTAACATTTCATTTCGGCCTGCAATATTGATATTATAATTTCTCAAAAATCCAATCCCTGGCATTCACAAAAGCCTGAATCCACGGGGCAATCTCATCTTTTTTCCGGTCGGCGGGATAATTGGCCCACTGCCACGGAACAAACGCTCTTTCAAGGTGGGGCATCATGGCCAGGTGGCGGCCGTCTTTTGAGCAAATTGCTGCGGTTGAAAAATGTGAACCATTGGGATTTGCCGGGTATTCATCGTGGCTGTATTTCATTGGGATGTGGTATTCCATTTCGTTGAAAGGCAGGTAAAATTTACCCTCACCGTGTGCCACCCAAATTCCCAGTTTCATGCCTTCCATGTTGCCCAGCATCACCGATTGGTTCTCCAAAATATCTACATTCAAAAATGCCGATTCAAATTTGTGCGACTCGTTGTGTTCCATGCGCGGTTTGATGCTGTGCTCAGGGTAAACCAAATCGAGTTCCACCATAAGCTGGCAGCCGTTGCAAACGCCCAGGCTGAGCGTATCTTCGCGTTTGTAAAAATTTTCGAGTGCGATGCGCGCTTTCTCGTTGTATTTGAATGCGCCGGCCCAGCCTTTGGCCGAACCGAGTACATCGGAGTTGGAAAATCCACCCACGAAAACAATCATATTAATGTCTTCGAGCGTTTCGCGCCCGGCAATTAAATCGGTCATGTGCACGTCTTTCACATCCATTCCGGCAAGGTACATCGCGTAAGCCATTTCGCGATCGCCGTTCACTCCTTTTTCGCGGATGATGGCGGCTTTAATTCCCGATTTTTCGCGACGGTCCATATTGATTCCAAAATCGGCTGCAACGCCTGAAAAACCGCGGAAATCGTAATCCAGTTCAAACTTTTTGTAATTTTTGAAACGTTCGAGCGCCAGGTCTTTTCCACTCTGTTTCCGGTCGAGCAGATACGAAGTTTTGAACCACAAATCACGCAGCGAATCGATATCACAATCGGTTTCATTTCCTGAATGTGATATTCTCACTTTCCGGTAAGGAACCGAATTGCCAAGCAAAATAAAACCCACTTCATTTTCTATTAGTTGTTCTTTTACTTTTTCATTATCAGCGCATTGAATGATGATTCCCGGATTTTCACTAAATAGAATTTTTACAGCATCCTGTTCATCAAATCCATCAAGATTAACTTTCATTCCTCCCTTGTTACCGCTGAAACAAAGTTCGAGCAAAGAGGTAATCAAACCGCCAGAACCAATATCGTGACCGGCCAGAATCAGCTCCTCCTCGATTAATTTTTGAACGGTATTAAAAGCCGCAACAAATTTTCCGGGATTGGTTACATTGGGGGCTTTCTTCCCTATTTTGTTAACTGACTGCGCAAAAGCACTTCCGCCCAAAGCGCGTTCAGTGAATGAAAAATCGATAAAAAGAATTTCCTTTGATTCGTCGTTTACCAACACCGGTTCCACTGTTTTCCGCACATCCGAAACTTCGCCCGAAGCAGAGATAATAACTGTTCCGGGAGCGTAAACCACATCGTCTTTGTATTTCTGGGTCATCGACATGGAATCTTTTCCGGTCGGAATATTGATACCCAGCGCGCAGGCAAAATCACTGGCAGCTTCCACGGCGTGGTAAATCCGTGCATTTTCTCCCGGATTTTTCGCCGGCCACATCCAGTTGGCACTCAATGAAACGCTGCGGATTTTATCGGTCATTGGTGTCCAGATAATATTTGTGAGTGCTTCTGCAATCGACAAAATTGAACCGCCGGGTGCATCCACCAATCCCGCCACCGGTGCATGACCGATTGAGGTGGCAATCCCCGCCTTTCCCTGGTAATCGAGCGTGATGACACCCACGTTATTCAGCGGTAAATGCAATTTCCCGGCTCCCTGTTGTTTGGCAATCCGGCCGGTTACCGAACGATCGACTTTGTTGGTAAGCCAATCTTTGCAAGCAACCGATTCCAGTTGAATCACATTTTCAACCAGCAAATTTATTTCATCCGGATTGTATTGCAAATCCTCAAAATCAGGATTTTCGCTTGTATCTTCCAACACTGTTTTTGGAGGGTTCCCAAACATGTAACCCAGTTGCCAGTCGATGGGTTTTTCGCCGGTTTTCGAGTTTTCAAAAGTAAACTGCATATCGCCGGTGGTCTCTCCTATTTCATACATTGGTGCCCGCTCACGTTCCGAAATGCGTTTCAGCAATTTCACATTTTCGGGTTGCATTACAAGCCCCATTCGCTCCTGCGATTCGTTCCCGATTATTTCTTTTTGCGAAAGCGTGGGATCGCCCACTGGTAACTTTGCCGTATCAATTTTACCGCCGGTTGTTTCAACCAATTCAGAAAGACAGTTCAGGTGTCCCCCAGCCCCGTGGTCGTGAATCGAAATAATCGGATTGTTATCCGATTCTCCCAGCGCGCGAATGGCATTGTAAACGCGTTTTTGCATTTCCGGGTTGGCGCGTTGCACGGCGTTCAGTTCAATGGCATTTTCAAATTCGCCGGTTGCCACCGACGAAACAGCGCCCCCGCCCATTCCGATGCGGTAATTATCGCCGCCTAATAAAATCACTTTATCTCCTTTTTCAGGATCGTCTTTAAGGCTGTCTTTTTTATTGCCGTGACCGATGCCACCGGCCAGCATAATTACTTTATCGTAGCCGTATTTTTTGAATGCTTCAAAATGTTCGAAAGTCAACACCGAACCGGCGATGAGCGGCTGCCCGAATTTGTTTCCAAAATCGCTGGCACCATTTGAAGCCTTGATTAATATTTCTTCAGGAGTCTGGTACAACCAGTCGCGCTCTTCGGTTGCCTGCTCCCACGGACGTTCGGCTTCGGTGCGTGGATAGGAAGTCATGTAAACTGCAGTTCCGGCCACCGGAAAACTGGCTTTTCCCCCGCCCATCCGGTCGCGAATTTCACCTCCGGTTCCGGTCGATGCACCATTAAAAGGTTCTACCGTGGTAGGAAAATTATGTGTTTCGGCTTTCAGTGAAAGCACGGTTTCAACATCTTTTACTTCAAAATAATCTGAGTTATCCTGCGTTTTGGGCGCGAACTGCTGTGCCACCGGCCCCTGCACAAACGAACAGTTGTCTTTGTAAGCCGAAACAATTTTATTGGGGTTTTCTTTCGATGTCTTTTTAATCATCTGAAAAAGTGAAGATTTCATCTCTTTCCCGTCGATGATAAACGTGCCGTTAAATATTTTGTGGCGGCAGTGCTCCGAATTTACTTGTGCAAATCCGTAAACTTCGCTGTCGGTCAGTGGGCGCCCCATTGCTTTCGACACAGAATTGAGGTAATCAACTTCTTCGGCGCTCAGTGCAAGTCCTTCCTGTTCATTATAGGCTGCAATATCATCAATTTCCAAAATAGGATCGGGTTGCTTATCGATAATAAAAATGTGTTGATCCAGGTTGTTATAGATGGCCTGCAACATCGGGTCGAATTCAGCATTTTCATTTTCAACAGCGAAAAATTCCTCGATGCGCACAATCCCCTTAATTCCCATGTTTTGGGTAATTTCCACGGCATTGGTGCTCCATGGGGTGAGCATCTCTTTCCGGGGGCCTGCAAACCAGCCCTCCAGTTTTTCCTCCCTGATGTATTTGGCTTCCGAAAACAGCCAGGTTAATTTCTCAATGTCGTTCTGACTTAATGGAAGAATGACATCGACAGCGATTATACTTTCGCCTGAAGTTTTAAAAAATTGAATCATGTTGCGGCTAATTTTTGATAATGAACATGTTGCATAACACGCGACAAAGATAAAAAATATTCAAAAGCAGCAGGCCTGCCTGAATGTCAAGAAATCATTTGTTTTCAACACCCAAATAGTTAAAATTATTTAAATCAGCTCTTCAGGTAAAAAATTTCTGGTTACTTTGGAAAAAATTTATTCATGAAGAAGATAGTTTTTATCATCCTGATATTCATTGTTTCAGTTTCGTGCGGTACGCAGCGGCAACTCCGCAAAGCGTTTGTTGACAAGCCCATTTCGGCAGCAGAACAAACATTTGGAGAACCAACCACAATAATTGAAACGGAAGGTGAAAAAATTTATATTTTTGAAAAAACCGAAGAACTGGAAAGTACGGAAATAGGCCAGGGACAATTAACACTCGACCCGATTATCACTCCAAAAGTGACCAAAACCGAGCGCTATTATTTTACGATAAAAAACGGCACCATCGTAAAAACCCGTTTCGAAGAAGAATATGAGCGGTAAGGCAGTAACATTTTTCAAGAAAACGGTTTTGATTAAAAGAAATTTTATAGTTTTGCAGTCGCGTTTTTTGGAAAAATTATTTGCCCAGGTGGTGGAATTGGTAGACACGCAAGGTTGAGGGCCTTGTGGCCGTTTTAGGCCGTGCAAGTTCGATTCTTGTCCTGGGCACACCAAAAGCCGCTAATTTCCTGTTAATTAGCGGCTTTTGTTTTAATCAGGCGTTATTTTAACGAGGGTATTGTTTAAAGTTATCGGAATAATTTTTGGGTTGAACGCCTTCAGGTAGGTACGAACCGTTAGCGGTTTGTTTTTGCGCGAAACGAGGTTGTTGAAATCGTTAATAATATAAATTATCTTTCTTTCTCCAGAAAAGGTTTTTTATGCTAATACAAAACAACTATTTTATTTAGTACCTGTTTTCTGAATAAAATCAAGATATAATTCATCAGTCGTTACCAAACGTTTAAAATTTTTATCAATCAACCCTTTTATTAATTACTTATCGCCTGTCCAAAGATTTCCACCAACATAACTGGCAACAGCAACAAATGCAGTATCATCAATATCAATGGATTCACAAATTTCCATCGCTTGTTGATAATTTCTTTTTGGCACAAGTGTATGATTTAAGATGGTAATATTCCTGATAATAAGTTCGTAGATATTGACAAATTCATCATTTGAGAGCTTTGCTGTTTTCTTTAGTTTATCCTTATGTTCGAAAATTTCGTGCCTGACGTACTGCGGGGCAAAGAATTTATAATATCTGGTTCCATTGATAATAATTTGTGCAACCCGGCTGTTTGTGTTTAAAATAGCACTGAAAATTATATATGAGTCGACAACAATCTTAGTCATCCCAACCAATCTCTTTTTGGATTCTCTCCCACCTTCCCTTTTTGATCTTTTTTAACAGTCTGTCAACATCGTTATTGTCAGCGTCAGAATTTAGGGTCAGTTCTTCATATTTCAAATAATCGAGGATAGGTTGTATTTTCGATGCTTTTATTCCGGCTTTGAACCGGACAATTATTTCGTTATTTTGTCTTTCTACTATCATTATCCTTATTTTCAAAATGGTATCGAGGATTTCATGGGTGAATCCAAATCAATACCTCTGGCAAATTCTATTATACGGGCAATTCTGACACACTTTTTCGTGAGGCGTTTGAGAATAAGTGGTTGTGGGTGAATAAATTTCAGCCACCAGGTCGTGCATTTTGTCCCTGAATTCTTGTTCCAGTTCCTGAAAAACAAAAGGTTTTGAGTTGTATTTTATTTCGGGTGCGAACTTTTCGCCGAACAACTTTCGAAGGCTGTAAATGGCCGGCTGAATTTCATCTTCAATATCTTTCTCATCTTTATAAACCAGACTGTAAATCAGTGCCTGCAAGATTTCTTTTTTGGGCTTTTCAAGGTCATGTTCAAAAAGTTCATCCAGCGCCTTAAATGTAAAACTGGTTACATTTCCGGTTTTGTAATCGATAACACGAACTTTACCGTTTACTATATCGATGCGGTCGATTTTACCTCCCACTGAAACGGGTGTGACCTCATTTTTCAAATTTATGTTAAATCTGGTTTTATAATTACCTTCCAGCGCTACCAGTTCGAATGGTGCCTGCTGCATGTCGATATCTAGCAAACGTTTTACAAAGGTTTTGGTATTCTCAAAAATGAGAATTGTTTTTCCTTCCAGCTTCACTGTTTTGGCATCCGGGTCGCGCTGCTTAAAATAGTTCCTTCCAATCGCTTTTCGGATTTCATTTTCAACCCGGATTTTATCTTTCTGAATTTTCTCCAAATCCAATTTAGTCACCACTTTGCCCACAAATGGTTTGTACAGGTTTTCAACGGTTTCGTGAAAAATATTTCCAAACACGGGGCTGTCGATTTCATCTTTCATTTCATCGGGCTCGGGCAGCTGTAAAATGTAGCGAAAATAAAACCGCAAACTGCACTGCAACCAGGTGTTAATTGCAGTTGGCGACAAAGGTCTTTCTGCTGAATTTCGATCAAGTAAAACAGATAATTTTTCCGGTGATCCTTCAACAACGATTGGCGCGGCAGGGTCGTTGGAAAACTGAAAATCGAGATTCACCATCTGCGGTTTTTGATTGGAATCGTAACGCAACTGGTAGCCGTAACGGCTCAACTCACCAGTTCCAATCCCCTCCTTCAGCGTACTGTAAGTTGCCGAAACTGTTTTGGCCCGCTGAATCAACCGGTAAAAATAGTAGGCGTACATGGCATCCTGCTCATCTATTCCTGGAAGCCCGAAACCTTTGCGGATATTAAAAGGAATAAACGACGGCGCCGTGAATTTACGCGGCCATTTGTTTTCGTTTAATCCCAAAATTATCAGGTTTTCAAAATCGAGGCAGCGGGTTTCGAGAATTCCCATCACCTGCATTCCGCTCAGCGGCTCGCCTTCAAAAGAAACAGAAACCTGCCCCAGGTACTGGTGGAACAACCGAAAAAAAACAGCCTCGCTGATTTCGCGCTCCTGTTCATCCTGAACATTCAGGATCACCGTTTTCAGTTTTTCCAAAGCCAGGTAAATGGAATAAATTAATTCAGGAAGCAACTGATTTTCAGGCTCAGCCTCTTTAATCATTCCGTAAAAACGCCCGAGAATTTCAAGGAACCAGGAGCTGTAATCCTCCACTTTTTCGGGAAGGGTGAAAATCAGCTTGTGCAATTCCGAAAAATCAATGATTTCGAGCGGAATTACAATGCGGTTTTCCTCTCTGATTTTCGAAAGAAATGCTTTTGTTTTTTCAGGCTCGGTGTTACTCAGCAACTGGTGGTTCAGCACATCGGTAACAAACCGGTGATAGACAACCGTTTTTTGTTCACCGTTTAATTTCCTGTTTTTTAAAAGATTGATAAGCAAAAGCAGGAAACCGTAAACCACCGAATTTTTTACAGGGTAGCCCATCGTCACATTCACTTTGCCAAAATCTTCGGGAATAGCCCCCAGCGCCGGGAAAAGCAATGATTCATCGGCCAGCACCACCGCGGTATTGTCGAACTCGTGCTTAAATTCCGGCTTGATTTGCTGCATGAAACGCGGGATTTCCTGCGCCTGCCCGTAATTGGACGAAACCGCTGTGAGGCGAATGTCTTTCTTCTTTTCAAATCCGTTTGCATCAGGCAAAAAGTCTTCAGGTGGAGGAAAGCGTTTCAGGTTTTCGCGCATGAACCAGCCGGCTTCGTTATTTGGGTCATCGAGGTAAAAACGGTCGTAATCCCACAAAAAATCAACCTTCCCTAACTGCCTTAAATGTTTAAAAAACAACTTCTCACAACTGTTCAAAGCATTCAACCCAACAATGTAATATTTTGAATAAGGAAACCGGAAACCGGCTGCTTCCAGGTTTTCCACAACCTGCCGGTCAATCATTCCCCCAAAGGCAGTTCCCCGCTTTTGCAATTCGGCTTTAAAATCGCGGTACACCGGGTACAATTTCTTCCAAATGAAAAGGAATTTTTCGTGATTGGCCTTATGGTGCGCAACGGCCATGCTGCCCCAAAACCTTGCCAAAGCCTCTTTTTGCTCATCGGTAAGGTAATCGAAATGCGCCTCAATCTCTTTCAAATCGGCAATATTGGTAAACAAGTCTTTTGCATTGGCGAGGTAACGGTCAATGTCGTTGAAATCGGACAGCAGCACTTCGCCCCAAAAATAAAAATCGTCAAATGTTTCGGTCGTTTGCGTGTGCTTTTTGAATACATCGTACAAAATGGAAATCAGCTGCAGTTTTTCTCCCTGCTGCCAATCAGAATAACTTCCAATCAGCTCGTTAACCGTGGTTACTTTGGGGCCAATAACAGGATGGGACAACTGCCTCCCCAGGTAAGATTTAAAAAATACCCCCGAACGCCGGTTCGGAAAAACCAGGCAAATATCTTTCAGTTCGTCACCGTGTTTTTCATGAATATAGCTGGCACAGCGGGAGAGAAATCGTTCCATCTTGTTTTAAATTTCACCGAAGATAAAAATTCACCGGCAGAACAAAATCTTTCTACGGCAATAAATTTTACTAATTTTACAAAACTGACAATTCAACAATACTTTAATAAAATCATTCAGCAATGAAAAAAACAATCTTCACCATTTTCATCACCCTGCTCACCTTGCAGTTACTGGCACAAGACAGAATAAACGGATTGAACTTTGCCACACGCAGTGAAGTAATCGCGCAAAACGGCATGGCCTGTACCAGCCAGCCACTGGCCACGCAGGCAGCGCTCGATATTTTAAAATCGGGTGGAAATGCTATCGATGCCGCAATTGCAGCCAATGCGGTTCTCGGACTTGTGGAGCCCACGGGCAATGGTATTGGCGGCGATCTTTTTGCCATTGTGTGGGATGCCGAAACGGAACAATTGTACGGGCTGAATGCCAGCGGACGTTCCCCCTATGAACTCACCCTCGATTATTTCAAAGAAAACGATTATGAAAGTATCCCGGCGCTCGGTCCTTTGCCGGTTTCTGTGCCCGGCGCTGTTGACGGCTGGTTTGAGCTGCACAATAAATTCGGTAAACTTCCCATGGAAACTATCCTTTCGCCCGCCATTAATTATGCCCGCGGAGGTTTCCCACTCACCGAAGTAATTGCCTACTACTGGCAACGCAATGCCGAAATCCTGAAAGATTTCCCGGGTTTTCAGGAAATATTTATGCCGGGCGAAAAAGCCCCCCAAAAAGGCGATGTTTTTAAAAATCCGTACCTTGCCAACACGCTGGAACTGATTGCAACGGAAGGCCGCGATGTTTTTTACAAAGGTGAAATCGCTGAAAAAATTGTTGACTACGTTCGCGGGCAGGGTGGTTTTTTAAGCATGAAGGATTTTGAAGATCACACCTCCGAATGGGTGGAACCGATTTCCACCAATTACCGTGGTTACGATGTGTGGGAACTGCCCCCCAACGGACAGGGAACTGCCGTACTGCAAATGTTGAATATTCTGGAGAATTACGATATCGCCGAAATGGGATTTGGTAGTCCTGAGTACATGCACCTGTTCATTGAGGCCAAAAAACTGGCATTTGAAGATCGCGCCAAGTTTTATTCCGATCCTGATTTTAATGATCTCCCCATCGATGAACTCATCTCAAAACAATACGGGAAAGAGCGTGCTGAACTAATCAACCCCGAACGCGCGGCACGAAGCTACCCTGCGGGCGAGCTTGAACAGGGAAACACAATCTACCTGACCACTGCTGACAAAGACGGAAATATGGTCTCGCTCATCCAAAGCAACTACCGCGGAATGGGTTCGGGAATGACTCCCGGTAAGCTCGGCTTTATTTTGCAGGACCGCGGCGAACTGTTTTCGCTCGATGAAGGCCACATGAATGTGTACGAACCGCACAAACGGCCATTCCACACCATTATTCCGGCTTTTATCACCAAAGACGGCGAACCGTTCATCAGCTTTGGACTGATGGGGGGCGGGATGCAGCCACAGGGACATACCCAGATTGTTTGCAACATTGTTGATTTTGGCATGAACCTCCAGGAAGCCGGTGATGCGCCACGTATTCGTCACGAAGGCTCAAGCCAGCCCACCGGCGAAAAAATGACCGACGGTGGAACTGTTTTCCTCGAAAGCGGATTCGATTATGAAACCATTCGCGAACTGATTTCCAAAGGGCACACCATTCAGTTTTCGCACGGTGCTTATGGCGGCTATCAGGCCATAATGCGGGACAATGAAAATAAAGTCTATTTTGGTGCATCTGAATCGCGAAAAGACGGACAGGCTGCGGGGTATTAGTTTCATATCAAAATAAATTGCCCAGTACTCTCATTTCGAATATGAAGTACAAAGATGAAAAATCTCAATATTTTAACAGATTTCTTCCTGAGGTACGAATAACAGATTTTATAAAGAACTCATAATGAGAATAATTATAAAATCACATCCTCGTGTCATCTCGAATCCCGGTATTCCGGGTGAGAAATCTCTGAATTTGAAACAGATTTCTCCTTCCCGAGTCCTCGGTATCGAAATGACAGTTGCCGGAATCTGTCATTGTTTCAGTTTGCCTAATAAGATTAGGTGAACACTCGAAATGACATTTCAAAGTTGACTGACACTAACCGAAACGGGTAAAAATAAATAAACAGTTTGAGCTTTGAACTTCCTATCCCAAAGTATTTCTGAAACACAATCGATATTGCTTTTTTCACGGACTTAGGAAAGTCCGTGTCCCGGTTTAACGGAAAAACTTTTTAAACTCGTGGTAATCTTTTACAATTTTTACATTGCGGGGCAAACTGGGTTGGTGCAGCTGAAGCTGCCAGCCGGTAATAAATATTTTCTGGCCAGTAAATAATCCTTTAAGTTGTTTAAGGTAATTTTCCAAATCTTCTTTCAAAACAGAATTGATAAAGGCTGTAAACACAAAATCAATTTTCACATGTTCCTGAATTTTGCTTAAATCCTGGAAGGGCACAAACTGCCCCAGGTAAATAAC
>Ga0194138_10001096_pt1 | contig 12934 bp, 9 predicted proteins | sample TARM_MetaG_T2_14_FD_134022 | JGI IMG/M metagenome (GOLD analysis project Ga0194138, IMG submission 134022) | Freshwater microbial communities from Pennsylvania, USA, analyzing microbe dynamics in response to fracking - TARM_MetaG_T2_14 (version 2) | ecosystem: Environmental > Aquatic >...
ACGGCGGGATCGTTGGCGAACCAGGCGGCGGCGCTCTGCCAGAAGGTAACGTCTTCCGGCCGGACGTACTGGTAGTGGTGCAGGTCCAGAATCACGTAGACATCCATGGCGGAGGCTTGCGAGATGAAGGTATCCACGGTGTTCCGGTAGCTGGAGCTGTTGAGCCAACTGTCGCCGCTGACGGGCAGACGGATGACGTTGGCTTTCCAGTCGTCGACGGCGACCTGGAGGGAAGTGAGGAGGTTTTCCCCGCCGCCCCATTCGAGGCTGGGGATATTGACACCGGTGAGCCGTACCGGTTCCCCGGTGGCTTTGACCACGATTTGATTGCCCTGGGTTTGGAGCTGGGGAGGAGCGGCCCGGAGGGGGATGGCGAGAAGGCCAAGCGAAAGGACGGCCAGCAGGACCGTCGCGCCGAACCGCGGATGCGGGCGGCGGGGAAGGGAGGGGGTGTGTCTCATGGGTGTCTCCGTTTGGGGTTGTCTCCGATGTTCCGTAAAGTGTTGCGCATATCTTTATATGCGAACGGGTTACTTCTTCGGAGTGTTTAGAATCCGTTCGATACTTCGAACGGAAAATTCATGGAAGTTAATTTTATAAATTGTTGAAAAATAGATGTTTATGTTTATTTTGTGTTTTAAGTTTTGGAGGGATTTCGTTGATTTTTTTGATTTAAAAATTGTTTTTGTTATATGTCAACAACTAAAAAGTTGATTTTGATTAAAGTAATTTGACTTAAATCCCCCCTGGGGAGATAGGTGGCGATCTTGAAGGGGAAACCTTGCACTTGGAGCAGAAATGCGGGACTCTGTGGGGAAACGTGGGGACGATGAAGTTATTTTCGCACAACCGGGGTCGATGGAGCCTACGGATCCACATGGCGTCCATGGTGGGGTTGATGTGGCTTGCTCCGATGTCGGGACGGGCCCGGACGGTGCGGGTGGGCCTGTATGAGAATCCGCCCAAGGTGTTTGTCGACGCGGAAGGGCAACCGGCGGGCATGTTTGTGGACGTCTTCGACGCCATCGCGGCGGAGGAGGGGTGGACGGTGGAGTACGTTCCGGGCACCTGGGCGGAGGGCTTGCAGAGGCTTCAGGAGGGGCGACTGGATTTGATGCCGGACGTGGCCCGCACCGAAGAGCGCGAGGAGCGCATGGACTTCCATACGCATTTGGTCATGACCGCCTGGTCCCAAATCTATACACGCCGCCGCCGGGTGGAGGACCTGCAGGATCTGAGGGGCGCCCGGGTGGCGGTGTTGAAGGGATCGGTGCAGGAACGCATGCTGGAACGGGTGTCGCGGGGGTTCGGGCTCGGGTTGTCGTTTCTGCCGACGGGTTCGTTCGAGGCGGCGTTCGAGGCGGTGCGGAGAGGCCGGGCGGACGCGGTGGTCACCAACCAGTTTTACGGGGACCGTGTGTTTCGCAGCTATGGTCTTCGGAAAACGCCGGTGATCTTCAATCCCGTGTCACTGCATTTCGCGGCGGCGGAGGGTCAAAACGGGGAACTGTTGCGGACGATCGACCGCTATATGGTCCGTTGGCGCAACGACGGAGATTCCCCCCTGTTCAAGGTGATGGGGATGTGGATGAAGGTGGATTCCGGATCGGCCGCGCCGGAATGGATCGTGTCGGCCCTGGTGGGCGGCGGCGCGGTGATTTTGATGTTGGGGATCGTGGCGGGACTGTTGCGGTCGCGGGTGAGGCGGGCGACGGATGATCTTCGGAGTTCCAACGCGTCGTTGCGGAAAAGCGAGCGGAAATGGCGGGGGTATCTCGAGCACGCGCCGTTCGGGGTGGTGGTGGCCGACGCGGAGGGGGTGTATCGGGAGGTGAATTCCGAAGTGGCCGCGCTGACCGGGTATACGGAACGGGAAGTGATCGGAACCCATTTCAGGGATCTCTTGGACGAGGAGTCGGTGAAGCGGGCCGAAGCGTCCTTTCAACGTTTGGTGGCACGTGGGGAACTGGACGAGGAGTTCGTGTTTCGCCGCAAGGAGGGGCAACGGAGGTGGATTCGGGTGCGGGCGGTGAAACTGAACGAGGATCGGTTTCTGGGATTTCTCAAGGATGTGACGGAGTGGAAAGAGGCGGAAACCGCTCGGGTGCATTTGCAGGAGGAACTGCTGCACGCGCAGAAAATGGACGCGGTGGGGCGGCTGGCGGGCGGGGTCGCGCATGATTACAACAACATGCTTTCGGTGATTTTGAGCGCGGTTGAATTGGTGAAACGGGACATGTCGGAATCGGATCCGAAGTGGCGGGATCTGGAGTGCATTCGGGACGCGGCCACCCGGTCGGCCGGTCTGACGCGCCAGTTGCTGACCTTCGCGCGGAAGCAGGACTCCTGCCCGATCCCCTTGAACGTGAACGAGAGCGTGGAGTCGATGCTGGAGATGCTGCGGTGCCTGGCCGGGCGACGCATTCGCATCGTCTGGGAGCCGGACGAGGCGGTCGGGAACATCCTGGCCGATCCGGTGCAGATCGACCAGGTGATCGTGAACCTGGTGGTGAACGCCCGGGACGCGATTGTGGACGAGGGGGGAATCCGCCTTGACACGAAGCTGGTCAGGGAATCGGAAGGAGGGGGGGAGACGGGCACGGTTCGGTTAACGGTGGAGGACGACGGACCCGGCATCAGCGAGGAGACGGCCCGTCATATGTTCGAACCCTTCTTCACCACGAAGTCGGAGGACCAGGGCACGGGGCTGGGGCTCTCCACGGTGTACGGCATTGTGAAACGGCATGGTGGCGACATTCGCGTCGAATCCGCGGAGAGCGGAGGGGCCCGGTTCGTCATCACGTTCCCGGCCTTGCCCGACCATGGGGCGGACGGGTGAGGGTGGAAGCGTCCGGGAGTGGGCTCAGTCCGAATTACGGAGTTGCTCCGGACGCACGGCGGGCGCGCCCCGTCGGTTGCGGAGAAACCAGGCGTACAGATCGGGGTTTTCGTAGGTGATCGACCACGCGTTGTGCCCCACGCCGGGGTAGGAGGTGAACGCGACCGCCTCACCGCCCGCGGCGCGGATGGCTTCAACCATATCGACGCTTCGGCGGAAGGGGACGCTGCCATCCTCTTCTCCGTGGAAGTTCCAGATTGGCACATTCACAAGACGGGACGCCTCTTCCGGGATTCCTCCGCCGCAGATGGGCGCGACCGCGGCGAAGACGTCCGGATGGGCGAGCGCGGTGTCCCAGGATCCGTATCCTCCCATGGACAGCCCCGTCAGGTAGATGCGGTCCTCGTCGATCCGGTACATGGTTTTCACTTCGTCCAAAACGTCCATGACCCGCGGCGGATTCCACCATTGGCCGTTTTCACATTGGGGGCTGACCACGATGAAGGGAAGGGATTCGCCCTCGCGAATGAGGCGGGAGGGGCCGTGTTTGGGGGTGGGTTTTGGATCGTCCCCGCGTTCTCCGGCCCCGTGGAGAAAGAGGATCAGCGGCCAGGTTTCGTCCCCACGCGCGGGGTCGGCGTAGCCTTCGGGCAGGTCCACATGATAGCGGTGCTCGAACAGGCCGAGCTTCTTTTTGAGTCCGAGCCACCAGCCCTGGTCGCGGGACCAGGGATCGGTTCCCATATGCATGGGATCGGGTCCGTTTTCATCGAGGGCCGCGAAGATCAACGCCCCGTCGCGTTTCCGGGTCAGGAGGTCCCGGGTGTCCCAGAACAGGAATCGGGAGACGGGTCCGGCCTGGCGCGCCAGCAGGTCTTCGGGGAATCCCAGACTTTCGGGGAGCCGTTCCAGGCGGATGGACAGGTCTTCCCACTTCAAGGTGTCCTCCTCGGTGCCCCGGGCGCGGTAGAGGGTGTGATAGAAACGCATCGGCGGCGCGTCCTCGGTGGTCAGCACGGTGACGGCGCCGTAGCGGCCGGGCGTGGCGGCGGTGTCCACCTCGTTGTAGTCGGCATCGTAGTAGGTGGTTTTCAGTTCGTAGCCACCGGTCAGCGTGTGGATCCATCCGGGGGTTTGGAACGCGGGTTGGGGGAGCGCGTCGGAGAAAAAGACGCCGGGAAATTCCCAGGTGGCCTCGCGGACGGCTTTCATGCGTTTTTCGTGTGCCGTGGCGGTATCGAATCGATGCAGGAGTCGTTCCTTGATCCGTACTTCGAAGGGAAGCGCATCGGGATCGGACGGAAGGGGAAGGGTCATGCGGGCGGTCGCCCGGGTGAGGTCGGATGTCAGGGTCGTGGAGCGAACCGTGGTTTCTCCCTGGTATACGCGCACTGTTGCGCCAGCCTGTTCGGATGACGCCACGACAAAAATCTCTTCCGCGCGAAAATCCGGGGACAGGGAGGAGCCCGCGACGACCTCGGAGGGGGCGGAGGCTTCTTCCGCCAGGTGGAGGCGGTGCATGAAGTCCGGTCCGTTTCCAGCCCACCCATGGGTAAACCAGGTCCATTGGCTACGTTCACCGCCTTCGCCCCTGTCCCGGTCGTTGAATTGGAGGTTGAGGGCGAGCGGTTCATCCACGCGTGGGTCGAGGCGCAGCGCCTCGGCGGGGATGCGGACCTCGAGGGTGTATCCGTCTTTGGTGGGATGAAGGGCGGCGGGAGGAGTCAGGGGAGTGGAGCGATCGGCCCGTCGGTCGTACTTTCTGACAGTGGGGCGGGTATCCGCTCCGGAGTCGGGGTCCATGCCGGGGATCACGATGAGTTGCGCCTGTTGTTCAAGGTCCGGTCCGGCCGCGAGGAAAATTTCGATCGAGTCGTGGGACCAGGGTTTGCTGAACGGCGATTCCACGAACCGGTCGTCCCGGATTCGGAACCCCAGCAGGAGCCCGGCTTCGTTCCAGGCGACCCGGGCCGTGGCCGCGTAGTCTTTCTCCGGAGTCAGGCTTTGAGACGTGGGGTAGAACGTCTCGATTCGCAATCCGCGTTCGTCCCAATCGGTCAGGTCGCCGTCGATCCGGATGTCGTCGACGCGGGGAACGTTGAATACGGGAAAGGGGGTCTGGGCTGAAGTTTTGGCGAGCAGGCCGAGCGTAACGCACAACAGAAGTGGAAGAGTTTTCATAGGGAGTTTTTGAAGTTGAATGTACTTCCGCTTAGCATGGATGACGTCAAAAGAGGAGATCGGAATCGGGGTCTACCAAAAAAATCTGCTCCGCAGGAACATATCCACGCCGGGACGGCGTGGACCTGGAGTTTGGTTTTTATCCACGCCGGGACGGCGTGGACTACGTTTCGTTGAGAGGATCGCAAGAAACGGATGGTTCCGAAAGACCAAACCGGATACGGTGGGGGTGTGATGACACAGGAACATAGCTTTGAGGCCGGCGCCGACGCCCGTTCCGTTTCGCTGATGGAGGCGGTGGCGAGGTATATTGAAACGCGTTGTGACGAAACGGTGACCTTGGCGGAACTGGGGGAGCAGGCGGGGTTGAGTCCCGCGCATCTGCAACGTCGGTTCAAGCGGGAGATGGGCGTGAGTCCAAAGGCGTACCACGCCTATTGCAGGGAGCGAACGTTGAAGCGGGGGTTGCGGGAGGGCGATTCGGTGACGGCCGCCGTGTATGAGGCGGGGTACGGTTCGGCCAGTCGCGTGTATGAGCGGGAAGGGTTGGGGATGACGCCGGGGGACTATCGCGCGGGTGGGAAGGGGTTGGACATCGCGTATGCGTCGGGAGCGACGTCGTGGGGTCCGGTGATGATTGGCGCAACGGAGCGGGGCGTGTGTTTTCTGCATTTCGAGGAGAGGGAGGAGGCGTTGTTTCCGGCGTTGCGGAAGGAGTTTCCCAAGGCGGAGTTGCGGGCCATGCCGGAATCGGCCCGGCCGGCGTTCGAGGAGTGGATCAAGGCGTTGAATGCGTATTTAGATGGCGCGCGAGTGGATACGGAGCTTCCGTTGGATCCGAAGGGAACGCCGTTTCAAGTACGGGTGTGGACCTATTTGCGCGGCATTCCGCCGGGACGAACGGCGTCCTACGCGGAGGTGGCGGAGGGGATGGGATCGCCCGGAGCCGCGCGGGCGGTGGCGGGCGCGTGTGCGCGGAACCGCATCGCGGTGGCGGTGCCGTGTCATCGGGTGATCCGGGGAGACGGGAAGTTGGCCGGATACCGATGGGGAATCGAAAAAAAGCGGAAGCTGTTGAATGTGGAGATGGAGACCACGGAGGGGGCATGACCAAAATGGTCCTAAAGTCCCACATCCCGCGGGCACCCCTTCGGGGCGCGCCTTTTTCTTAGAGGCAGTCCCGGGGGCGGTCGCCCCCGGGCTTCACGCGTCGGCTCCTCCGGAGCCGGGTTTACGGGGATCTCATCTGAATGATCCTTTTGAGGACAACGTTTTCGAAAGCATCCATTTCGAGGGGGGAACGCAATCAGCCCCGGAGAGCCGCACGCGGCTGTATCGACAATATACATACACCCATCACCAGATAAAGGTGGGCAAGGTCTTTATGGACGATTTTGGTCATGCACCCGAACACGGAGAGCTGAGGGATTGGGACTTGCCAGATATTTCCTATTCATTTAATCCTGAAACAAACTTCCTATGAGAACTATGCCGTATCTTCCTTTCTTTCGTACCGTCCTTGTCTTTGTTTGTGTGTCCATGGTGTGCGCCTGCGACCGGATTCGCGACTATGCGGAAACGCAAAAAGAAGGTCGGGGAGCTTCCTCCCCTACGGCTGTTCCGGCCACGCCGGCTTTGCCCGAGATTCCTCCGGACGAGGATTTCGCCGAACTTCTGTCGGCGGCGGACACGTTAAAAGCGGGGATGTCCGAGTCGGAACTGCGGCGGCTTGCGGGGCCGCCCAACGCGGAGGTGGAGCTGGGGGATCGGCAGATGTTGATGTTCCACGGGGTGATGGTCACGGTGAAAGACGGTGTGGTGATCGAGATGCCTCCGGGGTTCGCGGACCGGGTGGTGGAGGGGGCGGAATCCGAGCGGAAGTCCGCGATTGCGCGCAGAAAAGAGGCGGAGGCGGAGCGGGCCCGGGAAAAAGAGCGGCGACCGGTGGTGGCGAGGGGAGGGGCGTCGCGGCCAAAAATGAAGACCTTCGAAGTGGGACAGAAATCCGCGAATGTGGGGCGGAAAATCAGCAACGGAGGTCGCCGCGTCAATTTATCGCAGTACACCGGAGGGGGACAGGTCACGATTGTGGACTTTTACGCGGACTGGTGTGGCCCCTGCCGCAAGATGGAACCCATGTTGAAAGAAATTGCCCGTAAGCATGGTGCGCGGTTGGTTCAAATCGATATCGTGAAATGGGGGACGCCGGTTACCCGACAGTTTTCGATCAGGGGCATTCCCAATATCCGGGTGTTCGACAAACGGGGACGCATGGTGGGCGATCCCACGCACAGCAGTCGAGAAGTCCAGCAGTTGGTGGCACAGGCGAGTGGCCGGTAAACGGGGGGGCGTCCGGGCTCGGGGGCCGAGACGCGGAATCGGATGTTGTCAGGCGTTTTGTTTTCTCCACCACAGATGGATCGGATGAACACGGATCTCGTTTGCGGGCCGGAACGGGTCCGTATTTATTCGACCTGGGGGTTCGAAGACCGAGGGGGGACGAGACACGGGGCGGACGCATACGCGACCTCGGTTTTGGCTTGTGATGGGGGGGAATCTTCGACAGGAATCGAGGCCATGAAACTTGCCGCCGATCTCAGTCTGTATCCCCTGAATGAAGACTACATCCCGCCCATCGACGCGATCATCGCCCGATTGGAGTCGTATCCGCAGGTGGAGGTTCGCCGGAACGCGCTGAGCACCCAGGTGTTCGGAGAGTACGATGAAGTGATGCGCGTGGTGCAGACCGAGATGAAGCGGAGTTTCCGGGAGCACAAGGCCGTGTTGGTGGCCAAGTTCGTGTGTACGGATCGCTCTGAAGAAGGTTGATCCCGGGCCGCGTTGTATCTGATTCACGTTTTGATCATCTAAAACCCTGTAGGTATATTTTATGAATATGATGAAGAAAAGTCCGTTTTTCCTGTATGTATTTCTGGTCGCTCTAGGTGTGGGGGGATCCGCCGCGGCGGGTGAATATCCCGATCCGGCGCGATATGAACAGGCCATTCAACATTTCGAGGCGGCCGATGAACGGGAGGCGCCACCCAAAGGAGCGATTGTCTGTATCGGAAGCTCCACCATGCGTGGATGGGGGCACCGGATTCAAGAGGATTTGGCCCCACTGACCGTGATTCCGCGGGGATTCGGAGGAAGCAATATGAATGACGTGTTGCACTTCGCCGATCGGGTGGTGATTCCGTACGAGCCGCGGGCGATCGTTCTCTACGAGGGGGACAATGACATCGCAAGCAACCGTGTGCCCGTGAAAGACGTGTTGAGAACGTTCGACGCGTTTTTCGAGAAGGTGCACGCCGCATTGCCGGAGTGTCGGATCTACGTGCTTCCATCGAAACCGAGCCCGAGCCGTTGGGAGCATTGGGAGAAAATGAGCGCATTGAACGCGGCGTTGAAAACGCGTTGTGAGGAAAACGAGTTGCTGACCTATATCGATGTCGCCACGCCCATGTTGGGCGAGGACGGAACGCCCAAGCGGGAGATTTTTTCCTCCGACATGCTTCATATGAACGACAAGGGGTACGATTTGTGGACGTCGGTGGTGAGGCCGGTGTTGATGGCGCGGGAGGCGAAGGCGGAATGATCCCCGCCATCCACCGTTCCGGCGTGGGCTTCGGTGGATTGACACGGGTGTAAAATCGGAGTATTTCTCAAGAGAGTCCACCTGTCCCCGGAGCCCGCGCCATGAAACATCCTCTGTCCCTCGCCACCCTGGTTTTTCTCGTCGCTTCATGGCTGCCGGCCGACGAGGTGTTGCAGGCCGTGGCGTTGGTGAAAGCGGGGAATGGACAGGGAAGTGGATTCGTGGTGCGTGAAGGGGATGATTACTTTCTGTACACCAACACGCATGTGCTCGAGGGGGGAACGCCGCTGTCGGCCTCGACCATGGCTGGAAACGCCCTGACATTGGGGGCGTTGGAACTGGCGGACAAGCGGGATCTGGCGAGGTTGTCGCTGCCGGCCTATGCCGGAGCGGCTTTGGAACTGGTGTCGGGAATTCCCGCCTTGGACGATCCCATTCAGGTCATTGGCAACAGCGACGGGGCCGGAGTCGCGACCAAACTGGAGGGCAAGGTGTTGGGGGTGGGGCCCGACCTGATTGAAATCGACGCCAAATTCGTGCAGGGCAACAGCGGCAGCCCCATTCTGAATGAGGCGGGCGAGGTGTTGGGACTTGCGACCTTCGCGGTCAAACACGCCGAGCCGGAAAACTGGCTCAAAGAGGACAGCCGATTCAAGGAGATCCGGAGATACGGCGTACGGATCGAGGGGACGACCTGGGTGGAAATGGATATGGAGGGGTTTCAGAAACGGGCCGCGCTGCTGGCGGATTTGAACGAGATGTTCACGCACATCTATCACATGAAATTCACGGAGGTGTACGACAACGCGGCGCGCACCGAAGTGGTGTACAACGCCTCCATCGAGGCGGGGAAATTCAGGGAGTACCGGTGGTTCGCGCGGGACCTCGGCACCTATGCGGTGCAACTGAACGGGGCGTGGGAATGGGTGCAGAGTTTTCGCAGGGGGGTGAACGAACATAACCGGACCCGCTCCCAGTCGCAGCGTCGGGACGCGGTGCGGGACATCAAAATGTCCCAACTCATGTATCAGCAGCGGATCGTGGGGTTCAGACGCGAATCCGATCGGCTTCGCGCCAAGGTTCGCCGGTTGCTTGCGCACGACCATTGGGGCACGGACTACTTTCTGGAGAAGGCGAAGGTCCAGTACAAGATGCTCAACCACATCCTGGAAGTGCCTGAATAACCTCAGCGGTCCGTAGCGGCCGCGGCGGTGCCGGCCAGCCATCCGCCCGTCCACGCGGCCTGGAAATTGAATCCGCCGGTGACGCCGTCGATGTTCAGCACTTCTCCGGCGAAAAACAGGTGGGGGTGAATCCGGCTGCGGAAGGTCTTCATGTCGATTTCCTTCAGGTCGACGCCGCCGCAGGTGACGAACTCCTCTTTGTTGAGGGTTTTTCCGCGCATCGTGCAGGGCATGGCCGTCAGGGTGGTGGCCAGGGCGTCCCGTTGCGTCGCGTCCAGCCGGGCCCACGTGACGCCGTCGCCGATTCCCGCGCGAAGGCACAACCGCTCCCAGAGTCGTCGGGGCAATCCCGACATGGTCGTTTTATGAACGGCGCGGGCTCCGCGCGTTTGTCGGAGCGTGTCGAATTCCCGACCCAAGGTGGCGGGGTCGGTGTCGCCGAGCCAGTTGAGTTCCAGACCGACCTGGTCCCGGCGTTCGGCCAATTCGCGCGCCTGCCAGGCGGACAACTTCAGGATCGCGGGTCCGCTGAGTCCCTTGTGGGTAATCAGCAAAGGGCCGGAATTTCGAGCGTTCATGTCGGGGATCCGCACCTCGACCGGATCCACGCTGATACCCGCCAGGCCTTCCAATACCGGATCGCGCACGTGGAAGGAAAAGAGGGAGGGCACCGGCGGAACGATGGTGTGTCCAAGGTCCTCGGCCACCTTCCAGCCGCCGCTGGCGCGGTTGCCTCCGGTGGCGATGATCAGGGCGCGGCAGGAGCAGCGGCTTCCATCGGTGAGCCGGAGTTGAAATCCCGAGGGGGTGGACCCGGCTTCGGCGAGGCCGCACACCCGACGCACCTCCACGCCGAGGGCGTTCGCTTCCCGGGTCAGGGTGTCGACGATGTCGGCGGAGTCGTCACTCACGGGGAAGATGCGGCCGTCGGCCTCCGCCTTGAGTTTGACGCCGCGGGATTCGAACCATTCGATCGTGTCGGCGGGTTGAAACCGGTGGAAGGGGCCGCGCAATTCTTTTCCTCCGCGCGGATAGCGGCGGCACAGTTCGGCCGGGTCGTAGCAGTCGTGGGTGACGTTGCAGCGTCCGCCGCCCGAAATACTCACTTTGGCCAGGATCTCCCGGCTTTTTTCCAGAATCACAACGCGCGACCCGGGGGCGAGCTGTTTGGCCCGCAGGGCCGCGAAAAATCCGGCGGCTCCTCCGCCCGCCACGGCTATCTCATAAGGGTCCGTCGTCATGCCGCCGTGTATCCCGGTGGTTCCGGCGGGGCAAGCGGGAAGCGCCGGGAGTTTTTCAGAGGCGGTCGGAAGGGGGAAAAGGAAATACCCATTTTATGGATGATCCAAGAGTGAAAATCCCGTATATTTGTTAACTGAATCGTCCAATCGCTCGAAAATCGAAAGTGGATGACGAAGAATCGACCAAGGGGTAACGTGTATGAATACTGATTTTTTCGAAGTAGCTCCCGAGTTGGAAAACCACCGGATCGAACGGTACACCGGACAGGATCTGGGTACGGACTTGGCCCGGTTGGATCGGGAATCCGCCGCGGCGTTGCGGGAGGTGTACACGATCTTGACGGAGATCCTGCAGGTGGCCGAGAAAGCCTCCGCCAGGGAACTGGTGGAGGCGGTGCGATCGAACCACTGGGTGGCGGGGTTGATGGGGAGCGTTGAAAAATTTCGCAAGGCGGGCGAGCGGGCGGCCCCCTCCCTGTCGGAACCGGAACGGACACGGCTGCACAAGAATTTGCACGACATCCGGGGCGGGGCGTTGGCGGTGCTGGTGGTGAAACTCGAATGGTTGACCCTGCCCGGCATGACGCCCACCGAGGATCAGCGGGATTCGGTGTTTTTTCTGGCGCGGGACCACCTCAAGATCATGCGTAATTGTTTCAAGGATCTGGATCCGGAGCGGCGGATGCGGGATTTGTCCGAACATCCGCACACTACGGAGTTGATTCGGGAAAAATGGGACGGGTTTTCGTCCAACGGAAAGTCCGTGCGGTTTCGGGGATCGTATTCGGGGGCGATCGCGAGTTGTTGTCTGGAGTTTTCGACGGTGGACCGGGTGATCTACAATCTGGTGAACAACGCGGTGCGTCACGGGGAGGGGGAGGAGATCGAGATGATCATGGCGCCCGACCGGGACACCGATCCGGGCAACCTGCTTTTTGTGGTGCGGAATCCCATTTCGGAGACTGGAGAGGCGAAGCTCAACGCGGCATTCGGTGAGCGGTGGTGGAAATTGTTCCACGGAGGGTTCACCACCGACGGCACCGGCTTGGGGATGCGAATCTGCGCGGATTGCGTGGGGCGGGCCTACGGGGTGTTGGAGTTGGAGGATCTGGTTCGTGAAGGCTATCTAGGGGTTCGCCGGGATGAGTCGGGCTTTTCCGCCTGGTTTTTCTGGCCGTTGATGCCTGAAGAGTGAGGAGGAGCGCCGACAGCCTGTCGGCAGTCATGGATGGCGCATGTGGCCTCCGCCGGTTTCGCGTTAGACTACGGGCGGGTCGGTTGGAGCTTGCGGACGAGTTCGCACAGTACAGCCGCGGAGGCCCAGGCGAGCCCGATGGCCATCACGATCCTGCCGGCGAGGAGAACGTCCCGGGCGATGAGCGCGTCGTATTCCAGCAGATCGAGTCGGGTCAGGATGAATTCCCAGTCGTGACCCTCCACCTCCCGACCGGTTCCTCCAGTGAGCAGGGGGAGCTGGAGCATGCGCGCGTCGTTGATGTAGGGGGCGCAGTCCACCAGGTTTTGCCCGGTCCACCACACGCCGATGCCCGCGGCAAAAGGGTTTTGGTTCCGGAAATAAAACGCGATCGCGAGTGTCAGGGGGGCGAGCACTTGAAGCAGGGTGCCGCCGAAGGCGGTGAGCAGGGGCTGGTTGAACAGGCCGAAGATCACATGTCCGGCTTCGTGGAACACGAGGTTGATGCCGTGTAGGAAGCCGGTGGTGGCGTCCGTAAGGTTCCGCATGGGGGTGGTGAAGAACGGAGGTGAGATCCACGCGATTGCGCCAAGAAGGGCCAGATGGCCGGTGATCACGATGGCTCCGGGGGCGTGGCCGGGAGGGAAGAGGATGTGGATCATGCGACGCATGCCCTGGTTGTGGTCTCCCCGAGTG
>Ga0194138_10001097_pt1 | contig 12912 bp, 7 predicted proteins | sample TARM_MetaG_T2_14_FD_134022 | JGI IMG/M metagenome (GOLD analysis project Ga0194138, IMG submission 134022) | Freshwater microbial communities from Pennsylvania, USA, analyzing microbe dynamics in response to fracking - TARM_MetaG_T2_14 (version 2) | ecosystem: Environmental > Aquatic >...
GATTAGTGACAGGCTCGAAGAAACAACTCCAAGAGCTACCTCTAATCGTGGCAGAAGAAGGTCTGAAAGAGTTCAAAGTGAACAGGAACAAGTACCTGCAGAAAGTATAAATGCAGAAGAAATCGAAGAATCTTCTGAGCAAACCGAGGGAGAAAATCAAGGAATGGTCATGAGTATGTAGTGGCTATTCCTTTTCTGTTTTTGCAATGGAAACCATAAAAAAGTTAATAAAATGAAGGAGGCATGTTTGAATGAAAAAAGATACTATTAGTGTAAGCCTTGAAGCTGAAAAGCTAAGAGCAATCAAGAAATATATGGAGAAGAAAGAGATTGATGTACAAGATGAACTAGCAGAACAGCTACAAAAGCTTTATGAGAAATATGTACCAGTCAATGTAAGGGAATATATTGATGAAAAGAATGAGGAAGAAAGTAGAGCTAAAATACCAAGAAAACAAGCTAAAAATACTGGTGCAGCTACTTTTGCATCTACATCACAGGAATAAAACCATTTTTGGGGCGATATTTGCCCCTGTGTGCAATTGTATGGACGAGAGTGGCACAAGTTATCCTTAACAAGATATAAAACGATTTGTGGGCGAATTTGCCGAGATTTATAAATAGAGCAGATTAAGCCTTAAGATACTTGGGCTTTGGAGAATATGAGCCTAAAAAGTAAGTGAACCCCCCTATTGATTTTGGTGCAGGATAAAGAGAGGTGGTCGCAAGCGACCTCCTCTCGCTCACATTGCCCGGCAGTGCCGTGCGCTTGAAAGAATTAAGGAAGGTGGTCAAGAAATAGGGTTTGTGTCTATCAAGGTGGTCAGCATTTAGAATAAAACCCATAAAATAAGCACTTGTCAGTGTTATATCGAGGTGGTCAAGTTAAAAGAAGAGAAATTTGAGGTGAAGTTAAAGTGGCAGAAATAAAGAATACATCAAAGAAACGGACAGCAGTATGGCTCTATCCTGAAACAATAGAAAAGATGGATAATTTATTAGAAAGAGATAATTGTAAAAGCCGAAGTGAGTTTATAGATAAAGCTTTAAATTTTTATATGGGATATCTTGTTAGTGAGGATACCACAGGATATTTGTCTAAGATTTTGATATCCGCTATGCAAGGAACATTAAAAGAAACAGAAAATAGAAATTCAAGAAATCTATTTCGCCTATCCGTTGAAATGAGTATGATGATGAATATACTTGCAGCTGGTTTAGAAATTAATGAAGAAGAACTTCATAGTCTTAGAGGAAGATGCGTACAGCAAGTGAAAAAGACAAGAGGTAAAGTATCTATGGAGGAGGCGATAAAATTTCAACAGGGAATAGGAGAGTGATAATTTATGCCAAGGCTTATTTTAAAGTGCCCTTATCTAAAAGGTGGAAGTAAAAGTACATCAGCTCATCTTGAAAACTTGGTAAATTATATTGCTACCAGAGATGGAGTGGAAAAGATAAAAGTTGAAAATAAAAATCTTCCTTCTACATTAAGGCAAGAAGAATTAATTACTCAGATAATTAAGGAGTTCCCAAACACAAAGAATCTATTTGAGTACGAAGATTACATCAAGGAATCTACAATAGAGAATGCATCAGAATTTATTGGGGTTGCAATGGAGCAAAATGTTGATAAAATCAGCAAACGAAAAAATTATGTGGATTATATTGCAAATAGACCAAGGGTAGAAAAAATGGGAAAGCATGGGTTGTTCACAGGCGGTGATGATACTCTGGTGCTTAGCAGAATAGCAGATATCGTTGCAAATCATACAGGAAACATATGGACTCCGATTATATCACTTAGACGAGAAGATGCTGCAAGACTTGGTTTTGATAATGCTGAAAGCTGGCACAATATGCTTTCTTACTATGCTATAGATATAGCTGAATGTTTAAAGATAAAGCTTGAAAACTTTCAGTGGTATGCAGCATTTCATAATGAGGGGCATCATCCTCATGTTCATATGATTTGTTACTCTACAGATCCTAAAGAGGGATACCTTACTAAAAAAGGTATAGAGAAAATGAAATCAGGATTTGTAAAAAATATCTTTGGTCAGGAACTAGAGGGAATTTATATAAAGCAAAGTAAAAGACGAGATGAGTTGAAACAAGAATCAAGGGAAGTATTAATCAAACTAATTACTGAGATGAAAAATGGCACAATGCAGAATAGCAATATTGAAGAAAAGTTAATAAATCTTTCTGATCGTCTGAAATTTACTAATGGAAAAAAACAATATGGTTATTTACAGCCACAGCTTAAAGCAATGGTAGATGAGATTGTAGATGAGCTCGCAAAGGATGAAAAGATTAGTAAGGCATATGCTCTTTGGTATGAAATGCGTAATGAAGTGCTTTATAATTACATGGGCAATTTGCCTGAACCTCTTCCTTTATCACAGCAAAAAGAATTCAAGTCAATTAAAAATATGATTATTAAAGAGGCGGATAATTTCAATAAAGGAACTATTACCTTTGAAGAAATAACTGATGATAATATTGACATTACTGATGAAAGAATAGATAAAGCAATAGATGATGTATTTATAAATGATACTGGATTTATTGAAATAGAAGATTATACTCTAGATTTAGTTAGTGAAATAGAAGTTAATGATGATACCACTGAAGATGTTTACTTGAAATGGAGTGATGAATATAAAGAGGCTCGTGAGTTTTTATTTGGCACAGATGATATAATACAAGATTTAGAAAGAGCTTTTGAAATGTTTGTATTAGAAGCGAAAAATGGGAATGCTCTTGCCATGTTTGATATTGGAAGAATGTTTGCAGACGGACTTGGTCGAGAGATTGATGTATCAAAAGCTTATGAGTGGTATCAAAAGGCTCTTGCAGCTTTTTATAAGGTTGAAGATAAAAAGCCATGGAAATATACAGAATATCGTATAGGTAAAATGCAGTTACAAGGTCTTGGTACAGAAGAAAGCTATGAAGAGGCTTTCTATTGGTTCACTTTATCAGCAGAACAAAAATATAAATTTGCCGAGTATTCCTTGGGTGGACTTTATTATAGGGGTCAAGGCGTAGAACAAAGCTATATAAAAGCTTTTAATTTTTATTTAAGATCTGCAAGACAGGGTTTCCCATATGCTGACTTTGAAGTTGCAAAGATGTATAATGATGGAGTTGGAACCTATAAGAATGAAAAAGAATCAAATAAATATTTTCATTCTGCATTCATCGGTTTTGAAAAGTTAGAAAAGCAAAGCAATGATGATAAAATACAATATAGACTTGGCTGGATGCTTCAAAATGGGATTGGTACTGAAAAGGATATAGAGAGAGCAAAAAAGTACTATGAAAAGTCTGCAAAGCTAGGAAATTTCTTTGCTTGTTACTTACTTGCAAAATTAATCCTTGCAAAAGAAAATCCAACTATAACAGAAATAAAGAAAGCAGTTGAATATTTAGAACAGGCATCGACAAGTGGTAATCAATTTGCACAGTATTCTCTTGGCAAGCTTTATCTTAACGGAAAATATGTGGAGAAGGATATTTATAAAGTTGTAGGACTGTTTGAACTATCATCAGAGCAGGGGAATGAGTATGCAGCATATCAGCTAGGCAAGTTATACCTTAAGGGGGAGGATATACCTAAAGACATTCCGACAGCAATAAAATGGTTACTTGTATCTGCAGAAAAAGGAAATCAATATGCACAGTATTTATTGGGGAAATTATATTTAACGGGTGAAGGTGTACCAAAAAATAAAGAAGAGGCAATAGAATGGTTTACATTATCGGCAGAGCAAGGAAATGAATATGCAAAGCTTTTTCTTGAAAATATGGATAAATTTAAAGAACCATCTGCATGTCTTACGGTAACAAGAATGTTCCATCATATGAGTAAAATATTTGAAGATAATATTCCTCTTGAATCATCAGGGGTAGGATTAAATATAGATAGTAAGCTTATGAGGAAACTAAGAGAAAAGAAAGCAGCACAAGGGCATAAGAGAGATGAGCACGAGCAGGACATGAAACTGTAAATATAATAATTGTAATAATTCAGATAATTATATTTGATAAAAAGAATAAATGGTGTAAAATAAGTATACTTGTAATTATAATATTTGATTAAATTAAAATGGTTTTTACATATTTGAATGAATATTTAAATAGACTTAGGAAGGAATGTATAACTCATGAATAATTTAGAATCAATATCACAAATATTTCAAAATAAAATATTCCGTATTCCAGATTATCAGCGAGGTTATGCATGGCGGAAAGAACAATTAATTGATTTTTGGGATGACATTATGAACCTTCAAATGGATAGATACCATTATACTGGGCTTTTATCTCTTAAAGAACTCAATCGAAAATCAACTGAAAGATGGAATAATGATTTATGGCTTTTGGATAGTGGATATAAAGCTTGTCATGTTGTAGATGGCCAACAAAGACTTACAACGATTTCAATCCTATTAAATGAGATAATAAATTTTGTTAAAGCTATTGATGAAAACAAAGACAAAAATGATGAGGAGATAGTTCTAGCTTATGAAACTATTAAGGACATCAGAACAAAGTATATTTCACGAAAACAGCCGCCTCATAATATTATAACCACATATTTATTTGGTTACGAAGAAGATAACCCAAGCTTTGAATATTTGCAATATAAAGTCTTTGGTCAACAATTTTCAAAATCAATACAAGAAACATATTATACTAAAAACTTAAAATATGCTAAAGAGTTTTTTTGGAATTGCCTTTCACAGTTATATGAGGATGAAGGATTAGAGGGTATTGAAAAGATTTATAAAAAGCTTACACAAAAATTGATGTTTAATATTCATGAAATAGAAGATGACTATGATGTTTTTGTAGCTTTTGAAACGATGAATAATCGTGGAAAAAAACTTACCAACCTTGAACTTTTGAAAAATCGATTAATTTATTTAACTACTCTGTTTGATCACAACAAACTTGATGAATACAATAAAAATGCTCTTAGAAAGAAAATTAATGATGCATGGAAAGAGGTTTATTATCAGCTTGGCAGGAATAAAAAGGTATCGCTTTCTGATGATGAGTTTTTGAGAGCACACTGGATTATGTTTTTTCAATATTCTCGTCAAAAAGGTAATGATTATATTAAATTTTTATTAAATAGATTTTCAGCAAAAAATGTTTTTGAAAAACAAATCATACCTATAGTAGAAGAGACTAGTGAAGAAATAATGGATTTAGATTCTGATGAAGATATTATAACTGACGAAGAAGTTGTAGCAATTGCAAAGCTTGAGCCTAGTGATATCGATACTTATGTACTAAGTCTAAATGAAACAGCTAAATATTGGTACTATACATTTTTCCCTAATGAGAGTAATTTAACAGATGATGAAAAAATATGGCTTGATAAATTAAATCGAGTAGGTATTGGATACTTTAGACCTCTTGTTACATCTGCAATAACACCATCTTCAAAGTCAACAAGCATTGAAAGGGTAGAACTGTTTAAGCAAATAGAACGATTTATATTTGTTTGCTTTAGAATGGGTACATTTCAATCTAGTTATAAAAGTAGTGATTATTATAGAAAAGCAAAGGATGTTTATGCTGGGGTTATTTCTATAAATGAAGTTGCCAATGATCTTAAAACTACAACAGATAATGATATAAAAGCTGCAATTAATAATTTTATGACTAGAATAGATAAAAGGTTTGATAACGGTGATGGGTTTTATGGATGGAAAGATTTAAAATACTTGCTTTATGAATATGAATATAGCTTAGCAGTTAAAGGCAATATTGAAAAACTTGACTGGAACTTATTCACTAAAACTGAGAAAGATAAATTAACTATAGAGCATATTCTTCCACAAACACCTTCTAAGTGGTATTGGAAGAATCAATTTAGAAAATACACTGATGCAGAAATAAAAATTCTTTCTTCATCTATTGGGAATCTTCTTCCTCTTGCGCAGAGTATAAATTCGAGCCTACAAAATGATAGCTTTGATGATAAAAAAACAAGTAACTCCGCTGGAAGGCGAGGTTATGAAAATGGTTCTCACAGTGAGATAGAGGTGTCAAAGGAAGATGATTGGAGCGACATGCATATTTATAATCGTGGCTTAAAGTTACTTTCATTTATGGAAGGGCGTTGGATGTTTAAGTTTGCAGGAAATGAGCAAAAATCAGAACTTCTACACATTAATTTTATTTTCGATGAAAGAGAGGAAGTTCCAGAAGTACCTGAATTTACAGAGATAAAAGTAACACCGGCATTTAACAAAGATATAAATGTTAGCAATACACAGCAATTAAGACTAGCTTTTTGGACAGGCTTTGTTGATTATTGCAAGTCAGTCGGTAGAGATACTGATATTGGTAGGCGTAAACCTTCAACAGATAATTGGTATGATGTTGCAATTGGAGGTAATGGATATCATATATTTTTAAATATAATTGGAAAGAAGACTTTAAAAATTGGTTTATATGTCTATGATAAAGAGACCTTTGAACGTCTTGAATCAAAAAAACAAGAAATTGAAGCAATGTGTGGATTTGCACTTGATTGGTATTCTAGCCGAGAGTCTAGTACTCAAAAAAGGATATTATATTCCATAAATACTGATATTTATAATGAAGAAAATCAAAAATATTGCTATGACTGGTTAATTAAACATTCTGATAAATTAAAATTAGCACTTCACACGTACGATCCAAGTGATATAAGAGCTGTTGAACCAAAAGTGAATATCGGTAATACGTTAACAAAGGATATGGCTGAAGTTGCATATAGGATTGCAAAGAAAGTATATCTAGGAGACTTAGGTAGAACTGAAGGAAGAAATGAAATAGTTAAGTTAACTGGAATGAATGAAGGATCTGCTGGAGACTATGTAACTGATTTTCTTGCTATGATGAACGGAGAGCAATATGCAAGAACACTAAATGAATATTCAACTCGCTATTTTTTGGATAATATTTTAAAGGATTTTGGAATTGAATATTTAAAGAGTGCTCTTTTAGCTTGTAAAAAACATGCTAAATACTATGCCTCTCTTGGTAGAGGAAGACTAGCATATGTAGAACGATTAGTTGAGGAATTTGAGAAATTCATTAAATGATGTTTTAAATTACAAAAATCTTATGTCCTTGCAATGTAACTATAAATAAAAATGAAATTACAGCCTTTTAAGCTAGAGGCTGTTTTTCTATGCCTAAAATTAAAAAGAGAGATAGGCCGTTATGAATAAATATAAAATTAATTAGGAGGAAATCTATGAGTACTTATATTCATTTTACAGAAGAACAAAAAATAAGAGCTAATGAAGTTGATCTTGTAGAATTTTTGCAAAGGCAAGGTGAGAAACTATTGCCATCAGGTAGAGAAAAAAGAATTGCAAGTGACCATAGTATTACAGTTAGAGGTAACGAATGGTACGATCATGCATTAGAGCAGGGAGGTCTTGCAATTGATTTTGTACAAAACTTTTATGGCTTATCTTTTCCAGAGGCAGTAACAAAGCTTCTTAGTGGTGAACAAGGTGAGTTATATAGTAAGACAAAAGAAAGAAAGCAAATAAAACGAAAACCCTTTGTACTCCCTCCGAAGAATTCAGATATGCGAAGGGTTTTTGCGTATCTCATTAAAAATCGTCATATTGATCGTGATGTGGTTAGTTTCTTCGCTAAACAAAAATTACTCTATGAAAGTTGTGAACAATCTGCAAACAAGACGAAAGAATATCATAACGCAGTATTTGTAGGCTATGATGAAAATGGAGTTCCTTGTCATGCACACAAACGTGGAATTTATTCTCATGGTAATGGATTTAAAGGTAATATTGAAAGCGGTAATCCATGTTATAGTTTTCATTACACAGGAATAAGTAACAGACTCTATGTTTTTGAGGCTCCCATTGATATGCTGTCTTTTATTACAATATATAAAAACATCCATTGGCAGGAACACAGCTATGTCGCATTGTGTGGAGTATCGGTTACAGGTAAAGGAGTTGGTAACGTGGATTGCTGTGGAGCAAAGGAGCTAAAAGGACACTTCCTTGATGAAGAAGTGGATTTGTCACTTATGGATGAAACACTGAAAAAATATAAGGAAGTTAAAGGTAGCCTGATCACAATACTTCAGAATGCCCAGGAGATATACGGTTTTTTACCCATGTCTGTACTGGAATACATATCTCAGGAGACCGGAATTTACAGCTCTCAGATTTATGGTGTGGCAACCTTCTATACACAGTTCAGGTTGAACCCTGTTGGGGAAAATCTTATAATGCTGTGCAAGGGTACTGCATGCCATGTAAATGGAGCTGATGGCATTGAGGAGGCCATAACAGAAGAGTTGGGCATCAAGGACGGAGAGACGACAGAGGACAAGATATTTACACTGAACAATGTGGCATGTCTTGGATGTTGTAGTTTGTCTCCAGTCATGATGGTTAATGGTGAGACATATGGAAGCTTGACACCTCAAAAAACCAAGGAAATCTTAAGGGAAATCGGAAAACAGGCCCTTGATGCGAAGGAGGGGAACTAGATGAAGGTTGTTGTTGGTCTTGGAAGCTGTGGAATAGCAGCTGGTGCCAGGAAGGTATATGAAGAGCTGGAAAATCAGGTAAATAACCTTGGAATGGATATTGACCTTGAGATAACCGGCTGTGTTGGGATGTGTCATCTGGAACCCATAGTTGACATCTATGATGATGAAGGAAGGATGGAACGCTTTGTAAAGGTTTCAGGAGACAAGATTGTGGAGCTTGTTGAAAAAAAGCTTGCCAATGAAGATGATAGTACATATAGGATTTCCTCAGTTGATGAAGAATCCATCGAGAAACAGGTTAGAATTGCCATTGAGAATTGCGGGATAATAAATCCCGAGAGATTGGAAGAGTACATAGAAAAAGAAGGTTACAAGGCATTGGAAAAGTGCCTGAAGGAAATGTCCCAGAAGGATGTAATTGATGAAATCAGGGATTCCGGATTGGGAGGGAAAGGTGGAGCAGGCTTTCCAACGTGGTTCAAGTGGAATGCTGCCATGCAGGAGAAGAACACTCCCAAGTTTATGGTATGTAACGCTGATGAAGGAGACCCTGGAGCATTTATGGACAGGTCCATCCTCGAAGGAGACCCACACAGGCTTCTTGAGGGTATGGCAATAGGAGCCTACGCAATTGGGGCAGAAGAAGGTGTGATATATGTTAGAGCTGAGTATCCCCTTGCAATAAAGAGACTTGACATTGCAATCAAGCAGGCTAGGGAAGCTGGATATCTTGGTAAAAACATAATGGGAACCGGTTTCAACTTTGACATAAGGATAAAGGCAGGAGCCGGAGCATTTGTATGTGGTGAAGAGACAGCGCTGATCGCATCCCTTGAGGGTGAGAGAGGCATGCCTAGACTTAAGCCACCTTTCCCTGCACAAAAGGGATATTGGGGTCAGCCAACCAATATAAACAATGTTGAGACCTTTGCAAATGTGCCTTGGATAATAAGAAAAGGTGGAGACGCCTTTGCCGCATATGGTACAGCACAGTCAAAGGGAACCAAGGTTTTTGCCCTGACTGGCAAAATCAAGAAGGGTGGACTTGTTGAGGTCCCAATGGGTATGCCAATCAAGGAAATCATATATGGAATCGGTGGTGGAATACTAAACGACAAGGAGTTCAAGGCTGTACAGATGGGAGGACCATCAGGCGGTTGTATTCCAGCCTTCATATCTGATACGACTGTAGATTATGAGTCATTGGGCAAGGTAGGAGCCATAATGGGTTCAGGTGGTATGGTTGTAATGGACGAGTCGACCTGTATGGTTGATATGGCAAGATTCTTCCTTGATTTCACAAGAAAGGAATCCTGTGGAAAATGCATCCATTGCAGATTGGGAACAAAGAGAATGCTTGAAATACTTGAGAGGATAGTAAGAGGAGACGGCAGGGAAGGTGATATTGAGCTGCTTGAGAACCTTGCAGTCGAGGTAAAGGACGGTTCCCTTTGTGGACTTGGACAGACAGCACCAAATCCTGTCCTTAGTACAATTAGATATTTCAGAGACGAATATGAAGCACACATAAAAGAGAAAAAATGTCCGGCAAAATCCTGTAAAGCTCTAATTACCTATGAAATCCAGGATAACTGCATAGGATGTGGAATGTGTAAGCGAAATTGCCCAGTTGAGGCAATATCAGGTGAGCCTAAGCTGATTCACGAAATTGATCAGGATATCTGTATCAAGTGCGGAAAGTGCTATGAGGTTTGTAAATTTGACGCAATAACAATAAGTTAAAGGTAGGGGTGAAATATGTCTGTTATACATTTGAACATAAATGGAAAAGAAGTAAAAGGTAATGCAGGTCAGACCATACTTGACATTGCAAGAGAAAATGAAATTGATATCCCTACCATGTGCTTTGATGAAAGGGTAGAGATATATGGATCATGTGGAATGTGTGTTGTTGAGGTAGAAGGAGTACCGAAGCTTCTTAGATCATGCGCAACAATGGCATCTGACGGCATGATAATTAACACCAACACTGAAAGGGTAAAGAGTTCCAGAAAGACGGCGCTTGAGCTTCTTCTTTCAGACCACGTTGGTGACTGCAGGCCGCCATGTGTACTGGCTTGTCCGGGCTATACCGATTGCCAGGGATACGTGGGACTTGCCGCCAATATGGAGTACAGGGAAGGCCTTAAACTGATTAAGGAGCAGCTTCCACTTCCTGCATGCATAGGAAGGGTGTGTCCACATCCCTGTGAGGATGCTTGTAGAAGGCAGCTTGTTGAGGAGCCGATTTCCATAGCATATCTGAAGTCCTTCCTTGCCGATATAGACCTGGCAAGCGACGATGTATTCATACCTGAGCTGGGAGAACCCACAGGCAAGAAATTGCCATTGTAGGTGGTGGCCCAGGGGGACTTTCAGCAGCATACTTCCTAAGGGTTGCAGGACACGAGGTGACAATATATGAACAGATGCCTGAAATGGGAGGAATGCTTAGATATGGTATTCCTGAGTACAGGCTGCCAGGAAGTGTTATTGACCAGGAGGTTGCCATCGTTGAAAAGATGGGGACAAGATTTGTAAACAATGTCAAGGTTGGAGAACAGCTTGACCTTTCCTACATCCAGAATAACTTCGATGCTTGCTACATATCTGTTGGAGCCTGGAAGAGTACTCCATTAAGACTTGAGGGAGAAGATCTTCCCGGGGTAATAGGAGGAATTGACTTCCTGAGAAAAGCCACAGTTAACGAGGATATGAGAATCGGTGAAAGGGTTGCAGTTGTTGGAGGCGGAAACACGGCCATGGACGCCTGCCGTACTGCTGTTAGACTTGGAGCCAAGGAAGTTTATGTGCTCTACAGAAGGACAGAGGCAGAGATGCCAGCTGAACTGATTGAAATCAAGGAAGCCAAGGAGGAAGGGGTACAGTTTAAGTTCCTGGTTTCTCCATTGGAAATAATAGAAGAAAACGGAAGGGCAGCCAAGGTTAAGCTTCAGAAGATGGAGCTTGGCGAAGAGGATGCATCAGGAAGAAGAAGACCAGTTCCTATTGAGGGAGAGATCGAGTACATCGATGTTGATCTGGTTATAGGAGCCATAGGCCAGCAATCAGCATTGGAAGGCTTTGAAATCCTGGAGAAGACAAAGAGGGGAACCATAGCAGTTGATGAAAACAGCTACCAGACAAATGTGGAAGGCATATTTGCCGGTGGAGATGTAATAAATGAAGGTGCGAACATTGCAATAAAGGCAATTGGAGACGCCAAAAGAGCCGTTGGGGTTATTAATTCATATCTGGAAGGGCATGTAATCCCATACAGAAGACCTTATGTAGTTGAAAGAACCCATTTGACCAGTGAGCACTACAGCGACAGGAAGAAAGAGTACAGATCAACAATGCCTCATCTTTCACCTGAGGAAAGAAAGAATAACTTCAGGGAGGTCAACAAGGGATTCTCGGAAGAGGATGCTGTAAAGGATGCCATGAGATGCCTTGAATGCGGCTGCCATGACGTCTTTGAGTGCAAGCTGTATAATTATGCAAATGAATATGATGTTGAACCTGAGAAATTTGACGGTGAGGTTCACTATAGAGAAGAGGACGACAGTCATCCATTTATAGTTAGAAACACAGACAAATGTGTCCTTTGTGGACTTTGTGTAAGAGTATGCGACCAGGTCATGGATAATGGCGCACTTGGACTTGTTGAAAGAGGTTTTGATACAATTGTAAAACCTGCATTGGATCTGAAGCTTGCGGAAACAGGTTGTATCGCTTGTGGACAATGTGTCAGCGTGTGTCCGGTGGGAGCCATCCAGGAAAGACTACAGATTGACAAGTCTGTGCCTGTTGAAACTGAGACAACCAAGACTATTTGCTCCTTCTGTTCCGTTGGTTGTAACATTGACCTTGAGACAAGTGGAGACATGCTGTATAGGGCAATCCCCGACAAGGAGTCAGATGTCGATAAAGGATTACTTTGTGTCAAAGGTAGGTTCGGATACGATCAAGCCAAGCAGAAGACAAGACTGGCCAAACCTCTTGTAAGAAGAGAGAATGGTGAGCTGGGCAATGCATCATGGGATGAGGGCCTTAGGATGACCGCCAAGACCATGCAGTCACTTAAGCTGCAGTATGGTCCTGAAGCAGTTGCAGTTGCAATTTCTGACAGATACACCAATGAAGAGATATTCATAGCCAAGGAATTTGCACAAAAATTCCTGGGCACTGAAAATGTAACATCCTTCAACAGAAATTATGGAGGGATTGAAGAGGTTCTGGGATATGATGCATCAACCAGTACCTTCAATGAAATTGAGCATGCAGAGTTTATATTGGTTGCAGGAGCTCATATGATGAAAGACCACACAATAGCTGCCTTGAAAGTGAAGAAAGCGGTTGAA
>Ga0194138_10001098_pt1 | contig 12910 bp, 13 predicted proteins | sample TARM_MetaG_T2_14_FD_134022 | JGI IMG/M metagenome (GOLD analysis project Ga0194138, IMG submission 134022) | Freshwater microbial communities from Pennsylvania, USA, analyzing microbe dynamics in response to fracking - TARM_MetaG_T2_14 (version 2) | ecosystem: Environmental > Aquatic >...
CAGGCCATCGGCACCGGGACGGGAGGTGTCGTACAGGGCGACGCCGGTTTCGTCGCAGGAAGACTCGATACCGAGCACGCGCATGGGACACACTCCATCCGGGCCACCGGCCCGGCAATGCAGGAAACGGACGGAAAACCCGGCCGCCGGAACGGGCAGGCGGGCCGGGAACCGCCCGAACTTGCACGCGGGCGGAAAGGGTTCCTATAATACGCGGCTCGCCGGGCATGTCCCGGTCGTTTTGCCATTGAGAACCTTGTTCAAGGCCCGGCCTATCCGTGGCCAGACCTCAGATACCGGAGTTTCCATGCCCAGCGTCAAAGTCCGCGAGAACGAACCCTTCGAGTTCGCCCTGCGTCGTTTCAAGCGCACCTGCGAAAAGGCCGGCGTGCTGGCCGAAACCCGCAAGCGCGAGTTCTACGAAAAGCCGACCCAGGAGCGCAAGCGCAAGGCCGCTGCGGCCGTGAAGCGTCAGCTGCGCCGCTCCTCGCGCGACGTCACCAAGCGCCAGCGCCTGTACTGATCCCTGCCCGCCGTTCGCGGCGGCCGGCACGCGCCGGAGCAGAGACCAAGGCAACGAAAGCCGGCACGCGCAAGCGTAGCCGGCTTTCTGCGCTTCTGCGTCATCGGCGGGCGATGACCCGGAGGCCCTGCATTCACCCCGTTCGCCCGCCCATCCGGAGGTTTCCCATGAGCCTGAAACAGCAACTGACCGACGACATGAAAACGGCGATGAAGGCCGGCGAGAAAGAGCGCCTTGGCGTCATCCGCCTGATCAACGCCGCCATCAAGCAGCGCGAAGTGGACGAGCGCATCGAGCTCGACGATGCCGCCGTGCTGGCCGTGCTGGAAAAGATGGTCAAGCAACGCAAGGATTCCATCTCCCAGTACGAAGCGGCCAAGCGCGAAGATCTGGCCGCGGTCGAGCGCGCCGAAATGGCGGTGATCGAAACCTACCTGCCGGCCAAGCTGGGCGAAGCCGAAGTCCTGGCCGCCATCAAGGAAGCCATCGCCCAGACCGGCGCCAGCGGCCCGGCCGACATGGGCAAGCTGATGGGCGTGCTGAAGCCCAAGCTGGCCGGCCAGGCCGACATGGGGCAGGTTTCGGCTCTGGTGAAGAAGGCGCTGGCGAGCTGATCCGGGCACGTGATCCGGCGGCATACTGGCGTGCCTCCCCGACCGGCACGCCCATGACCGCCACTCCCGCCACCGACGGCATCGTGCTGCGCCCCGCGCAGCGCGACGACGTGCCCACCATCCTCGCCTTCATCCGCGAACTGGCCGTGTTCGAAAAGCTCGAACACGAGGCCATCGCCACACCGGCCTTGATGGAACAGGCATTGTTCGGCGAACGCCCGGCGGCGGAAGTGGTCATCGCCGAAGCCGACGGCCAGCCGGCAGGCTTCGTGCTGTTCTTCACCACGTTCTCCACCTTCGTCGGCCTGCCCGGGCTGTATCTGGAGGACCTGTTCGTGCGCCCGGCATTCCGCAAGCGCGGCATCGCCACCACGCTGATGCGCCACCTCGCCCGCACCGCCGTGGAACGCGGCTACGGGCGCTTCGAATGGTCCGTGCTGGACTGGAACGAACCGGCCATCCGCTTCTACCGCAGCCTCGGCGCCCGTCCGATGGACGAATGGACCGTGCAGCGCGTGGACGGCGAGGCTCTGCTCGCACTGGCCTGCAGCGGCGAAACGGACACGAAAAACTAGCGGCAAGAATCATCCACGCTTAAAACCCCGGAGCCGGACGCTGCGCATCGGCCCATCCGTGACCCTCATTGCTCCGGGAATTCCCTCATGTCCGCAACCTCTCGCCGTTCTGCCGGGTTGCCGCGCCGCCCCCTTCTGGCCGCGAGCCTTCCGATGGCCGTCACTGCCCACGCACGGGCGGCCGATACAGATGCAGATGCATCGAAGACCCGCGCTGCCATCGGCACCTTAAACTAGCCCGATGGCACGCCTCCCCGACGCCTTCATTGACGACTTGCTGGCCCGGACGGACATCGTCGAGGTGGTCGGCACGCGCGTGCCGCTCAAGCGCCAGGGCAAGGAATACTCGGCGCGCTGCCCGTTCCACGACGAGCGTTCGGCCTCGTTCTACGTTTCGCCGACCAAGCAGTTCTACCACTGCTTCGGCTGCGGCGCGCACGGAACCGCGATCAGCTTCCTGATGAACTACGACCGCCTCGACTTCCTCGATGCGGTGGACGAACTGGCCAAGCGCGCCGGCATCGAGGTGCCGCGCGACACCCGTACACAGACGCAGAACGACGACAGCCGCGACCTGTTCGCCGCGCTCGAAGCGGCCGCGCGTTTCTTCCGCAAGCAGCTGCAGGCCAGCGACAAGGCCCGTGCCTATTTCGTCTCGCGCGGCGTCGATGCCGGCACGATGGAGCACTTCCAGCTGGGCTATGCCCCCGATGGCTACAGCGCGCTCAAGGATGCACTGGGCACGGACGAGCGGCGGATGAAGCTGCTCGACCGTGCAGGCCTGTTCTCGAAGAACGACCGCGGCCACGTCTACGACAAGTTCCGCGACCGGGTGATGTTCCCGATCTTCGACCGGCGCGGCAGGCCGATCGCCTTCGGCGGCCGGGTGATGGCCAAGGACGACGGCCCCAAGTACCTCAACTCGCCCGAGACCGCGCTGTTCCACAAGGGCCGCGAGCTGTACGGCCTGTGGCAGGTACGACAGGCGCACCAGAAGATCGCACGGCTGATCGTGGTGGAGGGCTACATGGACGTGGTCAGTCTGTTCCAGTTCGGCGTCACCGAGGCGGTGGCCACGCTGGGCACCGCGACCACGCCGGACCATGCCGAGCTGCTGTTCCGCAACGCGCCGGACGTGTACTTCTGCTTCGACGGCGACAACGCCGGGCGCAAGGCCGCCTGGCGCGCGCTCGAATCGGTGCTGCCGCGGATGAAGGACGGGCGACAGGCGTTCTTCCTGTTCCTGCCCGACGGCGAGGACCCGGATACCATCGTGCGCAAGGAAGGCAAGGAGGCCTTCGACGCGCGCTTGAAGGATGCGGTGCCGTTGTCGAAGTTCTTCTTCGCCGAGCTCTCGCGCGAGATCAACCTGTCCACGCTCGACGGCCGGGCGCGCCTGGCCGAGCACGCGCGGCCGATGCTGGCGCAGATACCGGACGGCGCGTTCGGCGACCTGATGAAGCAGGAGCTGGCGCGACTGACCGGTGTCGGCGCGGCCGCGCCCACAACGGCCATGCCATCGGCGCCGTCCTCCATGCCCCGACGCAACGCGGCGCCCGCACAGAAACGCAGCCTGGTGCGCAGTGCCATCGTGATCCTGCTGCAGCAACCGGCACTGGCGCAGAAGATCGCCCCGCCCTTCCACTTCGCCGAACTGCGCCAGCCCGGCGTGCCCTTGCTGCTGGAGCTGATCGAGCTGGTGCACGTGCGCCCGGACCTGAGTACCGGTGCGCTGCTGGAGCATTTCGCCGAACGCGAGGAGTTGGCCGCATTGCAGAAACTGGCGGTGCAGCAGATACCCGGCGACGAGGCTTCATGGACCACCGAGCTGCTCGACGCCGTGGTTCAGCTCGAACGCCAGACCGGGCAGCAACGCATCGACGAACTGCTGGCAAAGCAACGCGGCGGCGGCCTGGACGAAACCGACAAGTACGAATTGCGCGCTCTGCTGCAGGCGCGCCATGCTCCCGCACGCTGACCCGGATTCCGCCACCCCATGAACCTGCTGCAACGCCTGCGCATCGACCCGTTCACGCTGTACCTGCTCGGCACCGTCACCCTGGCCTCGCTGCTGCCGGTACATGGCGCTTCGGCAAAGTTCATGGACGTGTTCACCGACATCGCCATCGCCGCGCTGTTCTTCATGCACGGTGCCAAGCTCTCGCGCGATGCGATCAAGGCCGGCGCGCTGCACTGGCGTCTGCACCTGACCATCCTCGCCTGCACGTTCGTGCTGTTCCCTCTGCTCGGGCTGCTGCTCAAACCCGTGGCGCATGCCCTGCTGACGCCGCAGCTGTTCATCGGCGTTCTGTTCCTGTGCGCGCTGCCGTCCACCGTGCAGTCGTCGATCGCCTTCACCTCGATGGCCGGCGGCAACATCCCGGCAGCGGTCTGCGCGGCGGCACTGTCCAGCCTGCTCGGCGTGTTCATCACCCCCGCGCTGATGGTGCTGCTGGTCGGTGCGCAAGGCGCGATGGCCGATCCGTGGACGGCCATCGGCAAGATCCTGCTGCAGCTGCTGGTGCCCTTCCTCGCAGGCCATTTGCTGCGGCCCTGGATCGGCGGCTGGGTGGACCGGCACCGCCCGCTGCTGAAATTCACCGATCAGGGCACGATCCTGCTGGTGGTCTACACCGCCTTCAGCGCGGCCGTGATCGAGGGCCTGTGGCACACCACGCCGCTGCCCTCGCTGCTGGCCGTGGCCGCCGCCGCCGCGTTGCTGCTGGCCGTGGCGATGAGCCTGATCATGTTCGGTGCGCGCAGGCTCGGTTTCGACCGCGCCGACGAGATCGCCATCGTGTTCTGCGGCTCGAAGAAAACCCTTGCCACCGGCGTGCCGATGGCCAAGGTGATGTTCGCCGGCGGCAGCCTCGGCGCGATCGTGTTGCCGGTGATGCTGTACCACCAGATCCAGCTGATTGCCTGCTCGTTCGTCGCCCAGCACTACGTCCGCACCCGTCCCGCCGACGCCGCCGGCACGGGGAAGCGTTAGTCGATCGCGATGGCCGGCGGCGAGGCCTCCAGCACCGGCAAGGTCGACACCATCTCCCATGCCGACTCGTCGGCGGCGGTTTCCCGCAAACCAGCGATGCCCTTGCCGCCGCGATCCCGCAGCGCCGTCACATTGCAGGCTTGCAGGCACGCCACGAATTGGCCGCGCAGGGCATCGACCTGGATCGACAGGGGCGCCAGATCGGCCAGATGGCGGCCCATCGAGACCGGCGGCTCGATCACCCGGCCATGTGCATCGGTCACGCTCCACGGCGGGCGGCGCGTCATCGCATGCATGTTGCCGGTCAGCACGATCACGCGCGTGTCGGGGTGCCCGGCCAGCAGGGCCCGAATGTCGTCGGCCATCGCCGCATCGCGATCCTCCGCCTGCGGATGGTCGAAGGCATGCACGCGCACTCCCGCAACGTGCGCATGGCCGCCAACATGTCGAACATCGCCCGGCTGTCGCGGCCATCGTGGTTCGGCTCCTGCCAGTGCCGGTTGGCGAGCAGTCTTTCACGCGCTTCGATGCCGCCATCGGAAGCCATCCAGGCCTCCAGCGAGGCCTGTTGGTCGTCGGCGATCTCCAGTGTCAGCACCACCGGAACGTGATGCGTGCGCGCGATGCGGCCGGCACGTTGCGCGGCCAAGACCGGCGTCTGCGCGGTGCCGTGCCATTCCCCCAGCAGGATCACATGCCGTCCCGCGGAGACCCCGTCGATGTCGGCAACCGCAGCGGCGACGGCGGCCTGCCCGCGCAGCGGCAGCCCCGTGGTGCCCGCCCGAGCGCCTGCGGCAAAGCAGAGACCGAGGCCCATCAAAAGACCGATCATCCGGCGCATGCCCGGCGTCTCCATGGGGGATGCCGTCTTCATGGAGGCCGATGCCCCCGGACTCAAGCCATCGGCAAGGTCACGCGGGCCGGATCGACCCACGGCAACAGCCAGTGATCGATCAACAGGAACGCGAACAAGGCCATCAGGTAGACGATGGACCAGCGAAAGGTGCGCATCGAGAAGAATTCGTCCGGCGGATCGAGCATGCGCCATGCGTACCAGACGAACACGCCATCCAGCACCAGCGCGCCGCCGAGATAGAACGCCCCGCACATGCCGGTGAACCACGGCAGCAGAGTGACCCCGGTCAGCACGAGGGTATAGGCAAATATCTGCCGACGCGTATGCGGCACGCCATGGGTGACAGGCAGCATCGGGATCGCCGCCTTGGCGTAATCGGCACGGCGGAAGATGGCCAGTGCCCAGAAATGCGGCGGCGTCCACACGAAGATGATCGCCACCAGCAAGCCGGCGTTGACCCAGTCGGCCGCCTGCGGCATGCCGGTGACCGCAGCCCAGCCCAACATCGGCGGCATGGCCCCGGCCAGCCCGCCGATCACGATGTTCTGCGAAGTCGCGCGCTTGAGGTAGACGGTGTAGATGACCGCGTAACCGATCAGCGAAGCAAACGTGAGCACGGCGGTGACCACGTTCACCCATGCCACCAGCAGGACCATCGACAACACGATCAGCACGCCGGCAAACACCAGCACCTGCCAGGGCTGCACCTTGCCGACCACCAGCGGCCGCCACGAGGTGCGCGCCATCTGCGCGTCGATGCGGGCATCGAGCAGTTGGTTGATCGCCGCGGCGGCCGATGCGGCCAGCCAGATGCCGAGCAAGCCGAGCGCGGCGGCGCGCCACTGCGCGGCGGTGGGCAGGGTCGGGATTGCCAAAGCCATGCCCACCAAGGCGGTGAACACGATCAACGCGACCACCTTCGGCTTGGTCAGGTCCCAATAGTCGCGCCAGTGCGCGGCGATGGTGCGGGTTAATTTGCTCATGCCCGCCTCATTCCGGCGCCCGCAAGCGCGCCAGCAGCGACACCAGCACGAACATCAGCAGCGATGCGCAGACGCTGTGCAGCACGGCCACCGGCAGCGGCAGTGCCAGCTTCACGTTGAGAATGCCCAGCGCCACCTGCACCGCCAGCAGCACCAGCAGCAGCGCCGCCCAACCACGCAGGCCCGGCGTGCGCAGCAGGCGAATGGCCAGCCCGACCAGATAGACGGACACCACGCAGGCCATCACCCGATGCGCCATCTGGATGGCGATGCGCGCGTCGCCGTCGAGCACGCCGCCTTCGTAATCCACGCCTATCCCGCGCCACAGGCGGAAGCCTTCGGCGAAATCGTGCGGCGGCCACCACCGGCCCACGCACGTCGGGAAGTCGGTGGCGCAAGCCAGCGCCGCATAGTTGGAACTGACCCAACCGCCAAGCGCGATCTGCATCACCAGCAGGGCCGTGCCGATGCCCAACCACCAGCGCATGCGCCGCACGTCGGCCAGATGGATCGGCAGATTGCTCGCGCGCCACGCCATCCACGCCAGCAGCGAAAACGTCAGCAAGCCACCCAGAAGATGGGCCATCACCACGATGGGCTTGAGCAGCCAGGTCACGGTCCACATGCCCAGCAGGGCCTGCAGGATGACCGCGGCCAGCGTGAGCACGCCGATCCGCGCCAAATCCGGCCCCGACCAGCGCCATGCGGCCGCCAGCAGGATGCCCTCCCCCGCCAAGGCCACTATGCTGGCCGCCACATGCTGGCCGCGCATGTACAGCGGGATCGCGACGGCCACCAACACCGAAGCGAAGACGACCTGGGCAACGCCCAGCCGCCTCCGACGCACGGCCAGCAACGCCAACACCAGCGTCTCCACGCCCAGTACCCCGGCCAGAAAACGGTGCACCTGCTCGCGCCAGGCCTTGTGCACCTCCAGCGGCCGGATCTTGCTGGCCTCATGGTCGACCACGTCCGCAGGCGCGGTCGGCCATGCCGCCCGGCCGTAACAGGTCGGCCAGTCCGGACAGCTCAGCCCGGCATCGGACAGGCGGACAAAGGCGCCGAAGCCCAGCGTGAACAGGGTCATCAGCGTCGCCAACCAGGCGATACGGTGGAAATGCCGGTAGTGGGTCGGCAGGTGGATGAACGGCTTCATGTACGGATCGTGCGGCAGGACGGGAAACGCGCGGGACTTCCATGCCCATCGGTTGGCCACATGGCCTGACGCATGCGCCATGGCGAGGTGAAGGCCCGCGTGTCGGAAAACATGCACCCGCTCTCAGGCAGGCACGGCCAGTGGAGGATTTTCTCACGTCCGGCCATCGGCTGCCTTGCCGGACATTCACGATGGGAGGATGCCGGAAACGAAAGACCCCGCCGGAGCGGGGTCTTCGTGTCGCGCGGGCTGGCCTGATCAGAACTTGTAGTTGATCGAAGCGGCCAACACGTCGCCGGTCACCTTGTACTCGCCGACCAGCGTACTGCTGTACGAGGACAACGCATCGATCTCCGGCTTGCTTGCGAACAGGTGCGTGTAGCCCACGTTGTACTCGATGCGCTCGGACGGCTTCCAGCTCAGGCCCAGCGACAGCCACTTGCGGCTGTTGTCCGGCACGCGCACGTCGCGGTGCTCGACCGTGGTGGGCGTCTGGTCGTACGCAACGCCGCCGCGCAGGGTCAGCGTGTCGTTCAGGCGGTAATCGGCGCCGATCGAGGCAAACGTGGTGTCGCGGTAGCCAAAGCTCAGCGGCAGGACCTGCCCGGAATCCAGGTTCACGTTGACCTTGTCGAACTTCGACCACCCCGTGCGGGTCACGTCGGCCATCACCGACCACGGGCCTTCGAAGCGGTGCGTGAAGCTGATCGTGGCCGAAGCCGGCAGCTTGACCGTCGCCTTGCCCTTGGAATTGACGAACAGACCCTGCGACTGGAGGACCGCCAGCGCCTGCTGCCCTGACGTGGTGTCCGCGGTGAAGCGGGCGCTGCCGTCATCGATCTTGTGGTTCATCTGCGAGCGATAGGTCAAGCCGATGTTGGTGTTTTCGTCGATGCTGAACAGGCCGCCCAAGGTGTAGCCCACGGCGGTGTTGTTGCCCTTGATGCGGTTGTAGGCATCGGCGCTGCCCGGCGTGAAGCCCGGCACCTTGCCATACAGCGCGGCACCGAGATCCATCGCGCCGGCCAGGTCGATGTTCAGACGCTCGGCGAACACGCTGGCGCCGAAGGACACGTACGGATTGACGTCGTAGGAGAACGCAAGCGCGGCGTCGATGGCCTCCAGCTTGGTCTTGGTACCCAGATAACGGCCCACCCAGTCGCGGTCGTACTTGGTCTCGAAACCGAACGGCACGGTCAGCGAAGCGCCGAAGTGCATGTTGTCGTTCTCGCCGAAAGGCAGATGGAAATACGCCGCCGGCAGCGGAGCGATCTTGCCGGCATCGCCGCCATTGCCGCCCGAGATCGGCAGGCCCTGGCCGGCGCCGGTCGGACCGGCATAGCGGCCGCCACCGCCCTGGTACTTGGCGGAAAAGCTGATCGTGCTCAGATCGAACTGGAACTGGCGGCCATCGAGCAGGCGCATGCCGGCCGGGTTGTTGGCGACGATCGCAACATCGTCCGGGGCGCTCGCGGAACCCGCGAAAGCGCGGCCCTGTCCCTTGGCACTGTTTTCCTTCAGCTGGAAGGCGGCACCGTGCGCATTGCCTGCGGCCAGCGCACCGGCGATGCCGAGGGCAAGAATGGAATAACGGGTGAATTGCATGTGGTTCTCTCCGGTGGGCGGACGTGGGTTTTAGTTATTGTCGCGACGCCGCATGCATCCGAGCAGTGAATCCGCCCATCCGCGTGCCGGACTCCCCCCCGACATACGACGCCGTACGCAGTATAGACTCGCTCCGCAGAAGCCCATTGTGCATTGCACGATGGTCGCAACCGGCATGTACCTCCATCACGTCCGGTATCGGCTTGCCACGCTAAGCTGGCGCCATGTTCGTTTCCGTTCCCGTCCAACGCCGGCCATCGCATCGCTGGGCGGTGCCGCTGTTGTTCGTCGCCTTGTGGCTGGCTTTTGTCTGGGCACGCATGCAGCCGGACGAGGCCCGGCGCAGTCTGTGGCTGGGTTGGGGGGCGCTGTCGCGCGGACTGGCCGATCCGGCAACGTGGTGGGCAGCGCTGCGGGACGGCAGCGTGCTGCGCCTGTTCACGTCGCTGTTCCTGCATGCCGACTGGGCCCACCTGCTCGGCAATCTGGTGTTCCTGCTGATTTTCGGCCTGCCGGCGGAAAAGGTGATCGGGCCATGGCGATTGCTGGGCCTGTTCCTGATCGGCGGTGCACTGGCCAATCTTGCCGCGGTGTTGGCCATCGGCACGCCGGGGCGCGTGGTGATCGGGGCCAGCGGTGCGGTATCGGCGATGATCGGCACTTATCTGGCGCTGTTCCCCGGCGCCAAACTCGGCGTCGTGTTGCCGCTGGGCCTGTTCCTGGAGTTCGTGCGCGCCCCGGCCTTCCTTCTCATCGGCGCCTGGGCCGTGTTGCAGATCGCGTTCGCCTACACCGGCCCGTCCTACGGCGAAGTGGCCTGGCCGGCCCACATCGCCGGTTTCGTACTCGGGCTTGCCTACGGTGCATGGACGCGTGGCGCCATCGCCCGGCGCCTGCGCCGCCAGCGCGGCTTTTGACCGACGGGGCTGGCTGACCGGCTTGTGCGCTTGCACGGAAGAAAGCCCTTCGCGCCGGCCCGCTATAATCCGCCGCCATGTCAGCCAAGCCGCTCTACAAGATCAGCTTCCTCAGCAACACGCGCGTGTACGAGCTGTACGCACGGCACGTGGCCGGCAGTTCGCTGTGGGGATTCACCGAAATCGGCGAATTCGTGTTCGACGTGCGCGAGGGGATGGTGGTGGACCCGGCCGAAGAACGGCTGCGCGACGAGTTCGGCAACACGCGCATGCTGCACATTCCGATGCAGCATGTGCTGCGTATCGAGGAAGTCGAGAAAAAGGGCCAGTCAGCCATCCGCGATGCAGCCACCGGCGAGACCGTGGTCACGCCGTTCCCGATGCCGGCCAAGCCGCGCTGACTGCGCCCGCCCTGCACGGGCCGCTCAGTTCACCGTTTCGTCGTCGATGACGCGATGCGCTCGAGTTCGCCCAGCGCCTGCGTGATCGGTTTGTCGCCCGGCAACGCACTGCCCGCCGAATAGCCTTCCGCGCCCTCGTCATCGCCACGCAGGTGCCCGGGCAAGGCCGCTTCGCTGTATTCGGCCAACCCTTCGTCGCTGCCGGCCGGGGCATCGGGTGACAGCGCCACGTCCGGCACGATGCCGCTGGCCTGGATCGACTTGCCGCTGGGCGTGTAGTAGCGCGCGGTGGTGAGCTTGACCGAATCGCCATTGCCCAACGGCAGCAGCGTCTGCACCGATCCCTTGCCGAAAGTGCGACTGCCCACGACGCGCGCGCGGCCGTTGTCGTGCAGCGCACCAGCCAGCACCTCCGATGCACTGGCCGAGCCGGCGTCAACCAGCACCACGACCGGCGCCCCGTTCATGAGGTCGCCCGGCGATGCCTTGAACACCGCATCGCTGATCGGGATGCGCCCGCGCGTGCTGACGATGGTGCCGGCATCGAGCAGGTCGTCGGCCACCTGTACCGCCGCGGACAACAGGCCTCCGGGATTGCTGCGCAGATCCAGCACCAGGCCGCGCAGCTTGCCGCCGGCCTGCGCCTGCAGTTTGCCCAGTTGGGTGGCGAAATCCGGGCCTGTGTCGGCCTGGAAGGTGCTGATGCGCACATAGCCGTAACCGGGTTCGAGCATCTTCGAGCGCACACTGGTGACGCGGATGGTTTCGCGGCTGAGCGTCACGTCGAAAGGCTTGGCCTGGCCTTCGCGCTCGATGGTCAGCACCACGCGCGTGCCCGGGTTGCCGTGCAGCATGCGCATGCCGTCCAGCGCGGACAGCGGCTTGCCGTCGATGGCCGTGATGATGTCGCCGGCACGGATGCCCGCGCGTGCTGCCGGCGTGTCGTCGATCGGCGCGATCACCCGCAGCGAACCATCCTGCTGCTGCAACAGCTCCACGCCGATGCCATCGTAGGCGCCGCTGGTCTGCTCGTTGAAGCTTTCCGCATCGTCCTTGTCGAGATAGGCACTGTGCGGGTCCAGATCCAGCAGCAAGCCGCGCACGGCCGATTGCATCAGCTTGTGGTCGTCGACCGGGTCGACGTACCCCTGCCTGATGGCGTTGTACACCGCCACGTAACGCTGGATCTCCTCCAGTGGCACACGCGAAGGTGGAGCCGCTTCGGTCGGTACGGCGGCGGCGTCTGCATCGGCGTCCTGTGCCGTGGCCGCCTCCTGGGCCTGCAATGTCTCCCACGGCCACGCCGCGGCCGCCAGCAGTGCAAGCGAAAGGAGGACAGACAACGCTGGACGCATGTGAAACTCCATGGATGAGGCCGCCCATCCCGAACGGGATGCACCTCGATTATGCGCGAAGCGGCCGCTCTTCGACCGCACCCGTTTCAGCGCCGCTGCAGCCATGAGGCGGGATCGACCGGCTGGCCACTGCGGCGCAGTTCGAAATACAGCGCCGGCGTGCCCATGCCACCGGAATTGCCGACCTTGGCCACCGCTTCGCCCCGGCGCACATGGCTACCCACGCCGCGCAACAAGGACTCGTTGTGCGCGTACAGGCTCATGTAGCCATTGCCGTGATCGACGATCAGGATCATCCCGTAACCAGTCATCCAATCGGAAAAGACCACCGTACCGTCTTCCACCGCCGTCACCACCGAGCCGGCGGGTGCGGCAATCAGGACACCGCTGCTGATGTGTCCATCGGGCATGCGACCGCCATAACGGGCCAACAGATTGCCGCTCAATGGCCAGGCACCGCCGCCGACCTTCATGGCCGGAGCCGTGGCGACTGCCATCGGAGCTGCGGGCTTCTTGCGGGCCGGTTTGCCCGCATTGGCCGTGCGCGCTGCATCACGCTTGGCTTCGGCGGCCTGCCGTGCTGCCAATGCCTTGCGCTCGGCTTCGGCCTTGGCAGCCGTCGCGCGCAGATTGGCCAGCAGCGCTTCGAGGGCCTTGGCATCTTGCGACAGAGCTTTTTCGCGTTCGACCTTGTCCTTGTAGCGCTGCTCGAGTTCGCTTACCGCCTGCGCCCGCACCTTGCGCGCGTTGACCAGATCGCGCACCTGAACCTGCTGGCGTGCGCGCATGTCGGCCAGACCGGCTTGCCGGCTGCGGATTTCGGTTTCCACACCATCCAGTTCGGCCAGATCTGACATGATGCCGCGCACCTGGCGGGCCTTGGCCTGCTGCAAGTAGCGGTGGTAGACGAGCATGCGCCCCGCGTCGGTCACC
>Ga0194138_10001099_pt1 | contig 12909 bp, 8 predicted proteins | sample TARM_MetaG_T2_14_FD_134022 | JGI IMG/M metagenome (GOLD analysis project Ga0194138, IMG submission 134022) | Freshwater microbial communities from Pennsylvania, USA, analyzing microbe dynamics in response to fracking - TARM_MetaG_T2_14 (version 2) | ecosystem: Environmental > Aquatic >...
GCCGCGATCGCGGCCGGTTGGTTCCTCGCGAGCCCGCTGACCATCATCTACGTACCGCGCACCACCGAGATCTACTCGCTCGCCGTGCACGCATTCCGCATCTCGCTGGTCGGGTTCATCTTCATGGGCGTCAACATGTTCGCGTCCGTCATGTTCACAGCGCTCAACAACGGCGTCGTCTCCGGCATCCTGTCGCTCTTCCGCACGCTTATCTTCCTGATCGGCATGCTCATGCTGCTGCCCAACCTGCTCGGCGCCGACGGCGTGTGGCTGTCCATCCCCGCCGCCGAGGCCCTCGGGGTGGTCATGTCGCTCGCGTTCTTCGCCGCGATGGCCAAGCGGTACGGGTACGCCGGAAAGGCCCCCACGACGTAGGGCGGCATCAGCCCTGGCGGGCGGCCTTGTGCGCGCGGATGGCCGCCGCCGCCTGGGGCAGCACGTCGGCCAGGTCGCCGACGACGGCGAAGTCGCTGATCTCGAAGATCGGGGCCTCGGGGTCGTTGTTGACGGCGACGATGACCTGCGAGGCCTGCATGCCGCCGCGGTGGTGCGGGGCGCCCGAGACGCCGGCGCCGATGTAGACGCGCGGTGCCACGGTGACACCGGTCTGGCCGATGTAGGAGTCGAACCAGCCCTCGAAGGCGGCGTCGCGGGTAGCGCCGACGGCGGCACCGAGCGCGTCGGCGAGATCCTCGACGGGCCCGAAGTCGCCGTGGGTGCCGCGACCGCCGGCGACGACGATGGCCGCCTCCTCCTGCGCCGGGCGTCCGGCGGCGCGGTGCTTGAGCTCGCGGGAGACGACCGTGACGGCCGCGGCGCCCACCTCGACGGGCAGCGGCCACACGTCCGGGCGAGCCACCGTCTCGGCAGGCTCGGCCACGACCGTGTTGGCGCGGACGGTGACAACCGCCGGGTCCGAGGCCACCGTGGCGACGGTCTCCCAGGTGCCGGCGAAGACGCGCTTGGAGATGCGCAGCGGGGCGGCGCCGTCGGTCCACGCAAGGCCCGAGGCATCGGCGACGAAACCGGCACCCAGGCGTGCGGCCGCCACGGCGGCGGCCTCGCGGCCGGCGAACGAGGACGGGACGAGCAGCACGTCGGCGTCGATCCGGCGCACGCCCTCGGCGAGAACCGCCGCGAGCACCGAGGTCAGGTGGTGCGCCTTGGCCGGGACGTTGGTCGAGACGGCGGCCTGGTGCACGTTCTCGACGCCGTAGGCGCCGAGAGTCGCCAGGACGGCGACCGACGGGGCGCCGAGGGTCAGCACGTCGACACGGCCGAGGGTACGGCCCAGGGTGATCAGCTCGAGGACGGCCGGGCGGACCTCCTCGGCCTCGGGGGCCGGGCTGTCGAGGAAGACGAGAACGGTCGGGCGGGTCATCTGCGGCCTCCTCAGACCAGGTCGTTCGTGATCAGGAACTGGGCGAGCGCGGTGCCGCCCTCGCCCTTGTCCACCACGAGCTGGAGCTCCCCGCGCGGCGGGCGCGGGGCGGCGTCGACGGTGGTCGTGCGGGCGCCGGCCAGGCCGACCTCGGCGGGGTCGAGCTCGAGGTCCGCTGCGGTCCAGACCTCGATCGGCTTCGTGCGCGCCGCCATGATCAGCGTGAAGTTCGGGTAGCGCGGGCTGTTCGCGGAGTCCGTGACGGACAGCACCGCGGGCAGCGGCGCGGCGAGCGTCTCGACGGCGTCGTCGGCCTCGCGCGTGATGGTCAGGGTGCGGTCCTCCAGGGAGACCGACGTCGCGAGGGTCAGCTGCGGCCAGCCGAGCTCCTCCGCGAGCAGGGCGGGCACCACGGAGCCGAGCCCGTCGAGCGCGGCCATGCCCGTGACGACGAGGTCCACCGGCTGGTCCTCGCCGAGCCTGCGGACCGCGGCGGCCAGCGCCGCCGTCGTGCCGAAGTAGTCCGAGCCCGCCAGCGCCTCGTCGGTGACGCGGATGCCGCGCCCCACGCCTATCTGGTACGCCTTACGGACCGCGATGTCGGCGGCCTCGGGGGCGACCGTCACCGCGACCACCTCGTGGGGATCCTCCCCCTCGGCGGGCTCCGGCAGGGCCTCGACGATGCGCAGCGCGGCCTCGACCGCGTTCTCGTCGAGCTCGTTCAGGGAGCCCTCGGCGGGGTCGCGCACCACGCGGCCGTCGGTGAACCGGCGGTCGCTGGTGATGTCGGGCACGTACTTGAGCAGGACGACGATGCGCACGGTCACTGAGACTACCGTCGGCGGGTGTGCCGGTGCGCCAGGCACTCGCGGTGTCTCAGGTCGTGCGCAAGCATGGCGGCATGCAGGATCGCTCCCCCGAACGTCGCAAGCCGCGCCCGGTCGTGCGCCCGTTGCTGCGCCCGACCGCGCGTCGCTCGCACGTGCCCCCTCTGGGTGTCAGGTCGACCCCGGGCGGCGTCGACGTCGCGGTGGTGGCCTCGCACGCCGAGGCCGTGGACTTCTGCCTCATCGACGTCGTCAAGCCCTGGCTCGACGAGCGCGACCCCGCCCGTTACGCCGAGCGGCGCTTCCCGCTGATCGGCCCGACGTACGGCGTCTGGCACGGTCACATCCCGGGGGTGCGCCCGGGGCAGCGCTACGGCTTCCGCACCCACGGCGAGTGGGACCCGCGCGCGGGGATGCGCCACAACCCGCACAAGCTGCTGCTGGACCCGTACGCGCGCGGCATCGCCGGCTCGGTGCAGTACGGGCCGCAGATCCTGGGGGCGAAGGGCCACCCGCGCTCCGACGGCCCCGCGACGCCGGAGGGCCGCTGGTGGATCGCCGAGCGCTACGGCGAGATGGAGACCACCGACTCCCTCCCCTTCGTCCCGCACGCCGTGGTCATGCCGCCGATGCCGCAACCGCCGGCCGAGACCCGCCCGCGCGTCCCGTGGGCCGACACCGTCATCTACGAGGCGCACGTGCGCGGGTTCACCCTGCTCAACGAAGCCATCCCCGCAGAGCTGCGCGGCACGTACGCGGGCATGGCGCACCCGGCGAACATCGCGTACCTCAAGGACCTCGGCATCACCACCCTCGAGCTGCTGCCGATCCACGCGATCGCCTCCGAGCCGCGGCTCGACGCCCACGGGCTCAAGAACTACTGGGGCTACTCGACGCTGGGGTTCTTCGCCCCCGAGCCCTCGTACGCGACCCGGCGCGCCCGCCAGTCCGGTCCGGCAGCGGTGCTCGACGAGGTCCGCGGCATGGTGCACCTGCTGCACCAGGCCGGGATCGAGGTGATCCTCGACGTCGTCTACAACCACACCTGCGAGGGTGGCGACGACCAGCTCCACGTCTCGTGGCGCGGCCTGGACAACCCGCTCTACTACCTGCACGACGGCAACTCCCCCGCCGCGCTGGGCGACGTCACCGGCACGGGCAACTCGCTCGACTTCCGCCGGATGCGCGTGGTCCAGATGGCGCTCGACTCGCTGCGCTACTGGGCCGAGATCGTCGGGGTCGACGGGTTCCGCTTCGACCTCGCGGTGACGCTCGGCCGGGGCAACTACGGCTACTACCCGGGCCACCCGTTCCTGATGAGCCTGCAGACCGACCCCGTGCTGAACAACCTCAAGCTCATCGCCGAGCCATGGGACGTCGGACCGGGCGGCTGGCAGACCGGCAGCTTCCCCGCACCCATGGGCGAGTGGAACGACAGGTTCCGCGACGCGATGCGCGGCTTCTGGCTCCGGTCGGCGCGCGCGGGCGCGCACGGCGAGCCCATGGACGGCGGCCGCGAGCTCGCCACCCGCCTGTCCGGCTCCGCGGACCTGTTCGGCCACTCCGACCCGCCGCTCGTGCGCGGCCCGGTCGCGTCGATCAACTACGTCACCGCCCACGACGGCTTCACCCTCGCCGACCTCGTGGCCTTCGACCACAAGCACAACTGGGCCAACGGGGAGGACACCCACGACGGCACCTCCAACAACCTGTCGTGGAACCACGGCATCGAGGGCCACACCGCCGAGGGGGACGACGCCACCACCGAGCCGTGGTCGGCCGTCGTGCCCATGCGCCGCCGCTCGCAGCGCAACCTCATGGCGATGCTCATCCTGTCCGCCGGGACGCCCATGATCACGGCGGGCGACGAGTTCGGGCGCTCGCAGCACGGCAACAACAACGCGTACGCGCAGGACTCGCCCGTCTCGTGGGTCCGCTGGGACCATGACCAGGCGGCGCGCGACCTGCACGCCATGACGCGGCTGCTCCTCGACCTGCGACGCCGGCACCCGGCGCTGCGGGCGGACTCCTTCTTCCTCGGCACGCCGCGCCCGGGCGAGGCGTTCGCCGACCTCCTGTGGTTCACCGAGGCGGGCAGGCCGATGGACGGCGCCGCGTGGGACGAGCCGGGCCGCCGCGTGATCCAGATGCTGCGTCCGGGCCCGGGCGAGAACGACTCCGACGTGCTGCTCGTCGTCAACGGCCTGCTCGAGGACGTCGACGTCACCCTGCCCGCACCGCTCACCGGCGCCGGCGAGTGGGAGCGGGTGTGGGCCTCCGACTGGGACACCCCGTCCGACGCCGTGCACGACGACCCCGTGGGCGAGGACCGGCTGACGCGCCTGGCCTCGCTGAGCGTCCAGGTGCTGGTCGCGACGGTGCGGAGCTCCTGACCGTCACGGCCGGCCCGGCGCCCGGGCGGCGCATCGCCGCCGCGCGGTCGCGCCACGTCGCGTCCAGAGCGCGCAGCGGTCAGGCGCGGTCACTAGCGTGGGCCCGGTGACGACGAGCGCCAGCACCCCGGCGGCGAAGGCAGCCCCGGCGAAGGCAGCCCCAGCCAGGGCCGTCGAGCAGGTGGCCGCCAACGCCGAGCACCACACGACCGAGGCCACGGCGTCCGTGGCCGGCGTCCGCGAGGCCACCTCGCACGCCGTCCCCGTCGTGATCCCGGCCCCCGTCCCGCAGAAGGCGCCGCACGCGCCGATCGGCCGCATCCCGGTCATCGAGGTGTCCCCGGTGGTCGAGGGCGGCCGCTGGACCGCCAAGGCCGCCGTGGGCGAGGTCGTCCCGATCGAGGCGACCGTCTTCCGCGTGGGCCACGACGCCGTGAGCGCGACGGCGGTGCTGGTCCGCCCGGACGGCACCGTGCACTCGACGTCGCCGATGCAGGACATCAGGCCCGGTCTCGACCGCTTCCAGGGCTTCCTGCAGCCGGACGCCGAGGGCGACTGGTCGTTCCGCGTCGAGGCGTGGTCGGACCCGTACGCCACGTGGGTGCACGACGCGACGATCAAGTTCGCAGCCGGCATCGACCAGGACCTGATGCTCGCCGAGGGTGCGCTGCTCTTCGAGCGCATCGCCGCCCCGGAGGCGCAGGCTGCCCGCACGCCCGAGGACGCGGCGATCGTCGCGCGCGCCGCGGCCGAGCTCGCCGACACCTCGCGCCCGGGCCACGCCCGCCTGGCGATGGCCACCACGCATGCGGTGCAGGACGCGCTGCGCCGCAACCCGCTGCGTGACCTGGTCTCGCCGAGCGCCACCTACCCCCTGCGGGTGCACCGCCGCCTGGCACTCTTCGGCTCCTGGTACGAGATCTTCCCGCGCTCGGAGGGCGCGGTCCGTCACGAGGACGGCACCTGGTCCTCGGGCACCCTGCGCACCGCCACGCAGCGCCTGCCGCGGATCGCGGAGATGGGCTTCGACGTCATCTACCTGACGCCGATCTCGCCGATCGGCACCCAGTTCCGCAAGGGCCGCAACAACACGCTCGAGGCGCAGCCCGGCGACCCGGGCAGCCCCTACGCGATCGGCGCCCCCGAGGGCGGCCACGACGCCATCCACCCGGAGCTCGGCACCGAGGAGGACTTCGCGTTCTTCGTCGCGCAGGCGCAGGAGAACGGCATGGAGGTCGCGCTCGACCTCGCCCTCCAGTGCTCGCCGGACCACCCGTGGGTCGAGCAGCACCCGGAGTGGTTCCGCACCCGCGCGGACGGCTCGATCGCCTACGCCGAGAACCCGCCGAAGAAGTACCAGGACATCTACCCGCTGCATTTCGACAACGACCCGTCCGGCCTGCGCGAGGCCGTCCTCGAGGTCGTGCTGACCTGGATCCGGCGCGGCGTCACCCTGTTCCGCGTCGACAACCCGCACACCAAGCCGCTCGACTTCTGGGAGTGGCTGCTCGCCGATGTCCACGCCCAGCACCCCGATGTCATCTTCCTCTCGGAGGCGTTCACCAAGCCGGCGATGATGCAGACGCTGGCCCGCATCGGGTTCCACCAGTCGTACACGTACTTCACGTGGCGCAACCACAAGGACGAGATCCTCGAGTACTTCCAGGAGGTGTCCGGACCGCAGGGCTCCGTGATGCGCCCGTCCTTCTGGCCGACGACGCACGACATCCTCCCGCCGTACCTCCAGCACGGCGGGGTCGCGGGCTTCGCGGTGCGGGCCGTCCTCGCGGCCACCGGCTCGCCGACGTGGGGCATCTACACCGGCTATGAACTGGTGGAGAACGTGCCGCGCCCGGGGGTCGAGGAGCAGATCGACAACGAGAAGTACGAGTACAAGGCTCGCACCTGGGAGCACGCGGACGAGATCGGCATCGCCCTGCTGCTCGAGCGCCTCAACGAGATCCGCCGGGGACACCCCGCCCTGCAGCAGCTGCGCAACCTGACGGTGCACGCGAGCGAGAACCCGAACGTCCTCGCGTACTCCCGCCGGATCCGTGCCGAGCACCTCGCGACGGCCCGTCCCGACGGCGCCGCACCGGTGGCGGGCGAGGCGGCTGACGTCATCCTGGTGGTCGTGAACCTCGATCCCTGGGGCGGGCAGGAGTCCACCCTCGACCTGGACCTGGCAGGCCTGGGCCTGACATCCCCGGACGGCGACGGCTCCGCCCCGTTCTTCCACGTGCGCGACCTGCTCACCGGCGAGACGTACGCCTGGGGCCGACGTCCGTGGGTGCGTCTCGAGCCCCACCGCCAGGTCGCCCACGTGCTGCAGGTGACCCGCGGATGACCGCTGCGGAGATCCCGCGTCCGGTGACGATGCCGATCCCCGTCCAGGCGCTTCCGCCCCGGCGGCAGCCCGAGCCCCCCGCAGCCGACCGGCCCGGGCTGTCCGACGACCCGGACTGGTACCGCAAGGCGGTCTTCTACGAGGTCATCGTCCGCGCGTTCTCCGACTCGGACGGTGACGCCACCGGCGACCTGCGCGGCATCATCGAGCGGCTGGACTACCTTCAGTGGCTGGGCGTGGACTGCCTGTGGCTGCCGCCGTTCTACCCCTCCCCGCTGCGCGACGGCGGCTACGACGTCTCGGACTACACGGCCATCGCGCCCCAGTACGGGTCGATCGCCGACTTCACGGAGCTGGTCGCGGAGGCGCACGCCCGGGGCATCCGGGTGATCGTCGACATCGTCATGAACCACACCTCGGACCAGCACCCCTGGTTCCAGGCGTCGCGGTCGGACCCCGAGGGCCCCTACGGCGACTTCTACGTGTGGAGCGACGACAACCAGAAGTACTCCGACGCCCGCATCATCTTCGTGGACACGGAGACGTCGAACTGGACGTTCGACCCCGTGCGGCGGCAGTACTACTGGCACCGCTTCTTCAGCCACCAGCCCGACCTCAACTTCGAGAACCCGCGGGTGGCGGAGGCGATGCTCGACGCCGCCCGGTTCTGGCTGAACCTCGGCGTGGACGGCTTCCGCCTGGACGCGGTCCCCTACCTCTTCGAGGCCGAGGGCACCAACTGCGAGAACCTGCCCGAGACGCACGCGTTCCTGCGCCGGATGCGGCGCATGGTCGACACGGAGTACCCGGGCCGGATCATGCTGGCCGAGGCGAACCAGTGGCCGCAGGACGTCGTCGACTACTTCGGCACCGACGACGAGCCCGAGTGCCACATGTGCTTCCACTTCCCGGTGATGCCGCGCATCTTCTCCGCCCTGCGGGACCAGCGGGCGCGCCAGATCCTGGACATCATGACCGACACCCCGGACATCCCCGCGCAGGGCGGCCAGTGGGCGACCTTCCTGCGCAACCACGACGAGCTCACCCTCGAGATGGTCTCCACCGAGGAGCGCGCGTCGATGTACGGCTGGTACGCGCAGGATCCCCGCATGCGCGCGAACGTCGGCATCCGCCGTCGGCTCGCTCCCCTGCTGGAGGGCTCGCGCAAGGAGATCGAGCTCGCGCACGCGCTGCTGCTCTCCCTGCCGGGGTCGCCCTGCCTGTACTACGGCGACGAGATCGGCATGGGCGACAACATCTGGCTCCCGGACCGCGACGCCGTACGCACGCCGATGCAATGGACGCCGGACCGCAACGCCGGCTTCTCCACCGCCGACCCCGGCAAGCTGTACCTGCCGCTGATCCAGTCGCTCGTGTACCACTACCAGCAGCACAACGTGGAGGCGCAGCTCGCGCAGCCCACCTCCCTGCTGCACTTCGTGCACGGCATGCTGGCGGTCCGCCGCCTGCACCCGACTTTCGGCACCGGCGACTTCGTCCCGCGCCCGGTCGACGACGACGCCGTCCTCGCCTACACCCGCACCGAGGACACGGCGCCGTGGGGGGAGGCGCTGCTCGTCGCGGCGAACATGTCGGCCACGGCCCGGTCGGCGACGCTCCAGCTCCAGGGCTTCGAGGGCTGGACGCCCGTCGACGTCTTCGGAGGGGCCCGCTTCCCGGCCATCGGGGCGGACGGCACCCTGGCCATGACGTGGGGCTCGCGCGACTTCTACTGGCTGCGGCTCACGCCGCCACCGGCGCACCCGTCGTCGGTCGTGTCCTCGTCGTCGGCCGTGCACTCGTCGAGCGTGCCCTCGGCGTTGGTGCCCTCGGTGTTGGTGCCCTCGGCGTCGACCGCGGACAGGGGCTGAGCCCATGGCCCTCCCCCGGCTCCGCGTCTCGCCCGCGGGCACCCACCTGCCCGCCGAGGTCACCGACCTCGTCGCCTCATGGGCGCCGAGCCGCCGCTGGTTCCCGGGCATGACGGGCCGCCCCACGGCGTGGCTCGAGATCACGTCCGAGGCCGCGCCCGACGTCGTGCTGGCGCTGCTGCGCCGGGAGGACACGGTGCTCCAGGTCCCGCTCGTCGCCGTCCCGCTCGGGGCGTCGCCGAGCGTGCCGGAGGTCGGCGACGCCAGCTACATCGGGGCCGCCGCCGGCTTCACCGTGTACGACGGCGGCGCCCATCCCGCGGCGTGGGACCTGCTGCTGCGCGCGGCCGGCTTCGACGACCCGGACGTGACCGGCGGCCGGACCCTTGCCGGCGAGCAGTCGAACACCTCGGTCGTGCTGCCACGCGTGAGAGCAGACGGTGCCGACCACGGGTCGATCCTCAAGATCCTGCGCACGGTCCCCGCCGGAGAGCACCCGGACGTGACGGTGCCGCAGGCCCTGACCGGGGCGGGGTTCACCGGCGTGCCGCGCTTCCTCGGTGCGGCCGCGGTCTCCCTCGCTCCGCAGGGGCCCGACCTCGTGCACCTCGCGGTGCTCTCCGCCCTCGTGCCCGAGGCACAGGACGGCTTCGAGCTGGCCTGCCGGCACGCGGGCCGGGGCGAGCCGTTCGCCGCCCTGGCCGGGGAGCTCGGCACGGTCGTGGCCCACCTCCACGAGGCACTGCGCACCGCCCTGCCGGTCGAGGCCACGCTCGACCCTGCCACCTTCGTGACCGGCCTACGCCGCCGGGCGGCCGCCGCCCTCGTCGCGGCCCCGCAGCCGCTGACCCCGCACTCCGACGCCATCGGCGCCGTTCTCGACGACCTGGAGCGGCGCCTCGCGGCCGTCCCGCTCCAGCGCATCCACGGCGACCTGCATCTCGGCCAGGCGCTGCACGGCGGCGACGGCTGGCAGCTCCTCGACTTCGAGGGCGAGCCCCAGCGCCCCGTCGAGGACCGCACCGCACCCGACCTCCCGCTGCGCGACGTCGCCGGCATGCTCCGCTCGTTCGACTACGCGGCGGCCGTCGGCTCCGCCCCCGACCCCACGTGGGCCGGCGACGCCCAGGCGGCGTTCCTCGGGGCGTACCGCGCCGCCGCGCCCGCCGGGGCGGGCACGGACGACACCGGCGAAGCGGTGCTCCGGGCCCTCGTCCTGGACAAGGCCCTCTACGAGGTGGTCTACGAGACCAGGCAGCGCCCGCAGTGGGTGCACATCCCGCTGGGCGCCGTGGAAGGCCTGGTCAGCGGGGCCTGACCACCCGCCCGTCCGACGACCGCTCCGTGTGCCGGTCACGCCTCAGAGGGGGCGTGTCCTGTGCACTGGTGACAAGGTGAGCAGCATGACGACCGGTCCTGTCAGCAGCACTCCCCCCGCAGCCCCCGAGGTCGACCACGGCGAGTTCGCCGCCGTCGCCGAGGGCACCACGCACGACCCGCACGCGGTGCTCGGCGCCCACGTGCTGGCACCCGCCGCCGACGGCGCGGGCTGGGCAGTGGTGCGGGCACTGCGCCCGCTGGCCGACGAGGTCGTCGTCGTCACCCTCGACGGCGAGCACCCCGCGCGGCACGCCGCCGCGGGTGTCTGGGAGGCCGTCGTCCCGGCCCCGGTCGACGACGCCGGCCAGGTCCGCGCCCCCGACTACCGCCTGCGGACCCGCTACGGGACCGACGTCCAGACGGCCGACGACCCCTACCGCTTCCTGCCCACCCTCGGTCAGATGGACCTCCACCTCATCGGCGAGGGCCGCCACGAGGAGCTCTGGCGCGTGCTCGGCGCCAACGCGCACCGCTACCCCAGCGCGCTGGGCGACATCGAGGGCACCGGCTTCGCCGTGTGGGCGCCGAACGCACGCGCCGTGCGCCTCATCGGCTCCTTCAACCGCTGGACCCCGGTCCACCCGATGCGCTCGCTGGGCTCGACCGGCGTCTGGGAGCTCTTCCTGCCCGGCGGCGGCGAGGGCGACCTGTACAAGTACGAGATCCTCGGCCCCGACGGGCACTGGCGCTCCAAGGCCGACCCGATGGCCAAGGGCGCCGAGGTCCCGCCCGCAACCGCTTCCGTGGTGCGCTTCTCCACCTACGAGTGGCAGGACATCGACTGGATCGAGACCCGCACCGCCACCGACCCGCACCAGGGCCCGATGAGCATCTACGAGCTGCACCTGGGCTCGTGGCGCGTGGGCAAGACGTACCGCGAGCTGGCCGACGAGCTGGTCGACTACGTCAGCGAGCTCGGCTTCACCCACGTCGAGTTCATGCCGGTCGCGGAGCACCCCTTCGGCGGCTCGTGGGGCTACCAGGTCTCCGGCTACTACGCGCCGACGTCGCGCTTCGGCCACCCGGACGACCTGCGCTATCTCATCGACCGGCTGCACCAGGCAGGCATCGGCGTCATCGTGGACTGGGTCCCCGCCCACTTCCCCAAGGACGAGTTCGCGCTCGCCCGCTTCGACGGCACCGCGCTGTACGAGCACCCGGACCCGCGGCGCGGGGAGCACCCGGACTGGGGCACGCTCATCTTCGACTTCGGCCGCCGCGAGGTGCGCAACTTCCTCGTCGCCAACGCCACCTACTGGTTCGAGGAGTTCCACGTCGACGCGCAGCGCGTCGACGCCGTCGCCTCGATGCTCTACCTCGACTACTCGCGCAAGGACGGCGAGTGGTACCCCAACCAGTACGGCGGGCGCGAGAACCTGGACGCCATCGCGTTCCTTCAGGAGACCAACGCCACGGCCTACCGCCGCACTCCCGGCGTCATGATGATCGCCGAGGAGTCGACGGCGTACCCGGGCGTCACCGCGCCGACGTCGAACGGCGGGCTCGGCTTCGGCCTGAAGTGGAACATGGGCTGGATGAACGACTCGCTGCGGTACATGGAGACCGACCCCATGTACCGCCGGTACCACCACGGCGAGCTGACCTTCTCCCTCATCTACGCCTTCTCGGAGCAGTACTGCCTGCCGATCTCGCACGACGAGGTCGTGCACGGCAAGGGGTCGCTCATCAACAAGATGCCGGGCGACCGCTGGCAGCAGTTCGCCAACGTGCGCGCGTTCCTTGCCTACATGTGGACGCACCCGGGCAAGAAGCTGCTCTTCATGGGCTCGGAGTTCGCCCAGGACACCGAGTGGAACGAGTCGGTGGGGCTGAGCTGGTGGCTGCTCGACAGCCCCTGGCACGCTGCCCTCCAGCGCCTGGTCCGCGACCTCAACGTGCTGTACCGCGACACCCCCTCGCTGTGGGAGCGGGACTTCACGGCCGACGGCTTCGAGTGGCTCGACTCCAACGACGCCGACCGCAACACCCTGGCCTACCTGCGCAAGGACGCCTCCGGGAAGCCCGTGGCCGTCGTGGTCAACTTCGCCGGCCAGCCGCACGAGGGCTACCGCCTACCGCTGCCCTCCGGCGGCACGTGGCGCGAGACCCTGAACACGGACGACGAGTCGTACGGCGGCTCGGGCGTGGTCAACGGCGGCGCCGTCCAGGCCGAGCCGGTCCCGCACCACGGCCGCTCGCACTCGGCGACGCTGCGCATCCCGCCGCTCGGCGCCGTCGTGCTGCGCCCGGAGGGCTGAGCCCACACCGGTCGGTGGCCGGGCAGACGCCCAGTACCGTGAATCCTCACGACAGGTCCGGCATCGCACTCCCGCAGCGTTCATGGCTCTTCAGCGTCCAGCGGGTATGAGATCCGGACAGATCGGCGCGGACGTCAGCCGAGTGGGCGTGCCCCGTACAGTTCGGCGAACTCGTCGTCGGAGGTGATCGTTTCCAGCGTGGCGAGTGCGACGCGGAAGTCAAGGTCGGTGGCGCTGTTGACCTGCCGGGTGTTCTCGATGAGTTGCCGCTCGACGACCTCGAGCAGGGTACGGACCGCAGCGACGCGCTCGGTGGGGCGATCCCACAATTCGGGCTCTTGTGACACATCCGTGGGTGTTGTAGTGCGCCGTTGACGGGGGCACGCCGCTCTCTGCCTAGGTTCTGACTGTCGAGATCAGTTACCTGAAGAGCGGAGAACGGCGTGCGGAAC
>Ga0194138_10001100_pt1 | contig 12909 bp, 15 predicted proteins | sample TARM_MetaG_T2_14_FD_134022 | JGI IMG/M metagenome (GOLD analysis project Ga0194138, IMG submission 134022) | Freshwater microbial communities from Pennsylvania, USA, analyzing microbe dynamics in response to fracking - TARM_MetaG_T2_14 (version 2) | ecosystem: Environmental > Aquatic >...
GAAAACCCCGACCCCTTCAGCCGCCGCGACGGCTGGTGCAGCCACCCCAGCGCCGACGCCGCCCGGCGCCGCCTGGCCTTCGAGTACCGGGGCCAGCCGGTGGCGGCCAGCCTGGTCTATGCGCGCGACGCCAGCGTGCAGCTGTGCCTGGAGCCACCGGCGGTGCAGGCCGATGCCAAGGCTGAGACCGAGGCTGTGGCGGCGGCGGTTGCGCCCGCAGCAGATGCAGCCGCTGCAGCCGCCTGCTCAGGCCCGCTGCGCTTTCACGCCCTGCCCGCTGGCAGCGCCTGGGCGCTGGAACTGGGCTTTGGTGGGCACAGCAGCCGCGCCAGCGTCTATATGCTGGGCGAGCAGGTGCACATTTTCATGCCACAAGGCGCGGCCCAGATCGTCGAGATCGACCGGCTCGCCCATGCCGGCGACCACGCCCCCGAGGGCGGCCGCCTGAGCGCCCCGATGCCGGGCAAGGTGTTGTCGTTTTGCGTCGTGGCGGGCGAAGCGGTCAAAAAAGGACAGCCCCTGGCGCTGATGGAGGCCATGAAAATGGAGCACACCCTATCCGCCCCCGCCGACGGCACCGTGGCCGAACTGCTCTACGCCCCTGGCGACCAAGTGGCCGAAGGGGCCGAGCTGCTGCGCTTCGTGCCCGCTTGATCCGCTTTGCCCCTGCTCGGAGTCGCACATGAACCTCCCCCCAAAGTGCACCTGCTCGAAGTCGGGCCGCGCACCCGCAAGGGCTGGCCGCGCCACGCGCTCCGCCTGGGTACGGGTGGCAGCGGCATCGGGCTTGCACACTAGCCTGTGAAAACCCAGCGAGCTGGGTTATTATCGCGCCATGTCAAGCATCCGTACCCAGCAACTGCGCTTGGTGGTGTACCCCAACGACCATCCGCCGCCCCACGTCCATGTGCTTGGGCCCGGCTGGGAGGTGCGGGTGGAGCTGTCCCACCCTCCAGTACTGATGACGGTTCGCGGCAAGGTAAAAACCCACGAAATCGGCGCGGCCTTGCTGGCGGTAGCCGAGCATCTCGGCCAACTGCGCCAGCTTTGGAGTAATTTGCATGACTAAGCCCCTGCTCCCCGATTGGGTGCGTGCCGAACTGGAGCGCGTACCCGAGGCCACTGCGCGTGGCATGGCCGACGACCGGCCCGATTTGCGTGCTGTGGCTGCCCGCTACGACAGCCGCAACAAACGCGTGCAGGTGGAACTGGCCAATGGCAGTTGGTTTGCCTTCCCGCCCACTTTGGTACAAGGTTTGGCCGCCGCCTCGGTTGCCGATCTGTCGGAAATCGAGATCAGCCCCTTGGGTACCGGTTTGCACTGGCCACGGCTGGATGCCGACCTGACCGTGCAAGGCTTGCTGGCGGGTGCGTTTGGCAGCCGCGCCTGGATGCGAGAACTGGCCGCCAAGGCCGGGCGTGCGTCATCGCCCGCCAAAGCCAGCGCCGCCCGCGCCAACGGGGCCAAAGGGGGCCGCCCGCGCAAGGCAGTGGCCTGAACGCCGGCTGCACTGGGCCTTGGGCCAGCAAAACCGCCCTGCAGCACCCTGGAGCAACCCACGTTTGAGAGGCAAGCCATGTTCAGCAACCACTTCCCCAGCCAGGTGCGCGTCTGCGACGTCGGCGCGCGCGACGGCCTGCAAAACGAGCCGCAGAACGTACCCACGGCGGTGAAGATCGAGCTGGTGCAGCGCCTGCAAGACGCCGGGCTGCGCGAGATCGAAGTCACCAGCTACGTCAGCCCTAAGTGGGTGCCGCAAATGGCCGACAACCACGCCGTGATGCGCGGCATCGTGCGCCGCAGCGGCGTGCGCTACGCCGTGCTCACCCCCAACCTGAAGGGCTTCGAGGCCGCGCTGCTGGACCAGCCCGACGAGATCGTCGTCTTCGGTGCCGCCAGCGAAGCCTTCAGCCAAAAGAACATCAACTGCAGCGTGGCCGAGAGCATCGATCGCTTCGCCCCGGTGGTGCAGGCGGCGCTGCAGGCGGGCTTGCGCGTGCGCGCCGCCATGAGCTGCTGCCTGGGCTGCCCCTACGAGGGCGCGATCGCACCGGCGCGCGTGGGCGAGCTGGCCGCGCGCTTGAAGGGCATAGGCGTGCAGCGCGTCGACCTGGCCGACACCATCGGTGTGGGCACGCCGCTGCAACTGCAACGCGCGCTGGAAGCCACGCTGGCGCACTTCGACCTCGACCACATCAGCGGCCACTTCCACGACACCTACGGCCAGGCGCTGAGCAACACCCTGGCGGCGCTGCAGATGGGGGTGTGGAACTTCCAGTCGTCCGTGGCCGGCCTGGGCGGCTGCCCCTACGCCGTGGGCGCGACCGGCAACGTCGCCACCGAAGACCTCGTTTACCTGCTGCACGGCCTGGGTCTGGAGACCGGCATCGACCTGCCCGCCCTGGTGCAAACCGGCGCCTGGATCAGCACCCAACTCGGCCGCCCCTACGGCGCGCGCGCTGGGCGTGCGCTGCTGGCGCGCTGCTGAACCCCCAGCCTTTGCAAACCAGCGCGCCAGCAGCGGCAGGTCGGCGGCTGTCGGTTCACGCAAGTTCAGGTTCGTGTTCATCTAATGACATCCATTAGCTTTCCAAAGCTGTCCACGACATCGTATTTCACATTTTCAGGGGCGTAGCGGCGGTTCATCTCATCGAAGAACTTGCGGGCGCACTTGATCTTGGTTTTCTCGATCTCGCGCAGATCCATCGAGGACATCGAGCCCTTGGTTTCCGCGACGAAGTAAATGTGCTTTACCGTACCTTCCTTGAACGAGATGGCCCAGTCCGGGTTGTAGTCGCCGACCGGTGTCGGGATCAGGAAACCGCGCGGCAACTTGGCGTACACAACGACTTCAGCGCTGGCCTCCAACGCCTGCGCAAAATCGCGCTCCGGTTTGGATCCGGAATCCGGCAGCACGAAGTCGTAGATGTGGTGCCTGGGCGTCTTGACTGCCTTGCTGAAGTCCTGCTTGGTCTGCCCGGCGGTGAAGATGTCGAGGTCGAACTTGTCCTCGACCGGGTCGTAGGCCAAGTGCTCGACGATGACCGTGGCCTTCTGCTCGTTGATCAGCCGCGTGGCCTCGGCGATGAAGCTCTCCGGGTTGGTCTTGAACTGCGCAAAGACCGCAACGTTGATGCCCTTTAGGATTTCCGCCACCGTCCCGCGCGTCAGTTGCGTGCCCTCGGCCAGCTTGCCGATCAAGTCATACTTGACCGCCGAGTGGATCGAGTTCCGGTTCGTTTCGGTTTCCGTGGCCTTCAGTGTGAAGGCGTTGCCTTCCTTGATGCCGTCGTAGGTCACGGCGGCAGCTTGCTCGCCGTGCTGGATCGTGTAGTGCAGCGGCGTCACACGTAGGCTGGCATCGATCTCCTTCACTGCCTTCTGCACCAGCTCGTCCGAGTCGAACTCGACGCTGTACGCAGCCTTGCGATTGATGCGGCTCCACAGCGCCTTGAACTCCTGCTTCTCGAAGTTTGCGTTGAGCGGGTTCTTCTTCGGACGGCGGTCGTCGCCGATCTCTGGCATCTGCGCCTCGCTGAAGACGCCATCGACCAACTTGAAGACCTGTTCGCCGAGCGGCGCAAGCTCGTCAGGCAAGGTCGCCAAAGTTCCTCTTTTCTTGTCCTGGTGGTACTTCTCAGTGACGTTGCGCTTCTTGTCCACGTACCCGTTCTGGATCAGGTAGAACTCGATGTCAGTTGCTTGGTCGTCGGTCACAGTGATCGGACCAGCCGCAGTGGTCACAATCTTGCCTTTGAAGTAGGCCTTGTCGGCCACCCTTGGCCGGGCGGACAGGGAATCGCTGATGTCCTTTTGCAACGCCGCCACGAAGTCCTTGTAGCTCTCGCTGGCTACCACGGTCAGGACGTTCACGTCGTGGACGATGGCCGGGTGATCCATCCGGTCGCCTTGCTGGTTGACCGACAGGCGCAGACCGCGCCCCACCTCCTGGCGGCGTGAAATGGTGTTGTCGCTGTGCTTGAGCGCGCAGATGACGAACACGTTCGGGTTGTCCCAGCCTTCGCGCAGCGCCGAGTGCGAGAAGATGAAGCGCACCGGCTCGGTGAGCGACAACAGCCGCTCCTTGTCCTTCAGGATCAGGTCGTAGGCGTCCACGTCATCGGACAGGCCCGCGTTCTCTCCACGCGCCGCCATGTTCGAATCCACCTGCCGCTTGCTCTTTTTGTCGATGGAGAAGTAGCCGCTGTGGGTCTTGTCGGCCGCAATGCCCTTCAGGTATTTGACGTAGGCCGTCTCATCCAGATCGAGCATCTCGTTCAGGTACTGGGTGTATTCCTCCTCGAAGACACGGGCGTACTCACCTTTCTCGTCCACCGCCGCGTAGTCGCGGTACTTCGCCACCTCGTCGATGAAAAACAGGGTCAGCACCTTCACACCCTGTTGGAACAACGCCTGTTCCTTGTCGAAGTGCGCCTTGACCGCCTCCCGAATCTGGATGCGACGCAGCGTCGGTTCATTCACATCGCCCGTGGCGTCGCCAACCACCAGCTCGACGCCGTTGGTGAAGCTCAGCGTGTCGGTGTTGGCATCGATGTCCGCCACCACGTAGTTGCGGTACTGATCCAATCCACCCGACAGATCGAACAGGTTGTCGCCCTTGCCGATCTTGCGCACCACGGGCTTGATGTCGCCCTTGGCGAGCTTGCGCTCCAACTCCACGCGCGCCTCGGGTGGCTTCTTGGTGGAAATGTCGATGGATTGCAGATACAAGTAGGCGTTGGTGCCCGCCAGCCCCTTCACCGCGATGCCGCGCACGGCGATCTTCTTCACCAGCTTCTGGTTGTAGGCGTCCAGCGCGTCCAGCCGGTGAATCTTGTTGTGCGTGGTCTTGTGGGTGGCGGAGTAGCGCAGCACCATCAGCGCCTTGAACTCCTCCAGCGACTTCAGCGTCTGTGTGCCTTCCATCTTCTGCGGCTCGTCCAGAATCAGGATGGGACGGTTGGCGCGGATCACGTCGATGGGCTTGCGCGACTGGAAGTCGTCCAGCACGTCGTAGATGCGGCGGTTGTCCGCCCCGCGCGAGGCGAACGCCTGCACGTTGATGACCATCACGTTGATGCCCGCATCCGACGAAAAGCTCTCCAGATGGTGCAACTGCTTGGAGTTGTAGATGAAGAAGCGCGCCTTCTTGTGGTACGTCTCCAGGAAGTGCTCGGCGGTGATCTCCAGCGACTTCGCCACGCCCTCGCGGATAGCGATGCTGGGCACGACAATGATGAACTTGCTCCAGCCGTACTGTTTGTTCAGCTCGAAGAGGGTCTTGATGTAGCAGTAGGTCTTGCCCGTGCCGGTTTCCATCTCGATGTCGAGGTTGACGCGAGCGACCTTGGTCTTGACCAGCGCATCGGAGAGGGGCAGGTTTTGCGACCGTTGCACCTGATGGATGTTGTCCAGCAGGGCCGTGTCCGAGAGCACGAGGTCGGCGTTTTTGAACCCGGCCTCCGTGAACAGATCGTCGATTCCCTTCCTGGCCTTGCCGGGATCGATGCGATAGCTGATGGCCTCGCTGGACGCGGGCGGCTGCCCCTTGAAGCAGTCCACCACCGCCTGCACGGCAGCGGTCTGGTAAGACTGGGTTTTGAATTTCAGCCTCATGACTCATCGCCTTTTAGTTCTTGTTCAATGTCTTCAACGCTGGGCAAACTGCTTTGCAGGGTTTGTGGCAAGGCACGGGTCAGCTCAGCCGTAAAAAGTGCCACGGGCTGTGGCACAAACTCGTAAATAATTTTTGTCATCAGCGGCCTCAAATGCACTTCACTTCGGTGGCGGGCGACAGCAGCTTGAAGATCTGCTCCACATTGATCTTGACCGCGCTGTTCTTGAACCCCGCGTCGCGGAACACCACGCGCAGGGGCTTGTGCGTGGCCAGCTCCTTGACGAAGGCTTCATCCACGCCGCTGTGGGCGTCGAAGCAGGCGGCCAGCGCCGGGTTGCCATGTGAACTCGCATCCACGAAGAACACGTCCTTGCCTTGGATGGCCTTTTTCTCGATGGGCAAGGCGAGGTCAACGCCCCAGTCCAGCATCACCTGAAAGAGCAGGTCTTCCGGCGTGCGGTCGGGCTTGATGTTGTCCACGAACAGGTCAAGGTTGGCCTTGTCCAGCGCGTCGGGCGCGTAATAGACATCTGCCATGTTCGAGGTGTCGATTTTGAGGACGCGGAAACCAACATCCAACTGCTTGCGTTCACTGATTTGCTTACCGGCACGGCGAATTCGCTCTTTGCTAATGTCGGCGATGGTCTTGTAGCCGGCTTTGAAAGCTTCCGAACTTTCGCCGCATGATTCAGGAAGCTGTACCATGATGAATTTTCGATTGCCCCCGTCACCCTCATTTAGTTTCATTACGGCGTGCGCCGTTGTAGATGAGCCAGCAAAGAAATCTAGAATCAGGTCAGATTTTTCGGTGGAAATCCTCAAGCAGCGGTCAATTAACTCTACCGGCTTAGGTGTGTCGAATACTTTTTCGCCGAATAATCCCTTGACGGTGAGACTTGCCTTCTTGTTGCCCTCAATCCCTTCCCACAGATTGGACGGTTGCTTGAGCCGACCCTCAAGATAAAACTTTTGGTAAGGCTTCCAGCCTTCACTACTCATTTTCCACTCGATCCTGTTTTGCTTAACTAATTCCCAGTATGAGTCCTCGCCACAGCGCCACCTGCTCTCATAACCAGTTGGCCCAATGGGAAAGATGAGATCTCCGTCCGGCGCTGCGATACCATAGTGCATGGTCGGGCGATCCTCTTTGCGATCTTCACCACCTGTTTTTCGAAGAGTTCTGGTTAAGTACTTTCCACCCTCATCTTCCTGGTCATAAATCTTTTCGTCCACACTGGAGAAAGGGAGGCCAAGAATCACACCCTCCTCTGATTTTGCATAAGCGAGGATGTAGTCAATTTCGTTTACGAGTATGTTGTATCCCTGGCCACTAGGGGTTCCAGTAGGTCGAGACACGATACCCCTGCAGTTCTCTGCGCCAAATATCTCGTCGCAAATCTCCTTCAGATTGGACATTTCATTTTCATCAATACTAATAAAAATCAACCCATTATCTGCAAGAAGATTGCGAGAAAGTCGTAAGCGAGAATAGATCATGCTGAGCCAGTCTGAATGGAATCGACCATTGGACGTAGCATTGGCGATCATTCGGTTTCCCTGCTCGTCTTTTTGATTGGAGCGGCGAAGATATTCGCCCGCGTCCTCGGCAAAGTCATCATCATAGATAAAGTCATTTCCCGTGTTATACGGCGGGTCGATGTAGATCATCTTCACCTTGCCCAGATACGTCTCCTGCAACAACTTCAACGCATCGAGGTTGTCGCCTTCGATGAACAAGTTCTTCGTCGTATCGAAGTCCACGCTCTCGTCGCGTACCGGGCGCAGGGTCTTGGCAATGGGCGCATTGGCCGTCAGCAGCGCCTCGCGCTTGCCCGGCCAATTCAGGTGGTAGCGTTCCTGAGGGCCTTCGACGATGGAGCTAGACAGCTCCTGCTTGAGCTGGTCGAAGTCCACCGCCAGCTTGACGCTGCCGTTTTCGCCCCGCGCCTCCGTCACGCAGCCGGGGAACATCTCGCGGATGCGCGCGATGTTGCTTTCGGTCAGGTTGGGCGAGTGCATTTTCAGTTTGTCCATATCAATTCTCGATGTCGGTTCTGGGCAGTCTGCCGGATTGCTGTTCCAGCTTCTTTTCGTCGGATTTCACGCGCCGTTCCAGGGAAGGTCTGCACAATCCCTGCCTGAGATATTCTGCTCATGAAACAGACCAGCCTCTCCAGTACCGGGTTTGAACGCAAAGTCAAGCGTACGCGCAAGCGTGAGTTTCTCGAACAGATGGAGCGCGTCGTCCCGTGGGCGGACTTGCTGGCACTCATCCAGCCGCACGCACCCGCGCTGGGGTGAGCGTGGTCTGGAGTCGGTGTGCGGTGTGCGCGCAGTCGGTGAAGGTGCTGCGCTTTTTCCACTTGTAGACGGCGGCTGGGCTGATGCCGTAGCGCTGCGCCAGCGCGGCTGCGCTCAGCGTGCTGGCGGCAATCTCGGCGCGTACCGCAGGGGTGGTGCGGGCACGCTTGTGCAAGGCAATCATCATGAGGACACTCCAGGACGGGGACGGTGCGCAAGGGCAAGATCATGCACCAGCTCGCGCAACACGGCGCGTGCCATGAACAATCCTTGGCGCCGCAAGTCTATACAATCGTCCGGGATGGGACAGTTAGGCTTCTTCGGCCCACTCGCCATCTTCATCCTCTCGGACCCCACAAATTTTAATTTCGTCTGACAAAGCCCATGATCGCCCAAATTTCTCGGGCGCATCTGACGAGCCAAAATGAGCAATTATCTTTCCGATTGCATTCGAATCTTCATCGTCAACGAATTCCTTGTCCAAGAAATCACATCGAACAGTGCCATATTCAGTTCGATTCCAGTAGGGGCAAAGAACTTCCTTGTAGGCACCGTTATATGAAAACTCGCGAAGTTCACGGCCAAACTTATTTATGTCTTTGCTGAGAATCTCACCGTCTCGGATTTTGACAACCCTGTAGCAGTACTTACCCGGTGGGATCAATGAGGCATCCATGATGCAGCCTTACGTTGGAGTTGACCAGCACGCACCGGCAGGACACCGTAAGGCGTACGCTCACCAGCACACCCTGCGGCTCCCTGCTGGTCCGTCTCAGCGTCGAACGACCAGTTAGAGGGCATCGCGTTCTGCATACGGCACTTGCGTTTCCTTCATGAATTTCAGTTCGGCTTCGAGTTCCACAATGCGCGAAACGGCGGACGCCTCTAGTGCAGAGGCATGGACCAGAGGTTGGATTGTTCCGCCTTCAAAACGAGAAGCCAAAAGGTCCGAGTTCTTCACCTGGTAATCCCGCCAGGCATTTTGTGCTTCATCGAGCCGCTGGCACTCCTCGGGTGAGTAGAACACCTTCATTTGCTTGATGATCGATTCAAGTCGTGTCTCGGCCCGATGGTATGCATTGCCGGCGGCCTCATTCATCTCGGCTTGGGAAAGTGCCTTGTTCATCTCCAGTACGCGGACTTGTCGCGCTTCTTCCTCGAACGAGACGCTAAGCTCCTTGGCAATGTCGGCGCGCCCCATCAGGACATCCTCTAGCTGCTTCAAATCACCCAGCGTGTAGTTGCCGGTGTCAAGCTCCTTACGCAATGACAGAAGCTTCTCAGCCTTTTGAATGTTCTCTAACACCGGTGCCTGTTCGACGCGCCTACGCCAGATGAGCCAGACCGCTGTGCCGGCACCCCCGACCAGTAGGAGTACAACGTCTTTAGTCCAGTCAGGCCACAAGGTGATACGTCCACTAACTTAGAGCTGACCGGCGCCGCGCTGCTTCATCGCGCAGCGTCCAGCTACCGAAGGGAGCGAGGTTGAGCGCCACGCTAGCTGTCGAGCTGTTGCTTGAGCAGGGCAACACGATTGGAAAGTAGATAGGCCGCGAAGTCTTTGAACTGGCGGTCTTTGTCGCCACGGGTTTGGACGACTTTCTTTTCATCATCAAAGCCGAAGCCGAACATCTTGTCATGTTTACCTCCGACGGTAAGGCAAGCGGCCATGAACTTTTTCATTTCCTCACAGGTGAACAAAAGTGTGCAGTCTTTGTACCAATCGGAACTGACTTTTGTTGTCCGTGATGGGTCAGGGGCGTACATGCCAAAGAGAAGAAAGAAATCAGCTTCGTCGGGAACCTCGAAACGATTAAACCAAGTGTAGAAGCGAAATCGCTTTGTCGTTTCCCTCTTGGGTGGCTCAGGTGTGTAAGTGCGTGATGCCTTGATCTGTATTGTGGCAACGCGAGAACCTCCGTTCGTGGTTTTTCGTAGCACGACCAAATCTATGCCTTTCTCTTGGCGTGAAGTCGGAACGAGGACGGAGAAACCCTGAGATTTCGGCAATAGTTTCTGAAGCCGATTGGCGAGTAGAAACTCAGGCCACTGAAGCGTAAAGACGGGATCCATAGAGGCACCTAACCTGCAATCTCAGGGGCGCGCAGCCGGAATGCCGACGGAGCCCCACTGGAGCGCCAGGTTAGATCGTGTTTTACTTGGACAGGCTTTCATGAATGAAGTTAAGCGTAACGCAAATGGCGTGGGCGTCATTATCAATGTTTATCAAATCGCAGCCGTCCGGACCGACGATATTAGTTTTGCCATTTCCAGTGAAAGTGAACTCGCCGACAGGAACGAATAACTTTTCAGGAAAATCTTTCGTCAGAATGCACGTAACGTTACCCACTAGCGAACCATTTTCGGAAATGGTAGGCGAGAAAGAAAAGCGCAAAGTCCTCCCAGCAAAGGCCGTTGTGAAGTAGCCGTCCTCAATATGCAGCGATACGGAAATGCCTTTGATTTGGAAAGTATTGTCCGTAACTTGTTCCTGAACATACCTAGCAAAACTTAGAAATTTCGCGGCAAGCTGAGAATGATGTTTCGATACACTCCCAAGCTGTTTATGAAGCTGATTCCAATCTAACATGGTTTCCTCCGAGTAGTGCTCTAACGCCCAAGCTCAGGGGGCATTGTTAGGCAAAGACCCGTGCATGCTTGCAGTTTTGCTAGCGCCGACTTTCTAAGAGGTTGGGGCATGAACACAAATTCACCTGTTGGACACGGTCATAACCATCTTTCGATCTGGCCTGCTGCATGTCACCACAACAGATCCGCCACTGGTTGGAAAGCGAACCATCCGCATGTCCCTTGTTTCGACGATATTGAATGGTGCGACACCCAACTGGGTAGTTGTTCTCTGAATAACCCGCAAACAATCATCAAACGACATAGATTTGCTTGTGGATTGCTGTGCTAATGACGTTGAGGCCATAAGAACAGCTGCAACTCCAACAAAGATGTGTTTCATTTTCTGATTCCGAAATTCCAGCCAACTCAAAAGCGTAACCAGATTGCCTAACGTACAGCCTGCACCCATACGGGTGCAGGCTCAAAACTGGCGTGAAAGGTGCCAAGCATGGCAGAAACATCCACCGAACCGCCACCGAATCCCCCGAAGCTACTGGAACAATTGCGCCTCCCGACCGACCTGAGCAACCCCAGAGTGGGCACATTTATAACACATTGGGCCGTGCAGGGCAATGTGTGCCACGGCCTCCACCCTGAACCAGGCGTTGTTGGCCCTGTTGTTCCTGTTCTGTGAGGTGCTGTACCAGGATTTGCCTTGGCCGCAGGCCGTGTCAAGCGCATGCGCCCGCTGACCGATACCCTCCCCAAACCCCTGCTGGCCGTGCAGGGCAAACCGCTGATGCTATGGCACCTGGAAGCCTTGGCCCGTGGCGGAGTGAACAACGCGTGCATCAACACCGCATGGCTGGGTGAACAGGTGCCCACACATGCTTGAGCTGGGCGCGGTGAACTTCGAGCAGCAAGCTGCAGCGCGCCCGGCTAGCGCCGCTGCAGCCCCTGTTCAAGGGTGCCCGAGCGCGCTTTTGCCCTAAACTGTAGACTGTCGTACGCGAAAGCCTTTGCCATGAGTACCAGCAGTGTCATCAGCCACAAGCGCAGCCAGGCCGTGCGCCTGCCTGCTGAACTGCGCCTGCCCGAGGGCGTAACCAGGGTGCAGGTGCGCGCTCTCGGTTGCGAGCGCATCATCGCCCCTTGCAACTAGAGCTGGGACTCGTTTTTTTTTACACACCCCTGCACCTGCCGACGATTTCATGGCTGAACGCGCACCGCAGCAGCAAAGTGATCGGGAAGCGTTCTGATGCTGCGCTGGCGCGGGACTACGCGCCACTACAAGCCTGCTTCAGCCGGGTGTTGACCCGGACTTCGCGCGTGGCGAACGCGCAGCGCTCCTGATGGCGTGCGCAGATTTGTCGGCAAACGGCTTGACAATGCCTTCGACGGCTGACGAACTGGCGGCGCTGACCCGCAGCAACTCGGCGCGCCGGTTGGCCGGCAGCAGCCAAGGATTGCTATGCAGCAACGATTTTTTCATGCCGCTATTGTCGCTCAGGTCCATCGGCTCGACCCAATCATCGGTGGGGCCATGTGGGCATTGGGTACCCACACCTACTTGAGCTGGACGCGGTGAACTTCGAGCAGCAAGCTGCAGCGCACCCGGCCAGCGCAGCCCGGGCATCCCCCCACGGCACACGAGCAACGCGCACTGGCGTTACAGTGCGCCCGTGTACGCGCCTGAACCCGACCCCGAACCCGAACCCAATACCGCCCCTGCGCGGCGGCCCGACGCTGCGGCGGCGCTGCGCCGCACGCCCGCTGGGCGCGCCATGCCTTCGCCTTGTGTGGGTGTCTGCCGCATGGATGCAGGCAGCGGCCTGTGCCTGGGCTGCTGGCGCACGCTGGACGAAATCGCGCACTGGAGCGCCTACAGCCCGGAGCAGCAACGGGCCTGCTGGCAGCGCATCGGTCGGCGCCAGCAGCAAGCGGGCACCGGCACCAGCTTGGCACCGCCCCGGCTTGGTTAAGATGATGGCCCCGCCGTGCAAACGGCTCAACGCATGGAGTCGCGATGTTCAAAAAAATCCTGGTGCCCTCTGATGGCTCCAAACTGGCGCATGGCGCGGCCGAGTTTGCCGCTGGTCTGGCCAAGGTGCACGGGGCGTCGGTGGTCGGGCTGTACGTGATCGACCCCTTCCCCTACATCGGCATCGGCGACGCCTCGGCCGCCGGCCTGCAGGCCTACATGGGCGAAGCGCAAGCCGCCGCCGACCGCGCGCTGGGCGACATCCAGCGCTGCTGCGAAGCGCAGGGGGTGGCCTTTGCCGCCGACACCATCGAGCGCAACAGCACCTACGAAGGCATCTTGGAAACCGCGCAAGACGAAGGCTGCGACCTGATCGTCATGGGCTCGCACGGCCGCACCGGCGTCAAGGCGCTGATTCTGGGCAGCGTGGCACAAAAA
>Ga0194138_10001102_pt1 | contig 12896 bp, 12 predicted proteins | sample TARM_MetaG_T2_14_FD_134022 | JGI IMG/M metagenome (GOLD analysis project Ga0194138, IMG submission 134022) | Freshwater microbial communities from Pennsylvania, USA, analyzing microbe dynamics in response to fracking - TARM_MetaG_T2_14 (version 2) | ecosystem: Environmental > Aquatic >...
AAGGTATAAAAATATCACGGGTAATAAAAACAGTGTTACTTCTATAAAAGTCAACATGCCATCGCCTCCATTAACGAACATCATAGTCTTTACAAACAATTATATAATACGGTTCTTCTAACAATAGCAATTTACGCAAAGAAAATAATCAATACACCCTGAGGTAGTAGATCTTATGAACCCAATCTATTATATTTTTCTTCGGTTAGTGTAATAAAAAACCCATTGGTTCAGGCACTCACTGTAAAAAATCATCTAAACGCAGGATAGTCTTTTTCTTGCCATACAAAAACACCGCCATACGATGAATACTGTATGACGGTGTTCTTATTGAATATTATGTTGATTCTTTTTTTATGGGCGATGACCACTGTTGCCAGGATGGTTATCCTTACCGTGTGGTCTACCAGGCATATCCACTGGTGGGCCTGGGCGGTTATCACTTAAGTCAAATAGTTCTTTAATAGACATTTCTGCAAGTTCTTCAAAGGTATAGGTATCATTTTCATCTAAAATAGTTTCAATTAAATGATATTGCATGACAGATACATTCGCATCTTTTGCCTGTTCAACTGTTTCTTGCATGTTCGATGCCATGCCACGGGCCATAGTGGCTTGGACGTTATGTTTAGCAATGCTTTTTGGAAGCGTCTGTTCGACTTTTTCAAGCAAATGTTCAGCTTTTTCTAAATCATTGCCTGAAACATCATACATAATCACAGTGTTATCATCGTTTAAATAGCCTTGATTGGTGGCATGTTCTATCACCATATCAATCACATCTTCAAAGGGTTTATTGTTTATGTTATAGGTTTCGTTTAAGGACTGGATAAATTGTTCACCATCAGTGTTTTCAGCGCCTAGTTCAATCACTTGATCATCGTCATCTAATAACAAGGCAACACTTGGATTGAATTCAATGTAAACCGTTGATTGTGCTTCTAAAGTTGTTGGCATAAAGTTAATAAGTAAAAATGCCAATAAGAAGAAGGTAAAAGACGTGGTCACAAGTTTTAGTGATGGTTTTTGAATGAATGCATACCATGGTTGTTTGATATCATTAGGGACCCTTTCATACTCTAAACGGTCTAAGATATTAGGAATATCTTCATCAGCAGCACGTAAAATACGGGTTTTAACATCGTTATTTTTCAAAGCCATCACCTCCTTGGGACTTTAATTTCTTAAGGGCTTCTTGATATTTCCAAGTGACTGTGCCGAGTGGAATCTTCATGATATCCGCTATTTCTCTGTGTTTTTGTTCTAACACGACATGGCGAACAACGATTTCTTGTTCGTCTTTGGGTAGTGTTTTAAGTAATTGATTTAAAAAGTATTGATCTTCATTTTGTTCGTGAGTCTCTCCAAAGATAAAGGGATTATCTTGGACATCTATAATCTGTTCACGCTGCATTTTATGATAATGATTAATGGCTAAGTTTTTAGCCATGGTTGAAAGCCATGCATTAAAGGTTTGTTTATCCTTATATTTATCGATGTTTTCAATCATTCGCATATAGGTATCTTGCATAAGTTCTTCTGTAATTTGACGGTCTTTAATAATCAATAAAATGGTGTAATATACATTCTTTTTTGTTTCATTATAGATTGTTTCAAATGCTTGATTATTCCCGTTTTTATATTGTTTTACTGCTTTTTCTAATACTTTGTTCAGTTTGATCACCCCTGGAGCCTTCACTTATATAACAAGTCAAGGTATGATTTTATTGGTAAAATTTTAAATCGTTTGATAACATGCTCGAATATAGTTTTAGTATATCTTAATTTTTAATAAAATGATATGATGTTTATGAAAGGATTGATATTTATGAAATGTGTCGCAACGACTACCTTTGGGTTAGAAGCAGTATGTAAAAGAGAACTTGATGATTTAGGGTTTAATATTTTAAAAAGTGATAATGGAAAAATCTATTTTGAGGCTAATGTAGAAGGATTAATCCATGCGAATTTATATTTAAGAACCGCAGACCGTGTGTATCTTGTGTTAGGGACAAAGAAAGTATTGAGTTTTGATGATTTATTTGATTTTGTAAAAGGCTTAGATTTAAAGCGCTACTTAGCGGATGATGGAGCATTTTTAATTGATGCGAATAGTGTTAAAAGTAAAGTGTATAGTTTAAGAGATATTCAATCGATTACAAAAAAAGCACTTATTGAGAATTTAAAAGTAGCGTACCGTAAAGATATCTTTAAAGAAAATGGTGCAAATCACCGTATGATCATGCAAATTCAAAAAGATGAGGCTGAGTTGTTGCTAGATTCAACAGGCGATGCCTTGCATAAAAGAGGGTACCGTATTGATCAAGGTAAAGCGCCGATTAAAGAAACCTTGGCTGCAGGCATGATTAAATTATCGTTTTATCAAAAAGATCGAGCATTATATGACCCTTTTTGTGGGGCAGGAACCATTCCGATTGAAGCGGCTATGATTGCGCGTAATATCGCACCTGGGTTAAACCGCACGTTTGCGCTTGAAGCGTTTAAATTTGTGGATAAACAAGTGGTAAAAAAAGTTAAAAAAGAAGCGTATCAAGCCATTGATTTTGAAGGGGAACTTAAAATCTATGCCTCAGATATTGACCCTAATATGATCGCCATTGCCAAAGAAAACGCGATTGAAGCAGGGGTTGATGAAGATATTCATTTTGAACTGGCTAAATTTGAACATAAAATTTTTGATGAACCGTTTGGGATTATCATCACAAACCCACCCTATGGCGAGCGTTTAACCGATCAAGATGAAGCAATGACACTTTATCATGACATTGGTAAAAAGATGCGTACTTTACCTGATTATTCGGTTTATATTATTAGTAGTTTACCAGGCGTAGAGAAATTGTTAAAACGTAATGCAGAACGTACACGTGTCTTATATAACGGGAATATTAAGAGCCGATATTATCAGTATTTAGGACCGCGTCCACCTCAAAAATAACATATTATGTCAAGTTGTCATTTTTTTCTTGTTTTTCCCTTTATTTATCAGAATTTTGTGCTATAATGTTTCTGGTAGGTGAGGCATATGACAAAAGATGAGAAAAAACGTCATTTAATATTAAAAGATCAAAACATATATAAAGGATTGATTATTCTTGCAATCCCATTGATGGTTAACAATTTATTGAAAACATTCCATGATATCATCGATATGTTTTTTGTTAGTAGAATTCCAGGGGTAAGTGCGGAGGCGGTATCGTCAATTCAGTTGACATTCCCAGTCGTGTTTACTTTTTTATCGTTCGGTATAGGACTCAGTGTTGCAGGGACTGCCCTGATTAGTCAATTTTTAGGGAACAATCAAATCGAAAATGCAAAAAAATATGCATCACAATTATTTGTGATTGCATTAACGCTTGGTATTTTATTTAATATCATCAGTTATTTCGGAAGTCCAATCATTATGGAAATGATGGGGGCCGAAGGGTTTGTACTTGAAAATTCTGTGGAGTATTTACGTATTCGTTCCTTTGAACTGCCGTTGTTGTTTGTCTTCTTTAGCTTTATGGCTACAAGACAAGCCAGTGGTGATACTTTGGGACCGGTGCTAATTAGCGGGAGTGCTGTACTTTTAAACACCATTCTTTCGCCAATTTTTATCTCAGTATTTGATATGGGCGTAAGCGGGGCAGCGATTGCAACCCTTGTTGCGAATTTAATTGCGATGCCAGTTGCTTATTACCGTTTATTCTTTGCAAAAAGCGGGGTTACAGTTACGCTTAAATATATGAAACCTGATTTTGATGCGGCATGGCATATCATCCGTACCGCAATTCCTGCATCATTTGGGCAAGCAATTACGGCTATTGGATTCGGGTTGATGAACGGTGTTATCTATTCATATGGTGTAGATACCGTTGCCGCGTTTGGTATTGGGAACCGTTTAACCAGTATGATTTTACATCCAGTGATGGCCATTGGCGGTGTAATGAGTGCTTATATCGGTCAAAATATTGGCGCATTAAATCCTGCAAGAGCGAAAGAAACCTTTAAAAAAGGAATGATTCTTTCCACAAGTATTATGGCAGTTGGGAGTGCGTTCTTATTACTGATAAGACAGCCCCTTATTGGTCTTTTTATCCATGATGATCCTGTTGCATTTAATTTAGCAGTTGAATATATGTTTTATATCTTGATTGGGTTGCCGTTAATGGGGGTTTTTCAAACATTTATGGGCACCTATAATGGAACAGGAAACACCCATTACTCATTCATTATTAGTGTAGTAAGGCTTTGGGGATTAAGGATACCACTTGTTCTCATGATGCGTAACTTTACAGATCTAGGCAGTAGTGGAATATGGTACGCGATGCTTGCAAGTAACTTAATCATCACCATTTTAGGATTTGTTTTATATTTACGTGTTGACTTCCAACCAAAAGTAAGAACAAAACGGATTAAAAAAGTGAAAGAACCTGTATTAAAGACTTCGTAATGAAGTCTTTTTTTAATAGGTATAAGCTTTAAATGATAATCTGTTTAATAATCCTGTTTGATTGATTATGATCATTGAATGTTAAAAACACTGTACAGCTATGGTTATAACCCCTTATAATGAAGCTAAGAAAAGAGGAATGTCTGATGAAAAAACTATTAAATGCTCTTGCGAATAAAGTTTATGTTACACCGTTGTTGTTTGGTGTATTTTACTTAGTGTTAGCTGTTGTTGCGCATGAAATTGACACAATGATTACCCTTAAAGAAAATTCTGCGTTTGCTTTTCAAAAAGATTTATTACAGCCGCTATTATTGATGACAATAGGCGCTATTATTACTTTAGTAACCATCACCTTTTCTTCCATCATGGTCGTATTAACGACCTACAGTGGTCAATTCTCACCCCGCACCTTAAATGATTTTTTAGTGCGTAAAGTGCCTTTGCGTGTGCTTGGGTATTTTACGGGGTTACTCACTTATAGTGCCGTTAGCTTACTGTTTTTACAGGACCCTAATCACACCCATTACATGCTACTTACCTTAATTTCAGTCATAAGTTTATTAATTGGGTTTGTTTTATTTGCTTATTATATTCATTATGTTTCAAAATCTATTCAAATTAATCTTTATATTGATCGTCTTGTGAAAGACGCAACCTAAGCCATTAAAAGAAAACAAAAATTGATTGAAGATGACCCGGTATTAACCCTTGAACCCAATGAAATCATGAAGGATTATAAAGAAAAACAATGTTATGACATTAAAGCATACAAAAGTGGATATATTACAGAATATAATAAAGAAATTATGACTGAGTTTTGCAAAGAACATGACACAGTCATCATCATCGACCATGCGATTGATACCCATATTTATAAAGGCGATATCTTGTTAAGTTTAACGAAAGATAAAGCCCATTTAGTCGAAGAAGATGCCTTAAAAGAATGGGTCACAATTAGTTCTGAACCAAGTCCGTATTCTGCATATTTATCAAGCATGTTGAAACTTACTGATATCGCAGTTAGAGCCTTGTCTCCAGGGGTCAACGACCCTAGAACGGCGATACACTGTATTGACCAACTTGGGCATACAATCAATGTTTTATCGTCTTCTCATCAAAATCTTGTCGTTAAAGAAGACCAAAAACTTTATTTGATCATGCAAGGCATTAACTTTGATCAGTTATTATATGATGTATATTATCAAATCATTCATTATGGCAAAGAAGATTACAAAGTGGTTAAAGCCATTCTTACCTCGTTTATCCGTGTCGCACAAGATAACACTCCGATGACTCAAGCGATTATTTGGGATTATACTGAATACTTATTTAAAGATATTCCTTACACCACATTACATGCTTTTGATCATAAAGACTTATTTAATAGTGTGTATCAGTTAGCGATCATTTGTAACAAGACCGATGCGTATAATGCGTTATTTAAATCAAATGATCAAAAGAAAGAAGCTAGGGTTGATAAGCAGTCAATCAAACAAAATAACTCATCATAAATGGTAAATTAAGACCCTCGGTTTTAAATGGGGTTAATCATACAAATAAAAGGACGTTTGTCCTTTTTTTTGCATAAAAAAACTGTATCAATATTTGCTGGTGATACAAACATTGATACAGTCCAGTGCGCTATTTTTTGAATAAACCTTTTTGAATAAAGTCCATGACAACATCCACGATGTAGTCAATATCTTCATTATGTTCCCCTAAATCTAAGACAACTTTTAACCCTATGAAGTTCGTGATTCCCATAAGAATATAAGAGATAACTTCTTTATCTAAATCACGAATCTCATCGTTTTCGATGGCGATTCCTAATCCTTTTATATAACGATCTGCAAAGGAGCGGTAGTAATCTTTAAACAGTTCACGATCTATATAAAGTGACTCCCAAATAATATTATACATTTGTGGATTTTTTTGTGCGTAACAAATAAATGCCTTGATTCCCACGCGTTCTTTTTCATAACGGGTGGTAGCTAAGGATACCTTTTCTGCGATTTCTCTTCTTATATTATGAGAAAACATAATTAGTATATGTTTATATAATACCAGTTTACTGGGAAAATACAAATAAAAAGTTCCAGCCGCGACACCTGCTTCACTGGTGATATTGGCAATGGTTGTCCCGTGGTAGCCGTTTTTGTAAAATAAATCAATCGCACTTTCTAAAATAATATTAAATGTTGCCTTGGCATTACGCGTTGTAGGTTCTTTAATGTCTGGATGCATAAAGCATTCTCCTTTCAATCAAACTCGTTGACAATGTAAGCGTTTAATGCTAATATATGAATAGTCATTCAGTTCCTGATTATTTATTCAGTTTGTGAATGGTGATTCAACGCAACATTAGTATAAATCAATTATTGATAATTAGCAAGTAACAAAAACTTGCATAATATAATAAGGAGGTCATTTTTTGAAAAAAGTTTACATAGTATCTGCAAAAAGAACACCGATTGGGGCGTTTATGGGTAGTTTAAGCGATGTACATCCAGCGATGTTTGGTGCAGAAGTTGTTAAATCCATTTTAGAAGAGACGAAAGTAGACCCTAAAAACATTGATGAAGTGATTGTTGGGAATATTTTACCAGCAGGACTTGGTCAAGGGATCGCAAGACAAGTTTCCATTCATGCAGGGATTCCAACAACCGTTCCAGCGTATGCTGTGAACATGGTATGTGGGTCTGGAATGAAAACAATTATGAATGCCTTTACAAGTATTCAAGCGGGGATGCATGAATTAGTCATCGCAGGTGGAACAGAATCCATGTCAAAAGCACCGTATTTAATTCCTGATCGCACGAGAAAAGGAATAAAAATGGGTGGTTTTAGTGTGAAAGACCATATGATTGATGATGCCTTAACGGATGCGTTTAATCCAATACACATGGGGATTACTGCAGAAAACATTGTTGAAAAATATGGGTTAACGAGAGATGAACAAGATCAATTTGCGATAACATCTCAAGAACGTGCAATTAAAGCGGTTGATGAAGGTCGTTTTAAAGATGAAATTGTGCCAATTACGGTGAAACAGCATAAGGGTGAATTTGTGTTTGAAGATGATGAATATCCAAACCGTAAAACATCATTTGAAAAACTCAATGGATTACGTCCAGCCTTTAAAAAAGATGGTAGCGTCACAGCAGGAAACTCATCAGGAATAAACGATGGCGCAAGCTTTATGATGATTGCTTCTGAAGATGCTGTGAAAAAATATGACTTAACACCACTTGCAGAAATTGTAGGCGTTGGTCAGGGCGGGGTTGATCCTAACTTTATGGGACTTGGTCCGGTACCAGCGATTGAACAAGCGTTAAAAAACACATCATTGTCATTTAAAGACATGGAGTTATTAGAACTTAATGAAGCGTTTGCGGCGCAAAGTTTAGGTGTAATGAAAGATTTAGAAAAAGCTTATCAGGTTAAACTTGAAGATATGCTTAATTATACCAATGTTAATGGTGGAGCTATTGCGCTTGGACATCCTGTTGGAGCCAGTGGAAATAGAATTACTGTCACATTAATTCATGAAATGATTAAAAGAGATAATAAATTAGGCCTTGCCTCACTTTGTATTGGTGGCGGTATGGGTACTGCAGTTATATTAAGGAGAGGTTAACTATGCGTTTAGAAAATAAAGTAGCCGTTATTACAGGCGGAGCACAAGGATTAGGGAAAGAAATGGCTTTACGTTTTGCTGGTGAAGGAGCAAAAGTTATTGCTGTTGATATGAAAGAACTTGATTACAAACATGATAATGTTAAAGGTGCGATTTTAAATGTTGCTGATAGCGATGCATGTAAAGCATTTTATGATGAAACCATAAAAGAATATGGTCAAGTGGATATTTTAGTCAATAATGCAGGAATTACTAGAGATTCAATGACAAGAAAAATGACCGATGAAATGTGGGACATGGTGATGGATGTCAACTTAAAAGGTGTCTTTAACTTAACCCGTCATATCGGTCCACAAATGGAAACGATTGGTGGCGGATCAATCATCAACATTTCAAGTGTTGTTGGAGAATTTGGAAATATTGGTCAAGCAAACTATGCTGCAACAAAAGCTGGCGTTATTGGCTTAAGTAAATCATGGGCAAAAGAATTTGCGCGTAAGGGTGTTCCTGTGCGTGTAAACGCGATTGCACCAGGTTATGTAATGACAGATATTTTAAAAACAGTACCAGAAGACTTATTAAAACAATTTGCATCAATGACGATGCTTAAACGTTTAGGAGAACCAAAAGAAATCGCGAATGCTGCATTATTCTTAGCAAGTGATGAATCAAGTTATGTCACTGGGCACGTACTAAGCGTAAACGGTGGTATGAGACTTTAAAGGAGAGATACTATGTCCACGTTAGATCATGTTGGAGTTTTAGGAACGGGGATTTACTTACCGAAACATAAAAAAACTGCTAAAGAAATTGCAGAAGCTACAAAAGGGATTTGGACAGAAGAAGCAGTCATTGAAAAACTAGGTATTCGAGAAATTTATGTGCCTGGGGTTGATGATGGTACTCAAGAAATGGGTGCAAAAGCTGCGCTTGATGCCTTAGAAAGAACAAAACTCGACCCACTTGAAATCGATGTGATTTTATCAATTGGTGAAGAGTGGAAAGAATATCCTTTAACAACGAGTGCTTTATATGTTCAAGACCGCATTGGAGCAACGAATGCTTGGGGGATTGATCTTGCGAACCGTTGTTCTACAGGGGTCACAGCCTTGAAAATGGCGAAAGATATGTTAATGGCTGATGATGAGATTGACACAATCATGGTCGTCGGTGGATACCGTAATGGTGACTTTGTTGACTTCACAGATAAAAACATGTCGATGATGTATAATTTATCAGCGGGTGCTGGCGCTATTATTTTAAAGAAAAATTTAGGGAAAAATTTATTACTTGGGTCGCATATTATTGCCGATGGAAGCCTTGCAAGAACTGCAGGGGTTGAAATTGGTGGGACTGCAAACCCAATTACTAAAGATAATATTGATCAAGCCTATCAATCATTAAAATTGATGGATCCTGTCAAAATGAAAGAACGTCTTAATAAAGTATCGATGCCTAATTGGTTTAAATGTATCGATGAATCATTAAGAAAATCTAATCGCTCGCGTAGTGATATTGATTATCTTTCAATCTTACACATCAAACGTTCGGGTCATTTAGGAATGTTAAAGGAATTAGGATTAACAGACGATCAAACGATTTATTTAGAAAACTACGGACACATTGGTCAAGTTGATCAAATTTTATCCCTTCATAAAGGATTAGAAGAAGGTAAAATTAAAGAAGGGTCACTCGTCATGATGATTGCTGCTGGTATTGGTTATGTATGGGGAGCCTCAGCTATAGAGTGGGGTGAAGCCCGTGGATAATCTTTTCCGAATTATTTTCAATAGTTTACAAACAGGAAGTGTTTATGCGCTTGCAGCGTTAGGAATTGTTTTAATATTTAGAACGAGTAAAACAACCAACTTCGCGCAAGGGTCAATTGGGACACTGAACGCCTATGTTGCAGCAATATTACTATCAAGCTGGGGTTGGAATATTTGGCTTGTTGCGATTATTTCAATGATTACAGCCTTTATTACCGGGATTTTAATTGATACATTCATTATTAGACCGGCTGCAAAAGTTAGTCCAATATCTAAACAAATTATTACACTTGGATTAATTATGGTTATTGTCGGAATTATTCCGATTATATTCGGGGTCGATCCTTTAAGACTTCCACGGTTTATTGGAAGTGGAGCGATTAGTGTATTTGGCGCGTCACTTACTTATAATACTATCTTTGTTGTTTTATTATCACTAGGGTTAATGGGCTTAATATTTTGGTTTATCCAGTTTACCAAATGGGGCCTTGCCATTCGTGTCACAGCATCCAATGAAACCACCTCAAAACTGATGGGGGTTCCTACTAAGACCGTTACTATGATGTCTTGGGCAACGGCTGCGATGCTTGGGACATTGGCTGCATTAATTGTAGCCCCACAAGCAAGCGTTAATCCGAATATGTTAATTGATGTTCAAGTCAGTGCCTTCTTTGCTGGGGTGTTAGGTGGATTCCAAACATTCTTAGGCCCTGTACTTGGTGCTTATATTATTGCATTCTCAAGAAATGCCGCAATCTTTTATATCTCAGATATTTGGGGTACAGTGATTGTGTACATGTCAATTTTAGTCTTCTTATACTTTAAACCGTTTGGTTTATTTGGTAAGAAGCCAGTGAAGAAGGTGTGATGATGGAAAAATTACGCGGAATATTACTTGGATTTACACGTTCTTTAAAACGTCATCCACATATCCAGTTTATGGTTTTTGGGGCTTTGCTTAGTATCGTGGCATTTTTACCCCATATTGGCATTATGAATTTTTCGACCATGAGTATCATTGCCTATATTGTTATCTATACAGTGGTTGCACTTGGGATGAATATTTTACTTGGATTTAGCGGACTTATTTCCTTAGGAACTGCAGGCTTTATTGGTGCAGGAGCGTTAGGAATTGGTGTCTTTTTAGGACTTGGGTTACCGTTTGAACTTGCAGCGTTACTTACTGTCATTATCGCTGGTGGTATCGGTGCTTTAATCGGACTGTTTTCTTTAAAAGTTGATGGAATATACTTAGCGATTGCAACCTTATTTGTTGGGGAGATTTTAAGACAAATCTATACTCAAGTCGCAATTTTTGGTGGCGAGGGCATCAATATTGGTGGCGTAAAGTTTTTAGGATTGATTGAACTTAATCAAATCAGACAGTGGAACCGTTCTTACTTATTTATTATATTAGTCATTGTGATGGTAATCATGATGATGGTGATGCATAATATTATTAAAAGTCGTACCGGGCGTGCTTTAATGGCGATGAGCCGAAGTGACTCTGCGGCACAGGCGATGGGTGTTAGTATTTTAAAATACCGTTTAACAGCCTTTATATTAGCCACAGTGTTTGCGACTATTGGTGGTATTTTATACGGTATTTATTTCCAACAAGCCCCAACCCGTGCATGGACATTAAACATTAGTTTAATTATTATTGCGATGGTTGTCGTTGGTGGATTTAAATCCATTTATGGAACATTCTTAGGCGCATTTGTGATCCACGGTATTCCTAATTTATGGCTTAAAGAGCTGTTTGATGATGTATCTTATATCTTTAGTGGAATACTCATTATTGTTGTGATTTTATTCTATCCAAATGGTTTTGTCTATGTTTGGGTGGATATTAAGAAAGCCTACTATAAATACAAGCTAAAATATGCACAGAAAAAGAAGGTGACAGCGGATGAAGAATAAAGTATTAGAACTAGACCGTGTAACAATGCAGTTTGGTGGTTTAAAAGCTGTTAATGAATTGTCGTTTTCTGTGGATGAAGGAGAAATAGTAGGACTTATTGGGCCTAATGGGGCTGGAAAAACAACAGTGTTCAACTGCGTTACACAGTTTTATGATGATTATCAAGGCAATATTTTCTTTACCAATCATCAAAATGAACGCATTGATTTACGCAGTAAAAAGGTGACCGAGGTTATTGATGAAGGCATTGTTAGAACGTTTCAAAATGTTGAACTCATTCCTGACTTATCAATTTTAGATAATGTCATGATTGGGGCGCATAATCAATTTAAAACAAATATATTTGCGCATATTCTTAGAACCAAAAAAGCCAAACAAGAAGAAACAATGATTCGCGAAAAAGCGATGGAAGTCTTAGAATTTATGAACATTTTAGACATCAAAGATCAATTTGCACACGGACAACCCTATGGAATTTTAAAGAAAATAGAAATTGCTAGAACATTGATGGCGAATCCTAAACTTATTATTCTTGATGAACCTGCAGCAGGACTTAACGATAAAGAAACCGATGAGCTTGCAGAGATTATTAATAATATTAGAGAAAATTATAATGCATCGATTTTATTAATTGAACATGACATGGGCTTTGTTATGGAAATATGTGATCGCGTGTGCGCGATTAACTTTGGACAATATTTAGCCATGGGAAGTCCGAAAGAGATTCAGTCTCATCCTGATGTTCAAGAAGCATACTTAGGAAAGGATGAGTAAGATGGCAAACGTATTATTAGATGTAAAAGATTTAAAGGTTGCCTATGGTGCGATAGAAGCGTTAAAAGGCATTAATCTTAAAGTCCATGAAGGCAGTATCGTTGCTATACTTGGTGCTAATGGGGCAGGAAAAACGAGCTTGCTTAAAAAAATTAGCGGATTAATTCCTGCGAATGAAGGCACAGTAATGTTTAATGGTGAAGATATTACCAAAGTTGCTCCTGAAAAAATTACCCATAAAGGGATCATTCAATCGCCTGAAGGCCGTCAAATTTTTGGGGACTTAACGGTACATGAAAATTTACTCATCGGAGCGTTTACAACCAAAAAAGATGC
>Ga0194138_10001103_pt1 | contig 12893 bp, 9 predicted proteins | sample TARM_MetaG_T2_14_FD_134022 | JGI IMG/M metagenome (GOLD analysis project Ga0194138, IMG submission 134022) | Freshwater microbial communities from Pennsylvania, USA, analyzing microbe dynamics in response to fracking - TARM_MetaG_T2_14 (version 2) | ecosystem: Environmental > Aquatic >...
GATGTTGATTTTATTTATAACTTTATTATGCAGGGAATTTCAAAGGAGGCTTAACATGCAAAAATCTAAATTTTTAGTTTTAATATCAGCACTATTATTAATAATTACATTTTTCAGTTTTTCTGCCGCTGCAGAAGAAACGGAGATTTCTTTAACTGAGGCAGCAGAAATTTTGCTTGAAAATAACCGACAGCTGCAGAACAGCCGTCAGAATATCGAGAAGGCAGAAAAGGATGTAGATTTAAGCGGTAGAGGCTATTATCCAACTGCTAATCTGCAGACATCATATACTAAAATGGAGTCAGGGCAAGAAACAATTGATTTCCAAACATTATTTGGTAATTTTCCTCAAAGTCTAAATGGGGATCTTCCGATGACAGAAACTGCTGATCAAAACTATAGCACTTCACTTTCACTCAATCAGCCCCTTTATCTGGGAGGAAGAGTCAGGATTGGAAATGATATCTCAGAACTGGGTCTGGAAATCAGTAAAGTTGAATATCAAAAACAGCTTGATCAGAGTCTTTTCAATCTGGTTCAGTCCTATTATGGTGTGCTCCAGGCCCAGGGAATGGTTGAAATCAGGCAGAATGCTTTAGATGTAGTAAATGAGCATCTCAGAATAGTTAAGGTTAATAATGAGGCCGGAACAAGTTTACGACAGGATCTGCTGCAGACTCAGATTGAGCAGCGAAAGGCAGAAGAGGATTTAATAGCAGCCGAAAATCAGTTGCAGATTGCCCGTAAGCGTCTGGCTCAGCTATTAGGTGACAGCAGTCAAAGTTATGCAGTCTCCACACCGAAGAAAAATCCGGAGCCAGAAACCGAACTGGATAAACTGATTAATATAGCTTTAGAAAATAGATCTGAACTGAAGTCTTTAAATATTAATCAGGAAATGATTGAAAAACAAAAAGAGCTGGAGGGAAATCTCTATCGGCCGCAGATATCTTTAAACGGTTCCTATAACTGGCAGGGTTCAGAGCTTGATTTCAGTGATGGCAGCTGGAATATAACCTTAAGTGGCTCTATTCCACTTTATGATGGTGGAAAGGCTAATTTAAATGAAGAGAAAAAAGAAATTGAAGCCAGCAATCTTCAGAATTCAAAAGTTGATTTAGAAGAATCAATTAAGATTGAAATCGAAGACACTCTATTGTCACTTAAGCATTCAGAAGAAATGATAGAATTAGAACAGCTTTCTTTAGAGAATGCAGAAGAGAACTTGGATCTGACCAACAAAAGCTATCAGGCAGGTATTGGCACCAATATTGATGTAATTAATGCTCAGACTTCCTATAAACAGGCTCAGATTTCTCTGCTGCAGGCAGAATATAATTACGAAATTAATCTTTATAAACTACTATACAATACAGGTAGAATCAGTGAATTATTTAAGGATGTGATATAAATGAAAAAAACAATTATTTTAGTCTTAATCTTAAGTTTTTTATCTTTAAATGTATCAGCCCAGGCACCGGTAGAGGTAACCACTCCGGAAAGAACAGAAATTTCTGTTAGAGATAGAATAACCGGTAATTTTTCAGCTTTTAAAAAGGTAAATATTCCAACAGAATTGGGAGGAATTGTTGATCAGATTAAAGTAAGGGTAGGCGATAGTGTAGAAGAGGGCAAGGAATTACTGCAGTTAAATCAGGATAAGTTAAATATTCAGCTTAAGCAGGCTGAGGCTTCACTGGCAGCGGCCAGAGCAAATTATCAGCAGTTAAAAAATGGAGCCAGCCAGGAAGAATTGAATCGAGCTCAGGCATCCTATGAACAGGCTCAGGCTTCTTTAGAAGGAGCCAGATCCAATTTAAAATTAATGGAAGAAATGTTTAATGATAAAATTAGTTTAAAACAGCAGTTAACTTCTGCCGAAAGTCAGCTGGCCAATGCTGAGCAGCAGCTGGCAAGTGCCAGAGAAAGTTATAACCAGGCCGAAATTAATTTTGAACAGGCTGAAAGAGAATATGAGAGAATGCAGTATTTATTTGAAGAAAAAGTAATAACAGAAAAACAGTTTGAGGGTGCAGAAAGTCAGTATAAAAATGCTAAGTCAGCCCTTAATACAGCTCAGATTGGTTTAGAGCAGGCTAAAATTGGTTTAAACACTGCTCAGCAGAGCTATGAACTGACAGAGCAGACTTTTAATAATCCAACCCAATTAAAACAGCAGCTTGAAAATGCCCGCAGCCAGGTTGAATCTGCAGAGGCAGGTCTGGCAGTAGCTGAAGCCAATTTAGAGCAGGTGAAAAAAGGAGCAACACAGGAACAGTTAAATGCCAGCTTAGCTCAGGTTAGACAGGCAGAAGCAGGACTGGAACAGGCTAAGCTAAGTCTCAGTAATTCAATTGTTAAAAGTCCGATTAAAGGGATTGTTTCTGCGGTGCGGACTGAAGAAGGAGAAATACTATCTCCCGGCCAGCCGATAATTACTGTGATTGATATTGATCAGCTTTATCTGGAAGTTTCTGTAACAGCAGCAACTATGAGCAGACTAAATAAAGGTGATCAGGTGCGGATTATTCCGGAAGCAGTCAGAGATGAGGAATTAACTGCAGAGATTGATACTATTAGTCCGGAAGCAGATCCAGCAAGCAAAAATTTCCCGGTCAAAATGCTGCTCGATAATTCTGAGCATAAAATAAAGCCGGGCATGTTTGCAGATGCAGTTTTTAGTGTCCAGTCAGCAGCAGATACCTTAGTTTTACCTATTTCTTCGATAATTGGTTTTGATTCTGCAGAACCCTATGTTTTTGCAGTTGAAGATAAGCAGGCAGTAAAAAAAGATATCAAAATAGGTATTGTTTCAGATAATTTAGTAGAAATACTATCAGGTATAGAAGAAGATGATCAGATAATCACCCGAGGTCAAAATCGACTTACAGCCGGGGAAGAAGTTGAGGTGATTAACTAATGAAAATCTCAAACTTTTCTATTTCCCGCAGAATCACTACAGCAATGATAGTACTGTTAGTGGTTTTGATTGGGATTATAGCTTTTAGTCGCTTGAAAGTTGATCTTTATCCAGATGTTACCTTTCCCGGAGCTGCCATAGTAACTTCTTATTCCGGGGTTGGGCCAGAAGAAATTGAAAATTTAATTACAAAACCTGTAGAGAGTTCAGTTTCTACAGTTACCGGTGTTAAATCTGTTTCTTCCACCTCAGATACGGGCCAGTCAACAATTGTGGTCGAATTTGAATGGGGAACCGATATGGATTTTGCAGTTTTAGATTTACGGCAGCAGATTGATTTAATCAGTGGTTTTCTGCCTGATGAAGCAGAAGACACCCTCATCTTTAAATTTGACCCGGCAATGTTTCCAATTTTAAGTTATGGTATTACAGGAGAGCAGAACCTGGCAGATTTAAAAACAGAGGTTGAAGATAACATTGTTCCCCGTTTAGAGAGACTGCCTGGAGTTGCTCAGGTAAATTTAGATGGTGGTCTAACCAGAGAAATCCTGGTTTCTTTAGAAGGAGACAAGTTATATAATTATGGTATAGATTTTTCTACAGTTAATGGAATTTTAGCTCAGGAAAATGTAAATGTCTCAGCCGGTGAAATTCAGCGGGGCGACAGGAATTTATTAATCAGAACTATGGGTAAGTTTAACAGCATAGATGATATTAGAAATATCAACATTCCGGCCGGAAATGGAAATACAGTTAAACTTTCTGATCTGGGATCAATCCAGGATACCTATGCTGAAAGAAGTACTATTTCTCGAGTTAATGGTAATTCAAGTATTGGTCTTTCAATTCAGAAACAGACAGATGCCAATACTGTTCAGGCTGCCAATGCGGTTAAAGCAGAGATTGAAAAAATTCAGAATGAATATGATGATTTAAATATTATTACTGCAATGGACCAGTCTGATTTTATTGAGAAGGCTATTGAAAGTGTTCAGCGGAATGCTGTAATCGGTGGACTTTTAGCAGTATTAATTTTATTTATCTTTTTAAGGAATATAAGAAGTACAATTGTTATAGGAACGGCAATTCCAGTTTCCATTATAGCAACCTTTGTGCTCATGTTCTTTGCTGATTTAAATATTAATATTATTTCCCTGGGTGGACTTGCCCTGGGTGTCGGTATGCTGGTTGATAATGCGATAGTGGTGCTGGAGAATATTTATCGTTATCGGAGCATGGGTGTTGGTAAGATAGAAGCAGCTAAAGAAGGAAGTTCTGAAGTTGGAATGGCAATTACAGCTTCAACACTGACTACAATCGTTGTATTTTTACCTGTATTTTTTGTGGAGGGAATAGCAGCTCGATTATTTAAAGAGCTGGCCCTAACTGTTAGTTTCTCCTTATTTGCTTCCCTGGCAGTTGCCCTAACCTTAATCCCAATGCTTGCTTCTACATTTTTGAAAGTTAGCCAAAAAGATTTAGATAGAGAAAGCAAACAGGGATTTGTGACCCGCAACTACAAAAGAATGCTCGCATTTTCTTTGAACCACCGCTGGATAATTGTTCTAATTCTGGTTGTTTTACTTGCTGGAAGTATTGCGCTAGTTCCTGGTATAGGTACAGAATTTTTACCAGAATCAGATCAGGGAATGTTTACAATTTCTTATGATCTGCCGGCAAGTACAATTTTAGCAGAGAGTGATAATGTAGCTCAGTATACAGAGGATGTACTGGCTTCAATCCCTGAAGTTAAGACTGTTTTCAGCAGTGTTGGTTCAGCAGATATGATGGGAACATCTACCAGCAGTGATTCTGGTAATATTACGGTTCTAATGAAAGACCTTGACGAAAGAGATAGAAGTACAGATCAGATTATGGAAGAAGTAAGACAGCGCCTGTCTCTGCCGGATGTTAATTTCCAGGTTAGTACTCAGACTGGATTTGGCGGCGGTGGTGGAGGTGGAAAGCCGATCAATATTAAGCTGAAGGGTAATGACTTTGCAGTTTTAGAAGAATATACGACCCTTGCCAGAGAAGAGATGGAAAATATTGAAGGCTTAAGAGATATTAGTGACAGTTTTGATGAGGGAAGACCGGAACTTAGAATTCAGCTTAATCGTTCTCTAATGAGTCAGTTTGGTTTAAACGCCAGACAGATTGCCAATACTGTTCGGACTGCAGTCAGTGGTAGTGTGGCGACTCGTTATGAAGTTGCAGGAGACGAGTATGATATTCGAGTTCAGCTGCGGGAAAGTGATTTAAGTTCTGTTTCTCAACTTTCTAATTTAAATATTAATGCACCTGGTGGAATTCAGGTTCCACTTAAAAGGTTTGCCAATTTAGAAGTTGAAACCGGACCAAATCAAATTCTGCGGATTGATCAGGAAAGATATGCTGAAATAAATTCTGATTTATATAATATAGACCTTGGAACAGCGGTTGAAAGAATTCAAAATAGACTAAATGAAAATATTGAACTGCCGGAAGGGTATGAATTCAGCTATGAAGGGCAGTTCCAGGATTTACAGAGCTCCTTCCAGAGTCTTGCCTTTGCCTTTTTGCTGGCAGTAGTTCTGGTCTATATGGTAATGGCTTCTCAGTTTGAGTCATTAATTCACCCGCTGATAATTATGTTTACAGTTCCTCTGGCTATTATTGGAGTAATCCTTGGTATTTATATTACCGGCAGTACTTTATCAGTAGCTTCTCTAATTGGTTTGATTACTCTGGCCGGAATAGTAGTTAATAATGCGATTGTAATGGTTGATTATATTAACCATCTAAGAAGAGAAAAGCAGGAAAAAAATAAAGCTATTCTTGAGGCGGCAGCAGTAAGATTGAGGCCGATTATGATGACAGCTCTGACAACCATTCTGGGGCTGATTCCACTTTCTTTAGGAAGAGGAGATGGAGGAGAGCTGGCCCAGCCAATTGCTGTTGTGGTAATCAGTGGTTTAACATTTGCTACTTTCTTAACTCTGTTTATCATTCCAATTTTCTATTCTCTCTTAACTTCATTTAGAGAGATTGTACTGGCAAAAATAAAAGGTGTAGATCGCTCAGAGTTGGAAGAAAAAATCTAATAAAGATATTAATTAAGAAGGTGTTCCTGATAAATAGCTCACTAAATTATAGTTTGCTGGGAGATACCTTCTTAATTTTCTATTCAGGTAAGCGGAAAATGTTTTCCAAAAGCTAAGAGCTAGTTTTTCTGCCTCAGGTTATTGTTTTTTTATCTTTAATATGTTAAAATTAAAGCTGTGTTGAATTATGGATATCTAGCAATATTTTACTTAACTACTGGAGGTGAGATTTAGATGTTTGTACTTAAGATTTTACATTTTATTATAGCAATTGGGGTCATTGTTGGTGTTTTACTGCAGTCAGGAAAAAGCGCCGGTTTATCTGGAGCAATTGATGGTGGTGCTACAACCTTTTTTGGTAAATCTGGCAAGAAAATGGAAGATAAGATCAGTAAAGCAACTACAGTAGCAGCAGTATTATTTATGATTAATTCTCTAATTCTGGCTATATTTTAAACTTCATAATTAAGTAATAACTAGTTAATGATATAATTAAAATTTAGTAATAGTAAAATCATCTAATATTAAAAGGGAAATTTTAAAGTTTTAAATGCAATACCAGATAAGATGCTATTAAAAATTAGCATATAAAAAATTAATAAGGAGGTTGGTGCATGAATTTTTATACACCTTTAGCAGGGATAATTGCCTTAATTTTTGCTTTTATTCTTGCTGGAAAAGTTAAAAAAGAGAGTATGGGAACAGATAGAATGGCCGAATTGTCAGATGCAATCAATGAGGGGGCTATGGCTTTTCTGGGCCGTGAATACAAAATGCTTGCAGTATTTGTTGCTGTAGTAGCTGTTATCATGGCGGTAGTACCTAATCTTGGTTGGCAGTATGCAGTTTCATTTATTTTAGGAGCATTTTTCTCTGCTCTGGCTGGATTTATTGGAATGCAGATTGCAACTCAATCAAATGCCAGAACAACAAACGCTGCCCGTTCAGGTTTAAATGCAGCTTTAAAAGTTGCTTTCTCTGGTGGTACTGTAATGGGAATGTCTGTTGTAGGTTTAGGAACCTTAGGTCTTGGAATTTTATATATGTTCTTTTCTCATAATGTAGAATTTATTAGAGGTTTTGCTTTTGGTGCCAGTTCTATTGCCCTGTTTGCCCGTGTTGGTGGAGGTATTTATACCAAAGCTGCTGATGTTGGTGCTGACTTAGTTGGTAAGGTAGAAGCTGGAATACCAGAAGATGATCCCCGTAACCCTGCTGTTATTGCCGATAATGTGGGTGATAATGTTGGTGATGTTGCAGGTATGGGAGCAGATTTATTCGAATCATATGTTGGTTCAATTGTAGCTGCAATGACTTTAGGTGTGGCTTTAAGTGTGGACCATGTTTTACTGCCGATGTTAATTGCAGCTTTAGGAATTGTAGCTGCGATTATTGGTACTCGTTTTGTAAGAGCTAAAGAAGGTGGAAATCCTGCTAAAGCTTTAGAAAGAGGAACTTTAAGTGCTGCAGGAATTACAATTGTTGGAGCATATTTTCTGGTAACTACTCTAACCGGTCAGATTGGTATTTTTATCGCAATCATTGCTGGTTTAATCGCAGGAACTTTAATTGGTAGAATTACTGAATATTATACTTCTGAACACTATGGGCCGGTAAAACATATTGCCCGTCAGTCACAGACTGGTACAGCAACTAACATAATCAGTGGTTTATCTGTAGGTATGAGAAGTACAGCTCTTCCAATTTTAGTTATTGCAGTTGCTATTTATTTAGCATATAATTTTGCTGGACTTTATGGTATTGCAATGGCTGCTGTTGGTATGCTTTCTACAACAGGTATTACACTTTCAGTTGATGCTTACGGTCCTATCGCTGATAATGCCGGTGGTATTGCAGAAATGGCAGAGCTTGATTCTTCAGTAAGAGATATTACAGATAAATTAGACTCAGTTGGTAATACAACAGCTGCGATGGGTAAAGGTTTTGCAATTGGTTCAGCTGCTTTAACAGCTCTATCATTATTTGCAGCTTTCTCACAGGCAGTTGGTTTAGATTCAATTTCTTTAACCAATCCTCAGGTTATTATTGGACTCTTCCTGGGAGCTATGCTTCCTTTCTTATTCTCAGCGATTACAATGGAAGCTGTAGGTAAGGCTGCAGGAGAGATGATTGAAGAGGTAAGAAGACAGTTTAAAGAAATGCCGGGTATTATGGAAGGAACTCAAAAACCTGACCACAGAAAATGTGTTGATATTTCTACAACAGCTGCTCTAAAAGAAATGATTTTACCGGGTCTTTTAGCTGTAGTTGTGCCAGTAGTTGTTGGACTCTGGGATGTACAGGCACTTGGTGGTCTTTTAGCTGGAGCCCTTTCTTCCGGTGTACTCTTAGCTATCATGATGGCTAACTCCGGTGGAGCCTGGGATAATGCTAAAAAATATATCGAATCAGGAGCCTTTGGCGGTAAGGGTACAGAGACCCATGCTGCTTCAGTTGTTGGTGATACAGTAGGTGATCCATTTAAGGATACATCAGGTCCATCCTTAAATATCTTAATCAAATTGATGACCATTGTTTCACTTGTATTTGCTCCTTTATTCATGTAAAATTAATATAGTAGTAAAGGATTAATCACCCTCCTTGTAGTTAATGCTGCTGGGAGGGTTTTTTGATAGAAAGGTAGTGATTTAATGCCGGAAGTAGAAGATGGAATGTGTTTTGCCTGTGGAGAGAAAAATCCAATTTCTCTGCGGCTTAAATTTGAAGAAATTGATGAAAATAAAGTCAGGGCAGAGTTTATTCCCGGTGAAAATCATCAGGGATATAATGGAATAATTCATGGAGGGCTAACAGCTACTCTACTGGATGAGGCAATGGCACATGTAATTGGTTTTAAAGGAATAAAAGCTTTTACTGCTGAGCTGAATATTAGATACAGAACGGCTATAGAGATCGGAGAGACTTTAGAAATAATTGGAGAATATAAAAGGTCTAAGAAGTCTTCGATTGCCAGTATTCACTATGCTCAGGCAGAAATTTTTGATCAAAAAGGAAATTTAAAAGCAAAAGCAGAAGCTAAATTTATTGAAGCTTAGAGAAACTTTAAGATTTTAAGAGGAGGAGATTTCAATGCAGAGAGAAGAAGCACTTAATTTAATGGAAGAAAATATTAAACAGAAGAATCTGCGCAAACACTGTCTGGCTGTGGAAGCGGTCATGGCTGAGCTAGCTGATTATTTCGATAAAGATCAGCATAAATGGCGGCTGGCAGGTCTTTTACATGATATTGATTATGAGGAAACCGCAGATCAGCCTGAAAAGCACAGCCAGCTTGGTGCGGATATGCTGGCAGAGATGGGAATGGAAGAAAAAATTGTTGAGGCTGTAAGAGCCCACAACGGAATGCATGAGTTACCTCGAAAAACATTAATGGCTAAGGCTTTATATGCAGCTGATCCCTTAACCGGATTGATTGTGGCTTCAGCACTGATTCACCCGGAAAAGAACTTAGAAGCTATTGATACAGAATTTGTTTTAAATAGATATTCAGACAGTTCTTTTGCCAAGGGAGCAGATCGAGATGTAATAGCTTCCTGTAAGGAGATGGATTTAGAATTAAAGGAATTTGTTAATCTATCTTTAAAAGCGATGCAGGATATTTCAGATGATTTAGGACTTTGATTTTGAATAAGATTAAGCTCAGAATCACCAAAAGATTGGGGATGATTATTAATGAGTGCCAGAAGTGAACTATTAAAAAGCTTACGAGAAGATGTACACCGTCCATTAACTAAAGAAGAGATTTTTGAAAAATTTGAAATAGCAAAAGATCAGCAGCAGATATTTTCAGACCTCCTTGATGATTTAATTAAGTCGGGTCAGATTTTCAAAAACTCTCAGGGATTATATGGGGTACCAGAAAAATTTAATTTAATCGGTGGTCGAATTGAAAAAATTGCTTCCGGAAATGCGTTTTTGATACCTGACGATCCGGAAAAAGAGGATATCTATATATCTTCAGCTAATATGAATGGAGCCATGCATAATGATAAGGTTTTTGTGCGTCCTGTCCATTCTGAGCGGGGTAAGAGTCAGGCAGGAGAAGTTGCCGAAATTATAGAGCGGGTAAATAATAAAATAGTAGGTAATCTGGAAAAATATAAAAACTATGGATTTTTGATACCTGATAATAATCGAATCTGTAATGATGTCTTTATTCCACCTGAAGCTTTAAACGGTGCTCAAAATGGCCAGAAAGTTGTGGCTAAGATAACCCGCTGGCCGGAAAAGAACAGGAATCCAGAAGGAGAAATCATTGAGATTCTTGGTGATAAGGATGATGCTGGTGTTGATATTGAGGCAATAATCCGTCAGCTTGATCTGCCGGGAGAATTTCCCGATCAGGTTTTAAATCAGATCGAAAATATTCCGGATCAGGTAAGCGAAAAAACTATTCAAAAAGATGATGAGCGCCAGGATTTACGTGATTTAAAGCTGGTAACAATTGATGGGGCAGATGCTAAGGATTTGGATGATGCAGTTTCGATTGAAAAATTGAGTAATGATGTTTATCGGCTGGGGGTTCATATTGCTGATGTAAGTCATTATGTAACAGAAGACAGTCCACTGGATAACGAAGCCTATTCTCGTGCCACCAGTATTTATCTGGTTGATCGGGTAATTCCAATGCTGCCTAAAAAACTTTCTAACGGAATCTGTAGTTTAAATCCCCAGGTCGACCGCCTGACTATGTCTGTTTTTATAGAATACAGACTGCATGGAAAACATGGGGTAGAGATAATTGACCATCAGATTACTAAATCAGTTATTAATTCAAATCACCGTTTAACCTATGATCAGGTTCAAAATATCTTAGAAAATGAAAACAGCAGTGAGCGCAAAGAATACAGTGATTTTGTTGAAGAACTGGAAATGATGAATGATTTAAGAGATCGGCTGCGTCAAAATCGTTTTGATGAGGGCAGTATGGACTTTAACTTTACTGAGGTTAAAGTTGAACTGGACGAAGAAGGTCATCCGGTTAATCTCAAAAAGAGGCACCACCGGGAAGCAGAACAGTTAATCGAAGAATTTATGATTGCCGCTAACAGAATTGTGGCTGCAGAAATGTCCTGGCGAGAGATGCCCTTTATTTATCGAGTCCATGAGGAACCGGATCTTGATCGGATGCAGCAGTTTAATGAATTTATTCATAACTTTGGTTATCGTCTAAAGGGAGTTAAAAATGGGGTTCATCCCCGGGCTCTTCAGGAAATTTTAGAGGATGTTAGAGGAAGCAAAGAGGAAAAAATTATTGAAACAGTAATGCTTCGCTCACTAAAAAAAGCTGTTTATTCGGAGAAAAATATCGGTCACTTTGGTTTAGGAATTACCCATTACAGTCATTTTACTTCACCAATTAGACGTTATCCTGATCTGACTGCTCACAGAGTAATTAAGGAAACTATTACAGAGGGTTATTTAAGTGACGAAAGACAGGATGAGCTGGATAATCAGCTGCCTAAAGTAGCAGATCACTGCTCACTCCAGGAAAGAAGAGCAATGGATGCCGAAAGAGATTCAGTTGACTTAAAGAAAATTGAATTTATGGAAGATAAGATTGGAGAAGAATTTGAGGGTATTATTAGTGGAATAACGGGTTTTGGTATTTTTGTTGAATTAGAAAATACGGTAGAGGGTCTGGTTCATATTAAAAATCTGCGTGATGATTATTACCACTATGATGAACAGAAATATCATTTGATAGGAGAAAGAACTAAAAAGATCTATCGAATTGGTGATGAAGTAAAGGTAAAAGTTACAAAGGTTAATCGAGATGACAGGCAGTTAGATTTTGAACTGCTTGAAAAATTAAATTAAATAGAAATATAGGATTAAGGATGTGATAGTCATGGCTAAAAAAAAGGATCAGGATATAGAAATTATTTCAAGGAATAAAAAGGCCAGACATGATTTTTATATAGAAGAAACTTACGAGGCTGGGATTAAGCTTAAAGGGACAGAAATTAAATCAATCCGAAATCATCGGGTGAATTTAAAAGATAGTTTTGCCCTGGTTGAGGAGGGCGAGGTTTATCTGCATAATATGCACATCAGTCCCTATAAAGAGGGTAACCGCTATAACCATGAGCCAGAAAGAAAAAGAAAACTTCTGCTTCATAAAAATGAAATCAGAAAACTGATTGGTTATACAACTCAAAAAGGTTATACTCTGGTGCCGCTGACACTTTATTTAAAGAAAAACCTCTGCAAGGTGGAACTTGCGGTGGCTAAAGGTAAGCAGCAGCATGACAAGCGAAGAGATATTGCCGAACGGACTGCTCAGCGGGAGATGGAAAAAGCCTTCCGCCGCCAGCAAAAAGGCGATTATTAACTTAAAATCCAGCTTGATTTAAAGGTCTAATTAATTCAAAAATATAATTTGACATTTCCTGACCTTTGAGTTATAATAATTATGCTGAAAAGGAAATAGCTATTCAGGGGGTGTTCTGGCTTCGCCTGGATGGTGAACCTTTTAGAAGCGGGCCGAGGAGTTCCTTTCACTCGTAAAACACTGGGAAATATAAAATTATCTGCAAACGATAATAATTACGCTTTAGCTGCCGCGTAGGCAGTTAACGCCTGAGCGGGTCCTGTCTGTGGAGTCGCCTCAGGTGCCATAAAAAGCAGACTAACCTTCTTCTGATGTCTGTAGGAAGAAGGGACATTTAACAGGCTGGCAGTAAGCAATCCAGTTCAGCGGAGTGTTTGCTGTGAGATTAAAAGCTGAACTACGCTCGTAGAAACTACTGGGTGAGCCATTTAGTACGTGGGTTCGACTCCCACCACCTCCACCAAATAAGTTTAATATTTTTTAATTTGAGAACCTGATTAGATCGGGTTCTTTTTTTAATGTCTATTAAACTATA
>Ga0194138_10001104_pt1 | contig 12889 bp, 12 predicted proteins | sample TARM_MetaG_T2_14_FD_134022 | JGI IMG/M metagenome (GOLD analysis project Ga0194138, IMG submission 134022) | Freshwater microbial communities from Pennsylvania, USA, analyzing microbe dynamics in response to fracking - TARM_MetaG_T2_14 (version 2) | ecosystem: Environmental > Aquatic >...
GATCCATGGTCAGCAGGGCAACGGTCGCGGTCAGGATCGGGAACGAAATGATGATCAGCACGTTGGTACACAGCGCGGTCCAGGTAAAGACCGGCATCTGCATCATCTTCATGCCCGGGGCACGCATTTTCAGAATGGTGGCGAAGAAGTTAACCCCGGTCAGCAGGGTACCGATCCCCGAGATCTGCAAGCTCCAGATCCAGTAATCGACCCCGACCCCGGGACTGAACTGTTTGCCCGACAACGGCGGATAAGCCAGCCAACCGGTCTGGGCAAACTCACCAACACCCAGGGAAATGTTCATCAGCGCTACGCCGACCACAAACAGCCAGAAGCTCAAAGAGTTCAGGAAGGGATAGGCCACATCGCGAGCACCAATCTGCAATGGCACCACAATGTTCATCAAGCCGACCATAAACGGCATGGCCATGAAGAAGATCATGATGACGCCGTGGGCGGTGAAGATCTGGTCGTAGTGATGGGGAGGCAGGAAACCTTCGGTGCCGGCCGAAGCCGCCGCCATATGCATCCGCATCATGATGGCATCGGCAAAGCCGCGCAGCAGCATCAGCATGGCGACAATGATATACATGACGCCGATCTTCTTGTGATCGACCGAGGTTAACCACTCGGTCCACAGCCACTTCCATTTACCGAAATAGGTCAAGGCCGCAAAAAGCGCCAAACCGCCCAAAATCATGGCCCCGACCGCACCCATGATAATGGGCTCGTGATACGGAATGGCCTCAAGCGTTAATTTGCCAAACATGATTATTCCCCATTTCCTGAATGTGCGTCCATGTGCTCACCGTCTCCATGGCTCATCGGCATCGCATCCTCGTGACTCATCTCCATCATCTGGTGCTGAGCTCCCCCCGGGAGCCCATGCCCCATGAACTGGTTGACGATCCGGTCATATAACTTGGTTTCGACCGTGGAATAGTAAGCAACCGGATTGTTCTGACTCGGCTCGACCAGTTTCTGATAATCGGTAAATTGCAAACTGGAAGGCGATGCCTTGACTTGCGCCAGCCACTGCTCGAATCCCTCCTGGGATCGCGCTTCGGCCATGAACTTCATCCCCGAAAAGCCATGACCACTGTAGTTGGCGGAAATGCCCTGATAGCTCCCCTCTTCGTTGGCGATCAGGTGCAGTTGATTGCGCATCCCGGCCATGGCGTAAATTTGGCTACCCAGTTGTGGAATGAAGAAGGAGTTCATCACTGAACCCGAAGTGACCTTGAACTGCACCGGCACATTCACCGGAAACGCGATCTCATTGACCGTTGCGATCCCCTGCTCCGGATAGATGAAGAGCCATTTCCAATCCAGCGAGATGGCTTCGATCACCAGCGGCTTAGCCGGACTGGCGATCGGCTGACGCGGATCCAGTGCATGGGTACTGCGCCAGGTGATGACGCCGAGGATCAGGATAATGATGCAGGGAATGGTCCAGACTACGAACTCGATCTTATTCGAGTGCTCCCAATCCGGAGTATAAGTTGCCTTGGTATTGGAGGCGCGATAGCGCCAGGCGAACCAGAAGGTCATGACGATGACCGGAACCACCACGATCAACATCAATGCAATGGCGGTGATAATCAGTGATCGTTGCTCAAGCCCGATCTGCCCCTTGGGATCGAGCAACGCCATGTTACAACCACTCAGGAGGAGTGCCGCAAGACACAGTAACCATCCCGGTTGGATTTGTTTATTTCCTCTCATCATCTAACTCCCTTGATGTCCCGCACTTGCGCTTCAGGCCAATCGGCATTCAATCCTGCAAGGGTAATGATTTTCTACAACTTGTTAACAACCAAGTTCAAATTTTTACACTTTAATCCGGGAAATGTCTGTTTTTCCGGCTGTTATGGTCAATTAGTCGCCATCAGAGCCTGCCACACTCTATTCGTTGGACCGACAGAGTTTGCGCGTTTGATCACCACATCGCTCAGTGAGTTGCCATGACTGAAGTCAAACGGCAATGGTGATTGACCCGCTCGCGGCCTTCTTGTACATTCCTGCGGCGTACTCATATGCAACTGATAAACCTTACATAATTCAGGGATAATACTGACGATGAAAAATATCACCCTCGCCGCCGCCTTACTGGTCACCTTGATGGGCTCAGCCCAAGCCGGATTGCTGGATGCTGTCACTGACACCGCAACCGCGATCAATACCGCAACCGATGGCGGCGCATCGACCGACAAGGCCGTACTCGAACTGGTGAAGAGCGAGATTCAAGAAGGCGCGACCAAAGAGCAGGTTAAAGCCAAGCTGGGCGCCCCCAAGGCCATCGAAACCATCAGCGGCAATGAAGTCTGGAAATATGACATCAGCAGCATCAGTGATAAGGCCAGCGGCGCCATGGCTCTGGCTAACGCGCTGGGCTCCGATACCAAAAAAGCCGAAAAGATCGTGACCCTGAAATTTGAAGGTGATGCGGTCAAATCCTATGAGCTGGTTGACGGTACCCTGACCAACTAAGTCCTCATCCGCTTCGGAAAAACCAGCACCCGTCATTGGCTGCTGGTTTTTTTTGCACCAACGGCTCTAAAACCGTCACCGCCAGCGGTAGTTACTCACTTCGCGGTCACCCGGGATATTATTGACGCTCGGTTTGATGCAATAATGGCCATACTCCACTTTTTGAGTCCCGACGATGCGTGTTCATTTGGAACAGGATGAGGTCAGCGCCCTGCTGGAACGACAAGCCTTTGCGCCATCGAGATGGCGACGGGTTCTGTTCTGGTTACAGATTACCCTGCTCGTGCTCAGCAGTGGCTATGGCGTTCACCTCTACCACCAGCAATCGTCGTCACATCCTGCACCCCTGATCCGCTGGCAACAAGGCAGCAGCCAGGTCGTGAACGACCCAGCGCTAAGCCGTTGCCTGTTCGCCTGGGGGCAAACCCGGCGTTTGCCACCGGCAATTCAACTCATCATCAGCACCACGCCAGATACCTGGTATCTGGTCTGGATCAGTGCCGGAGAAAGTTTCAATTTTTCCATCAAAGGGCCTCTTCAGGAGTTGTGCCGATGAGATGCCAATATTCGAATCCACAGCAAGCCATCCTGGCGCTCTTGCTGGTGATCACCATCGGCATATCGGGCTGGCTGGATTCCGATCTCCGGCTCCAGCAGCGTATTGCCGGTAAGTTGTGGAGCTATCAACGGCAAACTCTGAGTCAATCCGAATTAGCCAGCCTGATCCTGAGTACACCGATCGAGAGTTGGTGGGAAAAGGGGCAGCTCCGCTTGCTGAGTAATGGCGAGGCGCAGCTGGATGTGGCGGTCCAGTTGCAAGAGCAGCAAGGGCCAACTGCGGATCTGCGGATCTCGATACAAGGAAGTTGGCTGCTCAGTGATGGCTTTTTGATTCTCAAATCGAGTCACTACACAGCACTCCCCCTCAACGACAGCGGCAAGCAACTTCTAGCGCGTCACGCGCAACCGTTGAAGGATATCTGGTTAACGCTATTTAATCGCAGCCGTCCCATTTTCCTACTCGATGAGCGGCACATGCTGCTAAATAATCAGGGTGATAGCCTCTGGGTACTCAACACGCAGGAGATCGCCGATATCGCCCGAGTGACTAAATGAATGGATGTTCACATTCCATTCAGGGTTGATCGTCCCACAGTGGTTAGACTGTAAGCATATTCGCTTCCATCATTCGGAGTCCTTCATGAGTAAACTCGGCATCACCACCCTGTTGCTGGCCTGCAGCCTGCCGCTGTCAGCCGCCACTCAGCATGACATCAGCATGTTTCCGGCGGCGGAACCCTCAATGCAGCGCCTAGTCATTCGCCTACCCAAACAAGCGGATGAATCCAGCCGCAAAGTTGAAATCCTGCTCAGCAAACAGCTGATGGTGGATTGTAACCGGCAGCGCTTGGGCGGCGACCTACAAGAAAAGACGTTGCAAGGCTGGGGCTACAACTATTACCAACTGGACAAGGTGATGGGGCCGGTGAGCACCATGATGGCCTGCCCGAACACCGCAAAGAAAAAAGCGGCAGTTCCAGTCAGTGGCAACGGCTATCTGGTGCGATATAACAGCCGCCTGCCCATAGTGCTGTATGTGCCGCAGGGCATTGATGTGCATTACCGCATTTGGCAACCAGGAGCAACTCAAGTCGCCAGCCTCGAATAATCCACCGTCTGCTCTCGAAACTAGACGGGTTTGACGGCCAGGCGGCGCGCGCCCCAATCGCTCGGTCTGGCTTCAAACCGCCCCGGCACTCGGTGGCCACAGGCGGCGCAGCCACCATCCAGCAGTTGCCAGTCGGTCAGACGATAACGGTCGCGGCCGATCAACAAGGCGCCACAGGCCGGACACCGGCTGCTTTCCCCCTCGCTATCCTGCACATTACCGGTATAGACGTAGTGTAACCCCGCGCTCTGGGCCAGTTGCCGGGCACGCTGCAGGGTCGCAACCGATGTCGCTGGCCGATCCAGCAGCCGGTAATCGGGATGAAAGGCGGTAAAATGCAGTGGCACCTCGGGACCCAGTTCACCGCCGATCCAGTCACACAGCGCACTGATCTCCTGATCACTGTCATTTTCCCCCGGGATCAACAAGGTGGTCAGCTCCAGCCACACCTTGGTTTGATGATGGATATAGCGCAAGGTATCCAACACCGGCTGCAAGTGCCCGCCACAGATCCGGTGATAAAAATCCTCACTGAAAGCCTTCAGATCGACATTGGCGCCGTCCATAGCGGCAAAAAACTCCACCGCAGGCTGCGGATTGATATATCCCGCCGTCACCGCGACCGTCTGTATGCCCAGAGCATGACAGGCGTGCGCCACATCCAGCGCGAACTCCATGAAAATAACCGGGTCGTTATAGGTAAAAGCAACACTGCGGCATCCGTACCGTAGAGCCGTACTCGCGATTTGCTCCGGTGTGGCCGCAACCTGCAACGTGGCCGGGTCTCGTGATTTACTGATATCCCAGTTCTGGCAAAAACGGCAGGTTAGATTACAACCGACGGTACCGAAGGAGAGAACCGATGTGCCAGGTAAAAAATGGAACAACGGCTTCTTTTCAATAGGATCGATACACAGGCCACTGGATTGGCCATAGGCGGTCAGCACTATCTCGCCCGACTCGGCCATTCGCACGAAACAGACCCCGCGTTTTCCTTCTCGTAGTTGGCATAACCGTGGGCACAGCGTACATTCCACCCGGCCATCATCGAGTCGACGCCAGTAACGGGTTTTGCATTTTTCACTGATTTCTGTCACGACACACCTCCCGACCACTCTATAATCCTAGGGCAGGAGACAGTATTTCACCTGAACTGATGTCGATACATGGAGTCCTCATGAGCGCAATTCGTCAACCTGCAGTGGCTGGTCACTTCTATCCGGCGGACGCGGCCGAGATCACCGACTGGCTAGCAACATTGCCGGTATCCGAACCACTGGAGTTTTATCCACCGCGTATGTTGCTGGTGCCTCATGCTGGCTATGCCTATTCCGGAGCCCTGGCGGCCCTAGCCATCCAGCAGATCCCTCGCGGTCGCTATTCCCGAGTCATCATGCTGGCTCCTGGCCACCGTGTGGCGGCCCAAGGGGTACTCTTACCCGCCGAACAATGCATCGCGTTCGCTACGCCGTTGGGCGAGGTGCCGTTAGATCGGGAGGTGCTGGACTATCTCTATCAGCAAGCCGATACCCAATATTCGGAAGTGGCGCATCGTCACGAGCATGCCATCGAGGTACAGCTGCCGTTGCTGAAGCATCAGCTCGGCCACTTCCAACTGACGCCACTGATCGTCGGCCATTATCCGGCCAAGAAATTGGCCCGTCTTCTGCGCCCGTTACTAAATCCACAGACCCTGCTCATCGTCAGCAGCGATCTCTGCCACTACCTGAGCTACCTCGAAGCGCAACATCAGGATACCTTCACCCTCACCCAGATCATGGCGCTGGAAGCGGATCTGGTGCCGGAGCAAGCCTGCGGCAGTGAAGCGCTGAACGCCATGCTGTTGCTGGCCCGCAAACTGGGCCTCCGCCCCCGCTTGTTGGGACAACACAACTCTGGCGATATCACCGGCGAAAAACTCAACGTGGTCGGTTATGCCGCCGTGGCCTTCTATGCCTGATCCGGATGGCATGCTGCGGCAAGGCCAGAATGGCCTCCCCATACTGTCGACACGGCAGCAAGAGAGTCTGCTGAGACTGGCGCGTCTGGCCATCCGCAGCCACTGGCATCCTGAACTCATCTGCGACCTGCAACAGGCACAAGCCGAACTGCCGCTGGCCCAGGAGCCGATGGCTTGCTTTGTCACCCTCCATAAGCGGGGAGAATTGCGCGGTTGTATCGGTTGTCTGGAGCCGGAGAAGCCCCTGGCAGATGCCCTGGTCTATTTTGCGCAGGCGGCCGCGTTTGGCGATCCGCGCTTTGTCGCGCTCAGCGAAGCCGAGCTCGACGAATGCCAGCTCAGTATCTCGCTGCTGGGCCCTCTGCAGCCAATACCGGCACAAACCCGAGCTCAAGTGTTACAGGCCTTGCTCCCGAAAGCAGACGGTCTCTGGTTGCAATCACCCGGCCACAGAGCCACCTTTCTACCCGCCGTCTGGCGTGAACTTCCGGATCCGGAGGAGTTTCTGGATCATCTGCTGCACAAAGGCGGCTGGTCGCTGACGGGCTGGCCGCAGGAGATGCAAGGATTTCGTTATCGCAGCCTGGAAATAGCAGAAAACGGCACCAAATGAAGTAAATTGCTTTCGTTTTTAGCCTGCTGTGACGATGACGGTTCAGCAAATGTAAAAGAGTCATTCAAGTCACAGCTGTCCCTTGTCATCCCCCGGCCTACCTGACAGAATCGCCCCTCGGTAGCGCAAGTTTGCCCTTCGCGGGTGATGTCTGTTTTCTGTAGTTGTGATCTGAAGGACCAGGAGTTTGATCCGGAACACCTCCCCGTTATCCCTGTTTGTGTTCAGCCTGGATGGCCAACGCTACGCTCTGCCATTGTCGCAGGTGGGATCCGTGACTCAAGCCGCCGCCGTCACCCGTGTCGGCCAACTGCCTCCCGCCTTACTCGGTCTGCTGAATGTGCATGGCAGCTTGTTGCCGGTACTGGATAGTCGTTATCTGGTCGATTCCCCCTCGCGTCCAGTTGGTGTCGATGATCTGTTTTTACTGCTCCACGTCGCGGACAAGGGCTGGGTCATGCCCGCCGATGCTGTGCATCAAGTGCTAGACCTTCCCCCTGAGGCGCTCTGCTACGACAGCCCGCTCCTGAGTCATAGCGGTTGCTGGCTCGGTTGGTTCGAGCAGGACGGGCATGCGGTCCTGATCCTGGATCTGGAACAAACCCTGCGACGTTACGCCCTGCTGACGACCGATGGACTGCATCATGGTTGAGCTCTGCCCACAGCCAGGACTGAATCCTCTGCAACGTCAGTGGATGGGTGACTATATCGCGCGTCACTACGGCCTGTATCACAGCCCCGAACGACTACCAGAGTTGGAGCGCAAGCTGGAGCAACTGGCGCCTCGGCTGGGGCTCGAGCACGGCGCCCAACTGAGTGAACGCCTTCTCGGTAACCAGCTGACCGCCGAGGAGGAGCAGTTACTGATCGAAGAGCTGACCATAGGCGAGACCTACTTTTTCCGCGAGCCGGAAGCCATTCAGGCCCTGCTCGACTCGATACTGCCCGAACTCAGACGGCAACGGCCAATTCACCAACCCTTACGCCTGTGGAGCGCCGGTTGCGCCAGTGGTGAAGAGCCTTACTCATTGGCGATGGCGCTAGACAGCCAGACCCTGCGCAATAACCACGGTGGTTTCTCGTTATTGGCCACCGACATCAATCGCCAGTCGCTGGAGAAAGCCCAGCAGGGCTATTACACCGCCTGGTCATTTCGCGCCACCCCGACCCACTACAAGCAACGCTATTTCCGGCTACAGAGTGATGGGCGTTGGTTATTGGACCCGGCGTTGCGGCAACAGGTGCAGTTTGCCCAGCTCAACCTGGCAGCCCCGGATTATCCATCCATCCTCAATGGCACCCATGAGCTGGACATCATCTTCTGCCGGAATGTGCTGATGTATTTCAGCGACGACACCATCACCCAGATTGCCGACCGTTTCGCCCGTTGCCTGCGTCCGGGGGGCTGGCTGGTCTTGAGCCAGACCGAATGCTCGCAACTGTTTCAAGCCGAGTTCGATACGGTCCAGATTGGTGGTGCCTTCTTGTATCGCAAACGCGATGCAAGCCGCCCGCTGAATATACCAACCATGGCCCCGGCTTATCCGGGGCATGCGACCCTCTCCCCTGCGCCGACGGAGGTCCAGAGCCCGCTCCAGCTGCGGCAGCAAGTCGAGCCCGTCGAGAGCCGGATCACCAGTACCGAACTATTCGCCCAGGCCCGACAACTGGCCGATCAGGGTGAGCTGCGCACCGCCAGAGCCTTGTGTGAGCAGGCGCTGCAACACCACAAGCTGTTTTCGGAAGGACACTACCTGCACGCCATGATCCTGCAGGAGTTGGGGGAGATCATGGCGGCACGTACCGCCTTGCGGCGGGTACTCTATCTGGCGCCGGAGTGTGCCATGGCCCACTACGCACTGGGCTTATTGGAGCTCAAGGCCGCCGACACCCGTAGCGGCGAGCGTCATCTGGATCAAGTGCAACGGCTGCTGGCAGCACTCTCCCCGGAACAATTGCTACCCGGCTCGGAAGGACTCTCCGCCGGACAACTGCAGGATATGCTGCTGCAGCGCCGACGGTTGCAGGGTTAAGGAACCATGATGAGCCACATACCCGATAACACCACCGAAATCCTGCAAGCCCGGGCTCGTAAGCTGGCCCAACCCAGAGCGCACAGCGAAGAACAGACCCGGCATCTGGACATCACCTGTTTTACCGTGGCGCAGGAGTGTTACGGGTTTGAGTCCCGTTTTATCCGCGAGATCATCCCGGTCAGCCAGATTACCCCGCTGCCCGGCGTACCCGCCTTTGTCGCCGGGATCATGAATCTGCGCGGACGCATTCTGTGCCTGATGGAGCCGCGTCATCTGTTAGGATTATCAGCCCCCGCCCCCAAGGAGCGTTCGTTGGTGATCGTATTGGCTGGCGCGGATCAGGAGTTCGGCTTGCTGATCGACACCTTGACCGGCGTCTGCCGTCTGCCATTGCACAGCCTGCAGGAACATCTGCCCACCCTGAGCGACCAGGGGCGCCGTTATCTGCACGGCATAGGCCCGGAACAACTGATACTGCTCGATGCCCAAGCCATGCTGCTCGACCCCAGGCTGCGCATCGAAGACGAGATTGATTAATTTAAAATTACTAACGAGGGAACCGTTCATGCGCTGGACCATCGGAAAGAAACTAGCCACCCTGGTGGGCGTCATGCTGTTGACACTGGGGACCATCAGTTTCATCACCTACAGCAATATCGATCGCATGATCAGCAATACCGGGCAGGTCACCCATACCTTCACCATGATCAACGGCAACAGTCATTTGATCACCCAACTGTTCGCGGCCGAAGCGGCGCAACGGGGTTATCTGATGTCCGGCAATCCGGATTATCTGCAAGCCTACCGCGACCACCAATCGCAAACCCGTCGCTATCTGACCAATCTGCACGCCTCGGTGCGCAGCAACGATACTCGCGCGTTGCTCAGTGCCCTGGAAGGCAAGCTCAACAGCCGGTTCGACAGCCTGGACCTCGGCGTCAGCATGTATGACAAAGGACAAATCACCGAGTATCAAAAATTGATCCAGCAAGGAGTTGGCCTGCGCTTGATGAACGAGGTTCAGGAGAATCAGCAGCAGATCGAGCAATTGGAGCAGCAACTGGCGACCCAGCGCCAACAGGAACTGCTGGAGAGCAATCACATCGCCCTGAACTTTATTTTGTGGGCCACCCTGCTGACCCTGCTGGGCATAGGTGCGGGCAGCTTTTATCTGGTGCGCAGCATCAGCTCGCCACTGCACGATCTGACCGCCGTCGCCGAGCGAATTTCCCAGGGCGATCTCAGTCTGCCGCCGCCCCAGATCGGCCAACGCAGCGACGAAATTGCCATCCTGGCCCAGGCATTTACTCGCATGAGTGGCTACCTGCACAGCATGTCCGAGGTCGCCAAGGCGCTGGCCAACAACCAGCTGCAAGCCGATATCACCCCGCTGTCCGAGCGGGATGAATTGGGTCATGCCTTTGTCGCCATGACCAGCAACCTGCGCAATCTGGTCACCGAAGTGCAGGAAGCAGCCCGCCAGATCAGCGGCTCTTCCTCGCAGATTGCCGCCCTGACCTCGCAACTGGCCGCCAGCTCCACGGAAACCGCGGCCGCCGTCTCCGAAACCTCCACCACCCTGGAGGAGATCAAGGTGACCGCCCAGCAGGTGAACCAGAAATCGGCCTTCGTCTCCGATTCGGCGCGCAGCACAGCCCAGATGACCCAGCACGGCCAGAAGAGCGTCGGCGACACCCTGCAAGGCATGCACAAGATCCGTCAGCAGATGGACTTCATCGCCGAAAGCATTGTCCGCTTGAGTGAACAGAGCATGGCGATTGGCGAAATCATCACCTCGGTCAGCGATCTGGCCGGGCAGTCCAACCTGCTGGCGGTCAATGCCAGCATCGAGGCCGCCAAGGCGGGCGAACATGGCAAGGGCTTTGCGGTCGTGGCACAAGAAGTGCGTAGTCTGGCCGAGCAATCCAAAGAATCCACCGAGCAGATCCGCCGCATCCTGAATGATATCCAGAAGGCGATCAGCGGTGCCGTCATGGCCACCGAACAAGGCGGCAAGACGGTCGAGATCGGGGTGCAGCAATCGGCGGAAACCGAAACCGCCATCCAGACCATAGGTCAGGGCGCCACCGGCACGGTCCAGGCCGCCGCCCAGATCCTCGCCTCGACCAACGAGCAGGTGGCGGGCTTGAATCAGGTCGCCATCGCCATGGACAACATTCGCGGCGCCAGCGACCAGATCGTCATCAGCATGCGCCAGGCCGAAGAGGCGACGGCGTCGCTCAACCAGATGAGCAACCGGATGTGGGATCTGGTCGAACGCTTCAGGATCCGCTGATGACCGATCTGGAGAGTCAGCTGCGGGCTCGGCTGCTGCAAACTTTTCTGCTGGAGGCCAGCGAGCAGCTGAGCCTGATGACGCGCACCCTCGACGAGCTGGAGCTGGGTGGTAATCCCGTCCAGCCGCTGGAAGTTTTCTACCGCGCCGCCCACAGCCTCAAGGGCGGTGCCCGCATCGTCAATCTGCCGAGTCTGGAATATCTGTGCCAGTCCCTGGAGGGTGTGCTGGCCCTGCTGCGGCGCCAGGTCTTGTCGCTGCAACCGGCGCTGCTCGAATTGCTGCGGCAGTGTGTCGAGAATCTGGAGAGCCAGCTGCAGGGTGCCGAAGCTCCCCTGCCCGGCCGACTGACCACCCGCGCTTTGGCGCTGCGCCAGAGTCTGGACAAGCTGGCCAGCGGTTCGGCTACCTTACCGACGCCCCCTACACAACCCATCGCACTGGATCCCGTCGCTCCTGATCCAGTCGTCCCGCGCGCCCCCGAATCGATAGTCGTCGAGCCAGCGATGCAGGCAGCGCCTCTCCCGCTGGCAGCGTCGCAGACTCAGGATCCGAGTGCCGTTTCAGTCGCCCCGGCGATGTCGGCTGCAGGCAGCAGCCCGCCGCGCCAGATCAACGAGCCCATGCCCCCCGCTCCGGCAACGAAGCCGCCACAGGCTTCGGCACCAGCGGCCGCAGAAGGGCTGGATCCGCTGAACCGGGTGTTATATCCGGGGCGGGAAGAGAGCGTGCGTCTGCCGGTCGCCCGGCTGGATGACTTGCTGCTGCAGGCCGAAGAGATGACAGCGCTGAAACTGGCCCTGCGTCAGCAGGTGCTGGAGCTCAAAGGCTGCCTCGATACCCTGAGCCAACTGCGGCACCGCCAACAGCACTCCACAGCGGATGAACCCCAGGATCTGGATCGGCAGTTGGCCGATCTCGGCAAGTCCCTGCTGCGGGTCAAACGGCACGGCGAACAGGAGGCACGTCAGGCCGGAAGCCTGATCGAAAAACTGATTGCCGATGCCAAGGCGTTGTTGATGTTTCCGTTTGCCTCGCTGACCGAAGGGCTGGCCGCCATGCTGCGCGACATCGCCCAGGAGCAGGGCAAGCAGCTCACGGTGCAGATCCAGGGCGAGAGCCTGGAGCTGGATCGCCGCATTCTGCAAGGCCTGCGCGACCCGCTGATCCATCTGCTGCGCAATGCCATCGATCACGGCATCGAACTGCCCGCCGAGCGTGAACGGAACAACAAGCCAACCCGCGGTCGGATCCTGATCCAGGCCCGCTGCACCGAACAGGGCAAGGCCGAGATCCTGATCCAGGATGATGGCCGCGGCATAGACCGCCAAGCCTTGCAAGAGGCTGCCCTGCGCGATGGCTATCTGACCGCGGAACAGGTGTCGCAGCTCACAGAGGAGGAGGTGCTGCAGCTGATTTTCCGCTCCGGACTCTCGACCCGCCGCGAGGTGAGCCACCTCTCTGGTCGGGGTCTGGGCATGGCGATCGTCCAGGAGCAGATCGAAAAGCTCGGTGGTCACATCCGCGTCAGCAGCCAGTCCTCGCTGGGCACGCGGTTTGTGCTGGAGTTACCGCTGGCGCTGGCCAGTTTCCGAGGCATCCAGATCCGTGTCGGTCAACGGCGGTTTGCCGTGCCGACCCTGAGTACCCAGCGCGTACTGCGGCTGGACAGCTCGCAGATCCACTCCATCGAGGGACGCCCCACCTTCAGCCTGGATCAGCGGACCGTGCCCATCGTCTCGCTGGCCGGGTTACTCGGCATCGCCGCCGATGCACCGGCCGCCTCAGGCCTGCAGGATCTGCTGTTACTGGGGCAGGAGCAGGA
>Ga0194138_10001108_pt1 | contig 12873 bp, 11 predicted proteins | sample TARM_MetaG_T2_14_FD_134022 | JGI IMG/M metagenome (GOLD analysis project Ga0194138, IMG submission 134022) | Freshwater microbial communities from Pennsylvania, USA, analyzing microbe dynamics in response to fracking - TARM_MetaG_T2_14 (version 2) | ecosystem: Environmental > Aquatic >...
GCGGGCAAAGCCGAGAATGTAGAACCGTGGCGGCAGCAGGCGGCGCAAGGCAAGACCATACAGGGCGGGAATGAGTTTGCGGTGCACAAGATCGCCGGATGCGCCGAACACGATGATGCCGCAATCCTCAACGGGCTGTTCGGCGCAGACGTTGGGGTGGTTGAGAGCGTATTCCAGATTCATGGAGCGATCCTTGTTATTTCTTTACGGCGTGTCCGCCGAACTCGTTGCGCAGGGCCGCGAGCACGCGGTTGGAAAAGGCATTGTCCTGCCGTGAGGCAAACCGGCGGTAAAGCGCTTGCGCCAGCACGGGCGCGGCTACACCGTGATGCACGGTTTCCAGCACGGTCCAGCGGCCTTCGCCGGAATCTTCCACATATCCCTTGAGTCCTGCAAGGTCGGGGTCCTTGGCAAGGGCGCTGTCCAGCAGTTCCAGCAGCCATGAGCGGACCACGCTGCCTCTGTTCCACAGGGCGGCTATGCCCTGCAGATCCAGATTTTCAAAGGGACCGCTCTTCATCAGTTCAAACCCTTCACCGTAGGCTTCCATCAGAGCATATTCAATGCCGTTGTGCACCATCTTGACGAAGTGGCCGGATCCGACCGGCCCCACATGCTTCCAGCCTTGATCCGGCGCCAGAGCGTTGAGCGCGGGGGCAATGCGCATGATGTGTTCCGCCTCTCCGCCCACCATGGTGCAATAGCCAATCTCCAGCCCCCAGATGCCGCCGGAAACACCTGCGTCCACGTAGCCGATATCCTTGGCCGCCAGCAGCGCGGCGTTGGCGGCATCATCCCGCCAGTAGGAGTTGCCGCCTTCCACCACAAGGTCTCCGGGGGCGAGAATGGTGGAAAGCTCCTCAATCATGTTTTTTGTGACATCTCCGGCGGGCAGCATGCACCAGACCACCCTCGGAGCCTTGAGCATGTCGCACAGGGCCTCGAGCGATTCCGCGCCCCGTGCGCCTTCGTCCTGCATCTGCCGCACCTTGTCGGCCGAGCGGTTCCATACCACCACATCGTGCCCGCCCTTGAGCAGGCGGCGGGCCATGTTCATGCCCATTCTTCCGAGTCCTACCATGGCTATCTGCATGAATTACTTCCTGTGTTAGCTGTTGGTTCCGCAGCGGGTTGCAGCCGCGGCGGGAGAATTCAGAATACATGGTACAACAGGCGCAGAAACGTGGCAACGTGGCGTGTTTTCATGGGGCGCAAATCCGTCGTTTTCCTGCTCGGAATTTCCTGCTACCTTGCCCCGTATGGTCATTGCAGTACTCTCCGATATTCATGGCAATCTTGAAGCCTTTCAAAGCGTGCTTGCGGATATGGACGCACAGGTGCCGCCGCCTGCGGAGATCTTTTCGCTCGGCGACAATCTCGGCTACGGTCCTGACCCGGAAGCCTGTGTGCAGCTCGTGCGCGAGCGGGGCATTCATTCCGTCATGGGCAACCATGAGCTCGGCGTTGCCCGTTCCAAATACCGCAGCTGGTTCAATTCCCAGTCACGTGAGGCGTTGCAGCGCACATGCGAGCTGGTGAGCCCGGAAACTGTGGATTACATTGCGGGTCTGCCCATGGCGCTGTCAAAGCATGATGCCCTGTTTGTGCATGGCCTGCCGCCGGATTCCGCGCTCAAGTATCTGTACGAGCTGGATTCAAAGCAGATTCAGGCGCTTTTCGGCACTTTCAACGAATCCATCGCCTTTATCGGGCACACGCACGAGCTTGAGCTTGTGGAACTGGAGCCGGACGGTATTTTCCGTCGTCCTCTGGTTGAAGGACTGCATTGTCTGGACAGGAACACACGCTATATTGTGAACATCGGGGCGGTGGGGCAGCCGCGTGACGGCGACCGCAGGGCCAAATACGTGCTCTGGGATACGGAAACGTGGGAACTGCAGGTGCGCTTTATCAAGTACGACGTGCAGACCACGGTCAAGAAATTCAAGGAAGCCGGCATGCCGCAGCGCTATGCCGAACGGCTTCTGTAATCCATATTGTCGGTACTCTCATGAAAATTGGCCGGTACGAAGTGCGCGGGCTGCTCGGCAGGGGCGGCATGGGCGCGGTTTACAAGGTTGCGCAGCCTGTGACGGGCCGCATTGCGGCGCTTAAGTTGCTGCGGCCCGCAGATATTCTCGAAGACCATGTGGGGCTGGAATCCCTTGCCGCCAAGTTCGAGAAGGAAGCGACCATGATGGCCTCGCTGGATCATCCCAACATCGCCTCGGTGTGGGATTATGATACAGCGTATGTGGCAGGGGCCACACGGCCCTTTTTCGTCATGGAATATTATTGCCTCAACCTCGGCATGCTCATGGGCGAAATTTACAGGGTGGAAGCTCCCACCCGAAGGCTGCCGCTGGAGCGGGCCGTATCGTATGCGCTGCAGACCCTTGATGCGCTCGACCGCATGCATCATGCGGGTGTGGTGCACCGTGATGTGAAGCCCTTCAACATCATGATCACGGGCCATGACGAGGTGAAACTCATCGATTTCGGCCTGTCCCGGCTGCGGGGCGAGACGCCGGGTATGGAACCGGGCAATGTGAAGGTGGGCTCGCCATATTATGCCCCGCCCGAGCAGGAGCACGACCCTGACGGCGTGGACGGCAGGGCGGACCTGTACCCCGTGGGCATCATGCTCTACCGCATGCTGACCGGTGTGCTGCCCAATGATGAAGAACTTCTTGCGCAGCACGGCGGGACCATTCCTTCAGCGAGCAGCTACAGCGAAGACCTTGACGATGCGTGGGCTGCCTTTTTCATCCGCGCCACTGAACCGGAACCCGCAGACAGATTTGCCGATGCCCGCGCCATGGCGGCGGAACTTGCCCGCCTGCGTGACAGATGGCGGGCCAGAATCCGCAGCGTATGCAGCCTGCTGGATGATGAGGGCATTGTTTCCCCCCCGTGCGTGGCAGATGCTCTGCGTGCCGAACCCTGCAAGGCAGGGGTGGGCAGCGCGCGGGAGCGCTTCGGGCTGGATGAGCTGTGGCGGCCCCGTTGCATGGGGCGTCCTTCTCAGGTTGTCGGGCAGCTAGCGGACAAAGGAGATGGCACCGTGCTGGATGCCGCATCGCGCCGTATGTGGCAGAAGCAGGGCAGCGATTATCCCCTCACGTGGCCGGAAGCCGGAGACTATGTGGCATGGCTCAACGAAACCGCCTATGCCGGACACAGCGACTGGCGCCTGCCCACGGTTGATGAGCTAGCCACCATCATGGAAGAGCCGCCCATGCTCGGCGGGTACTGCATGGCTTCGGTGTTCCGCGACGGGGCAGAGAATGCCTCGGGATCCGGTTCCATGCACGATGCCGCACGCGACTCGCTCTGGACGTGTGACCGGAAGTCGTATATGGCGGCATGGTTCGTAAGTACGACAATGGGCTTTGTCGGGTGGCAGGACGATACCTGCCGCTTTGGCGTGCGCGCGGTGCGAACCGTGGCGTGACGCACCCCATTTTTCCCGTTCACGCCTGTTCCGGTCCGGCCTGCAAGTATTTGAGGCCACGACCTGTTCCGGTTCAACCGGTTTTTCGCAGTGCATGTCGGTTCATTTCAGTTGGCACCGATATGTCGGGCAGAAGGCCGGTGATGCCGGAAAAGGCTCTGCGGGTCACTCCGTTCCGCCAAGAGCGGACGGATCAGAGAAGAAAGGAGACCGTCATGGGTCATACCATACAGAGAGAATGCACACGTTGCGGCACCTGTTGTGCCAAGGGCGGCCCCGCCCTGCACGCGGAAGACCTGCCCCGTCTGGAAAAGGGCGCTTTCGGCCGCAAGGATCTTATCACCTTCCGTCGCGGCGAACTGATGCGCGACCAGATTTCCGGCGAGCTCAAGCCCCTTGAGCAGGAAATCGTCAAGCTGCGCGGCCGCGACAGCAAGACCTGGACCTGCCGTTTTCTGAATATCGTGGATCATCTGTGCTTCATATATAATGATCGTCCTGCGGAATGCCGCGCACTGGACTGCTGGAATCCCGAAGAAATCACTGCCATGTACGACAAGGGGCGTCTGACCCGTATGGACATTGTGGGTGAGGAATCCGGCGTGGCAGAGCTTATCCGGGTGCATGAGGAAAAGTGCGCCTACGACAAGCTTGAGCGCCACGCAGCCGCCTTTGACGACAGCGCAGAAGCCCGCGAAGCCTTTGCGGAAGCCGTGCGCTTTGACATGGCGTTCCGCGCCGTGGTCTGCGACAAGGCAGGCATTCCGCACGAGGAGCTGGAATTTTTCTTTGGCCGCACGCTGGCGGATACCGCCCACATGTTCGGTCTGAAGGTGACCGTCACTGACGAAGGTCCGCTCGTTGAGCGCGAGGCCGGTTGTGAAACAGGTTGCGCGGCAGCCTAGGCCCGCATGAATCCCCGGCTGTTCCCCGCAAGGAGAGGCGGCCCCGACAAGGAGTGACTATGTATATCGTAACCGGAGGCGCAGGATTCATCGGCAGCGCCATGGTATGGAAGCTCAACGAGATGGGCATCACCGACATCGTGGTGGTGGACAATCTCGCCAGCACGGAAAAGTGGAAGAACCTCGTCAACCGCACCTACGTGGACTACCTTCACCGCGATGCCTTTCTCGATCTGGTGCTGCACGATGAGATGCCCTGGGACGTAACCGCCATCATCCACATGGGCGCGTGTTCCTCCACCACGGAGCGGGATGCCGACTTCCTGATGGACAACAACCTGCGCTACACCAAGGCCATGTGCGAATACGCGCTTGAGCACGATGCCCGCTTCATCAATGCCAGCTCGGCTGCCACCTATGGTGACGGCGCACTGGGATTTGAAGATTCCGTGGATTCCATGTTCCGTCTCAAGCCTTTGAACATGTACGGATATTCCAAGCAGCTCTTTGATCTCTGGGCGCACCGCGAGGGCGTGCTGGACCGTCTGGCCAGCCTGAAGTTCTTCAACGTTTACGGCCCGAACGAATACCACAAGGGCAACATGATGAGCGTTGTCTGCAAGGCGTTTTCGCAGATCGGCGAAACCGGCAAGATGAAGCTCTTCAAGTCCTACCATCCCGATTACACGGACGGCGGCCAGAAGCGCGACTTCGTGTACGTGAAGGACTGCGTGGACGCCATGTGGTGGCTGCTTGAGAACCCGCAGGCCAACGGGCTGTTCAACATCGGCACCGGCACTGCCCGCGAATGGAACGACCTTGCGCGTTCGGTGTTCGCCGCCATGGGCAAGGAGCCGGTCATCGAATACACCGAGATGCCCGAAGAACTGCGCGGCAAGTACCAGTATTTCACCGAAGCGCCCATGCAGCGCCTGAAGGCTGCCGGATGCCCTGTAACCTTCCGCAGTCTTGAAGACGGCGCACGCGACTATGTGCAGAACTATCTGGCACAGGCCGACCCGTACCTGTAAGCCGGGTTGTCCATTGTGAAAGCAAAAGGCCGTTCATGTGAACGGCCTTTTTTATTGATATTGTCTGCTACTGCGGTAGCGGCAGGCTGAGCGTAAGGGTGAGAATGCCTTCTTCCTGCGCCACACTGAGCAGGCCCCCCACGTCCTTGGCCAGCCGGTAGGCTACGGCAAGGCCGCGCGAAGGACCGGCCTCTTCAAAGGGCATGAGCATCTGTTCACGGTCAAGGGTGATGCTGGTGTGCAGCGGCGCGCTGACCGCAAGGTGCTGGTGCCCGGGGGTTTCGAAGCTGCGCAGGGTTATGATTTCGCCTGCGGCCATCTGCAGCGCCGCGTTGGTGATGAGGTTTATGCCTATCTGGGTGAGCAGGTCATGGTCTGACAGCAGCGGAGAGAGTTCTGTGCACAGGTCCATCTGCGGAACAATGCGGTCCCGTGCCAGCTTGGGGCGCATCATGTCGGCGCAGAATTTCAGGATGCCGTTCAGGGAGCATTCCGCCACGGTCACCGTGACCGGAGTCAGGTATTCCTTCACGCGGTCAAGCTGCTGCTCAAGGCGTGCGGCTTCCTGCAGGATGATCCCTGTCTCCTGAATGTCCGGATACTTTGCCTGCATGCGTCGGGCAAATCCGCCGAGCGCAAAGATGGGATTGCGAAATTCGTGTGCTATTTCGTCGGCCATGGCCCCGAGTGTGTGCAGTTTGGCCCGCTGCACCAGCATTTTGTCCAGAAAGGCGCGTTCGGTCACGTCCGTGAGGACGCCTTCCATGCGTCCTGCAAAGCCTGTCTCTTCATCGGGCGGGAGAATGCTGATGGATTTTGCCTGCAGCTGCACGGGGTAGCCGTTCTTGTGCTGGAAGCGGAATTCCTGAAAAAAGGGTGTGCCGGGGTTGGAAAAGGCGTTTGCAAAGGCGTTCTGCACGGCGGTCCGCTCGGCTGCATGCACATTGCCGAGCAGCCAGTCCGGTTCGGAAAGGGCTATCTCGGGCGGGTAGCCCAGTACGGACGCGCCGGTAGTGTTCATGAACTCCAGCTCCAGCCTGCCATTCAGGGAAAAGACCACAACGGGCAGGCTCTGCACCAGATTGTAGTAGCGGCTTTCTGCAATGGTCACACGTTCCTTCAGGGACTTCAGCTCCAGACAGTTGCGCACTGTCTTTTCCAGCATGTCCATGTTGACGATGGGTTTGGTGATGTAATCCCACGCGCCTGATTTGAACGCGGCAATGGCATCATCTATCTCGGCCCGGCCGGAAACGATGATCACGGGTGTGTTGGGCGATTCTCCGGTCATCATTTCCAGCAGTTTGTTGCCTTCTATGCCCGGTATGCCGAGATCAAGCAGCACCACATCCGGTGCTTCCTCGCGGAAAATCTGCAGGCCCGTGAGCCCGTTGTCCGTCTGCAGCACGTTGAATCCGGCGTCTTCCAGCCAATAGGCAATGGAATCACGCACGACCGGATCGTCTTCCACTGTGAGCACACTGTGAGTGGTGGTTCCGTTTTCCGGAAGATGTATCGCCTGCGATTCCGACTGCATGAAGGGCCTCTTTACACTCGAATGGTGCCGCACCGGGCGGCTATTCTGCAACAGTAGCACAATACGGCATGGCCGCCAATGATCAGGGGATGCTTCGCTTGATAATCTGCATGCTGCTACCGTTTATTTAGCCCTTGCGCTTGAAAAGCTTCTCCAGCGCATCAATGTCGAATTGCACTACGGCGGGTCTTCCGTGCGGGCAGTAGGTACGGTCAGGTGTCTTGAGCCACTGGGCAATAAGTCCTGCGGCCTCGTCCGGAGTGAGCTTCTGCCGGGCCTTGATGGCGCTCTTGCAGGCCATGAGCGCCCACATGTCTTCCATGGACTGCACCTGACCCGAGAGCACCTCGCGCAGAAACTCGCGCGCCTCTGACTGGCTGAGGGAGGCAGGAATACCTTTGACGCGCAGCGAGCCGCCGCCTTCCGTCTGCAGAGAAAAGCCCATTTCGCCCAGTTCTGTCCACATTTCCTGCAGGCGCGCCAATTCGGACGAATGCAGCGGCAGGCTCATGGGAATGGCCAGCAGCTGCGAAAGCCCCTGCGAGGCATCGCGCAGAATGCGTTGATACAGGATGCGCTCGTGCACGGCGTGCTGGTCCAGCAGCACCAGCTTGTCGCGGCCCTGCCGGACCACAAGATAGGTATCGCCGATCTGGCCCATGTAGGTCAGGTCGCCGATGCGCATGGCGGTTTCGCCTTCGGTGAACGAGGTATCAGTCTGCGCCGGAGAGTCTGGACCGTGCTGTGCATATGCTGGTTCGTCTGTCTCATGTCCGGCTCGATACTCGGCCCTATGTCCTGCCTGTTGTCCGGCCTGCTGTCCGTCTTGCGGCGCGGCCTGATGTAAATCTTGTTGGCCGGCCTCAGATGCTTCGTCCTGCCTATGGTGTGCGGCAGGTGCGGCATCGGGGGGCGTCATGTCTGTGGCAGAATAGGGCGCGGAACTGTGTGGTGCTTCCTGCATGCGGGCAGGGGCGGCCATCGGTTCCCGTACGGGCATGGCGGCAGGGGCCATGTCTCGGCGCACTCCCGGCGTCTGGACAAATTCCGTGTGCGTTGCGGGCGAAGGGGTGCCGCGTTGCGGCATGACGGAGCGATCGTCCATGCTGCCCCAGAAACCGATAGGCTTGGTGGCCGGGCCGCGACCCGTTTCCTGCGTCCCCTGCGCTCCCTGTGTTCGGGCATGAGCCTGATCCCGTTCCGGACCATGCGACTGCCGCTGTGCGAACGCGGAAGAAGGTGCGCCCATGTCGTCTGCACTCTGTGCAGGACCGCCCACAAACGGGTCCTGACCCGCCTGTACGGGCTCCAGCGTGGTCAGGGTTTCCAGAGCCTGTTCCACGGCACGGCGAACAGCCATGTACACGGCATTTTCATCGCGGAAGCGCACTTCGTTCTTGGCGGGGTGTACGTTGGCGTCCACCCACTCGGGGTCGAGCTCAAGGAACAGGGCCACCTGTGGATATTCCTTGCTGAGCAGGCGTCCCTTGTAGGCATCGCGCGTGGCGCGCAGCATGAGCCTGTCGTTCACGGCGCGGCCGTTCACCCAGAAGAGCATGCGGTCCGCGCGGGGCTGGGCCTTTTGCGGATGGCCTGCCAGACCATAGGCGCGGTAGCCCTGCCGGATGTGGTCAAAGGGGAGCATCTCGTCAGTGATGGCAGGCGGCCACAGTACGGCAAGCCGGTCGCGCAGCGTCTGGTTGGCAGGAAAACGCCATACCTCACGCTTGCCTATGGAAAACGTCATGCCCACATCGGGGCGTGCAAGGGCAAGGCGGGCAAGCAGGTCCTGACAACGCTTTGCCTCCGTGCTCTGCGTTTTGAGAAATTTGAGGCGTGCGGGCACGTTGCCGAAGAGGTTGCGAATTTCCACCAGCGTTCCGCGGTGCAGGGCTGCGGGGCCCTGTTCCTGCACCACGCCATGCAGCACGGATATCTGGTAAGCGTCGGAAGGTACGCCGGCAACGCCGGAATCCGGTGCGGAGGTAATGCGGAAGCTGGAAACCGAAGCGATGGAGGGCAGTGCCTCGCCACGAAAACCGTAGCTGCCAATGCGCATGAGTTCGTCAAGGTCATAGACCTTGCTGGTGGCGTGGCGGGTTACGGCCAGTTCCAGTTCTTCCTGCGGAATGCCGGAACCGTTGTCGCGGACCATGATGAGGGTCTGGCCGCCGTCTTCAATGGTCACGTCTACGTGGGTGGCACCGGCGTCGATGCTGTTTTCCACCAGCTCCTTGATGACGGATGCGGGGCGCTCAACCACTTCGCCTGCAGCTATCTGGTTCTTCAGTTCCGGAGGCAGGGCCTTTATCTTGCGTCGTTGGGCCGGGGGCGTCGTATGCTCGGTAGTCATTGTATATTCTGTATTTTCGCCTGCAAATCGTCATGACAGCGGGGCGGTGTATGCATATAAGGGAGATATGGAAACAATAATCGATTTCGATACCGTCTCATATACGTGGCCGGGGGGCAAGGGGCTGCAGGACGTTCGTCTGGCAGTGTCCGGCGGGGACTTTGTGCTCGTATCCGGACCATCCGGTTCTGGCAAGTCCACACTGCTCCGGCTGGCGGCGCGGCTTGAGGAGCCTGATTCCGGTACCGTACGATTTGCCGGTGTGCCGCTTGCGGACCTTGATCCGCCAAAGCTGAGAAGGCGCATAGGCTATATACAGCAGACTCCGGTGGTCATGGAAGGTTCCGTGCGCGAAAATCTGCTGCTCCCCTATTCCTTTGCGGTGAACAGGGAAGAGGTGCCTCCGTCAGACACAGTGCTGCAGGACTGGCTGAACAGAGTGGCGCTTGCGCGGGTGGGGCTTGATGATGTGGCCGCCGCGCTTTCCGTGGGACAGAAGCAGCGTCTGTGCATTATCCGCTCGTTGCTTCTGCGGCCCGAATTGCTGCTCATGGACGAACCCACCAGCGCACTGGACCGTGAGAGCAGGCACATCGTCGAACAGCTGACGGAAGAGCTCAATAGAGAAGGCATGACCATCATTCTGGTGAGCCATTCCGATTACAGGCCGCAGGTCGCGCATGTGTGCGTGACCGTGAAAGATGGCCGTGTGGCCGGGGGGGATGGCCGTATGGCGATGAACGATGCATCTGCGGAGGTGGTATGATGGGCGGAGCATATATTCAGATTTCACTCTGGCAACTGGCAATAGCCCTTGTTCTGGTGGGCGTGGCCGGGGCTGCCTCGGTGTTATACGAGCTGCGGCTGCAGAAAGACCTTGCCATAGGCACCTTCCGAACCTTTGCGCAGCTTTTCGCCATGGGGTATCTGCTCAAGATAATTTTCAATCTTCATAGCATGTTGCTTGTCATGGGCGTGTATATGGTCATGACCTGGTTTTCTGTGCGTATTATAAAAGGAAGGGTCAAGGAAAAGAGCATAGACTATTACGCCCCTACCATGGTATCAGTAATGGTAAGCTATACCCTTGTAACCTTCATAGTGACCGGCATCATCATTGGTGCAAAACCGTGGTGGACACCCCAGTACTTCATTCCTATAGGAGGGATGGTGGCTGGAAATTCCATGAACGCGCTGGCAATAGGTCTTGAAAGGTTCTTTTCAGAGTTGCGGAACAGGAAGGATCAGGTCGAGATGATGTTATGTCTCGGCGCAGACTTCCGTGAGGCCAGCAAGGAAATGTTCCGCAATGCCCTTAAGGCGGGTATGATTCCGTCGATCAATTCGATGATGGGGGTGGGCATAGTGTCCATTCCCGGTATGATGACAGGGCAGATACTGGCGGGTGCCGACCCTGCCGATGCGGTTCGGTATCAGATAGTGGTCATGCTCATGATCGTTGCCGCCACGGCTCTGTCTTCGCTTATAGTGCTCCATCTGGTAAGAAGGCGTTGTTTCGGCCCCGCCATGAACCTTCTGCTGAAGAACTGACGCGGAGGGGAAAGGCTATCCCGCAAGGGTAACGTGTACGCCAGTCCGGAAAAGAGGTGTGCTATGCATCAGCCGATCAATGAATTGCACAGACCCCGTTTTATCCCCGATGTCACCGGATTCGATCCGGACCTGATGTATGTGGAATGCAAGCACTGCAGCCGCCCTGTTCTGTGGAACAAGGGCCGTACTTCCGAGATTCTGCAAGACGTGGATATTGTCCGTGTGGAGTTGGATTCCAGCTGCATGATTCTGACGCACGGCTGCCCCCGTTGCACTCCGGGGGTTACCAAGTTTCGCCTGCAGGTGATACGTGCGGACGAAGTATATGCCGAAGAGCAGCAGACGCAGTTGATAGCCCACGCATAAGCAATAGCGGACGCCCTTGAATTGGCGTGGGCAAGGCCGTTCGGCAACGCGTGTAAGATGGCGCTGCAAGGCGCACACGCAGAGAACGGCAGATTCCGGGATGAGAACAGAAAGGCCGCCCCTTGGGGCGGCCTTCTTTTTTTATGAATGGAGATGGGAGCTACTGTCCCAGCACGTCGGTGATCACCTCAGGGGTGATGTCTGCGATGGTGGCACAGCCGGTGAGCACCATGGCGGAAATCAGTTCGCTCTGGAGCTGCTGGATGTATTTGCCGGCACCCTCTTCAAGCCCTCCGACAGTCGCAATGGAGAAGGGACGCCCGATCATGACGGCGTCTGCACCCAGAGCGAGCATCTTCAGCACGTCGGAACCGGAGCGGATGCCGCCGTCCACCAGAATGGTGATGTCCTTGCCCACGGCTTCGGCAATGTCAAAGAGCACATGCGCGGTGCCGGGGGTCTGGTCGAGCACACGCCCGCCGTGGTTGGAAACCACGATGGCGGCCGCACCGGCATCCACTGCCGCCTTGGCGTCATCCACGCACATGATGCCCTTGACGATGAATTTGCCGGGTACATGGCTGATGATTTCCTTGAGCTTGGCAGGCGTCTTGGGCGTTACCGGCCGTCCCATCTTGGCGAGGGTGACGAGGCCTGCGGCGTCAATGTCCATGCCGAAAATGCTGCAGCCGGTTTCCGCAGCCTTGTCCAGCTTGGCGAAGAGTTCCGCATCTTCCCACGGCTTGATGAAAGGAATGCCCTTGCCGCCCACGGCCTTGATGGCGTTGAAGCCGGATTCATAGATGAAGGGGGGCACGCCGTCGCCCGTACAGCCCACAATGCCGTTGGCAACACAGGCTTTGAGCTTGGCAGTGATGTAATCTTCTTCGGTGACCTTGCCGCCCATGTTGAACGAAACGCCGCCGATGGGCGCTGCAAGTACCGGAATGGCAAGGGGCATGCCCAGAACTTCGGTGGAAGGATCGGGATTGGTGACGGAGTGGATAAGGCGCATGCGCAGCTTATAGTCCGTCAGTGCCTCCACGTTTGCCATGAAGGAGGAACCGGTTCCAAGACCACCCATGCCGGGGACTTCTCCGGCGCAGGCTTTGCCGTTGCAGACGGGGCAGACGCGGCAGAAGCCTTTCATCAGCTCCCGTGCGTTGGCGCGTACTTCTTTCATGATGGTCATCTCCTGATAATTGCATACTGCCCTGTCGCGGGCAGCGCTGTGCGGCCTCGGGGCCGTTTGGTCATGACTGCACCGGAAGCGGCAATGCCGCTTTTCCGGTCACTTTCCTTCGCTGAAAATAATATCGCTTACAATCTGCAGATGGGCGCGCATGGCTTCTTCAGCCGCGTCGGGGTCCCTTCGCTCGATGCACTCGATGATGGTCTTGTGTGACTGCAGGGACGTAATCTGGCGTTCTTCGGTCTGCAGTGGCTCGTTGCGGGTTTCCGCGAGCTTTGATTCAGCACGGGTCACCACATCCACAAAGAGCGGGTTGCCGGTGGCCATGGCAATGAGCTGATGAAAATGCAGGTCTGCGAAGCCGGTTTTTTCGCCGCCGTTGATCTCTTTTTCCTGCAGGTCCAGCATATGGCGGAGAGCTTCGAGGTGGCCTTCGGTTCGTTCTGCCGCTGCCAGCCGGGCTATCTGCGGCTCTATGGCC
>Ga0194138_10001109_pt1 | contig 12865 bp, 9 predicted proteins | sample TARM_MetaG_T2_14_FD_134022 | JGI IMG/M metagenome (GOLD analysis project Ga0194138, IMG submission 134022) | Freshwater microbial communities from Pennsylvania, USA, analyzing microbe dynamics in response to fracking - TARM_MetaG_T2_14 (version 2) | ecosystem: Environmental > Aquatic >...
ATGCTCGCCGACACCTTGCCCTCCGGTACCACTTGGCAGGCCGACATCATCCGCTTGCAGAAAAGCTATCCGGGGCTGGGCGGCGTCGTGCTGGTCGACCGCGAAGGCCGGTTGCAGCTGGCCCTGCCCGAATGGAAGTACCCGTCGCGTTCGCTGGGTACCAAGATCAACCTGGAATATTTCGCCCACGTCCGCGACAGCGGCGAGTCCTGGGTATCCAATGCGCTGCACGGCCGTGGTCTGGGCAAGGAAAACGTGGTCGTGCTGGCGGCGCCGTTGCATCGCAACGGCCGATTCGATGGCGTGCTGGCCGGCGCGGTCGACGTTCGTTCGCTGGCCGGGCCCAGCGTCGATTCGCTGCGCGCCCGCGATTACGAAATGCTGCTGGTCGATCGCACCGGGCACGTGATTTATGCCGGCCCGCGGCTCGGCTACGCGTTCGGGCAATCGATGGCGGGCACGCCGTTTGCGGCGGCAGGGCCTGTGCTCGACCATGCCCGGGGCAAGGTGCTGCTTGTGCCGGGCGTGCTGGGCGGGCGCGATGCGTTCTTTTCGGCCGAACCCCTGCACAACGGCTGGACGATCTATGTCGGTGCGCCGCGTGCGTTGCTGCTGCGCGTGACATTGCAGCGCATCCTGTTGATGGCAGCGCTGCTGCTGCTGGTGGTGGTCGGGGTGCTGGTGGCCTCGCGTTACCAGATGCGCCGCATGGGGGCGGCGGTGGACGACCTGCTTGGCGTCCTGCAGGACTATGCGCTCGGGCGCGAGGCGGACATCGAGCGGGCCCGTGCGTTGCCCGATGAGCTGCGTCCGCTCGCCAATGCCATCGCCATGATGTCCGGCCGCCTCAACGAGGCCTACCGCAAGCTCAGCCTTTCCCTCGAAAAACAGCGTGAATTGACCGTCCAGCGCGAACAGGAAGTGCAAGCGCGCACCGCCGAATTGCGCCAGGCCGTCGCCGAGCTGGACCGCATGACCCGCGTGGATGCGTTGACCGGTGCCTACAACGTGCGTGCGCTGCATGAGCGCGTTGCCGATCCTGCCGCGATGCTGAAGACCGCCACGCGCGCTTCGATTGGCGTACTCGTGCTCGACATCGATTTCTTCAAGGCCTACAACGACCGCTACGGCCACCCGGCGGGCGACACCCTGCTCAAGCGTGTGGTCGGCCTGATTCGCAGCGCGCTGCGCAGCCCGGACGACGAACTGATCCGCAGTGGCGGCGAGGAATTCGCCGTGCTGTTGCCGGGGGCCGACCTGGAGTCGGCGCTGATCGTCGCCCAGCGCATTTGCGATGCGGTGCGCGCGGCGGACATCGTGCATGGCGGCTCGGTGCTCGGCCGGCTGACCGTGAGCATCGGTGTCGCCGTCGCGGTGCCGGAAACCGGGCTGGACATCAAATTGGCGATGGCGCAGGCCGACGAAGCCCTGTATCGCGCCAAGAGCAATGGCCGCGACCGCTTCGCGGTGTGATGCGCCTCGCCTGCGTCGTTCAGAACGCCTGCAGGATCAGCGAATGCCAGCCGCTGGCATAGGTTTCGTAGCCGGGCGAGGCGGCATGGGCCACGCAATGGCGCCGGCCCGACAGCTCGACGATCATGGCCTCGCGCGGGCGGACGAGCAGTTCGGCCATGCCGGGGAAGGCGAGCGTGTCCTGCAACTGGCGGCCCGCCGAATCGGCCAGCACGAGGCCGTCGCGGTCGACGATGCAGGCGCGGCTGCGCATCCATTCGCCTTCCGACAGCGGGGTGCGGCCCAGCACGGTTTGCGCCAGCGCGTCCCAGCGGAACACGATGCCGAGTACCCCCAGCACCCGGCCGTTCACGCGCCCGCCTTCGCGCACGGTGCAGGAGTAGACCAGCACCCGTTCGCCGTTTGCCAGCGGGCTGGCGTGCACGCTCTGGAAGCCGAATTCCTCGCCGCTGCGGGTATGCATCGCCTCCTTGAACCACGCGTTGTCGCCGACGCCGCGCCCGGTCGAGGCGAACGTGTCGGGGCGGCCGTTGGCGACGATGCGGCCGTCGGGCCCGGCCAGCACCAGGTCGAAATAGACGGTGTAGGAGTCGAGGATCTGGCCCAGGCGGCGCGAGGCATGCGCGATGTCGGCCGGCGTGCCTTCGTTGACGGCGGCCACCACGGCGCCGTCGGTGGCCCACCAGCGCACGTCGCAGCTGCGCTCGTACAGGTTGCGGTCGATCAGGTCGATGTTGGCCAGTGCCAGTTCGGTCAACCGGGTCCGGCGCACGTCGTCTTCCAGTTGCCCGAGCGTGCCGCGCAACGCGCCGCCGGTATCGCGTGCCATGTGGCCGATTTCGCGGGTGGTGTCGGCCACGCGCCGAGACAGGTGGTCCATTTCCTCGGCGATCACGCCGAAGCCGCGTCCGGCCGCGCCGATCCGCACCGCTTCGATGCGGGCGTTCATCGAGATGATGCGCGTGGTGCGGTTGATTTCGTCGATCCGTTGCAGCGAGCGGCCCAGCTCGCCCAGCAGCGATTCGGACATGCCGGAAACCGAACGGATGTGGTCGTCGACGCTGCGGCTGGCCGGGCTGGAGTCCATCGGGGCGGGGGATCGGCTGGGAACGATTCCACGATGTCGGCAGCGCATCGCGCTTCTTGAGCGGGGAATTGTGCGTTTGCTGGTTCCCGGCGCAGGCCGGACAATGGCGCTTTCCTCCACACGTCCCACGGGAACCTGCATGTCCATCGTCCGCATGACCGATCTCGACCTCGCCGGCAAGCGCGTGCTGATCCGCCAGGATCTCAACGTGCCGATCGAGCAGGGCCGCATCACCTCCGAGCAGCGCATCCTCGCCTCGCTGCCGACGCTGCAGTTGGCGATGAAGCAGGGCGCGGCGGTGATGGTCATGTCGCATCTTGGCCGTCCGAAGGAAGGCACGTGGACCGAAGAGGATTCGCTGGCACCGGTGGCCAAGCGCCTGTCCGAGCTGCTGCATGTGCCGGTGCCGCTGCTGCGCGACTGGGTGGACGGCGTGCGCGTGGCGCCCGGCCAGATCGTGTTGCTGGAAAACTGCCGCATGAATGTCGGTGAGAAGGCCGACGACGAGGCGTTGGCCAAGAAGTACGCCGCGCTGTGCGAGGTGTTCGTGATGGATGCCTTCGGCACCGCGCACCGCGCCCAGGCCTCCACCCACGGCGTCATCCGCTTCGCCCCGGTCGCCGCCGGCGGCCCGTTGCTGATGGCCGAGTTGGACGCGCTGGCCAAGGCGCTGGAACACCCGGCCAAGCCGCTGCTGGCCATCGTCGCCGGCAGCAAGGTATCGACCAAGCTGGAACTGCTGACCAACTTGGTGGACAAGGTGGACCAGTTGATCGTCGGCGGCGGCATTGCCAACACCTTCATCGCCGCGGCCGGTCTGCCGGTGGGAAAGTCGCTGTGCGAGCCGGACCTGCTGGACACCGCGCGCAAGATCGTCGCCGACGCCAGGGCGCGCGGCGCCGACATCCCGCTGCCCAGCGACGTGGTGACGGCCAAGCAGTTCCTGCCGGATGCGCCGTCGGAAGTGAAGGCGGTGGCCGACGTGGCCGAGGACGACCTGATCCTCGACATCGGCCCGGACACCGCGGCCGCCTATGCCGCGTTGATCGCCAGGGCCGGCACCGTGGTGTGGAACGGGCCGGTGGGCGTGTTCGAGTTCGAGGCCTTCAGCCACGGCACCGAGACGCTGGCGCGGGCGATCGCGGCTTCGCCGGCATTCTCGATCGCCGGTGGCGGCGACACGCTGGCGGCGGTGGACAAATACGGCATCGCCGACAAGCTGGGTTACATCTCCACCGGCGGCGGCGCTTTTCTCGAATTCCTCGAAGGCAAGACGTTGCCCGCGGTGGCCGCGCTGGAGGCGCGCGGCCAGTGAGCCCGGCCGCGCTGCTGTTCGACCTGGACGGCACGTTGATCGATTCGGAAGACGGCATCGTCGACAGCGTGCAGCACGCATTGCGGGCGATGAGGCGGTCGTCGATGACGCGCGAGGCGATCATCCCGCTGATCGGCCCGCCGTTGCTGGACACGTTCCGCACGATGTTCGGCGATGAGTCGCTCGCCATGCAGGCGGTGGCCGAATACAAGCGGCACTACGATGCCTCGGGCTGGCATCTGTTCCGCATCTACGACGGCATCGAGGCTGCGGTGCGCGCGCTGCATGCGCACGGCCACCGGCTTGCGGTGGCCACTTCGAAGACCGAACGATTCGCCCGCCGGATCGTCGCCGAGTTGCCGTTCGGCGAGTGTTTCGCCGACGTGACCGGCACCAGCGAGGACGGCCGTTTGCGTTACAAGGCCGACCTGATCGCCGAAGCGATGCGGCGCGGTGGCGTGGCCAGCGACGGCACGGTGATGATCGGCGACCGGCGCATGGACATCGAAGGCGCCCGTGCCCACGGGTTGTGCAGCCTCGGCGTGCTGTGGGGCTTCGGCGATTCGGCCGAACTGGACGCGGCCGGCGCGACGCGGCTGGTCGAAATCCCGGCGGATCTGGCGGCCGCAGTGGCCGCATTGCCGGATGCCTGATCGGTCCGGCGGTTTCCTGCGGGCCTGTCCGGAAGCCGGAAACGAAGACGCCGCCCGGGGGCGGCGTCTTCGCATCGTTTCCCGGCTGCGGGATGATCAGCCGAACACGCGGAAGCGCTCGGCATCGTCGATGAATGCCTTTTCGCCGAACGGGGCTTCGTTCGAGCCGAACGGCATCTGCGCGCGCAGCTTCCAGCCGGACGGCACGCTCCATTCCTTCGCGGCGGCTTCGTCCACCAGCGGGTTGTAGTGCTGCAGGCTGGCGCCGATGCCGGCGTTGGCCAGCGCGGTCCACACCGAGAACTGGGCGATGCCGGTGCTGTGCTCGGACCACACCGGGAAGTTGTCGGCGTACAGCGCGAACTGTTCCTGCAGGCCCTTGATCACGTCCTGGTCTTCGTAGAACAGCACGGTGCCGGCAGCGGCGGCGAAGCTGTCGATTTTCTTCTCGGTGTTGCCGAAGGCTTCGGCCGGCACGATCTTGCGCAGGATCTCCTTGGTGATGCCCCAGAACTTCTCGCTCTGCGCACCGAACAGGATAACCGCGCGCGAGCTCTGCGAGTTGAACGCGGACGGGGCCAGCTTGACGGCTTCCTCGATCAGCGCGGTGGCGTCGGCCTGCGACAGCGGCAGGTTCTTGCCCAGCACGTACTGGCTGCGGCGTTTGCGGGAGGCTTCGATGAATGCATTGTTCATGGGATCACCTGTGATCGGTGGCGGAGAGGATGGATGGCGTGCGGCGTCTGTATCGGCCGTTGCCTGTAATCTGTGGCGTCAGTGTGGACTCCGTGCCGGTCGGCTGCGACGGCACGGCCGGGACGAATCGTTGCATGTGCACGTCGTTCCGGGCTCTGGGAGGGGCGGTCGCGCCGGGTGGCATGACGACAACGGAGCGGAAAGAAAACGATGAGCGAATTGCGCAGGACCAAGATTCTGGCCACGCTGGGGCCGGCCACCGATGCGCCGGGTGTTCTGGATGCCTTGCTGAAGGCGGGCGTCAACGTGGTGCGGTTGAATTTCTCGCATGGCGATCCGGCCGGGCAGGTGGCCCGCGCCGCCGCCGTGCGCGAGGCGGCAAGCAGGCTCGGCACCGAGGTGGGCATCCTCGCCGACCTGCCGGGCCCGAAGATCCGCATCGAGCGCTTTGCCGCCGGCAAGGTGGCCTTGAAGGCCGGTGACCGCTTCGACCTGGTGGCCAGCGAAAACCCGCCGCCCGGCGATGCGTCCCAGGTGGGCGTCAGCTACCTCGGGCTGCCCGGCGACGTGGTGGCCGGCGACGTGCTGCTGCTCGACGACGGCCTGATGCAGCTGCGCGTCACCGCCGTGCAGGGCGAGCGCATCGTCACCGAAGTGCTCAACGACGGCGTGTTGTCCGACCGCAAGGGCTTGAACAAGCAGGGTGGCGGGCTGTCGCTGGGCGCACTGACCGACCACGACAAGTACCTGATCGGCGTGGCGGCCGGTGTCGGCGTGGATTTCATCGCGGTCTCGTTCTGCCGCAATGCCGAGGACATGGAGGAGGCGCGCCGGGTGGCGCGCGCGCACGGCAGCGACGCGGCGCTGGTATCCAAGATCGAGCGTACCGAAGCCATCGCCAACCTGTCCGAGATCATCGCCGCCAGCGACGTGGTGATGGTGGCGCGCGGCGACCTCGGCGTGGAGATCGGCGATGCCGAGTTGCCGGGCCTGCAGAAGAAGATCATCCGCGAATCGCTGGCGCGCCGGCGCGTGGTCATCACCGCCACGCAGATGCTGCAGTCGATGGTGGAAAGTCCGATGCCCACCCGCGCCGAAGTGCTGGACGTGGCCAATGCGGTGATCGACGGCACCGACGCGGTGATGCTGTCGGCCGAAACCGCGGCCGGCGCGTGGCCGGTCAAGGCGGTGGAGGCGATGGCGCGCATCTGTCTGGGCGCCGAACGCCAGTTCCAGGCCGACACCGATTTCGAACAGGCCCCGCGCGGCCTGGACCGGGCCGACCAGGCCATCGCGATGGCGGCGATGTTCCTGACCGAGCACATCGGCATCGGCGCGATCGTGGCGATGACCGAGTCGGGCGGCACTCCGCGCTATCTGTCGCGGTTCCGCTCGCGCGCGCCGATCTACGCCTTCGCCCGCGATGCCGGTGCGCGCCGGCGCATGGCGATGATGCGCGACGTGATCCCGATCGGCTACGACAGCCGCGGCCAGACTCCGCGCGAAGCGGCGCGCGGCAGCATCCGCACGCTGGTGGAGGCCGGTTACCTGAAATCCGGCGACCGCGTGGTGTTTACCAGCGGCGAACACATGGAGCAGCACGGCGCCACCAACACGCTGCGCCTGCTGGAAGTGGACGAGGAAGGCCGGGCGACCGGGCTGGGCGCCTTGCAGGATTGAACGAAGTGCCGGTGCCCCATCAGGCGGTGCCGGCGGAGCGGGGCGGCGTGCCCCGCTCCAGTCAGTCCATGCCCAGTTTTTTCAGCTTGTAGCGCAGGGCGCGGAAGGTGATGCCGAGCTGGGCGGCGGCCTTGGTGCGGTTCCAGCGGTTGTCGTCGAGCGCCTTCTGGATCGCGAGGCGTTCCATCTGCTCGATGTAGGACGGCAGGGCGCCGCCGGCTTCCGGGTCGGGTGGCGTCGCACCGGGCTGGGCGGCGGGTTCGGCGGGCGGTGCCTCGGCAACGGAGGCATTCGCCTCCACCGGGACGCCGACCGAGGCCGGCACATTCGACAGATGCAGATCCTCGACGTCGATCAGGTGGCCTTCGGCAAGCGCCATGGCCCGTTCGAGGATGTTTTCCAGTTCGCGCACGTTGCCGGGGAATGGGTAGGTGGCCAGTGCCGAATAGGCCGCCTGGGACAGCGTGGGGGCCGGGCGCTCCTGCTCGCCGGCCAGCCGGGACAGGATCGCCCCGGTCAGCGCAGGCAGGTCGCCCAGCCGTTGCCGCAGCGGCGGCACGCGCAGCTCGATGACGTTGATGCGGTAGTAAAGGTCATGGCGGAAACGGCCATCGGCGACGAGCTGGCCCAGATCCTTGTGCGTGGCCGACAGAATGCGCACATCCACCGGCACCTCGCTCTGCGCACCGACCGGACGCACGGATTTTTCCTGGATGGCGCGCAGCAGCTTGACCTGCATGGACAGCGGCAGTTCGGCCACCTCGTCCAGAAACAGGGTGCCGCCATCAGCGGCCTGGAACAGGCCGGTCTTGTCGGCATGGGCGCCGGTGAAACTGCCCTTGCGGTGGCCGAAGAACTCGCTTTCCATCAGCTCGGCCGGGATGGCGCCGCAGTTGACCGGCACGAACGGGCCGGGCGCGCGTGCACCCTGTTCGTGGATCATCCGCGCCACCAGCTCCTTGCCGGTGCCGGATTCGCCGACGATGTAGATCGGGGCCTGGCTGCGCGCGACCTTGGCGATGGTGGCGCGCAAAGTGGACATGGCCGACGAATCGCCGATCAGGCGCCGTGCGGCGGTCTCCTTGATGCGGGTGGCCGGGGGGCTGCCCGCGTGCTCGCCGTGGTTGAGCTCCAGTGCGTGCCGGATCAGGCCGCGCAGCACGTTGAGGTCCACCGGCTTGCTGACGAAATCGAAGGCGCCGGCCTTCAGTGCTTCCACCGCCAGGTCGATGCTGCCGAAAGCGGTGATCATCGCCACCGGCGTGTGCGGGTACTGGCGGGCGATTTCGCCGACCAGGTCGATGCCCGAACCGTCCGGCAGGCGCATGTCGGTCAGACACAGGTCGTAGCGGGCGTGGGCCAACTGCCCGCGTGCCTCGGCCAGGTTGGCGGCGGTGTCGACGCGCAGGCCCATGCGGCCGAGGGTGAGCACCAGCAGTTCGCGGATATCGCGCTCGTCATCGACGATCAGGGCACTGCGGGTTTCGTTCATGGCGGCGAAGATAGCCCATGCCGCGAGAAGCGGCCAAGCGACGGTAGCGGGGTCAGCGGGGCAGCAGGGCGTGCGGGCCGGGCAGCATGACCCGGAAACAGGCGCCGCCGCCGGGCATGGCCACGTATTCCACCTGCCCCTGGTTGGCCCGGCACAGCTCGCGGGCGATGTACAGGCCCAGCCCGGTGCCGTGCTCGGACGTGGTGAAGAACGGCCGGAACAACTGGTCCACGGTGGCCTGCGGGATGCCGGGGCCGCGGTCGAGCACGTCGATCATCGCCAGCGTGTCCCGGGCGTGCACGCGCAGGCGGACCCGCGCCGGTTCGCCGGGCATGTGCCCGTACTTGAGCGCGTTGTGGACCAGTGCGGTCAAAATCTGTTGCAGGTGGCGCGGATCGACCTGGGCATTGACCGGTTGCGGTGGCAGCAAGGTGTCGAGGTTGCCGATTTCTCCGGCCAGTGTCTGCCGGTAGTCGTCGACGAAACGCTGCACGTGGCCACGCAGTTCCACCAGTTCCGGCTTGGCGCGCTCGCGACGGGCCAAACCGAGCACGCTCTCGACGATGCCGTTGGTGCGTTGGCACTGCTGGGTGATGATCTGCAGCAGGCGGCGGTCGGCATCGCCGATGCCGTCGGATTCCTCCAGCAATTGCGCGGCGTACTGGATGGCGGCCAGCGGATTGCGGATCTCGTGGGCGAGGCTGGCCGAGAACCGGCCCATCGTCCCCAGCGTCAGTGACTCGGCACGCCGCGACACCACTGAAACGTCGTCCAGGAAGATCAGGGTCAGGTCGCTGTCGGCCAGCAGGCGCACGAAGCGCGGCTGCACTTCCTGCTGGTCGGGGGCCAGCTGCAAGGGGGATTCATCGCCCTGCCAGCCGTTGCGCCAGCGTTGCAGCCGCTGCGCCAGCACCGGCGCCAGCCCGTCCAGCAGGGGAGCGGACGCGATGTCGGTATCGCCGAGCAGTTGCCCGGCCGCTTCGTTGGCCAGCGTGATCCGGCCGGCCGCATCCACCACCAGCACGCCGGTGCGCATGCGGCGGATGATCAGTTCGTTGACTTCGACCAGATTGGCGACTTCGGCCCCGCGGCGGTCGGCCAGCGCCTGGCTGCTGCGGGCGCGGCGGGCCACGCCATGGGCAAACCAGGCCAGGGCCAGGTAGGCCGTGGCAAACATCGCCAGTTCGGCCAGCGAGCGCGCGGGCGCATCGCCGAGTGTCCGGGTCCACAGATATTCGACGGCCAGCATGATGCTGGCCAGTGCCGCCATCGCCAGCCCCGTGCGCAACGGCAGCAGCATGGCGGCGGCGGCGACGTTGAACATCAGCATCGTCGCGATGCCGGCGCCCACGGCCGGCAGCGCATGGCTGGCCAGGGTGGCGGCGGCGATGTCGATGGCGGTGCCCGCGATCACCATCGCGGCCAGCCGGCGCTCGTTGCGGCTGGCCACCAGCAGCACCAGCGCGCAGGCGAGGTAAGCGGTGGCGGTGGCCTGTCCCAGTGCCGGCAGGCGGGCCTGTTCGATAAGGCCGGTCAGCGGGCTGAAGAACAGGGCCGCCATCAGCCCGGCTTCCAGCACGCGATACAGCGCGAAGAAATACAACTCGCGCTGCGGGACCGAACGCAGGTGGCGGATCAGCGGCGATGCGGCCAGCGGGGCGGCGTCCTGCACGCGGCGGCTCTCTGTGTGGATCGCTTCAAGTATAGGCATGGCCGGCACGGGTGCGGTTGCCTGCCGCGGTGAACGTTTTTTGCGTGGGAGGGGGGGATCGGCGACAATCGCGGGATCCATCCGACGTTGGCGGGCCGCCTTGGCCTGCCGCACGCCGGCCAAGGTTTCCACAACGACGGTGACGCATGAACTTCCACGAATATCAGGCAAAACAGTTGCTTGCCGAATACGGCATCCCGGTCCCCGCGGGCAAGGTCGCCGCCACGGCGGACGAAGCGGTGGAAGCCGCCAAGTCGCTGGGCGCCGGCCCCTGGATGGTCAAGGCCCAGATTCACGCAGGTGGCCGCGGCAAGGCCGGTGGCGTCAAGTTCTGCAAGACCGTCGACGACGTCAAGGCAGTGGCCGCCAAGCTGCTCGGCACCAAGATGGCCACCTACCAGACCGCCGGCGTCGAGCTGCCGATCAACCAAGTGCTGGTGACCACCGCCGGCGAGATCGTCAAGGAGCTGTACCTGTCGGTGCTGGTCGACCGCGGCACCAAGACGATCACCTACATCGCCTCGTCCGAGGGCGGCGTGGAGATCGAGGAAGTGGCGTCCAAGACGCCCGAGAAGATTCTTTCCCTCAACGTCGATTTCGTCGAGGGCGTGCAGGGCTACCAGGGCCGTGAGTTCGGCTTCAAGATGGGCCTGACCTCCAAGCAGGCCGGCCAGTTCGCCAACATCATGGTCAACCTGTACCGCCTGTTCAACGAGAAGGACCTGTCGCTGGTGGAGCTGAACCCGCTGGCGATCCTCGACGACGGCAACCTGTACGCGCTGGACGGCAAGTTCAATTCCGACGACAACGCCTCCTTCCGCCACAAGGACCTGGTCGCCATGCGTGACCGCACGCAGGAAGACCCGGCCGAGGCTTCCGCCGCCGAGCACGACCTGAATTACGTGACGATGGACGGCAACATCGGCTGCATGGTCAACGGCGCCGGCCTGGCGATGGCCACGATGGACGTGATCAAGCTCAACGGCGGCGAGCCGGCCAACTTCCTGGACGTCGGCGGCGGCGCCACCAAGGAGCGCGTGACCACGGCGTTCAAGCTGATCCTGTCCTCGGACAAGGTGAAGGCCATCTTCGTCAACATCTTCGGCGGCATCGTCCGTTGCGACATGATCGCCGAGGGCATCATCGCCGCGGTGAAGGAAGTGGGCGTCAAGATCCCGGTGGTGGTGCGCCTGGAAGGCACCAACGTCGAGGCCGGCAAGAAGCTGCTGGCCGAGTCCGGCCTGGCCATCATCCCGGCCGACGACATCAACGACGGTGCCAAGAAGGCCGTCGCTGCCGTCGCCGCCTGACCTGTCGGAGGCGTAGTCGCCGGCAATCCCGTGTTCCGGCCCCCTTGAGCCAAGGGGGCGGCATCGGCGCACAGCGTTGATGCGGAAATGCGGGGGCCGCGCGCGGATGTTGTGCTTCGCGCAATATCCCGATCGTTTCCGAAGCCGAACAACACGAAGAATTTCAGAGGACTCAAGAAATGTCCGTTTTGGTCAACAAGAACACCAAGGTGATCGTGCAGGGCTTCACCGGCCAGCAGGGCACCTTCCACGCCACCCAGATGGTGGAGTACGGCACCCGGGTCGTCGGCGGCGTCACGCCCGGCAAGGGCGGCACCACCCACATCGACCTGCCGGTGTTCGACACCGTCAATGATGCGGTCAAGGCCACCGGTGCCGATGCCTCGGTCATCTACGTGCCGCCGCCGTTTGCGGCCGACGCGATCCTCGAAGCCATCTCGGCCGGCATCAAGGTCATCGTGGCCATCACCGAGGGCATCCCGGTGCTGGACATGCTGCGCGTCAAGAACGTGCTGAAGGCACATCCGGACGTGGTGCTGGTCGGGCCGAACTGCCCGGGCATCATCACCCCCGGCGAGTGCAAGATCGGCATCATGCCGGGCCACATCCACATGCCGGGCAAGATCGGCATCGTCTCGCGCTCGGGTACGTTGACCTATGAAGCGGTCAAGCAGACCACCGCGGCCGGCCTCGGCCAGTCCACGGTCATCGGCATCGGCGGCGACCCGATCAACGGTCTGAACTTCGTCGACTGCCTGACCCTGTTCAACGAAGACCCGCAGACCGAAGGCATCATCATGGTCGGCGAGATCGGCGGCGACGCCGAAGAAGCCGGCGCCGAGTACATCAAGGCCCACGTCAAGAAGCCGGTCGTCGGCTTCATCGCCGGTGCCTCGGCCCCGGCCGGCAAGCGCATGGGCCATGCCGGCGCGATTGCTTCCGGCGGCAAGGGCACGGCCGAAGGCAAGTTCGCCGCGATGGAAGCGGCCGGCGTCAAGACCGTCCGTTCGCCGGGCGATCTCGGTGCCGCCATCGCCGCGCTGATGAAGTGATTCGAGTGCTGCGGGGGTTCCCCCGCGGACCGCATGTGATGGCCGCCATTGGACTGTTCTGGTTATTGCCGGGTGTCTTGGCGGTCCGTGGCATGAGATAACGCGTCAAGGTTGCCAGGCTCGGCGTATTCGCCGGGCTTGGCCACTCTGCGGGCCGCAGGCGTCATGAGGTGGCCGGAAACAAGGCGAGATTTATCCGGTCATGGGGTGTCCGGATCGCGCAACCGGGTACTGCCAGGCCTGCGACTCAAAGGGCCGCATGGCGGGGAAAATGCCCGAGGCTTCCCGCGGGTACCCGTTTCGTGGCCGGGAAATGCCGCGAATGATCACGTGCCTGACGCCCCGCGCATGGCTTTGGCAGCGCATGCAGTCCACCTGGCACGGAATGGATGCCGC
>Ga0194138_10001110_pt1 | contig 12865 bp, 10 predicted proteins | sample TARM_MetaG_T2_14_FD_134022 | JGI IMG/M metagenome (GOLD analysis project Ga0194138, IMG submission 134022) | Freshwater microbial communities from Pennsylvania, USA, analyzing microbe dynamics in response to fracking - TARM_MetaG_T2_14 (version 2) | ecosystem: Environmental > Aquatic >...
CATACCGCCCAACCGCACCTTCATGCGGCTGATGCTGGCCGCCTACTTCTGTGCCGGCTACGGCTACGTGATCAGCGCCACCTTCATCGTGGCCATCGTGGAGCGCGAGCCGCTGCTGGCCGGGGCCGGCAACTGGACCTTCGCCCTGGTGGGCCTGGCCGCTGCCCCCGCGGTGATGCTGTGGGACCTGATCGCCCGGCGCATCGGCTACCTGGGCGCGCTGATCGCCGCCATGGCCCTGCAGGTGGTGGGCATCGTGCTGCCGGCGGTGACCAGCAGCCTGGCCGGCGTGCTGCTCAGCGCGGTGCTCTACGGCGGCACCTTCCTGGGCTGCGTGAGCCTGGTGCTGACCATGGCCGGCCGGCTCTACCCGCAGAGCCCGGCGCGGCTGATGGGGCGCATGACGCTGGCCTATGGCGTGGCGCAGATCGTCGCCCCGGCGCTCACCGGCATGCTCGCCGAGGCCACCGGCCACTACTACACCGGCCTGTGGCTGGCCGGCGGCTTCGTGGCCCTGGGGGCGCTGCTGCTGATCTGGCTGCGTGCGGTGGACCAGACCGCCCAGCGGCTGGATGCCGAGGCGCGGGGAGGCATTACCCCCAACTAATCCACGCGGCAAGGGCTTGGCGGTTGGCGATCTCGACCTGCTGTGCCCGTGGTTCGGCCTCGGCGTGATGGGGGTTCACACCCAGTTCTCGAAGCGCGTAAAGCACCAGTGGCCCCCGGCACGACAGCGTGAATTTACCATTCAGCATTCCGTAGTCCGCGGCGATCAGGGCTTGCTCCTGTGGTGGTAGCCGCCTGTCTGGAATCAGACTCACCTCCACATGAGTCTGCCAGGCCGCGTCCTCGACGATGCCGTGCGCTCCCAGCATGTCGCCATTCGGCTCCGGCACGCCTCGGAAGCGGCTCAGCACGAAATCCCGATAGTCGCCGTGCTTTTCACAGAAGGCCCGCACATGCCAGCGGCCGGCGGCGAACACCAGCGTATGGGGCACGATGATGCGACCTTCTCCCTCGGGGCTGGTGAACGAAGCGTATGTGACCTCCAGACGTTGTCCTGCACGGGCGGCCTTGACCAGTTCGCGCACCACCAGCGGAGAGACGGCACGGCTCGGCCTGGGCAGGGCTTCCGTATCTGCCACACCGAGCCCGAGCCCCGTGAAGGGCGAGCCTAGCTCCTGATACGAACCCAGCAGATATAGGTACTCCTCAACCCGGCCCTGAGTAAAGGAAGGCGTGAACCGTTCGGTGGGCAGGAAGCCCTTGCGCGACTCGTCATAGATCAGGTTCTCGGGGACCTGCTCCCGATAGGCCCGGAGCACCTTCTGTGCCTGCTGGCGGCCGATCCCGAAGGCTTGGCCAATCTGCGATGCCACCACCCGGCCCTCCCAGAGCGCCAAAATCTCGATCAGGCGGTAGCGGGCGAGGGTGTCCCAGGGAAGCGATGTGCATTTCGTCATGGAGTCCCCGTCCTTGGTGACCGGTCAAGTTCCTCCGGTGATCTGAAGCATGACCGGGCTGAAGAATATGCTGGATGAATGCTCAGGCGTGGCGTAGTTGGATTAAGAATGCTTGTATGGTGATGGAGACGCAATGGATTGAGGGCGACAGGGATGTCCTATTACCTCTATTGGGGCAAGGCGAAACCATCAGGCGAAGACGTAAGCTGTCACTTGTTGCCTTACCATAGTCTCGATGTGGCGGCCGTGGGCTGGTACCTGCTCGCCCCCGAACGGCCGCTTACTCAACTGCTGGCAGAGCGCCTCGGCATGCCGCCCGAGACGTTGCGCCGCTTTTTCGTTTTCCTGCTGGGGTTGCACGACCTTGGCAAGTTCTCCCGCAATTTCCAGGGGCTAGCCCGGCCGGAGAGTGTGAGACTGGTTCCACCCGTCGAGCGATACGAGTACACCGTGCGCCATGATCGGCTGGGTGCTCTGCTGTGGCAGGAGTGCTGGTTTGACTGGCTCGAGGTTGGAATCCTGCGCTGGCCCGAGGCGTCTCTCGAGCGCGCGGAGAAAAAACAGCGCCGTAAAGCCATGCAGGCATTGCTGATTCCCTTCTTTGGCCACCATGGCCAGCCGGTCGAGGCGGAGCAGCTGCGGCTCGAGCAGTTCTTCGCCAAGGATACCCATAGCGACGACCTGGATGCCGCCAGGCAGTTCGTCGAAGAGTGGGCCGGCCTTATCGACGTCGAGTGGCCGGTGGGGAAGCTGGTCTCGAGTGAGTGGCTAGAAGCCTTCTTGACGCTGAGCTGGACCATTGCCGGCTGGGCGACGCTCAGCGACTGGCTGGGCTCGAATCAGGGGCACTTCCATTACTGCGAGGTGGAAATGCCCCTCGCCGAGTATTGGGAGCGCTGTGCATTGCCGCGTGCCGAGGCGGCGCTACGTGATACCGGCTTCGACCGACTGCCGGAGCCGCTTGCTTATAGCGGGCTCGAGGCCTGGTTCGATGGCGGGCCGATCACGCCGACTCCCTTGCAGCGCGAGGCCGAGACGCTGCCAATCTCGCCTGGGCCTCAGTTGTTCATCCTCGAAGACATCACGGGATCCGGCAAGACCGAAGCGGCCTGCATCCTCACCCAGCGACTGTTGGCGGCCGGGCATGCCGAGGGACTCTATTTCGCGCTGCCGACCATGGCGACCTCCAATGCCATGTATGAGCGCCTCGGCCTGCTGCATCGGCGTTTCTTCACGGCCGACTCCCATCCCTCCTTCGTGCTGGCCCATGGAGCCAGTCGGTTGAATGAGTCCTTCTCGCTGGTGATCGACCGGCCGCAACCGGGTGACCGTGACTATGAGCCCGGCGAGGCCACGGCGACCACCCATTGCAACCGCTGGCTCGCCGACTCGCGAAAGAAGGCGCTCCTGGCCGAGGTGGGCGTGGGGACCATCGACCAGGCGCTCATGGGGCTGTTGCCGTTTCGTCATCAGTCGCTGCGCCTCTTTGGCCTGGCGCGCAAGGTGCTGATCGTCGATGAGGTGCACGCCTACGACCACTACATGCAGACCCTGCTCAACCAGTTGCTGAGCTATCACGCCCGCCAGGGCGGCAGTGCCATCCTGTTGACCGCGACGCTGCCCAGTGCGATGCGCGAGTCGCTGGCAACGGCGTGGCGTGCCGGGCTGGATAGGGAGCCCGCCGCCCTCGAGCGTAGTGACTTTCCTCTGCTGATGCAGATCGATCGGGACGCATCTCGCGAGGTGGCTCTGGGCTCGCGGCCGGAGGTCTCACGGGAGGTGCGGGTCGATTGGCTGACCCAGGAAGAGCAGGCCATCGAGACTATTCTGGCCGCCGTCGAGGCCGGTGAGTGTGTCGCCTGGGTGCGCAATACCGTGGACGATGCCATTCGTGCCTTCGAAGCAGTACGTGAGCGTCATCCCGAGCCGGAGCGCTGCCTACTGTTCCATAGCCGCTTCGCCATGCTGGATCGCCAACGGATCGAGTCGGATGTCCTCGAGAGACTGGGCAAGACGTCCACGCCGGAGTGCCGTCGTGGACAGATACTGATCAGCACCCAGGTCTTCCAGGAGTCCCTGGACTGTGACGTGGATCTGATGATCAGCGATCTCGCTCCCATTGACCTGCTGATTCAGCGTGCCGGGCGGCTTCAGCGCCATGCCCGTGGGCCGCGCCGCCTGCCCGTTCTCCATGTGCTGGCTCCCGAGTGGGCAGACGCACCGGATGAACAGTGGCTGAAGCGCGCCTTACCCGGGACGAATGCCGTCTATCGGGATACCTCCCTGCTGTGGCTGACCCAGCGAATCCTGCGCGAGCTGGGGGGGATCCGCATGCCCGAGCAGGCGCGGAAGTTGATCGAGGGCGTCTATGGCGAGGTGATCGACCTGGTGCCGGATGGCCTGCAGGGGGCTCGCTGGGAGCAGAAGGGCATCCAGGGGGTCGCTACCTCGATGGCCAACTTCAATGCCCTGGAGCTCGAGGCCGGCTATGTCTGGGATCGTCACAAGTGGCAGGAGGAGCAGGAGATCGGCACCCGCCTGGTCGATGAGCCGACGGTCAATGTGGCACTGCTAAAGCGCGATGCCGCGGGTGCCCTGGCGCTATGGGCCGAGGGCGAGCGCCATGCCGATATGCTTAGCCAGATCAAGCTGCGCCAGAGCCAGGCCGCCAAGTTGGCCAAGCTGCCGGGTGACTATCAGGCTCAGTGGGAAGCCTTGCAGGAGCGCTACAAGGCGTTGCGCTTCGTGCAGCCGTGGTTGGCCGAGGCTGACACTACCTGTGAATACGATGGCCAGTGGGGCCTGGGGTTTCAGCCAAATAGCAAAGCAAACGAGCGATAACTGCCTGGGAGGGCATCATGAATCTATTGCATGACCCGTGGCTCCCTTTCCGTGCCTGGGATGGAAGCATCGCCTACCGCCCACCTTCTGCCATCGCCGACTCCGGTATCGTCGATCTGGCACTGCCCCGGGCGGACTTCCAGGGCGCCGCCTACCAGTGGCTTATCGGGCTGTTGCAGACCGCGCTGCCCCCCAAGGATCACGATGATTGGCTGGATCGCGTTGCCGAGCCACCGAGTTGCGAGGCGCTTGAGGCAGCCTTTGAACACCTGGCGCCGGCCTTCGAGCTCGATGGCGATGGCCCGCGCTTTATGCAGGATCGTGATCCGCTCGAGGATGCCAAGCCGACGTCCGTCTCGGGGTTGCTGATTGACTCCCCAGGCGCCAATGGCCTCAAGCTCAACATTGACCACTTCGTCAAGCGGGGGCGAGTCGAGGCGATCTGCCCCGACTGTGCGGCCCTGGCCCTGTTCACCTTGCAGATCAATGCCCCAGCCGGTGGTGCGGGCTACCGGGTGGGGCTGCGTGGCGGCGGCCCGCTGACGACTCTGGTCTTGCCGGAGGATGCACAGGCCAGCCTCTGGCAGCGGCTATGGCTGAATGTGATGCCGAGCCAATCCCTTTCACGGCAGGGCAAGCTCGAGGCGTCGCGCTCGGATGACGACACCCTCTTTCCCTGGATGGGGCCAACTCGGCTCAGCGACAAGAAAGGTGCCGTGGTCGTACCGGATGCCATGCATGCCCTGCACGCCTACTGGGCCATGCCGCGTCGTTTTCGCCTGCTCTTCGAGGACAACCCCTGTCGGTGCGACCTCTGCGGGCGGGAAGCCTCACGATCCGTCGGCGAGATTCGCGCCAAGAACTATGGTGCCAACTACGATGGCCCCTGGCAGCACCCTTTGACCCCCTATCGTCGTGACCCCAAGAAACCCAACGAGCCGCCGCTTTCCACCAAGGGGCAGCCGGGAGGCTTGGGGTATCGACACTGGTCGAACCTGGTGCTCGATGATGCGGAGAACAGTGGCGCTCTGTCGGCAACCGTGGTGCATGACTACCTGCATGGCAAGGTGCCGGCCAATCGGCAGGCGCGACGCGAAGGTGAGGCATTCGAGCCGCTTCTCCGGCATGCCAGGCTCTGGGCCTTCGGTTACGACATGGACAACATGAAGCCGCGTGGCTGGTATGGCGTCGAGATGCCGCTGGTGGCGGTGCCGTCCGAGCAGCAAGAGGTGCTCAGGTCATGGGTTCAGGACGTGACCGAACTGGCTCGCCAGGTGACGTGGATGCTACGCAACCAGATCAAGGCTGCCTGGTTCTCTCGCCCTGCCGATGCCAAGGGGGACATGAGCCCCATCGATAGCCAGTTCTATGAGGCAACCCAGGCCGGCTTCTTCCATGCCCTGTTTGGCATGCAGCAGGCGCTGCTCGATGGCGAGAGCACGCATATGCCGATGGAGATCGCCGAGGGTTGGTATCGCGGGCTCCAAAGAGAAGCCCTGCGGTTGTTCGATGCACAGGCCCTGACTGGCCCTATGGCCGAGCTGGACATGAAGCGCGTCACCGGGGCCCGTCGCAATCTTCAGGCCTGGCTCTCCGGGCGCAGCAAGGGCAGCAAGGTCATCACCCAGTTCGCCAAAAAGGGTGGATTCGCGTTAACGGGTAGCAAGGCAAGCATAACAGCAGAGGAGGTCGCGCCATGAGTGAGGTAGCAGAAGCACAGGTGGAGAAAGCGGCGCCAGTGGTGCCCGAACGACTGCGGGCACTCAAGCCTGAAGAAGCCTCTGCCGTACGCCGCTGGTGGCAGCGCCTGACCTTGCCCGCCGAGGAACTGAAGGTCTTTACGACGGCGCCTCCCTGGCCGAAGGGGGGGCGAGCCATGCTGCGGCGTTGCGAATCGCCGGAGGCCGCCATGCTGACCGAGGCCTTTCGGCATCTCTGGCATCGGCTGCCGGAGTCCGAAGGTCAAAGCGAGAAGCGACGTAATCTGCGGCTGCAGACCTGGGCCTGCATCGCGCTGGTGTTGGCCGAGGTAAGAGCCGAGATCCCCAGTGCCACCTTGGGCAGCCAGCTAGGCAAACAAAAGAAGGAAACCGGCAAACCCCATATGAGTGAGTTGCGTTTCCAGCAGATGCTGACCTGTCAGACACCGGAAGAGCTGGTGCAGAGGTTAAGGCGCGCCTTGGCGCTGATCGACAAGCGGGATGTCAGCGTTGTGCATCTTGCCGACAATATCGCGCTCTGGTGGCGTGAGTCTCAAGGGGTGCTGGCATCCCAGCCATCCGGTCGCCTCGGCTTCCTATGGGCCAACGACTATTTCGAGGCGCTGTCCCGCTATCAGCGCTCCAGCGACTGATCGAGCTTCCATCCAAGACAGGGAACTGAACACATGAGCCACTTCATTCAACTGCATCTGCTGACCTCCTATCCCCCGGCCAACCTCAACCGTGACGACCTGGGGCGTCCGAAAACCGCCATCATGGGCGGTGCCAAGCGCCTGCGTGTTTCCTCACAGAGCCTTAAGCGGACCTGGCGTACTTCCTCTCTGTTCGAGGAGGCACTGGGTCAACACCGCGGCCAGCGTACCAAGCGTGTTGGCATCGAAGCGGAGCAGCGCCTGCTGGAAAAGGGCGTAAGTGAGAAGGATGCTCGGGCTTGGGCAACGGAGATCGCCAAGGTATTCGGCGATGTCGCCAAGGGAGAGCTGGCGACCAGTCAACTGGTGCATATCGGCCCTGAGGAGCAAGCGGCGGTGGACGCCCTCGTCGAGACACTGGCCGCCGAGAATCGCTCGCCCGAGAAGGCCGATCTGGATCTCCTGCGCCACAAGCCCGCCGCCGCGGATATTGCCCTGTTTGGTCGCATGTTGGCTGCGGTGCCGGAGTATAACGTCGAGGCGGCCTGCCAGGTTGCCCATGCCATCACCGTTCATGCGGCAGAGGTGGAGGATGACTATTTCACCGCCGTGGACGATCTCAATACCGGCGACGAGCATCGCGGCGCGGCCCATGTCGGCGAGGCAGGCTTCGCGGCCGGACTGTTCTATAGCTACATCTGTATCGATCGGCATCAATTGGTCGATAACCTCAACGGCGATACCGAGTTGGCCGATCGGGCCATTGCCGCCCTGGTGGAGGCCGCCGTGCGTACTTCACCGAAAGGCAAGCAGAACAGCTTCGGTTCCCGTGCTCATGCCAGCTATGTATTGGCCGAGAAGGGTGGCCAGCAGCCGCGCTCGCTGTCGGTGGCCTTCCTGCGACCGGTGGCTGGTCAAGATCAGGCCGGTGATGCGGTGGAACGGCTCGAGACTCAGGTGAACGCCTTCGATGGAGCCTATGGGGCGGGTGCCGATCATCGCTATATCGTCTCTGCCCTGCCTGGTTACCAGGGCGCCAAGCTCGAGGGCGAGGTCGTCACGGGTAACCTCGATGGGCTGATCGAGTTTCTCAGCGCCGACCATTAAGGAGCCGCTATGACGGAATATCTTGTCTTTCGGCTCTATGCCCCGCTCGCCAGCTGGGGGGAGGCAGCGGTAGGCGAGACGCGCCCTACTGCCACCCATCCCGGACGCGGCGCGATCCTGGGGCTGCTGGGTGCCGCTTTGGGCATCAGGCGTGAGGACGATGCCGGCCAGAAGGCCCTGGGGGATAGCGTGCGTATTGCCATCAAGCAGCGTTCTCCCGGTACTCTCCTGCGCGACTACCACACTGCCCAGGTGCCGGGTGATCGCAAGGGCGTGACCTATTGCACGCGACGGGATGAGTTGAGCGCCCCACAGAAGGTGATCAATACCATTCTCTCCAGCCGTGACTACCGCTGCGACGGCCTCTGGACCGTTGCAGTATGGGCTACCGAGGAGGCCGAGATATCCCTTGTAACGATGCAGGCAGCGCTGCTTCGACCGCGATACCCGCTCTACCTCGGTCGCAAGTCCTGTCCCTTGGGGGCGCCCTTGGCCCCCCGGGTGATCCAGGCCGGGCAGTTGCGTAAGGCTCTGGATACGGCGTTTCCCGTGCTGGTTGGCAAAGAGAGAAAAGCTGAAGAAGTCGCGTTAAGACTCCCTGGTGATGTGATGTACGCCTGGGAGGGTGGAGTCGAGCAATTGGATGGTGAGAGTCGCGGTGTGGAGTCCAGCGATGTGTGGGATCGGCCACTTAATCGGCGCCGTTGGCAATTCGGGCCACGCACCGAGTTCCGGCGGTATGTGCGTGCAGAGGAGGGGCGCTGATGTATCTTTCACGTGTTCGAGTCGATCTCAACGGCCTATCCCGCGAAGCCCTCTTCGACGTCATGCAGGGGGCCGCCTATGGCGCTCACCAACTGCTATGGCAGGCATTTCCCGGCCACGATGGTGCCCGTCCCTTCCTGTTTCGTCAGGAGATGGAAGAGGACGCCGAGCAGGGCAAGCCCCCGAAGGGGCTGCCGCTCTTCTATGTACTCTCCGACCGGGAGCCCGTCTCCATCGCGGGCCTGCTCGATGTGCAGTGCAAGCCCTTTGCGCCGACGCTGCGGGAAGGCGAGCAACTGGCATTCCGGCTGCGTGCCAATCCGACGGTGGCACGAAGAGTGGAGGGGGCCAGGCACTCCCCCCGCAGCGATGTGCTGATGGCTGCAAAGAAACCCTTTCCACCGGGCCAGCGCACTAGCACGGAATGCGTCCAGGCGATGGATCAGGCAGCGCGAGATTGGCTGCATACGAGGGCAGAAGCGATGGGCATTAGGCTGCCGGTGTACCCGGAGGTAGGGGCCTATCGTCAGCATGTGCTGCAGAAGCCCGGTCGGCGTGATGCCATTCAATACTCCAGCGTCGACTATGAGGGCTTGCTGGAGGTCGTGGATCCGGGCCGTCTGATCGAGGCCTTGGCTCGGGGCATCGGGCGTGCCAAGGCCTTCGGCTGTGGGTTAATGCTAGTTCGCCGGCCATAGCGACACCTCACAGGCAGGGAGGCCAGTATGGGCTTTATTCCGCTCAAGCCGATTCCCATGAAGGACCGTATGTCGATGATCTTCGTCGGCATGGGGCAGATCGATGTGCGAGACGGTGCCTTTGTGGTCATCGACGAGGTCAATGGCGAGCGCATGCATATCCCGGTGGGCTCGGTGGCCTGCCTGTTGCTGGAGCCGGGCACCCGGGTTTCCCATGCCGCCATCAAGTTGGCGGCGACCGTGGGCACCCTGTTGATCTGGGTTGGCGACGCGGGGGTGCGGCTCTATAGCGCCGGGCAGCCCGGAGGCGCGCGGTCCGACAAGCTGCTCTACCAGGCACAGCTGGCGCTGGACGACTCGCTACGCCTGAAGGTCGTGCGCAAGATGTTCGAGCTGCGATTTGGCGAGCCGCCGCCGTCGCGTCGCAGTGTCGAGCAGCTCCGCGGAATGGAGGGCGCCAGGGTACGCAAGACCTATCAGTTGATCGCCAAGCAATACGGCGTCAAGTGGTCGGGGCGCCGCTACGATCCCTCCCAATGGGATGCCTCCGACGTTGCCAACCAGTGTCTTTCCGCGGCTACCGCCTGCCTGTATGGCATCAGTGAGGCTGCCATTCTGGCGGCGGGTTATGCCCCGGCCATTGGCTTTCTGCATACCGGCAAGCCGAAGAGCTTCGTCTACGATATCGCCGATATCGTCAAGTTCGAGACGGTGGTCCCGGCGGCCTTTCGGGTGGCGGCACGCAATCCGCCCATGCCGGAACGTGAAGTCCGAATCGCCTGCCGAGATGCCTTCAAGCAAGCCAAGATTTTGCAGCGGTTGATTCCCATGATCGAGGAGGTCCTTGCGGCAGGGGAGATTGAGCCGCCTCCCCCTGCTCCGGAAGCCGTGCCTCCGGCGATTCCTGAACCGCCCTCTATCGGTGATGCCGGACACAGGAGTGGATGATGGCCATGCTCGTAGTCGTGACTGAAGCTGTACCGCCGCGCCTGCGCGGACGGCTCGCCATTTGGCTGTTGGAGATTCGAGCCGGCGTCTATGTCGGTGATGTCAGCAGACGGATCAGGGAAATGATCTGGGAGCAGATCAATGCCCTGGCGGAGGATGGTAACGTCGCCATGGCCTGGGCCAGCAACCATGAATCCGGCTTCGAGTTCCAGACCTATGGCGCGAACCGGCGTACGCCCTGGGATCACGATGGGCTGCGTCTGGTGCGCTTTCTGCCAGTCGAAGCTAAGTAGCTGATAAGCTTGGATCTTTAAAAATTCAGTCTGTATGAAAACTAGGCAAAATCGCTGGTGGAATTTCTGCTGGCGATTTTCCTTTTGTAGATCAACTATCTACAATTAGTCCGATCCCCGCAGGCGCGGGGCTCAACCGACGCCAACCGCCTGACCGCCGAGCGGGCTACCCCGATCCCCGCAGGCGCGGGGCTCAACCGCATAATTTTACCGGGTACGCTAATATAAGATACCGATCCCCGCAGGCGCGGGGCTCAACCGTGGCAGATATGCCCCGTGGTGACGATCGGATTCCGATCCCCGCAGGCGCGGGGCTCAACCCCCTCATAGATGTCACGAATCACCTCCACCGCCCCGATCCCCGCAGGCGCGGGGCTCAACCGGCCGTGGCCACCCCGGTACCCAGCTCAGAACCCCGATCCCCGCAGGCGCGGGGCTCAACCGCGTCAAGTTCTGCCCCGGTTCGTGCCGCCTAACCGATCCCCGCAGGCGCGGGGCTCAACCGGTCGGCGAGCTCGAGGCCAGGCGCCTCACGCCCCGATCCCCGCAGGCGCGGGGCTCAACCGGCCGTCAGGTGGCCAGTGTCTACATCCCGCCCCCGATCCCCGCAGGCGCGGGGCTCAACCGCCCAGATCCCGCGCCCGCTCGCGCAGCCGGTCCCGATCCCCGCAGGCGCGGGGCTCAACCAGCTCAGCTTCGGCGCCTATCTCGGCTACTGGACCGATCCCCGCAGGCGCGGGGCTCAACCAGCCGGCGTACCGGCCTGACCTGGGCCGAGGCCCCGATCCCCGCAGGCGCGGGGCTCAACCGGAGACCAACCCCGAGCTGCTCGAGCAGCTGACCCCGATCCCCGCAGGCGCGGGGCTCAACCGTTGCCCGGCGACCTGGGCGAGAAGGTGCGGGTCCGATCCCCGCAGGCGCGGGGCTCAACCGGAGCCGTTGGCCAGGCGCTCGGCCTTCAGCACCCGATCCCCGCAGGCGCGGGGCTCAACCGCCCCTTTAAACGGCGCTTCATGCGCTTCACCGCCGATCCCCGCAGGCGCGGGGCTCAACCGCGCTGGAGCCCGAGCCGCCGAACCCCGCCCAGCCGATCCCCGCAGGCGCGGGGCTCAACCGCGCGCCATCGATGCCCCGGAGCTCATCGGCGACCGATCCCCGCAGGCGCGGGGCTCAACCGACATGACCGAAAAACGCAGCCCGAAAAAAGCCCCGATCCCCGCAGGCGCGGGGCTCAACCGAGCTACGTGCGGATCTACGAGCGCATCGGCGACCGATCCCCGCAGGCGCGGGGCTCAACCGGCTCGGCCCAAGTCATCAGCGCGGCCCGTGGCCCGATCCCCGCAGGCGCGGGGCTCAACCGCTTTTGGGAATCTGTAGAAAAAGAAGAAGCGTCCGATCCCCGCAGGCGCGGGGCTCAACCGGCCGCCGATGCGGTTGAGCGTTACAAGGCCGCCCGATCCCCGCAGGCGCGGGGCTCAACCGGTATCCGCGATATTGAAATTGCCTTGATGCAACCGATCCCCGCAGGCGCGGGGCTCAACCGCATCCGCGCCTTTTGTTCGCGCCAGAACGGGTCCGATCCCCGCAGGCGCGGGGCTCAACCGATGACGGTCGCGCTCAGCCTGCCTGAGGCCAACCGATCCCCGCAGGCGCGGGGCTCAACCGCACCTCGTGCGCCAGGTCGGGCAGACGCTGGACCGATCCCCGCAGGCGCGGGGCTCAACCGTACACCTTGCCCTGCTGGATGTTGGCGGGCGTCCGATCCCCGCAGGCGCGGGGCTCAACCGGTCAGCCCGGCTATCGCCGGGCCTTCCAGAGGCCGATCCCCGCAGGCGCGGGGCTCAACCGCGCTGGCACCAGGCCTACCGCAACGAGGGTATCCGATCCCCGCAGGCGCGGGGCTCAACCGATCGAGGCGCTGCTGTCGGAGTTGAAGGCGTCCCGATCCCCGCAGGCGCGGGGCTCAACCGGCGTCGGTGATGCGCTTGTAGCGCAGGTAGCGCCGATCCCCGCAGGCGCGGGGCTCAACCGCCGGTCTCTACCTCGACCTTGCTTGCGCGAGCCCGATCCCCGCAGGCGCGGGGCTCAACCGCCTCGTCGGTTGCACTCGCGTACAATCCGAAACCGATCCCCGCAGGCGCGGGGCTCAACCGCGCCACCGCTGAGAGGATCGACAGGTACAGGACCGATCCCCGCAGGCGCGGGGCTCAACCGAAGGAGCTGGTCGAAGTCGACCGCAAGGGCAACCGATCCCCGCAGGCGCGGGGCTCAACCGGTGGTAGCGGCGATTCGCACGCTGCCCGCCGACCGATCCCCGCAGGCGCGGGGCTCAACCGGTGCTGCTGGGGTGCTTGTTGTCGTAGGGCTCCCGATCCCCGCAGGCGCGGGGCTCAACCG
>Ga0194138_10001113_pt1 | contig 12845 bp, 12 predicted proteins | sample TARM_MetaG_T2_14_FD_134022 | JGI IMG/M metagenome (GOLD analysis project Ga0194138, IMG submission 134022) | Freshwater microbial communities from Pennsylvania, USA, analyzing microbe dynamics in response to fracking - TARM_MetaG_T2_14 (version 2) | ecosystem: Environmental > Aquatic >...
CAAAAGATACATCCTCTAACGCTGCTTCCGCTGCATCTGGATAAGTAAAGGCTACATCTTCAAAAACGATGGAGTCCCTAGTTTGAGCTGTTTCAGGATTATTAAATTCTGTGGTTTCTAATGGTCGGTTTAAAACATCAACTACACGATTAGCACTCGTTAATCCACGATTTAGCTGCATGACGAACATGGCTATTTTGACTAATTCGACTAAGATTGCAAGTAAATAATTGACTAGTGCAACTAATTGACCTTGCTGCAAAGTCCCTTCATTGACAAAGTGGCCCCCTTGCCAAATAATCAGAAGTAACACAATATTCACGATTACATAAGTAAGTGGATTGGTAAAATTTGATAATTTACCTACCTTAATTTGATTAAAAGTTAAACTTTCATTTTGTTCTTTGAATTCTTGTTTTTCTCGATCCTCTTGTCTAAAGGCTCTGATAACACGAATGCCTTGAATCTGTTCGCGAGTCAAGGTAACCAAGCAATCTATTTCTCGGCGAATTTGAGCATGGACTGGTGTTGTAATATATAAAGAACCAACAACAACTACCGTTAATAGTAGGAGCATGGCAAGAAAATAACTGGTCATTCTTAAATCTATTTGCATCGCCATAATCATTGAACCTAATACAATAAAGGGTGATCTCAGGAATAATCTAAAGAAAATATTAATTGCGGATTGAATTTGGAAGAGATCACTGGTCATTCTTGTCACCAAACTAGCTGGTGTTATGTCGTCGCGCTCAGCTTTCGGTAAATGTATAATGTGTTTGAACAAATCATTCCCAATGCTACGTGTCACTCCAATAGCTGCTCTTGCGGAGTGATATTGGGCAGTAATCGAGAAAAGAAAACCTGTTAAACCAATTCCGAACATCATCACAATATAACGAATCACATTACTTACCTCTCCAGACGGGATGGCCTCATCGATAATGACTGCTACAAACATTGGTATTGTTAGTTCTAATAATGCTTCAATCAGTTTAAAAAAAGGACCGAAGAAGCTCGATAGTCGATAATTTTTGAAATGTACTATTAATTGTTTCATGACTTACCTCTTATACTGTTAAATTTTAATTTTGTTAAGCTTATTGTTGAAAATCTATAAATAGCTTTCCAACGCTTTTAATAATTTCTGCTGCAATGTCGACACAGGCAAATCTCGAATTTGCTTCGGAGATTGCCACCGCAAGTTCTCATTTTCTGGTAAATCAACTTGATTATTTGCCATCATAAGCGGGAATAGTTGAACATGCCAAACACGGTGGCTAAATACATGCTTAACTTTTGGAAGTAAGGTCAATGTACTCAAATCTCCAAAAGGCATTAACTGTTGATTGATTATAATGGTAGGTTCAGTTTCACATGCACAATCATTTAATAGACTATTCTGTTCTGCCCACCAACCACTAAATGGCTCAACCAATTCTTCTTCAGATACAGCCTCCATTACCACGGTTTGTTCTAGTAAAGGGAAATGCCATAAGCCTGTCAACAATTCTTGCTCATCATGCTTTCTAATTAACCATTCACCTTTAGAATTTTGGACAACATAAGCAATTAATTGGTGCTCCGTTGCTTTAACTTTCTTTTTCTTAACCGGATAAAGATGAGCCGTTCCATTCTGATAGGATCGATCAAATGCCTTTATAGGACTGGCTTCTGGATTTAAATTGGCTGGCGTCATAATAGTCGCCCCCATATCCATTAAGGCTTGGTTAAAATCGCCTGGTCTTTCAGCATCTATCAATTGATATAAAATGGCTGCAAATAGTTTGCGTGACTTTGGTTGGCTAATATCTGCATCCAACTCAAATAATCTTGCGGTAACACGCATTAAGTTGCCATCAATTGCTGGCTCGACTAAACCAAAAGCGATACTACCGATAGCAGCCGCTGTATAAGGTCCAATTCCTTTAAGACTTAAAAGTCCCTTCATAGTTTGTGGCATAGCGCCTGCATAATCTGCCACAATTTGCTGAGCAGCTATTTGCATATTACGTACCCGCGAATAGTAACCTAGACCTTGCCACAAATTCAATAATGTTTCTTCTTCTGTATCCGCTAGTGCTTGAATCGTCGGTAAAGTCTCAATAAATCTTTCGTAATAAGGAATAACGGTCGCAACCTGTGTTTGTTGTAACATAATTTCGCTAACCCATATTTTGTAAGGGTCGTTGGTATTACGCCAGGGCAAGTCACGTTTTGTTTCATCGTACCAGGCTAATAACGTTTGCCTGAACGCTTGAATTTTCTCTGTTGACCAGTTTATATCGTATAGACTCGGGTCACCTTGAATATATGTCACACTACTTCACTCTTTCTAAACTCATTTACTTATTCAAATAACGCTGAATGGTCTGCAATCCATTGATTGATGGCTTCAAAGTCAAATCCTTTGCGGTACAAAGATTCTTTCATTTTATTCTGTAAATCGTAACCAGAATATTTTCTTTGCCGGGTCCGCAATAATTTTTCAGCGGTTTTTTTTAACAAGTCGTTCTCCTGTTCTTCAGCATCTTCAAATGAAAATTCTGTTAAGGAAGTTTGGACTAAGTCGCGATTGAAACCTTTCTTGAGCAGATATTCTTGCAACTTATTCCTTAACATTTTCGGAGGAAAACTTTTTTTGGTTCGAATAAATTTTTCACCCAGATAGAATAAATTTTCAACTTGTTGGTCCTCTGTATATTCTTCTAATGCTGTCAAAATAGTCGCTTCTGTCAATCCTTTGTTCAAGAGTTCCTGCTTTATCAGACGAGGTCCCTTGCGATTAATTAAAGCATGCGTTCGCACATAACTTTGACCGTAAATTAAATCATTTAAATAATTTTGATCTGACAAGCGCTGAATAACACTCTGTATTAAAGTTTCGTCAATCACTGATTTCTCTTGACTATCTTCAGAATTACTCTGAGCCTCTTCTGAATTAAAAGCGGGGATTCCTGCTAAATAATCCCTCATCTCCTTGACCGTTCTAAGCCCAAATGACAAATAATGGATTGCTTTATTATATACTTTGTGATTATATTCCGCTTCTTTGATTTCTACTAATAAATCTTCTGAAATTTGCTGACCTTTATATAACGCAAAATGAATCAGGATAGCTTCTGAAACTCCTATTAAAAATTTGTCTTCAACAAACAAAGAATAACGTTCTTTGTCTTTTTTCTGTCTTTCAATTTTAGAAATAATCATTGAGAACGTCCTTTCTTTTTATACTCTAATACCATAAGCTATATTTCAAAATCGTGCCAATGGAAAGACACAAAATCCAGCTAAAATAAAAAAAAATCATAAGTTTACTATTTTATATAAAACATTAGTCCTAGGTCTTCTATTATGTTACCATTAGTTAGCAACTAACCCAACTAGAATTTTGAAGCTTTATCGAGGTGATTTTTTTTGAAAACAGAATATAAAAAAATAGCTGAGGTAGCAGCACTAGCCGGTAGAATTATGCTAGAATCACATGCTGAAAGCTATCGTGTCGAGGATACAACTCGACGCATCTTGCAGACAAGTGGGTTAAATATTACCGAAGTCATTACTTATACTACTGGTTTATTTATCACATTAGATGATACTGATCCAGAGATTGAACCGATTACTTTAGTTCGACGTATTACAGATCGCGGTAATCATTTAAGAAAGATTTACCGCGTGAATAATATTTCCCGCCAATTAACGAATCAAGAAATTAGTCTTGATGAGGCACGTGATCGATTAATGCTTGTTGATGAAGAAGAATATACAGTTTACAGTAAGGATATGGCAACTATGTTCTTAGTTGTTGCATTTACAGTCTTATTAGGTGGTAATATTTGGGAAACTCTTTTATCCTTTATTGCTGGTATTATTGTCGCCCTTTCAAGAATTGGTAAAGAGAAGATTGGTATGAATGAATTTATTTATGGAATATTTTCTACGACGATTACATCTTTTGTCATAACGTCTATTGTGCAATTACTTCCTTATCCTCTTTCAAGCGATATTATTATTATTGCCGCTTTGATGCCTCTTTATCCAGGGACTGCATTCACCAATGCTATTCGTGACATGTTAAAAGGAGATTATAATTCAGGTGTTGCTCGTATTGCAGATGCTTTAGTGGTTGCACTCAGTTTAGCGCTCGGAGTAGCTCTGGGTCTATCACTTGTAAAGGTGGTGTTATAAATGGGTTTTGTTATTCAAGTTATCGGTGCTTATATAGCGACCATCACCGCTGCTATTACCGTTGAAGCACCTAAATCACTTATTATGAAAACGGGTATTCCTGGAGCTGCAGGTTATATTGTTTACTTATTAGCGACCAATTTAATGGATGCGAGTTTGGCAACTTTCTTTGCAAGTATTCTAATTGTCATTCTGGGACAAGCATCTGCACGCTACTACAAAGCGCCCGTGACAATTTTCTATATTCCCGCCTTTTTCCCATTAGTACCCGGTTCTGCTATGTATCATACAGCCTTCTACTTTATTAATGGTGATTCACAATTAGCTGCTTTGAGTTTTGTTCAAGCCATATTAATTGCTGGTGCAATTGCCCTGGCTATTTTTATAGTGGATTCTTCACTTGAAATCTATAAATTCTTAATGAATAAACGTGAACAGATATAAATAATATTTATATAAAGAAAAAAAGACTAGAAGAAGCAATGTGTTTTTGATATATTATAAGCATAAAATATTTAATGGAGGAATTTCCGTTGGATCAAACGATTGATTTAAATGTCGCTGTCTATGACGTCGTAAAAAAGAATCCTGAATTGATTGATTTATTAGTAGATTTGGGCTTTAAGCCTTTGAAAAATCCTTTGATGTTAAATTCAATTGGACGTACAACTACCATCAAAAAAGGGGCAACATTGATTGGTCTTTCTTTGGATGAAATCACACAAACTTTAGAGTGGAATGGCTATATTGTTAAAGACAAATAGTTTTAGAGACTCTAATAGTCTTTTATACTAGCCATAATACTTGTTACTTTTGACCATATTGATTGAGGGGTTAAACCATGTATAAGCACATCTTACTTGACTTAGATGATACAATTTTAGATTTTAATACTAGCGAAACTTTTGCTTTTCAGAAAGTCGCTGAAGATTTAGGTGTCACCTATTCGGAAAATTTGTTAGACCATTATAAAATCTACAATCAGAGTTTATGGCATAAAATCGAGAAAAATGAATTAACCAAAGCCGAGCTAATGACGCAACGTTTTCCTGGCTTTTTTAGCCAGTATGGTATTCATAATCTAATTGGTCAAGAGATTGATGACTTATTTCGAGATTACTTAGCAACCGGTGCACATGTAGTTCCAGGCGCGCAACAGCTGTTAATCGATTTGAAAAAAGCAGGTAAACAAGTATATGCCGCTTCAAACGGTATATACAATACTCAAATAAGCCGTTTAGAACAAGCAAACTTAATCGAGTATTTCGACAAATTGTTTATCTCTGAAAAGCTTGGTTATAATAAACCCGATGTGGGATTTTTCCAACAAGTTTTCAAACAACTTGAACCGGCTTCATTTGATTCAAGTATTATGGTTGGAGATAGTTTAAGTTCAGATATTAAAGGAGCCAATGCTGTTAAGCTTCCTGTTGTCTGGTTTAACCCTAATAATATATCTGCATCAAAGAATTTAACGATTGATTATCAAATCAGTGACTTAACGCAATTATATGACATCCTTGATTTATAGAAATTTACCATAACATACAGAAAGGTTACATATTATGACACTTTTGTTAGATATATTGCCTTTTATTTTAATCGGAATTATCGTTGTATCTGTTATTGGAATCATAAGGTTTTTGAAAATTCCGAAATTCCAACGTTCTGATTTACAAAATATTGGCATGCTTACTAGTAGTTTAGTTATTATTCTATCACTTGTATTCTTATTACAATGTTTCCGAGGAGATTGGGCTAGTTTTTAGTGATAAATCAAACAAGAACAGTTATTGAGTTCGCTTAAGCGTCTCCTAACTGTTCTTGTTGTATTATAAGCTATTATAAGTTTAGCAGTGCTTTAATAACATTCAAGCATTGCTTAATATTCCAACAAAAGTATGGCTGTATGAGCAAGTTGAAACTTGTAATAGAAATTTTATCGTTTCAGTCTAGTTCAAAGTTTCATTGAAATATAAGGGTATAGTTGCTTCAAAGATTCTCGAGTGGTATATAATTAAGACATTATAATGAAGTAGTCAGGCGGTGGCAAATGAATTTAAAATACTTAAGGTTTCATTTAATCAGTTTAATCCTATTACTGATGTTATTCCCAATGCGCTCTATTAGCCCGAAAGCAAATTCTGCCAAAATATGGCTGTTGACAGATATTCATCATTTTTCTCCTTCTCTCTTTGACGAAGGGAGTAAATTTCAAGAAATGCAAAATCAATCAGCTGGTGTTGACTTAAGGTTTAGTAGTCAAAGATTGGCAGCCTTACTCCAACAAATTGAGAAAGAATCCCCTTCTGTCTTACTGGTTGCCGGTGATTTAACATTAAACGGCGAATATCAAAGTATGGCTGAAATCAGCTCGTTTTATCAAGAGGTTGAAACGCTTGGCACTGATGTCTATGTAATTCCAGGTAACCATGATATAAGTAATGCTTTTGCTTCAAGTTATATCGGTGACCAGATTATTCGATCACAACAAGTATTACCGAGTGATTTTGATCAATTATTTGCGGATTTTGGATATAATGAAGCAATCAGTCGTGATAAAGATAGCCTAAGTTATGTCATTAATTTAAATGATGATTGGCGCCTTTTTATGCTGGACTCTAATATTTATTCTAAAGGAGCTGCAATGTATGCACCGAAAACTAATGGCAACCTCTCAAATTCAACTTTACAATGGTTGCGTAAACAGCTATCTGAACTAGAAACTAGTCATCAAAATGCACTGGTAGTGCTTCATCACAATAGCTTAATTCATTTCTCTGCCATGCATGAGCAATTTACACTTGATAATGCGGAGGATTTACAAAAACTACTGGCAGAATTTAATGTGCCTTTGACTTTATCTGGTCACCTACACGCTCAACATATTACAACTGCAGATCTAACTGATTCAAACACTTTAACGGATATTGTCACTGGTGCTTTTGCTGTGTATCCTAATCCATTCGCTGAAATCACCGTAGGTAAACAACAATTTCAGTATGATTTTCGTACGTTAGATATGGATAGTTGGTTGGCAGCTCAAGACAACTTAAATAAAGACTTAACCGATTATCATCATTACCTGCTTGACTTGTTTAACAATACCTCTGACCAGGTCGCTATGGATAATATAATTATCGGACATGCTTATTCTGAAACACAGAAACATGCTACTTTAGATATGTTTAGAGAGGTAAACTTAGCAACTTTCACTGGCAGTATGCAAACAGAATACCCAAGGATTTTTGAGCATTATGGGGAATTAATTGAGGAATTAGCTGAGTATCAAAATGAGTTTTTCATTTCAAATGTAATTGAAATGCTGGATATGCAGACGGAAAATCATCGGCACCTTGATATCATTTGGTAAGTTTTTTTAAACATAGACGTTCGGCGCAACTGCTCTGACCATCAATAAAGAAAGCGAAGTAGATAGAAGCTATCCGATTGATTTAGAAAAGCCCGAACGCCACGAATGCCAGTAAGTCTTAGGAAGCGAGCACTGCTTTGAAAATCCATAAGTTGAGCGAATTACCCAGCTAACTATACACTAGATTTATAATTCCTATCCTAAAAGAAAAAAATAACCCAAGTGACTTTTCAAAATCACTTGGGTTTATCTTAATTTAAGATTGCCTATAATCTTCTTAAGATTGCTTGAAGGATATAATGAGCGAAATAATATATAGCTTTAGGTAAAGGTAATTTTTCTAAATTACGATAGGTATTCCAAGTTCTTTTTAAAGCGCCAATTCGATCACTTGAAATGGAACCTTCTACTTGTCGGTAATAATTCAAAACTTTATCTAAACCGTAAGCTACCACTTGTCTTTCTCGCATTAACATTAACCAAGTAGCAGTATCCTGTCCTTTACGCACGAGTGGCATTCTGAAATCTCCAGTTTGCATACGATTAATCACTACTGTTGAACAGGCAATCGCAGTGTTTTTTAATAAACCCGAGTAGTCTAGTTTTAAAGGCAACTTAACAGCCTCCTTTACGACAATTCCAGATTCTGAAATTAGAGCAAAATTAGTATAACTAAACGCAATCTGTTGACTTTGCATGAAGTCTAATTGGTCCATCAATTTAGAAGGGGCCCAACAATCATCACTATCAACAAAAGCAATATACTGTCCTCTCGCTGCCTCAATTCCTACATTACGCGCTACAGCTGCCCCGCTATTTTCTTTTAAATTTATAAGTTTAATTCTTACATCTTTTGCTACATAATCTTCGACAATTCTATCACTATGATCTGAGCTGCAATCATTTACTAGAATGAGCTCCCAATCTTGATAGGTCTGATTAATAACACTGTCAATCGTTTCACTAATAAAACGTTCAGCATTATAAACAGGTGTTGATTGAAACTAAATTCAATTGCATTTCTACTGACATTTCTTCACAACCTTTGGTAGTTCTTTTTAGTTAAATCACATGAATTATTTTAACTGGAACATGATATAGTTCCGCTAAAATGGCTTGTTCTTGATACCAAACTTTGTCAGTATGGTTACTATGAATTAATAATACGATTTCTTCTGGTTTTACTGTAACTTCTGATAGTTCTTGTAATGCACTGACAATCAGTAACCCTGCCAATTCTGTATCAACTAGTACTGGATGTATTACAGCTTCAGTATTAGTTTGAGATACGATTACTCGATTTTCCATAACCGGCACACGTAAAAATTCTCTTAGTGCGTTAGTATGATTTTCTTTTCGATAATCATACAGTAAATGGTAATTATCCACTGACCAAGCATAATCAAATCCATAAGTTATTTTCTTTTTACCCAATCTAAATAGGATGATTAGTATAAAAGTCAATATACCTCCTACTATAAAACCTGCTATTCCATATATCACATAAGAAGGGGCATTTGGACTTTTAAATGGATTTAAAGTTTCAGGAGTTGCGAGTGATTCATAAATTTCTAATGGGAGTATTTCATCTAAGGTTGGTTCCGTAATAATAGAAATCGAATTGTTACCTAAAAATGGTAACTCTCCTTCACGTAAGATATCTGCATATGCTTGTGCAATAGCCAAGTTCTCTTCAGCACTTCTACCCACTAAAAATCGAATGGTAAAGATATTACTGCTTGAATCTCGGATACTTGCTAATCCTCCACGAAAGCCTCCGGTTTTATATAAGCCCAATTCTTTCTCTGCTTCACGCCACTGAGAAAATTCAATACCTGTTTTTTCTTCCACTTGCTTAATGATAGTTGGATTACTAAAGTACTCATCAAAGATATGACTATTTGTAAAAATACTACCGTCTTCCATTGTAACAATCATTTCTAGCGAAGCGGGTGTTTGATTATAAACTTCTGTTAAATACTCATAAGCAACTTGCGTTTCCGCTTCAGTAAGAGTAGATAAAAAATAGCGTCCTCCTATTGCCATAATCGCAACTAAAACTGCTCCTAGAATAATTTTCAAAATATAGTCTTTAACAAATCGCCATAATTCGCGAATAATAGTTAATAGGCTCATAGATATACCTTCTCTTTCCTTTTAATTACATCATATCCAGATAATTTTCCAGCTGCCTTTTTGTCGCTGACGTGTTTTTTAAGCTCACAACATTTTACAAAACTAATAATTAATCCAAAAAATAACCAATGCCATTCAATTAACATATTATTGGCACTTGTTATACTTGCGAATATAAATATAATCATAAAACTAAATAGTACATGAGCTGATCGTGCGCTTGCTTTACTTGACCGTAACGCAAACTGATAAAGCCTAATGAGTAACAAGCCATAAGCTAATACGTAAATCAGAAATGCGATGAGTCCATGTCCTACTAATATTTCCAACCACCAATTATGCATATTGACAATTAGTTGTTGTCCATTAGTTGTCCAAAAAGCATTTTCTAGCATCCAAGTCTCAATATTACCTAACCCTACACCTAGTCCAAATGTTTCACCCAAAAAGAGTAACCCATTCCGCCATAAATTCATTCTTACAGTGTCTCCAGATAATTGTTGATATTGATGACCAAAGTAAAACAAGTCCGTTACTTTAGTAATTAAGGATGGTTTCAACCACAAGATGCTACTAACACCTACAACTGCAGTTAAGCCAAGCATAAGATAATGTTTAACTTTGAAATCTAGTCGTATATAACTAAAAGCGTGAATAATAATAAAAATAAACAGACAGATTAATGATAATCTTGATCCACTGCGGAAAATGAGGTAGCTCGCCGCCATAAAACTAATCGAATAGATTATTCTTCTCACATTAGAATGACTGTAATAATACATAATTAAGCACATTGCTATGTAAGCTAATAACATCGTCGCAAAGTCATTCTGGTTTTCAAAATGAGTAATCGGAATTCTCGTTCCGGGTTGCGACTTAAAAGTACGGTACTTATCTAACTTATTTAAATCAGCAAATACATAGATATTCGTCATTATTTCGAAAAATCCCCAAGCAACTAAGAAAGTTGAACTAACCCAGGCCGCTGACAGTAATCTTTTCCATGTATACAAATCATTCACCCAAAAGTACAAAGCAATAATTCCAGACATGCCAATCGACATTAAAAATAAATGTTGGAACCAGCCTTTTAAACTCACCGCCCAAAGTAGAGAAGACGCGGCTAAAATCCACCAAGTAATAAAACAGACCAGTACGTTTGTCGCGGTACTATTCGCTAAAATTTTTAATTGTTGTTTAGGACGCGTCACTTGATAAACTAATAAGGGAATCGTACAAAGCGCAAATATTCGATAAATCGTCACTTGAGCAGCTGGTGTTGGAATGGCAAAAAGTTCAGTACCTAGAAATACGCTACACACTAGTATCAATAAATAGACGTACATTTGTCGACCTATCCTTTCTTTAATATTAAGTGAAATCCCACTCATTCGGATTTTGTTTTATTGCTAGCGTGTCTCTGACTGTTCCCCATTGAATGACTAAACAGACTAAGCCAATTGAAAACGTAACTCCGACACGATATTGAATGTCAAAAGCATTTAAACCCGCTGCAATTGTCATTAAAATAATTGTTAAAATTTGTTTGCGTTGACTAAAGCCAAATCCAGTACGATTTGAGAAATAAGTTCTTGCTAGATATAACATTATGTATGAACCACACGATGCAAAAGCCGCACCAATTGCACCATATTGTGGAGTTAACAAATAATTGATTAACAAACTTGGTACTAAGGCAGCTAAACTAACAAATATATTCAAATATGTTTTCCTTGAGAAAACAATTCCCAATGTTGTTGTTTCGGATAAAGCGTACATAAAATGTGGGAAACTTAAGAGTCCAATTAAATATTTAGAACCTTCATAGCCCACGAACAACATCACAATCGGTCTGAATACCAGTAAACCGAAGAAAATGGCTGTTAAAACAAATAACAAAGCATCACTAATAAATTTAAAGTGTTTAATATCTTTATCTTCTTCATACCAACGGTACGCTGTCGGAACCCAGAAACTAGCAAAAGCAGTTTTTAATATACCGATAATACTCACTATTTTCATAGCACCGCCATAGACACCCAACTCACTTAATGTACTATAATTTCTTAGCATCGTGGTATCTACTGAATTTAGTATTGAATTTAAAGACGCTGATAACATAAGTGGAATACCAAATAATAACATCGTTTTTAGTAACTTTGGATCTAATTTAAACTGTTTTACATTCAAGAATGACCGATAGTTATAAAATAAAATGACATCACCAAGTAATTGTCCGAATATTAAACCAAATACGACAACTCTAAAATCTCTCATGCCAAATAATATTAATAAAATTGACACAATAAAAACATTAAGCTTCAATAATACCGTGTATTTTGAATACTCAATTGCTTTTTCTTCCATTCGAATCGTTAATAAAACAAAACGTTCAATGACTGTAGCAAGTACCCATACGCCACTTAACCAAACAATATAAGTATACTGCGGGCTATCAAACAACCAATTTGATATTGGACTCGCAAACATAATGGTTACCACAAACATTAAAATCCCGACAATCATCGGTAAAAAAGCTGCTTGTTGGAATAAATTTTGTTTATTTTTATAACGATTATATTCTCTCGTATAACTTTGATCTAATCCGATATACAAAAAATTAGGGATGTTAACAATTAATGTACTAAAAAGCGTTGAAATACCATATTCTGATTCTGAAAGTAAGGTCGTTAGAATTGGTATCTGAATTAAGGAGATGACTGCTCCTAAAATCGGCCCTAAACTAAACCCCATTAATCTTTTAAAAAAATGTTTCATAAGTTCTCCTATCTATATCACCTTAAAGTTGATAGCTAGTTATCTATTAACTAGGAAAAGTATGACATAATTTGTACAATTATACCATAATCAACCTATTTAACCACGGTGACCTCAAATGCATTAATCGGCCATGCGCCAAAATATCCACTTCTAACATCTAATATTGCTAAATGTTAGTAAGTGGATATTGTTTCTAATTCTTAAATTACTCTGTTGCCGGTGGGACGTTATTAGCTTCAGGAGAAGTCGATGGCGTTACAGATTCATTCGATTCTTGAGGAACTTCTGTTTCCACAGGCGGCTCAGATGAATCTGGAACTACTGATTCAACAGGTGGTTCAATTGGTTCAATTGGTTCAATTGGTTC
>Ga0194138_10001117_pt1 | contig 12816 bp, 9 predicted proteins | sample TARM_MetaG_T2_14_FD_134022 | JGI IMG/M metagenome (GOLD analysis project Ga0194138, IMG submission 134022) | Freshwater microbial communities from Pennsylvania, USA, analyzing microbe dynamics in response to fracking - TARM_MetaG_T2_14 (version 2) | ecosystem: Environmental > Aquatic >...
GAATAAGATTACCTAATAACTTACGTGAGCACTCATTTCTTGATAAGGAAACAGTAATTATAGGCGTGGGTACAAGAATTGAGATTTGGAGCTTAGAAAACTGGGAGAAATATAATTCTGCCGACAATCTTAGTTTTAACGAGATAGCTGCAAAGATGCAAGAATTAGGAATATAAAGAGTAGAAGGTGATTTTTGATGGAATTTAAACATATTTCTATAATGCTAGAGGAATGCATTGACAATCTAAATATTAAACCAGATGGTATCTATGTAGATGGAACCTTAGGTGGTGCAGGCCATTCTAGTGAAATAGCTAAAAGGCTAAACGAAAAAGGTATGCTCATTGGTATAGATCAGGATATTAACGCTATTAGAGCTGCAGAAAAAAGGCTTGAGGGTTTAGAATGTAATATCAAGTTAGTCCATGACAACTTTAGCAATATAGACAATATTTTACATAATATAGACATTAATAAAATAGACGGTATGCTACTAGATCTAGGAGTATCATCACCTCAACTTGATGAGGCCGAACGAGGGTTTGCCTATATGCAAAATGGGGTCTTGGATATGAGAATGGATGAACGTGGACCAATTACTGCAAAAGATATCGTAAATAAATATACTGAAAAGCAATTAATGGATATATTCTACAAATATGGTGAGGAAAAATGGTCTAAGAGAATAGCTGAATTTATAGTTGCTGAAAGAGAAGAAAAGGAAATTACAACTACATTTGAACTAGTGGATATTATAAAAAAGGCTATCCCTAAGAAAGTTCGAATGGAAGGCTCTCATCCAGCTAAAAAGGTTTTCCAAGCTATAAGAATAGAAGTAAATAATGAGTTAGGTATCATAGAGAATACAATTGAAGATGCGGTAGAAAGACTAAATGTTGGTGGACGGTTATGTATAATAACGTTCCACTCATTGGAGGATAGAATAGTAAAAAACACTTTTAGGGAATTAAATAATCCTTGTATCTGTCCACCACAATTTCCAGTTTGTACTTGTAATAAGGAAAGTAAGCTAAAGATAATTACAAGAAAACCAATATTGCCAAGTGAAGAAGAGTATGAACATAATTCAAGGTCCAAGAGTGCTAAGTTACGTGTTGCCGAGAAGATATAGTAGGTTCTAAAGCTAAGAAGGGGTGAATAAATTTGGTAGTAGCAGAAAAAAAACATTATTATGACTTGCCGGAATTTGAAGAAAAACAAGATTATCAGAAAAAACCAAAGAAAAAAATTAAACCTAAAAGCTACAGACTAGAAAAGGTATTAATTTTCGCAACCATTTTTTTAGTTTTAGGTTCCTCATTATTGCTATTGAACAGATTCTCGGAAATTGTTGAGGCAAGGTATGCAATACATAGTTTATCGAGTAAGCTAGAAGAACTAGAAGTTCAATCACAAAAGACACGAATAGAAGTTGAAAAGGTAACTAAATCAAAATTTGTAGAGAACCAGGCTAAGACAAGATTAAATATGGTATATCCAAAGGCTGAACAAACTATTTATATTAATGTTGATCCAATGGAAGTAGCAGAAATATCAAGTCACCTAGAACAAAAATTTAGCATATCACAATAATAGATAAATTTAAAAATGTACGAAGATATAAAAAGCACATAAAAATAAATATTTAGGGCTGAAGGGGGAAACGACTATGTCAGTCCCAAGTGTGTCATCGAAGAAACGATTATTAGTAATTTTTACGATTGTTTCTTTTGTGATGTTTTGCTTAATTATAAGACTTGGATGGATACAACTAGTACAGGGGGAGAAATACAAAGAACTAGCGAATAGTCAACAGACTAGAGATATACCGATACCGGCAAAAAGAGGAATTATATACGATAGAAATGGAAAGAAACTTTCTATAAGTGCTAGCTCGAATACGGTTTGGGTAAGACCGAGTGAAGTACAGAAACCAGATGAAACTGCAAAAACATTAGCCAATATATTACAATTAGATGAAGAAGAAATTTATAATAAGATTAGTGATAAAAAATATGGTCTAGTTAGAATAGCGAGATGGATAGAGGATGATGTAGCAGAATTAATTAGAAAAGAGAAAAATAGGGGAGTTTGGATAGCAGAGGATAACAAACGTTACTATCCATATGGAAACTTTGCTTCTTATATATTAGGTCATACTACAGACGATAATAGGGGTATGGCAGGAATTGAATTAGAATATGATAAGTATTTAAGTGGATTACCTGGTAGATGGATAAAGAACACTGACGGAAAAGGACGGCAATTACCCTTTAGTTCAGAAAAATATTTTCCAGCAGAGGATGGCTTGAGTGTTGTGTTAACTGTAGATGAAGTTATACAGCATTTCGCAGAGAAAGCCTTAGAAAATGCCTTGGAGGTAAATAAGCCAGAACGGGTAATGGCAATGGTAATGGATGTTAAAACCGGGGATATTCTTGCGATGGCTGTGAAGCCTGACTATGACCCAAATAACCCAAGAGTACCATTGGATGAGGAACTTAGAAATCAAGTTGAATTAATGGAGAATAATGAAAAATTAGATGCTTGGTTTAAAATGTGGAGAAATCCACTTATAAATGATACCTATGAACCGGGTTCAACATTTAAAATAGTCACTACGTCCGCCTCCCTTGAGGAAGGTGTCGCAACACCCGAAAGCACGTACTATTCAAAAGGATTTATTATGGTTGGGGGTAGACAAATTAAGAGTTGGAGATGGTATAATCCCTTCGGTCATCAAACTTTGGCAGAAGCAGTAGCGAACTCAGATAATCCGGTTTTTGTAGAATTAGTGCAAAAATTAGGGGCCGAAGCATTCTACAAATATATCGAATCCTTTGGATTTACAGAACTTACGGGTATAGATTTACCTGGGGAGAGAAATTCAATAATGTATAATATAAATTCCGTAGGACCAGTAGAGCTAGCAACTATGTCCTTTGGTCAAAGTATTTCTATAACTCCAATACAGTTAATTACAGCAGTTTCTTCAGTGGCAAACAACGGTTATCTAATAAAACCCAAATTGGTAAAAGAGTTAATAGATAGCGAGGGCAAAGTAATTCATCGTTTTGAAGAGAATGTTGTTAGACAGGTGGTTTCGGAAAAAACTGCAAAGCAAATGGTGGAAATTCTGGAGTCGGTAGTGTCAGACACATCAGCTGCATATATTCCTGGATATCATGTAGCAGGAAAGACAGGGACTGCGCAGAAAGTTATTGATGGTAAATATGCCTCAGGAAAATATATTTCATCATTTGTAGGTTTTGCTCCAGCATATGACCCTGAAATAGCAGTATTAGTAATTATCGATGAACCTAATGGATATAGTCATTTTGGTGGTGTTGTTGCAGCACCAGTGGCTAGAGAAATATTTGACGAAACTTTGAAATATCTAGAAATAAAACCTAAGTATACCGCAACGGATGAGGCTTTATACTCGAGGCAAGAGGTTACAGTTCCGGATGTTAGGAATTTAAGTATTAAGGAAGCATCTAAAATTTTAATTAATAGTAAACTGGATTCTAGAAATGGACCGGAGTTTACGGGTAATGAAAATGCTACTGTTGTAGATATGTTTCCGAAACCTGGGGCAAAGGTATTAGAAAACTCAACCATTATTCTTTATACAACACCTAACAATGAAATACCAAGTTCGATTATTGTACCGGACTTAACAGGAAAAACTATACGAGAGGTCAATATTATAGTGGATAGCCTAGGTCTTAAATTAAATATGAAGGGTAACGGATTTGCTAGTAATCAATCTCCGTTAGCCGGAGTTGTAGTGGACCCGGGTACAATTATAAATGTTGATTTTCAATAAAAATATTAAATGGCAACCGAAATTATTTTTTAATTTCGTGTTGCCATTTGAAAAGTTATACAAAATTTTATAAATATATATATCATAAAAAGCAAATGAATTTCCATTAAAAACCCCGATAAAATTAATATTTTTATATTAAGTGAGTATAATAGCAATAAGCGGGGAGGCGGTCCAATGCTTTTAGATATAATACTTCAGGGCATTGAGAAGGAAGAGCTAATAGGAGAAACAAACATTGAAATAGAAAATATTATTTACGATTCAAGTAAAGCTAGAGAAAATAGTCTTTTTGTTTGTATAGAGGGATTCAATACAGATGGACATATGTATATAGAAGATGCAATTAAAAAAGGGGCAAATGCAATATTAGTTGATCGAGAGGTTTCAGTAGAAAAAGCAACAGTTATAAGGGTGAAAAACACGAGGAAGGCTTTAGCCCAAATTGCAAATATATTTCATAACTCTCCTACTGAAAAAATCGATTTAATTGGTGTAACAGGAACAAATGGTAAGACGTCTACAACGTATATGATTAGGAATATACTATTACAGGATCGTCGTAGAGTTGGGCTAGTAGGTACTATATCCAACTGGATAGGGAATAAGGAAGTCGATGCTGTACGAACTACTCCGGAGTCCATAGATCTCCAATATCTTTTTTGTGAAATGTTAGAATCTAATATGGACAGTTGTGTGATGGAAGTATCGTCTCACTCATTAAGTCTTGGTAGAGTCGACAATTGTAATTTTAAAATAGGTATATTTACAAATTTAACTCGAGATCATTTGGATTTTCATGAAACTATGGAAAACTACAGAGAAGCAAAAAAACAGTTGTTTTATAAAACGTCTTTATGTAATATTATTAATGCGGATGATTCCCATGGGCAAAGGATTTTAAGTGATATTACTTCGCTGGAAGTACCAATTATTACCTATGGAGTTAATGGTGATTATGTTATAACAGCACGTAATATTGTGATGACAATAAAAGATGTTACATTTGACCTGGTAACACCTAAATATATTATTACAATAAATATTGGTATACCGGGGTTATTTACAGTGTATAATGCTCTAGCTGCATGTAGTGCTGCCTATGCACTGAATATAGATAAAGAAGTAATTAAGAAGGGTTTAACTAGCCTAAGTGGTGTTCCTGGTCGTTTTGAAGCTCTTAGGGAAATCCGTGACTTTACAGTTATAATCGATTATGCTCACACGCCAGACGCCTTAGAAAATGTATTGAATTCTGCAATTAAATTCAAAGAAAATAAGGTAATAACTGTGATTGGATGTGGTGGGGATAGGGATAAAACTAAACGGTCAATCATGGGAGAAATCTCAGGTAATCTAAGTGATGTAACAATAATAACCTCTGACAACCCAAGATCTGAAGATCCTAAATCAATTATAAATATGATTAAGGAAGGAATTGATAGAACTAATGGGGAATACTTTATTGTAGAGGATAGGCGAGAGGCGATTCGACTAGCACTGAATAAAGCTGAAGAAAAGGATATAGTATTAATAGTAGGTAAAGGACATGAGAAGGTACAAATTATTGGTGACAAAGTTTACCCGTTTGATGATAAAAAAATAGCCTTAGAGGTTGCGAGAGAGGAAGGGTTACTATGATAAAACAGGCAATAGAAACAATTGCAAAGGCCTGTGGAGGTAAGATAGTACAATATGGTACAGGAAAAGATATTAGTGGGGTATCAACCGACTCAAGAACAACAAAAGTTGACGATTTGTTTATTCCGTTAGTAGGTGATAATTTTGATGGGCATAGTTATATAAAAAATGCCATAGAAAAGGGTGCTATAGGTGTATTAATCGAAAAAAATAAGTTTAAGTTAGATGAGAACACAAATGATAAAGTTTTTTTTATAGAGGTGGATGATACTTTAGAAGCTCTTCAAAACTTAAGTAAATATTATAGAAATCTATTTTCTATACCGGTTATAGGGGTAACAGGAAGCACAGGAAAAACAACAACAAAAGATATGGTAAGCAATGTACTTTCCTTCAGATTTAATACATTGAAAAATATAGGTAATTTAAACAACCAAATTGGACTCCCGTTAACAATATTTAATCTAGATAAGTCTAATGAGATGTGCGTTTTAGAAATGGGTATGTCAGGATTTGGTGAAATATCAGAGTTGGCTAATATTGCTAGACCAAATATAGGAATAATAACAAATATAGGTCTCTCCCACATTGAACATTTGGGAAGTCAAGAAAATATATGTAAAGCGAAAATGGAAATCGGAACATATTTAGGAGAAAATGATTACTTACTTCTAAATGGTGATGATAAATTTTTAAGGATGACTAAGAATACTAGTTCTGTTTATAACAGAGTTTATATCGGTTTAACTGAAGATAACGATCTTTATGCTCAAAATATAGAGGATTTAAAGGGAAATGGCTACAGTTTTGATGTAAAAATAGCTGATGGACTTCATAGTTTTACTATAACTCAGCCTGGTATACATAATATACTCAATGCCTTATACGCAATTTGGATAGGTATTTACTATGGTATGTCTCCAACTGAAATAAACAATTCTTTTAGAGAATTTCAACCATCTAAAATGCGTCTGGAAATAATAAAGTTAAGAGAATTTACAGTGATTAATGATGCGTATAACGCTAGTCCAGATTCAATGACGGCAGCTTTAAAAGTGTTATCCAGTATTGACGGTAATAGAAAAATTGCAGTATTAGGTAATATGTTTGAGATGGGTGACCATTCAGAATTTGGTCATAGACTTGTTGGGGATGCGGTAGTAGCTAACAATGTAGATACATTAATAACCGTAGGTGATATGGCCAAGTGGATTGCTGACGAGGCTTGTTATAAGGGTTTATCCCAGGAGAATATATTTAGCGTTTTAAGTAATAGAGAGGCTGTTAAAATAATTGAAGAAAAAGCCTCGGATGGTGATGTAATACTAGTTAAAGGTTCTAGAGGTATGAAAATGGATGAAATTGTAACGGATATACAAGAGAGGAGCTAGACAATGTTACATCAAAAACAAATAATATACACAATTGTTATCGGATTTATTATTACTCTAATATTAGGTCCGTTAATAATTCCTTTTTTGAAAAGACTAAAAGCAGGCCAAACTATTAGGGAAGAAGGGCCAGAAAGTCACAAAACGAAAAGCGGCACTCCTACTATAGGCGGAATTATAATTATTATTTCAATATTTATTACATCGTTGACTTCAGGATTAGTTGACAAAGATATGTGGGTAGCTTTAGCTGCTACCTTAGCTTTTGGCATTATAGGTTTTATTGATGACTTTATAAAAGTAGTAATGAAAAGAAATCTTGGTTTAAGAGCATACCAGAAATTAACCTTACAAGTTTCAGTTGCAATTCTATTAGCCTTATATCATATGTCACAAACACATGAAGCCTTAGGGACTAAAATTATTGTTCCTTTCGTTAATGGGAGTGTACAAATTGGAAATATAGTAATACCCGAATACTTAGACATAGGGATACTATATATACCATTTATTATTTTCGTTGTGGTTGCAACTGTCAATAGTGCAAATCTAACAGATGGTTTAGATGGCCTGGCTGCGGGAGTAACATTAATAGTAGCGGCTTTTTTTAGTTTAATGGCTATAGACCAAGGTAGTAATAGTCTAGCTATCTTCTCAAGTGCTATAGTTGGTGCTTGTTTAGGTTTTCTTCGGTTTAATAGTCATCCAGCAAAAGTGTTCATGGGGGATACGGGTTCATTAGCTTTAGGTGGTGCTATTGCTACAACCGCAGTCCTTATGAATGTGGCTTTGATTATACCGATTGTTGGAGGAATATTCTTCATAGAAACTTTATCTGTAATAATACAGGTCATATCTTTTAAAACTACTGGAAAAAGAGTTTTTAAAATGACTCCACTCCACCACCATTTTGAATTATCCGGGTGGAAGGAGACAAAAGTAGTGACAGTATTTTGGATAGTAACAGTAATTTTATGCCTAATAGGGGCATTGGCATTAAAATAGAAGGTGGGTGTCAAACATGGAGTTGCGAGATAAAAGGGTTTTAGTAATAGGTTTTGCAGTGACGGGAGTGCCTCTTGTAAAGGCTTTGAACACGTTAGGTGCAGATATAATCGTAAATGATTTAAGGTCTAGGGAAGAACTGAATGACAGCATTAAGCAATTAGAGGGAATTAAAGTAGATTATTACCTGGGAAAACACCCTAGTGATTTAAATGAATTAGGAAAAATTGATTTAGCCGTAATTTCTCCTGGAATACCTTTGTATATCCCGTTTGTTAAGGAGATTGAGAGGGAAGGAATCGAACTGATTGGTGAAATAGAGCTTGCTTACAGATTTCTCAAGGGTACTATTGTAGCTATTACCGGCACTAATGGTAAAACTACTACTACAGCCTTAACTGGAGAAATATTTAGAAATGCGAATAAGAGTACATATGTGGTTGGAAATATTGGCGTAGCCGCAATTTCGAAAGCCCTTGAGACAAAGGAAGATGACTATATAATTATGGAAATCAGTTCGTTTCAATTAGAGAGCTGCGTAAATTTTCATCCCCATATAGCTTCGGTACTAAATATAACGCCTGATCATTTAAATAGGCACGGCAATATGGAAAACTACGCGGATATTAAGTTTAGTATATTTAAAAATCAAAATCCTATGGACTTTAGCATAATTAACTATGATGACAAAATATGCTATAGAAAGAGTAAACTTCTAAATAATAAACTAGTATACTTCAGTCGGTTATCGCAACTTGAACAGGGTGTATTTGTAAAAGATGGGTTTATTGCTATTAAGGAACAGGATAAGGAAATAAAGGTTATTGATATTAAAGATATAAAAATACCAGGGGCACATAATGTTGAAAATGCTCTAGCAGCAACTGCAATGAGTTATTATAGTGGTATTGGAATTGATGTAATTAATAAAACTTTAAAAACCTTCAAAGGTGTAGAACATAGAATCCAGTATGTAGATACTATAAACGGTGTGAAATTCTATAATGATTCAAAGGCTACTAACATAAACTCTACTATAAAGGCAATAGAAGCGGTAAGTACTCCTATTATTCTCCTAGCAGGTGGTATGGATAAGGGGGATGATTTTGACTTACTTTTTGAGAGTTTTCAAGACAAAGTATCGAATATGTTTGTATATGGAGAAACTGGCCCTAAAATTATTGAGTGCGCAAAACGCTATGGTTTTACATCAATAACTTTAGTAAAGAGCCTAGAAGAAGCTGTTACAAATGCAAATAAAATATCAACAGAAGGGGATTCTATACTATTATCACCGGCTTGTGCTAGTTGGGATATGTATAAGAACTTCGAAGAAAGAGGTAAAGAATTTATCAGCCTTGTTGCAAATCTAAGGGGGTAAAGGTTTTGAAGGAAAAGAATTCGTTTGATATTACTATAATTGTAGCAGTAGCATTACTCGTAGTATCGGGTATTATAATGGTTTTTAGTTCAAGCTACTCATATTCACTAGTCACTAAAGGAGATGCATTTTTCTTTTTGAAGAGGTTATTAGTTTGGGCTACTGTTGGTAGTTTTGCAATGTGGTTTTTTGCTAGGATTAAGTACTGGACACTACAAAGATATGCAAATATCATATTATTAGGAACGTTTGTACTCCTAGTTTTAGTGTTAACTCCCCTAGGTATTAGTATTAATGGGGCATCGAGATGGCTTGGGGTTGGGTCCCTTACGATAATGCCCTCGGAGTTTGCAAAATTTGCTGCAATAATCTTTGTTCCGGCTAGTATTGTAAGAAAAAAAGAAAAGATGCAAACATTTACCTATGGACTTCTACCGTATTTGGTTTTGTGCGGTATTATGTTCGGTTTGATCTATTCTCAACCGGATTTTAGTACCGCTTTCGTAGTATGCGTAGTAATCATTTCTATGGTTTTTATAGGGGGGATAAAACTCTCACATTTCCTCGGCTTAGTTGGCGCAGCATCTGCAGGCTTAGCAACAATGATTGCTTATATATTTATTTCAGGCAAAGGATATAAGGCGAGAAGGATTACTGCCTTTTTAGACCCGTGGTCTGATCCATCTGACAGTGGTTTTCAGGCTGTACAGTCACTGCTGGCTATAGGGTCCGGTGGGTTGTTCGGTAAAGGTTTGGGGAAAAGCATACAAAAACATTTCTATTTGCCAGAACCACAGAATGATTTTATATTTGCAATTATTAGTGAGGAACTGGGGTTTATTGGTGGGGTTTTTATAATTCTATTATTTATGGTTTTAATATGGAGAGGTATACGGGTTGCAATTAATGCCTCAGATTTATTAGGATGTCTGATGGCAACGGGAATAATATGTATGATAACAGTACAAGTAATGATAAATATAGCCGTGGCTACTTCGTCGATGCCTGTTACTGGTATGCCACTTCCATTTATTAGCTATGGGGGGAACTCACTAGTTATATTTATGGCCTGTATGGGTATTTTACTTAACATCTCTAGGCATTCAAAACTTGATAGGAGTTGAAATAAATGAAAGTAATTATAAGTGGAGGGGGAACCGGCGGACATATATACCCTGCTATTGCAATTGCGGATAAAATCAAGAAAGAAAACCCTGGAGCAGAAATACTATTCATTGGTACAGAGAAGGGTTTAGAGTTTGACGTAGTACCTAAGGCTGGATATAAACTTGAAACTATAACAGTTAGCTATTTAAAAAGAAAAATATCTTTTCATAATGTTAAAAGTGCGGCTATGTTGATGAAGGGCTTACTTGAAGCCAGAACTATTATAAAGAGATTTAAACCAGATATTGTTATAGGTACCGGGGGATTTGTTTGCGGACCGGTCTTATTTATCGCAAGTAGACTAGGAATTAAGACGATGATACATGAACAGAATGTGTATCCTGGTTTGACTAATAAGATACTGGGTAAGTATGTCGATAGGATTGCCATAAGCTTTGATGAAGCGCAGAAATATTTTAAGGAAAAGGATAAGATTTTTGTTTCAGGAAATCCAATACGTGAAGAGTTTACCAAGGTCGAATTACAACAGGCTGTGTCAAAATATAAACCTCATAAAAGTGTTCCTTTAGTATTAATTGTTGGTGGAAGTGGAGGATCTTTATCTATAAACAATGCGGCTACGGATATGATTTTAAATAATAAAAGAGACTTTCAAATTCTATTAGTCACCGGTAAGGGGCATTATCACAGAGTAATGGAAAATATATCACAAAATGAAACTGACTTAGTGAGGATAGAACCATATTTGGATGATATGCCTTTAGCTCTAAAGGCTTGCGATATAATAGTTTGTAGTGCAGGGGCAATTTCAATTTCTGAAATCACTGCCTTGGGAAAACCGTCAATATTAGTACCGAAAGCATATACTGCTGAAAATCATCAGGAGTATAATGCTAAGGCCTTAGAATCTATAGGTGCTTCCATAACTATTAAAGAGAAGGACCTTAACGCTGAAGTTCTAAGTAATACAATTAAGGATATTATGAGGGATAGTAACAAGTTAAAAGAGATGGAAATTAAGAGTAGAAAAGCAGCGAAGATTAACGCTCTACAAATAATCTACTCAGAAATAATAAGGTTAATAAAGTGAGAAAACTAAAATAGGAACACCTCCTGAACTTTTGCATAGTATATTTATATATCTTTGTTATACATAGTGCAGAAACAATAATTTAACAATTATTTATTATATAGTTATAACATAATTGATATAGTTCTGGAGGTGACTAATAAGTGGGAAAACTTTTAGTTAGTGGTGGAAACGTGTTAGCAGGGGAAGTAGACATCGGTGGAGCAAAAAACTCGGTTTTACCTATTTTAGCCGCAACTGTTTTAAATAGTGGAATCAACACAATCCATAATATACCAAATATATCTGATGTATCAATAATGATCAAGATATTGGTTGCGGTCGGTTGCAGTGTTAAGAAGGAAGGCAGTACGGTAATTGTAGATTCATCAGGATTAAATAATTTTGAAATACCAGAGCATCTGGTAAGAGAGATGAGGTCTTCTATTGTTTTCTTAGGCTCAATGCTTGCCAGGTGTGGTGAAGTCAGAATCAGTTACCCTGGCGGATGTGAATTGGGGCCTAGGCCTATCGATTTACATTTAAAATCCCTTAAGGAAATGGGTGCGTCAATTAAAGAGGAACATGGCTTCTTAATTTGTGATGCTAAGGCTTTAAAGGGCACAGAAATTCAATTAGATTTTCCGAGTGTTGGGGCAACAGAAAACATAATGCTAGCAGCGGTATTTGCAGAGGGTGTAACTACTATTAGGAATGCAGCTAGGGAACCTGAGATAAAAGATTTACAAAATTTTATCAATAGAGTCGGGGGTAAGGTCACTGGCGCAGGCAGTGCAACCATTAGAATTGAAGGAGTTAAGAAGCTAAAGGATGTTGAACATCAAATTATACCAGATAGAATAGTTGCTGGGACATTTTTAGCTGCGACTGCAATTACCAAAGGTGAGATAACTATAAATAATGTTATTCCTGAGCACCTACAGTCTATTCTGTTTAAACTCAAAGAGGCTGGGTGTAGCTTAACCATATACAAAAATAGCGTTAAGCTAATTGCACCACAAAAAATAAAGGCTATAGAGTCAATTAAAACAATGCCTTACCCGGGTTATCCTACGGATATGCAATCCCAAATTATGTCATTAATGGCGGTAAGTGATGGAATTACTATATTTACTGAAAATATATTTGAAAACCGTTATAAACATGCATATGAATTAACTAGAATGGGAGCAAATATAAAAATTGACGGTAGAGTTGCAATTATAAAAGGTGTAGATAAACTAAGTGGAGCAACTGTTGCAGCCAATGATCTACGTGGAGGTGCGGCTTTGATAATTGCTGGCTTGGCAGCAGAGGGTACTACTATTATAGAAAATACCCATCATATAGATAGGGGTTATGACAACATAGA
>Ga0194138_10001118_pt1 | contig 12812 bp, 5 predicted proteins | sample TARM_MetaG_T2_14_FD_134022 | JGI IMG/M metagenome (GOLD analysis project Ga0194138, IMG submission 134022) | Freshwater microbial communities from Pennsylvania, USA, analyzing microbe dynamics in response to fracking - TARM_MetaG_T2_14 (version 2) | ecosystem: Environmental > Aquatic >...
CGGACTGCCAACCTGATGTCGGACAGCCTGCTGGAAGCCGCCGCCGAACAGGCCAAGGAACGCGGGTTCACGGCAGGCCTGCTGGGCAGCGACGCAGCTACCGGGCGCAACGAGGCGTCACGGACACAGATTCGCGAGGCACGCCAGAAAGGGAATGAGGCCCTGGCGCGGGCGCTCAGCCTCGCCAGCGAGCTGATGGAAAGCGGCTGGGCCGTACAGCGGCTCGGGCAGAGCGTCGCCAACGTCCAGCGCGCCCGGGACAGCGTTGAACATCTTCGCCAGCGGATCGACGCACGTGAAACGGGCAACGCCGTGGAGGTTACTCACTGGGTCGGTGCAATGTCAGCGTTGATTTCCGCCGGAGCGCGCTTGCGCAATGACGCCTTTCTACCCAACACGCCGCTTGCCAACGCCGCGTTCAAGAACACCGAACTCAAGCAGTCGATCTGGCTGGCATCGGAATACGCCGGTCGCGAGCGCGCGCAGTTGGCCGTGATCATCGCCCGTCGCCAACCCCTGGATGCAGCGGCCCGGGAAAGCCTGCTGAGCAACCGCAGTGTGGTCGATGCCCAGCTGACATACCTCAGGGAAGTGGGGCTGCCGTTTCTGGTCAGCGAGGCGAACCCGGCCATTTCAAATGCCTGGGAAACGCTGGAAAAAAACTTTATCCGCGACTTCGAGCACCTGCGCAACCAGGTCCATGTCGCTGGCACCACGGGTGATTACCCGATAACCGACCAGCAGTGGCTGGAAGCCGCCACGGCCGCCATCGACAGCCTGCTCGCCTTCGGTCAGGCCATCAGCGCCAGTGCGGCGACCGATGCTTCCCGGGCCAATGATGAAGCGCTGCGCGGCTTCTGGGTTTCCATCCTGATGAGTGCCGGCGTCCTGCTGATCACTGCGGCCCTGTTCCTGCTGGTAAGAGCGATTTGCACACGCCTTCAGCAATCCGTGGTTTCCATTCAGCAGGCAGAGCGCAACAACGACCTCAGCCTTCGTCTGGACGAAGCAGGGCGTGATGAGCTGGCTCAGCTCGGACGCGCCTACAACGCCATGCTGGAGCGCTTCGGCAACATTATCGAGGCTGTGAACGAAGCAGCGGCCACGGTCAGCAGCGGCACCGAACAGGTAGCAGCCGCAGCCACGCAGACCGAAATGGGCGTCAGCCGACAGCGTGATGCCATCGCCCAGGTAGCAGCGGCCATGACCGAAATTGCCGCAGCGGTACAGGAAGTGGCCGGCAATACCAGCCTGGCAGCGCAAGCCTCCCAGGAAACCGACATCCAGGCCCGCAGCGGTCGTGACGTGGTACAGAACACCGCCAACAGCATCGATCAGCTGGCGCACGAAATCGGTCAGGCGGCCCAGACCATACGCGACCTGCAGACGGACAGCAGCCAGATCAGCGTGATTCTGAAAGTGATCAACAGCGTCGCCGAGCAAACCAACCTGCTGGCGCTCAATGCCGCCATCGAGGCTGCCCGGGCCGGCGAGCATGGACGCGGTTTCGCGGTGGTTGCCGACGAGGTGCGCAGCCTGGCCACGCGGGTTGGCCAATCCACCGAGGAAATCAACGCCATGATCAGCCTGCTACAGGGCCAGGCGCATCAGGCAGTCGAGACGATGGAGCGCAGCCAGCAGGAGGCCGATGCCAGTGTCGCCTTGACCAGGGAGTCCGGCAGCGCGCTGCTGCGCATCGTTTCATCCGCCGAAACCATCAACCAGATGACGGCACAGATCGCCACCGCCGCCGAAGAGCAGACCTGCGTGACCACCGACATGGATCGCAGCATCTCGGAGATCGAGCTCATCGCCGAAGAAAGCACCCGAGCAGCCAGCGAGACAGTCAGTGCTGCGAGGGAAATCAGGCAGAGCATGTTGCGCCTGAAGCAACTGGTGGGGCAGTTCCGCGTGCAGGCGGCCTGATCAATACTCAGGGAGTGCGCAGCAAGGGCGCCTGCGCCAGCTCAGCCAGATTCGCCGAACCGGTGCAGAAGCAAACGATCCGCAACTGCTCGGTCAGGACCCGAAAGTGCTCCACCACGGCCTCGCTGGAAATCAGCGCGCTCTCCAGTACGGCGGCGGCCTGGCCGACCAGATTGGCGCCGAGACGGATCGCCTTGGCCGCGTCGATGCCATTGGCGATGCCGCCAGAGCCGATCAGGATCGCATCGGGGCAGGCCTGACGCACCGAGGCAATCGCCTGCGCGGTGGGAATCCCCCAGTTGGCGAAGGCTTCGGCCACGCCGCGCTGATGGGCATTGACGGCCCGTTCGCTCTCGACCGCCGCCCAATTGGTGCCCCCGGCGCCGGCCACATCAAGTACCGCAACCCCGGCATCCAGCAGTTGCCGGGCAACCCGCGCCGACAGTCCCGAACCGACTTCCTTGACCACCAGCGGGGCTTCCAATACAGCAGCCAGGCGCTCGATGGCACTCAGCACGCCGCACCAGTTGCGATCACCTCGATTCTGCACCGCCTCCTGCAGCGGATTGAGATGAATGATCAGCGCATCAGCGTCGATCATTTCCAGCGCCCGGCGCGCCTGATCCACGCCATAACCCTGCACCAGCTGCGCCGCACCGATATTGCCCAGCAGCGGCACGCTCGGCGCCAGCCGTCGCAATTCCCGCGTCAAGCCCGTGCCGTCACCGCCCCGCTCCAGCGCAACCCGCTGCGAGCCCACCGCCAGGGCGATGCCCAATTCCTCGGCGGCCTCGGCAAGGTGATGATTGATCGCTTCGGCGCGCTGCGCGCCACCGGTCATCGAACTGATCAGCAGCGGCGCTGCCAGCGGCTTGCCGAACAGGGAGGTGGAAAGATCCACTGCCGCCAGATCCAGCTCCGGCAGTGCGCAATGCTCGAAATGCAGGCATTCGAAACCACTGGCGACAACCGGCCTGGCGCGCTGTGACGCCAGAACGATATCCAGATGCTGGTTCTTGCGCGTCGTCAGTTCGGTTTCGCTCATGCGCTGCTTCCCCCTTTGTCAGTTTGGAGCGCACGCAGGATGCCAGAAGTTCCCTGACAAAGGGCCAAGGCCTGTTAGGTGCTGCCATCACGCTAATAGATGGTGCTGTCCCCGCAAGGCGGTGCTTCGTAGACTCCGGGCATAAAACCGGAGGTCATATACATGTCCGAAACGCTGCTCTGCCCGCGCAACCTCGCCTTCGAGCTCTATGAAGTGCTGGACGCCGAAACGCTGACCCGGCGCGAGCGCTTTGCCGACCACAACCGCGAAACTTTCGATGCGGCCCTTGGAACGGCCCGCCACATCGCCGAGAAGTACTTCGCGCCGCACAACCGCACATCCGACGAGCATGAGCCGCAGTACCTGAACGGTGAAGCCGTGCTGATCCCTGAAATCAAGCCAGCAGTGGATGCCTTTATCGAGGCGGGCTTTCACAACGCCCAGCGCAGCTTCGACGATGGCGGCATGCAGCTGCCGAATCTGTTGTCGCGGGCCTGTTTCGCACATTTCCAGTCGGCCAATATCGCCACCAGCTCCTATCCGATGTTGACCATGGGCGCGGCGCACCTGATCGAGGCTTTCGGCTCCGAGAAGCAGAAGCAGCGCTTCCTGCAGCCGATGATAGAAGGCCGTTTCTTCGGCACCATGGCGCTCACCGAACCGCATGCCGGCTCCTCGCTGTCGGACATCCGCACCCGCGCCGAACCGGTCGGCGACGGCAGCTATCGCCTCAAGGGCAACAAGATCTTCATCTCCGGCGGCGACCACCCGCTATCGGAAAACATCGTGCATATGGTGCTGGGCAAACTGCCGGACGCACCGCCCGGCGTGAAGGGCATCAGCCTGTTCATCGTGCCGAAGTTCATGGTCAACGACGATGGCAGCCTGGGCCCGCGCAATGACGTGCTGCTCGCCGGCCTGTTCCACAAGATGGGCTGGCGCGGCACCACCAGCACGGCGCTGAACTTTGGCGACAACGGCGCGTGCATCGGCTATCTGGTAGGCGAGCCGCACAAGGGCCTGACCTACATGTTCCAGATGATGAACGAGGCGCGCATCGGCGTCGGCATGGGCGCGATCATGCTCGGCTACGCCGGCTACCTCTATTCGCTGAACTACGCCCGCGAGCGCCCCCAGGGCCGCCTGCCGGACGGCAAGGACCCAGCCTCGGCGCAGGTGCCGATCATCGAGCACACCGACGTCAAGCGCATGCTGCTGATGCAGAAGGCCTACGTCGAAGGCGCCTTCGATCTCGGCCTGTACGCGGCGCGTCTGACGGATGACCAGCAGACCGCCGACAGCGAACAGGAACGTCGCGATGCCGGCGAACTGCTCGATCTGCTCACCCCCATCGTCAAGTCCTGGCCCTCGGAGTTCTGCCTCAAGGCCAACGAGCTGGCCATCCAGATTCTCGGCGGCCATGGCTACACCCGCGAATACCCGGTGGAGCAGTACTACCGCGACAACCGCCTCAACCCGATCCATGAAGGCACCCACGGCATCCAGTCGCTGGACCTGCTGGGCCGCAAGCTGATGCAGAACAAGGGCGCGGGTCTGCGCCAGCTGCTCGGGCTGATTCAGGACTGTTGCGAGCGGGCGAGTGCACATGAAACGCTGACGCCTCTGCGCCAGCCTCTCGAGCAGCATATTGCGCATCTGACTCGCGTGACGCAGACGCTGCTCGGCGACCTGATGGCAGGCAGGGTCAATCAGACCCTGGCCAATTCGGCGCTGTACCTGAAGGTATTCGGCCATGCGGTGATCGGCTGGCGCTGGCTGGAGCAGGCGATCCATGCAGAGCACGGCCTGGCTGGGGGCAAAGAAGCAGACAGCGACTTTTACAGAGGCAAGCTGCAGGCCGCGCGTTACTTTCTGACCTGGGAAGTGCCGGGCTGCAGACAAGAACTGGCCCTGCTGGAGGCGCGTGACGATACCTGTCTAACGATGAACAGCAGTTGGTTCTGATTTACTGACGCGCATGAATGCCTCTTGTCCAAGAGGCATTTTTTTTGACAGTCCGTCAAATCATCGGGTTAGAATCGCTGGCATGTCCCGTGCATAAGTTGCCGGGAAATCTTGTTTTTTGCGGAGGCTGCATTTGGACGTCGGCAACATCAACCACCTTTTTTTAGTCGGTGCCCTGTTGGTTGCTGCCAGTATCCTGATGAGTTCCCTGTCTGCACGTCTGGGCGTGCCGATTCTGGTCATCTTTCTCGGTGTCGGCATGCTGGCCGGGGTCGATGGCATCGGCGGAATCGTCTTCGAGGACTACCGCCTCGCCTTTATCATCAGCAACCTGGCGCTGGCGATCATTCTGCTCGACGGCGGCATGCGAACACGCAAGGCAACCTTCCGCGTCGCGCTCTGGCCCTCGATGTCACTGGCTACCTTCGGCGTGGCGATCACCGCAGGCATGACCGGGGTCGCCGCCACCTGGCTGTTCGACCTGCGCCTGATCGAAGGCCTGCTGATCGGTGCAATCGTCGGCTCCACGGACGCTGCGGTCGTGTTCAACCTGCTCAACGGCAAGGGTCTGAACGAGCGTGTCGGCCCGACCCTTGAGATCGAATCGGGCAGCAACGACCCGATGGCGATGTTCCTCACAGTCACCCTGATCAGCATGATTGCGTCAGGGCAGACCTCATTCAGCTGGACCGTGCTGGTCAGCCTGATCCAGCAATTCGGTATCGGCATCCTGCTCGGCCTCTCCGGCGGCTGGCTACTGCTGCATCTGATCAATCGCCTCTCCGTAGCCGATGGCCTCTATCCCCTGCTGGCGGTCAGCGGCGGCATCATGATCTTCGCCCTGTCCGGCGCGGTGGGCGGCAGTGGCATCATCGCCGTGTATGTCTGCGGCCTGATGCTGGGCAACCGGCCCATTCGCAACCGTCATGGCATTCTGCACATGTTCGATGGCCTGGCCTGGCTCAGCCAGATCGGGATGTTCCTGGTGCTTGGCCTGCTGCTGACGCCCAGCGAACTGCTGCCGATTGCCGTTCCCGCCCTGCTCCTGTCGCTGTGGATGATCCTCATCGCGCGCCCGCTGTCGGTGTTTGTCGGCCTGTTGCCCTTCAAGGGCTTCAAACTGCGCGAGCGGCTGTTCATCTCCTGGATCGGCCTGCGTGGCGCGGTGCCGGTGATTCTGGCGGTGTTCCCGCTGGTGGCCGGCCTCGACAATGCCCAGCTGTTTTTCAACGTCGCCTTCTTCATCGTGCTGGTCTCGCTGCTGTTGCAGGGCACCACCCTCGGCTGGGCGGCAAAAAAAGCCAAGGTTGAAGTACCGCCAGCCCCCGCACCCATCTCCCGTACCGGCCTGCAAGTCCACACCACCAGCCAGTGGGAACTCTTCATCTACCGCCTGACCTCCAAGAAGTGGTGCATCGGCGCTGCGCTTCGCGAGCTGAAAATGCCACCAGGCACGCGCATCGCCGCCCTGTTTCGTGGCCACGCCCTGCTCCACCCATCCGGCAGTACCCGCCTGCAGGAGAACGACATCCTCTGCGTCATCGGCCACGAAGACGACCTGCCCGCGCTCGGCAAGCTGTTCAGTCAGGCGCCCCAACGTGGCCGGGACATGCGCTTCTTCGGCGACTTCATTCTCGAAGGCGACGCCGAGCTGGGCGCCATTGCCATGCTTTACGGTCTCAAGCTTGGCGATGTGGATGGCAATCAGCCGATTGGCCAGTTCATCTCCGACAAGATCAGCAAACACACTGTTGTCGGCGACCAGGTGGTATGGAACGGGCTGATCTGGACCATCGCCGAGATGGATGGCGACGATGTGCTCAAGGTCGGCCTGCGCTTCCCCGAAGCGGAAAAGCCCGGTCCGCAGCTGATGTTCTGACCTTCAGTCGCACGCTGATCCTCCTTGACCCCGACGGACTCGCACTCGCCCAGCACAGCCCGTAGACTCAGCGCTCGTTCAGCTCTTTGACGGCAGACATGTCTTTTTCACGCGTCTTTCTGCTGACCCTTCTGGTCAGCTTTCTGCAGATTTCCAGCACGCTTCAGGCACAAACCCTCGACAGCCTGACCGGTGGCCAGCAGGCGGCTGAAGGCGAAGCCAGACCGGCGCAACCCAGCCTGGCCGACCAGGTGAAGCAGTTTGACGAGCAGGCCAGCGCCCGCAGCCAGCAGCTCGCGACCCTGCAGAAACAGCTCGCCCAGGCGCCGCAGGAAATCAGTACCGCCCAGCGCGATCTGGCACGGCTCAAGGCAGGCCCGGCACCCGAGCCAAGCGAACGCTTCGCCACCCTGGGCATCACAGCGCTGGAGCAGCGCCTGGCCACGCGCCTTGCCGAGCTGAGCGAGTGGAACAAGCAGCTGACCGACGCCAACAGCCTGATCATCACTGCCCAGACACGGCCTGAGCGTTCCCAGGCCCAGATCAGCACCAGCCAGTCGCGCATTCAGGCGCTGCAGAATCGCCTCAAGAGCGGGCAGGACAGTGGCAAGGCGATCAGCGATGAACAGCGCAGCCTGTTCGAAGCGGAAATTTTGGCCCTGCAGGCCCAGATCGAACTGCGTCGTCAGGAGCTGACAGGCAACAACCTGCTCCAGGACCTTGGCAAGGCCCGGCGCAACCTGCTCGCCGAGCGCATCGCCCGCGCCGAGCAGGAAACCCAGGCACTGCAGGGCCTGATCAACGCCAAGCGCCGCGCCGAGTCCGAGCAGACCGTGGCCGAGCTTTCGGCCAGGGCGCAATTGGCAGGCTCCGACACGCTGGTGGCGGCTGAAAGCGCCGAAAACCTCAAGCTCTCCGACTACCTGCTGCGCGCCACCGAGCGGCTCAACCTGCTCAACCAAATGAACCTGCAGGCACGCCAGCAGCTCGACACACTGAACCAGGCCGACAAGGCGCTGGAAGAACAGATCGCCGTACTCGAAGGCAGCCTGCTACTGTCCAAAATCCTCTATCAGCAGAAGCTCAACCTGCCCAAGGTGAAGCTCGACCGGAATCTCGCCGACGAAATTGCCGACCTGCGCCTCTACCAGTTCGAGCTGAACCAGGCGCGCGACCGCGCCGGCAATCCGGAAACCTACGTCGATCAACTGCTGGTGGGTCAGCCCGAGGAACAGATAACACCCCAGGTGCGCGCTGCCCTGCTCGACCTGGTCAAGACCCGCAGCGAACTGCTCGATCGCCTGAACCGCGAACTCAATGCGTTGCTCAACGAATCCATCACCCTGCAGCTGAACCAGAAGCAGCTGCACGACACCGCCAGCGCACTGAGCGCCACGCTGGATGAACAGATGTTCTGGATTCCCAGCAACAAGCCGCTGGACTTCAGCTGGCTGACCAGCTTTCCGCAACGCCTGGAACGGCAACTGGGCACCATCGGCTGGCACTCGGCCCTGGCGCAGATGGCTGCCGGGCTGAAGGAGCGTCCCCTGCTCTTCTTGCCACTGCTGCTGTCCATCGCCGTGCTGCTCTGGCGGCGAAAGATGATCAACACCAAGCTCGATGAGCTCAGCCAGGATGTCGGGCATTTTCGCAATGACAGCCAGCAGCACACCCCCCTGGCGTTGCTGCTGAACATACTGCTGGCATTGCCGGGCGCCCTGTTCCTGGCCCTGTGCGGCTATCTGCTGCAGATGGATGCACGCGGCCAGAACCTTGGGCTGAGCGCCGCGATGTACCAGATGGCGCAGGCCTGGCTGGTGTTCTACACCGCCTATCGACTGCTTTCGCCGGGACGGCTGGCCGAACTGCATTTCCGCTGGTCGCACCCGCAGGTCGCCTTTCTGCGCAATGAAATCCGCCGTCTCGGCCTGGTGGTGCTGGTCTTGGTCGTGGTCGTCAGCATCGCCGAACAGCAACCGGCAAACCTCGCCGAAGACGTACTCGGGCTGCTGGTCATTATCGCCTGCTACGCACTGATGAGCTGGCGCCTGATGCGCATCCTCCTGAGGGGTCCGTCCAGTGAAAACGCACCACCAGCCCGGCTGTTTCTGGGCGTGGTGTTCAGCCTGCTGCCACTGGCGCTGATCGTGGTGGTCGGCATGGGCTACTACTACACCGCGCTGAAACTTACCGAACGTCTGATCGACACCCTCTACCTGCTGATGATCTGGATCGCTCTGGAGTCCATGCTGGTCCGCGCGCTGACCATCGCCGCGCGCCGCCTGGCCTACCAGCGGGCCATGGACAGGCGCCAGGCGGCGGAGGAAGAAGGTGCCAGCGAACACCCGGAAAATATTGAAGAACCCAACCTGGATATCGAACAAGTCAATCAGCAATCACTGCGCCTGACCCGCCTGGCCACTTTCGGTCTCTTTCTGGTGGCGCTGTACTGGGTCTGGTCGGACCTGATTTCGGTGGTGTCCTATCTCGATAATGTCGCGCTGTACGAATTCACCAGCGGCTCGGGCGATGCCCTCACGACTTCGGCCATCAGCCTCAACGACCTGCTCGGCGCCCTGGCCATCGGCGGCATCACCCTGATCCTGGCGCGCAACCTGCCGGGCCTGCTGGAGGTACTGGTTCTGTCGCGCCTGCGCCTGGCGCCGGGCAGCGCCTACGCCACCGGCACGCTGCTGTCCTACACCCTGGTAGGCACCGGCATCGTCTCGGTGCTCTCGACGCTGGGCGTGAGCTGGGACAAGCTGCAGTGGCTGGTCGCCGCGCTTTCGGTAGGGCTGGGCTTCGGCCTGCAGGAAATCTTTGCCAACTTCGTCTCCGGCCTGATCATCCTGTTCGAGAAGCCGGTGCGCATCGGTGACGTGGTGACCATCGGCAACCTGTCAGGCACAGTGAGCCGCATCCGCATTCGTGCCACCACCATCACCGATTTCGATCACAAGGAAATCATTGTCCCCAACAAGACATTCGTCACCGATCAGTTGGTCAACTGGTCGCTGAGCGATACGGTTACGCGGGTGACCATCCGCATCGGCGTGGAATTCGGCTCCGATCTCGAGCAGGTGCGCGAACTGCTGTTCCAGGCCGCACGGGAAAACCCTCGCGTGCTGAAGGAACCCGAACCCCAGGTGTTCTTCCTCAGTTTTGGCGACAGCCGTCTGGAACACGAACTGCGCCTGCACGTGCGCGACCTGGCCGACCGCAACCCGGTGATTGATGAAATCAACCGCAGGGTCGACCGCGAATTCCGTGAATGCGGCATCACCATCGCCTTCCGCCAGCTGGATGTGCACCTGAAAAACCGTGCCGGCCAGGAGCTGGCGCTGCCGGAGAGCCGCGACGATAAGGCCTGACGTGCCCTTGGCATTCGCGGCCACGCCAGCGTTGGACATCGGTTCGCGGGCATGGCCCGTTCCTACGGCGACGGCTAGTCTTCAGCCTTCAACTGCGTCGGATTACGCCTTCAGCTAATCCAGCCTGCATACTGCCCAACCCCGTTCTTGGCCTGTTTGTTGGAGCCGCCGTGAAAACCCTGACCCAGCTGACCTTCGACAACCGCTTCGCCCGCCTGGGCGATACCTTTTCCACGGCGGTGCAGCCGCAGCCCCTGAGCGAGCCGCACCTGGTGGTGGCGAGTGAGGCGGCCATGGCCCTGCTGGACCTGGACCCGACGCAGGCCGAGTTGCCGCTGTTCACCGAGCTGTTCGCCGGGCACAAGCTGTGGTCCACCGCCGAACCACGGGCGATGGTCTATTCGGGTCACCAGTTCGGCAGCTACAACCCACAGCTCGGCGATGGCCGCGGCCTGCTGCTCGGCGAGGTGCGCAACCAGGCCGGAGCCTACTGGGACCTGCACCTCAAGGGTGCCGGGCAGACACCCTATTCACGCATGGGCGACGGGCGTGCGGTGCTGCGCTCCTCAATCCGCGAGTTTCTCGCCAGCGAGCATCTGCATGCCCTTGGCATCCCCAGTTCACGCGCGCTCTGCGTGACCGGTTCGAGCGAGCCGGTGTACCGCGAACGCCAGGAACGCGGCGCCATGCTGCTGCGTCTGGCGCCCAGCCATGTGCGTTTCGGTCATTTCGAATTTTTCTACTACACCCGCCAGCACGACGCTCTGCGGCAACTGCTCGACCATGTGCTGACCTGCCATTTCCCCGAGTGCCTGCAACAGGCCGAGCCCGAGCGCACCTTCTTCACTCAGGTGGTCGAACGCACCGCCGAGATGGTTGCCCGCTGGCAGGCTTATGGTTTCTGCCACGGCGTCATGAATACCGACAACATGTCGATCCTCGGTATCACCTTCGATTTTGGCCCCTACGCCTTTCTCGACGACTTCGACGCCCGCTTTGTCTGCAACCACTCCGACCACGACGGGCGCTATTCCTTCGAGAACCAGGTGCCCATCGCCCACTGGAATCTCGCCGCTCTGGCCCAGGCCTTGTCGCCCTTCGTCGCGGTGGAGCAACTGCGCGAAACCATGAGCCTGTTCCTGCCCCGCTATGAAGCCGCCTGGCTCGACCTGATGCGCCAGCGCCTGGGCCTGCGCACGGCGGAGGACGCCGACAAGGCGTTGGTGCAAGGTTTGCTCCAACTGATGCAGAACGGCGCCATCGATTACACGCGCTTCTTTCGCGAACTGGGCGACAGCGCACCCGAACAGGCCTTGCGCCGTCTGCGAGAGGATTTCATTGATCTTCAGGGCTTCGATATCTGGGCCAGGGACTATCAGCAGCGCAGCGAACGCGAAGGTATTGACCAGACCGAGCGTCAGGCACGAATGCACGCCGTCAACCCCAGATACATTCTGCGCAATTACCTCGCCCAGCAGGCCATCGAGGCGGCGGAACAGGGTGATTACGCCCCGGTGCGCGAACTGCATGCCGTGCTCTCACGCCCCTTCGATGAACAACCCGGCATGGAGCGTTATGCCCAGCGCCCGCCCGAGTGGGGCAAGCACCTGGAAATCAGCTGCTCATCCTAGGAAAAGCGACTGCGTTGCCAGGTTTCTCAGACGCGTATTCAACGCTGGCTTCAGGACGCGCTTTCCAGCGGCAGCGTGACGCGAAACAACGCGCCCCGGCCTTCCTCGCTTTCCACCTGAATGCGCCCCCCGTGGGCCTTGACGATCTGTTCGCTGATGAACAGACCCAGGCCAAGCCCGGCGCTGTTTTCGCTGCCCTCGGCGCGCTCGAACTGCTGAAAGATGCGCCCCAGGCTTTTCGGGCTGATGCCGATGCCATGATCGCGCACCTCGATACAGGCCCCTTCGGCGGTGGCGAAGACGCTGACCTGCACCGGCTTTCCAGCGCCATAGCGCATGGCATTGGTGAGGAGATTGGCCAGCACCTGCTCGATGCGGAACTCGTCCCAGACCCCCAACAGCGGCTCCGGTCGCTGGAACAGCAAGGTGCAGCCACAGGATTCCAGCTGCGAAGCGAAGTTTTCCAGGACGCTGGCGACCAGCTTGCCAAGATCGATCATTGCGGGCCTGATCGATAACTTGCCGGTACGGATGCGTGACACGTCGAGCATGTCGTCGATCAGCCGAATCAGGCTCTGGATCTGCCGCTCATCCTTGTCAGCCATCTGCCGCAGACGATCCTCGCTGAACACCGCGAAATTGTTCCGCGCCAGCTGCAGCTTGCGCAGCTGCACCTCAAGAATCAGCGTGTTGAGCGGGGTTTTCAGCTCATGGGAAACGATGGACATGAAGTCGTCACGCATGCGCACGGCCGCCTCCAGCTCGCCCTGGGTTTTGCGCAGCTCATTGAGCAGCACTTCCTGCTCGCGGCGGCTGCGCTCAAGCGCTTCGAGCTGGCGAGCCATGCGCTTGCGGCTGCGGTACAGGTCAACGAAAACACTGACCTTGCTGCGCACCGCATGGGTGTCCAGCGGCTTGTGCATGAAATCCACTGCGCCGCTCTCGTAACCCTTGAAGGCATAGTTGAGCTCACGCCCGGCGGCGCTGACAAATAC
>Ga0194138_10001120_pt1 | contig 12804 bp, 13 predicted proteins | sample TARM_MetaG_T2_14_FD_134022 | JGI IMG/M metagenome (GOLD analysis project Ga0194138, IMG submission 134022) | Freshwater microbial communities from Pennsylvania, USA, analyzing microbe dynamics in response to fracking - TARM_MetaG_T2_14 (version 2) | ecosystem: Environmental > Aquatic >...
ACACACAGTTCGGCATCAAGTGGGACCCGGATGCGCCTCTGGACGCTTGGTATGTGTGCGAGCACAACGGCTGCGTAATCCGCCAGTTCGAGCTGCAGAACACGCAAGATCAGGCGCGCTGGATATGCGAGAAAACAGGCATTTGGACCCGAGACGGTTACGACTTCTTTGAAGGTAATGACCTGATCCCCACGCCGGAGTCAGTCACATGGCATATCTGGACCGCTTACAGCCCGTTCACTACCTGGGGCCGTATCGTTCTGGACTTTCTCAAGGCCAAGTCTGACCCCAACAAGCTCAAGACCTTCGTGAACACCACGTTGGGCGAGACATGGGAAGACGACCAAGGCGAGAAGGTGGACTGGGAGCAGCTGCACGCCCGCCGGGAAATATGGCAGGGCGCCGTGCCACAAGCAGCCTGCGCGCTCTTTGGTGGAATTGATACCCAGGACGACCGTTACGAGGGCAGAGTTTGGGCAGTTGGCCCCGGCGAAGAGTTCTGGCTGATTGATCGCTGGATACTGCACGGCGACCCGGCCAGCGAGGAGCTGCGCCGCAAGGTTGGTCTGCAGCTGCACCGCCTCTACGACCGCGCTGATGGCTTGCCGATGAAGGTAGAGCGCTGGTGCTGGGACTCCGGCGGGCATTACACCGATGAGGTTTATCAGGAAAGCCGCAAGCACGGCGTCACCTGGGTAATCCCAATCAAGGGTGCCAGTGCCTACGGCAAGCCGATTGCGAGCTTCCCGCGAACACGCAGCAAGGCGAAGGTGTACCTGACAGAGGTGGGCACCGATAACGCCAAAGAGCTGATCTACAACCGCTTAAAGATTCAACCGCAGCCGGGTGCCAACGTTCCGGGCTGTGTGCACCTGCCTGCAAACGACGATATTTGCGACGAATCGGAACTCAAGCAGCTCACCGCCGAGGTGAAGGTGCTGAAGATCGCCGGCGGCCGGCGGGTTTACCGGTGGGACGCCAAGGGGCGCCGCAACGAGGCGCTGGACTGCCTTGTTTACGCGCTCGCCGCGCTGCGCATCAGTCAGCAGCGCTTCGGCCTGGATCTGGATTTACACGTTATCGAGCCCGCCATGGCGCAGGGCGAGACAGAAGAGCGCCCGCGCGCTCGGTCAACCTATTGGAGCAGACCTTAATGGCCTACACACAGCAGCAGTACCAAGAGTTGCAAGCGGCCATTGCCGAAGGTGCGCTGTCTGTACGTCATGGCGACCGGACGACCACCTACCGTTCGCTGGATGAAATGCAGCGCATCTTACGCACGATGGCTGCAGAGCTAGGTATCGGCGCTGGAGCCGTCAATGGCTGCGGCTCCGGTCGCCGCTTCGCCTCTTTCTCGAAGGGTTACTGATATGCCATTGATCAGCGACCTCTTCCCCGGCTGGGCGGCCAAGCGAGCCGAAAGCCGGCTCAAGAAAATGCGAACTGACGTGGCCATGGATGCGTTGTCGCGCCGCTTTGAAGGCGCGGCAGGCGGCCGCCGAAACGCTGGATGGCGCGCTGCCGGCACAGATGCTAATGCAGAGAACGGTCCGGCCTTGGCCATGCTGCGTGCTCGCGCCAGAGACCTTCGCCGCAACAACCCCTACGCCGAGCGCGCTATCAGCGGTATTGCCGACAACGTGGTGGGCGCCGGGATCGTGCCGCGCCCCATCGCATCGAGCAAGGCCGACATCAAGCGGCTGGCCGATAACTGGGCCGCGTGGGCCGAAACCGCGCAGTGTGATGTGGATGGCATGGAGAACTTCTACGGCCTGCAGCACAAGGTCATCGAAGCGGTGGCCGAAAGCGGCGAGTGCCTGATTCGTCGTCGTCGCCGCAAAGTGTCTGACGGGCTGGCTGTACCGCTGCAGCTGCAGCTGCTCGAAGCTGATTTTCTGGACGAGAACAAAAGCGGCAATAACGGTGCCAACCTGATTATTCAGGGCATCGAGTTCAGCCCCATCGGCAAGCGTGTTGCTTACTGGTTGTTCGACGAACACCCGGGCGCCAATGTCGTTATGCGTTCGATCAGCTCTCGCCGGATACCTGCAGAAGACGTGATCCACGTGTTCCTACCCAAGCGCGCCGGCCAGTCCCGCGGCTACAGTTGGCTTGCGCCGGTAATGCAGCGGCTGCGCAACTTCGACGAAATGGAAGACGCAGTAATGGAGCAGGCCAAGATTGCCGCCTGCTTCGCTGCGTTTATCACCAAGGACGACACGACGAGCGCAACCAAGGCGCCGCCACTGGTGGACCGCGTAGAGCCTGGCTTGCTGCAGGAGCTTGGCGTTGGCGAAGACGTGACCTTTGCTGCGCCGCCGACCTTCAACGGCTATGAGCCTTACGCCTGGCAGGCGCTGCACGCCATTGCCGTTGGCTTGGGCATTCCCTATGAGCTGATGACCGGAGACTTGAAGGGCGTCAACTTCTCATCCGGCCGCATGGGCTGGTTGCACTTCGCCCGCCGGGTGGACGTGTGGCAGTGGCGAATGATGATCCCGCAGATGTGCGAGACGGTTTGGCAGTGGTTCTCTGAAGCTCAGGCATTGCGCCCTAACGGGCGAATCATCGAGTCACGCGCTGAATGGGTGCCGCCACGCCGTGAAATGGTCGACCCCAAGAGCGAGATTGCCACCGTAAAAGAGAAACTGCGCAACGGCTTGATCACATGGCCAGACGCGCTGCGTGAACTCGGCATTACCGATCCAGCCGCTCACGCCAAAGAGATTTCCGAGTCCAACAAGATGCTTGATGCATTGGCCATCGTGCTCGACTGCGACCCCCGCCACCTTTCCGGTGCTGGGCAGTTCCAGGCAGACCCCATTGAACCCAAAGAGGAATCAACCGATGACAGCGACCAATAAGACGCTGGAAACGCCGATGCTCAGTATTCGCGCCGCGGTGCGTCCTGAATCGCTGAATATCGATGACCGCACTGTCGAGATCACCTGGACCACCGGCGCCAAAGGCCGGCGCTTTGCCTGGGACGTTGGCACCTACAACGAAGAGCTGGACGTAAGTGATACCGCCGTTCGGCTCGAGCGATTGAACAACGGCGCCCCGTTCCTCAATGCCCACGCCAAATGGGAGCTGCGCGACGTGATCGGCGTGGTTGAAAAGGCGTGGCTCGAAGGCGGCGAGGGCCGGGCGCGCATCCGCTTCAGTCAGCGTGACGAAGTGGATGACATTTTCAAGGACGTCAAGGACGGCATTCTGCGCAATATCAGCGTCGGCTATGTGGTGCACCGCTACGACATCATCGAAGAAGCCGACGACAAGATCCCCACCTATCGCGCCGTGGACTGGGAGCCAATGGAGCTTTCCCTTGTCCCTATCGGCTTCGATGACGGCGGCAAGGTTCGCGCCGCCAAAACCGCCGAAGAGTACCAAGGCACCAAATACCCAACCGTTTTTGAAGTTCGTCAGGCTGAGCCTGTCGTTGACCAGGCCGTCGCGGCCACCACCAAAGAGGAAGCACCCATGACCGACGAAGAACGCGCGGCCGACGAGCAAGCTCAGGCCCAAATCCGCAAGCAAGCGGCTGAAGAAGAGCGCACCCGCTCTACCACCATTCGCAGCATGGCCAAGAAGGTTGGCCTGGGCGATGACGTTGCAGACGACTTTGTCGCCCGCGGCGTCAGCGTGGCAGATGCCAGTGCGCAGATGATCGACAAGCTGGCCGAGCGCCAGAGCGCCAATCAACCCGAAACCCGCAACAGCCAGCCGACTGTCACCAGCTCGGTTGATCAAAGCGTGGTGCTGGCCAAGCGTAACGCCATGCAGAATGCGCTGATGAATCGCTGCGACCCCAGCGTCAAGCTGGAAGAGCCCGCCCGCGAGTTCCGCGGCTCCCGCCTGATTGATATGGCGCGCGAGTTTGTGGAAATGGCCGGCGGCAACACTCGCGGCATGACGCCGCAGGAAATCGCCCGCGCCGCACTGGGCTGTGACCGCAGCGCCATGCGCGCAGCCGGTATGCACAGCACCAGCGATTTCCCCATCCTACTGGGCTCTACCGTTAACCGCTCACTGCGCGCGGCATACGATCTGGCCCCGCAAACTTGGCGCCCGCTGGGCCGTCAGACCAGCGTGCCGGACTTCCGCGCCGTTACCCGCGCTGCGCTTGGTGATATCTCCTCTCTGGAGAAGGTAAACGAGCACGGCGAGTACAAGTACGGCTCGGTGACCGAGGAAGGCTCGCCGCTGACCGTTGGCAAGTACGGCAAAATCATCGCCATCACCTGGGAATCCATCGTCAATGATGACCTGGGCGCGATGACTCGCATCCCGCAGGCGTTGGGTGCTGCTGCGGCTCAGACTGAATCCAACATCGTTTGGGATCTGCTGCTGGGTAACCCGAACTTCACCGACGGCACTGCTGTATTCCATGCGGACCACGGCAACCTGGCCGCCTCTGGTGGCGCCATCAATACCACCACTCTGGCCGCTGCCCGCGCCGCGATGCGCAAGCAGAAGTCCATTGGCGGTAACTTCCTGAACCTGGCGCCAGAATATCTGGTGGTTGGTCCGGACAAAGAGCTGGAGGCCTATCAGTTCACCAGCTCCAACTACGTGCCCGCCAAGAACGCCGACATCAACGATGCGCGCAATGCGTCGCTGACCGTCATCGTGGATGCTCGCATCACTGGCAACCAGTGGTATCTGTACGCCGCCCCCGGCGCTGTGGATACCTTCGAGTATGCCTACCTGGAAGGCGAGCAGGGCGTATTCACCGAAACCCGCGAGGGCTTCGAGGTGGATGGCATGGAGATCAAGGCCCGCCTGGTATTCGGCGCAGCCTGGATCGACTACCGCGGCGCCTACAAGAACGCCGGCGCTTAATCCATCAACCTGAACGGGTGCCTGCGGGCACCCTCTCTGCTCTCTATTTCCGAGGTGACACATGAAAAACTTTGTGCAACACGGTGACATCGTTACCGTAATCGCTCCTTCTGGCGGCGTTTCTTCTGGCGACCTGGTCCGTGTGGCCAGCCTTATTGGTGTGGCCTGCACGGACGCGGCCGAAGGCGAAGAAGTGGAACTGAAAACCACTGGCGTCTTTGATCTGCCCAAGACCAGCGCGCAAGCCTGGACTGTGGGCGCGCCAATCTACGCCATCGCTGCCTCCAGCTTGCTGACCAACGTGCCGGGCACCGGTAACTACCTGGTCGGCGTGGCAACCGCTGTTGCTGCTAACCCTTCCGCCACCGGCCGCGTGCGGCTGAATGGCACGCTGGGCCTGGCGGTAACCGCCTGATGAGCTGGTCCAGCATGCGTGACCGCATGAATCGAGTGAACATGCGAGCGCTCAATGATGGCCCTGCTTGCTACCAAGACGCCTCGGGCATGCACGATGTGCCCGAGGTGATGGTGGATTTCAACATCGCCCGCACCGGGCCGGAAGGCGTCTTTCTGACCGAGCAAACCGGCATCACATACCGCAAGGTAGAGCTTTGCGCGGTATCGCGGGGCGGCATATTCATCTTCAACAACCGGCGGTTCCTGGTTGAGGAAGTGATTGCAGATGATGGTCTGTTTGTGACTGTCGCCTGCATGGAGCAACGCCGATGAACATCCTCACCCTGGCGCGGGAAAGCCTGATCGCCCGACTCAGCGAAGTGACTCAGGACAACGGCTTTCTCACCAATGCGGGGCTGGCTGTTCGTAGCGGCTGGTTCAACGAAATCATCAAGAGTGATGACGTCAGTTTCCCGCTGATTGTGGTGCAGAAGGGTCGAGACGCCGCGCCAGAGCCTGGTCCGTGCGCGTTGAAACTGCAGCGCGCGTTCTACGTCTTCGGCGCAGTTGAAGCCGACATGGATGATTACGACGAGGCTCTGGAAAGCGTCGAGCTGGACATCCTGCGCGCCCTGACCCCATTCGGCGGGCAGCATTTGCCGTGGGCGCCGCATGGCGTTTCAAAGATTGAGTTTGGCACGCCGGAGCACGTCCCACCGGGAAGCGGCGAGTCTGCTGCCTGCGTGCTGATACCCATACAGCTCAGCGTCGTCATCAGAGAGTAGTACCGCAACAACACCTATCAACCCGCCTTGTGCGGGTTTTTTTATGCACAGAGGAAACCCGCAATGACTGACCCAAGAGGCGCATTTGTCGGTACAGGAAAGATGTATCTGGCCGATATCGACACCCCCGAAAAGCTGATTTTTATCGGCAACTGCTCAGCTCTGAGCTATGAGGCGGAAACCGAAGAGATCACGCTGACCGACTACACAACCCCAGGCGGCGGGCTTGATTCAAGCATTACTCGCATCACCGCTATGAACGTGAGCTATACGGCTCACCACTTTAACAAGGCCAATATCGCGCGCGCATTGCGAGCAACTGTGACTGACAAGGCGGCAGGCAGTGTCACCGAGGAAGAGCACACGGCATACCTTGGCGCCTTGGTTAAAACTGCGTTTCCGAAGCCAAGCGCTGTCGTTGTTAAGAACGCTGCGGGTGACGTGACCTATGTAGTAGATGAGGACTACCTGCTGTCTGATGCAGGTATCGAAGTTCTGGAAAGTGGCACCATCGCGGATGAGTCCGAAATTACCATCAGCTACTCCTATCCAGCACATGCTGACATTCAGGCCATGACGCAGAGCAACAAGAAGTTCCGCCAAGTGTTCGTGGGGCTCAACGAAGCCCGCACCGGCAAGCCGATGATTGTGGATGTACACCGCATCAGCCACAGCCCTGCAAGCCTTGGCCTTATTGGCGATGACTTCGGTGCTATGGAGTTCACCGGTAAGGCTGAGAAGGATGCGTCTAAGGTTGGCACTGATGTCAGCCAGTATCTGTACCTTCAGGACGTGGATTAAGTCGTGATACCTTCCTCTCTGTACTCAACCAGGGAGGAAGGTCATGGAATGTCCAAAGTGCAAGTATGAGCCAACGATGGCAGAGAACGCCGCGAGCCCGGAGATTTGTCCGAAGTGCGGCGTGGTGTATGCCAAGGTTCAGGCTAGGCAGGAAGCCGCTGCGCAGCCGGTAACCGGCAAGGTCGCAGCCGGGATTGCCGGCGCGAAGGCTGGCGTTGCCGCAAGTCGCCAGCAACGTGAAGAGCGAGAGTGGCAAGCCAAGCTGAATGCCGCTGCCCCTGATTGTGTTGTGGTCACCGGGGTGAAGATTCCGTTCCTCAGCCTGATCTGGCTGATGACCAAGATCATTTTGGCTGCGATTCCCGCGATCATCTTGGCTGCGTTCATTCTGATGATGATATTTAGTTTTATTTCCGGGCTGTTGAGGCACTCGCCTCCAGTTCTGTAAGAATCACCAAACCCGCCACGGCGGGTTTTTTATTGCCTGGAGATTGGCATGTCGCACCACGAGATTCTATTTCCCAAGCCAGTCACTGTGCTGGTTGCTGGCCGCAAGGTCGTAATCACGCCGGTGCGCTTCCGCGACTTTGAACGGTTCGGCCAGGCCGCTGCCAAGGCTATCGCCATCGCCGCGTCCGAAACCACTGTGCAACTGTATGCACAGGCGCGGGAAAGCGGCGTGCTGCTGGATGTGCTGCGATCCACCACCACCTTGAGCCGCTGGCGTATTCGCCGCCTTCCTGCCGCTGCAGCAGTGCAGCTGATGTATGAGGTTATCCGGGTCAACAAGGATTTTTTCGAGCAAGCCCTGGTAAGCGCAGCAAGCGTGCTGGCTGGGGCGCAGCAGTCCAGCGACTGATCAGCGCAGGCCACCGCTGGGAGGATGTGCAGGGTTACACCCTGGCGCAAATCCAGCTGTTCGCCGAGGAATCAGCTTTGCAGGACAGGGCACGCCTGCGCGACATGGCAATCGCCAGCCGCGCCGCGCAGCAAGATCAGAACAACTGGCAGAAGTTTATGAGGTCCGTCGATGAGCAAGGTTAAAACACAGCTGGTCATCGAGGGCGAGAACAAGGCCGGCCAAGCGTTTCGGGAGGCCGACTCCCAGCTCACCCGGCTGAGCAAGAACGCCAAGGCTGCAGGCGCATTCCTGACAGCAGCCTTTGCGGTCGGGGCTGGTGCGGCCGAACTGGCCCGCCGCTCGGCTGAGGCTGTTGTGCAGATGGAGCGCATGGCGCAGGTGTCTGGAACCAGCGTCGAGGTGTTCCAGCGCTGGCAGTTCGCGGCTCGCACGCTGGGCATGGAGTCGGACAAGATCGGCGACGTGTTCAAGGATGTGCAGGACAAGGTGGGCGACTTCCTTCAGTCCGGCGGCGGGCCGATGAAAGATTTCTTCGAGCAGATCGCGCCTCTGGCTGGCGTCACTGCTGAGCAGTTCCGTGAGCTATCTGGCCCGGATGCGCTGCAGCTCTATGTGAGCAGCCTGGAGAAAGCGAACCTCTCGCAGTCTGAAATGACCTTCTACATGGAGGCCATCGCCAACGACGCTACGCTGCTGCTGCCGCTGCTGCGCAACAACGGCGAGGAGTTTCAACGGTTGGCCAAGCGCGCCGAGGAGTTCGGCTTTATCGTCGGCGGCCAGACCGCTGCCGATGCCAAGCAGTTCGCGCAGAACATGGACACGCTCGGGCTGGCGGGCGAATCGGTCGGCAAGCGCCTGACGGCTGAAATGCTGCCAGCCATGAACGAAATGACCGGCCTGCTGCTGGACTATGCACGAGACAGCGGGGCCGCCGCCACGGTTTCCAATGTCCTCTCGTTTGCCATGAAGACGCTGGCGACGGTCGTAATTGGGGTGTCATCGACTTTCGGCAACCTCGGGCGGCTTATTGGCGCGACTGCCGCTGCTGCAGTGCAGGCCGCCAAGGGCAACTTCAGTGCTGCTGCTCAGATCATGCGCGAGGTAACTGCCGATAACGAAGAGGCTGCCGCCAAAGCAGAGGAGCGTATCCGTAAGCTGTGGGACGGCAGCTACCAGCGCGAGGGCGAGGCAGCAAACCGGTCGGCCCAAGAATTGAAGGCGCTGAGCGAGGACACTGCAAACGACGTTGGGCGGTCCAACGAGTTGCTGGCAGAGTCATACAAGCAACTGACTGCAGACGCCAAGGCGGCCTTGCGCGAGCTTGTCAGCCAAGAGAAGTCAGCTCAGAAGGATATCGAGGATATCCGCGAGAAGCGGCTGGCCATTGAGCAGCGTTATGCCGAAGCGATCAGCGGTTTCGGCGGCAAGGCTGGGGCCTCATACGGCAACGCGCAAGATTTGAAGATCGCGGCACGGCAGGCGCTGCAGGCCGGTGACGTTGAAGGCGCCCAGAAGGCCGCTCAGGCCGCGCTCAAAATGCTGGAGGATCTGGCTCAGGCTGGCGAGAACACCTATGGCTTTGAGGGCTTCGCCAAAGAGTTGCAGCAGATCGAGCTGGCCGCGAACGACATTGAGCAGTCCCGCGCCGAGCAGAAGCTGGCGGACATCAAGGCACAGGTTGAGTCCCTCAACACCCAGATCGCAGAGTTGACCAAGTTCGATTTGGATATCGCTCTTCCAGAATCTGCCAAGCAAGAGCTGATTGCGCAGATGCAGGCGCTGAATGCCCGGCTGGGCAAAGAGCTGACTATTCAGCCGACCGTGCTGGCTCCGGCTGTTGCCAGTGGTGAGGCGCTGCCAGGTCTTGCGAGCGGCGGCCCGATCCGGGGGCCAGGCACTGGCACCAGTGACAGCGTGCTGATGTGGGGCTCGAATGGCGAGTACGTTATCCGCGCTGCTGCTGTGCGCAAGTACGGCCAGTCATTTCTGGACAGCATAAACGGCATGAACCTGCCGCGCTACGCGGACGGTGGCATGGTTGGTGCTGCGCCTGCATCGGCTGGCGGCACACCCCTCTACCTCACCCTCGGTGACCGAACCTTTGGTCTGCAGGGTGACTCCAGCACCATCGAGGATCTGGCGCGCTTTGCGCGTACCGCCCGACTCAAACGCAGGTAAACCATGACACAGATGATTTTGGGCGGCGTGCCGGTCTCGATATTCAGCGGCGAGCCGCTGGTCAGCTATGGCGATGCCGGCGGCTCTACGGATGTGATTCTGTCCGGTGGCCGACCGGTGCGGATGACGCACTTCAGCAAGCGGGTGATTACCGTCACCGGTACCGGCTGGATCAGCAGCGGGCTTGATGGCGTCAACCTGCGCGGTGAGCTGGACTTCTGGAGTCCCAAGCCACTCACGCTGGCAACCGTAAGCAGCACGGCGACGCTGACTGCAGCTGTGCGGCCTGATGAACCGGTCACTGCCGAGGCGCTTGTGGGCGAGCAGTGGGTCAGGGCAGAGGTCACCATGAGCGATCTGGACGCAACCATTACGCCGGTGGCCGGTGCGGTGGTGTACCGCCTGGTGTGGTTCCCCCGTTTCACCGTGCTGGTTGATCCGCCTGCTGAGGATATCGGCGACCGGCAATTCAGTTGGCAGCTTGTCATGCGTGAGGTCTGACCATGTTCAACGCATACCCGCTTAATGCGGTACCGCTGAACGGGCTGGGCAGCTCTGGCATCGTCACGCAGATCATCGAGCCGGGCAGCAGCTTCAGTTGGTCGCCGCGCTTGCTGCTGGATGGCGATGATGTGACTGATCAGCTGCTTGGCGCCATTGTGGTCGACCGGTCAGAGTCGGGTGACGCCGTTGCGTCTTTCCAGCTGTGGCTTGGCACTGCGCCGGTATCCATCGGCAGCTACAGTGGGCGCTCTGTCGTTATCGATATCATCCTGCACGGCGAGCCAGAGGTGGTGAGTCGTCGTTTCACCGGCCAACTGGTACAGCCCGAGTTTGATGTGGTCTCTCGGGTCCTGAGCTGCGAGGCGAATACCCGCCTTGCCGAGAATGTCGAGGCCATGAGCATCGCGGCCATCGATACCCTAGTAGGCGGGCTGTGGTCGCCGGACGTGTTCGAGGATGTCGCCGGCCGCTCACGCTGGGACTACGCCCAGGAGCGGCTCAGCACCCGCACAGCCAGCCTCAACGCAGACCGCTACGGCGTCCCGAGAATCTCCCCTTGGCACATTGACGCCGTGCATTACGAGTTTGCGCCCGGGTCCACAGTGCATGAGTCGGTTGACGTTGGTCTTGCAACGCTCAGCGATGCAGTGAACGTCTATGAGCTGGAGCTGGACTACCGCTACACGCGCTACCGCCAGCGCCGGCAGAGCTACACCTGGCGCCACCCGGGCACGGGCGGGAATATGTCGCTGGCCGGGTTTAATGCGTGGCGGGCAGATTCGACCGAACTGCCAGACGTAGACATGATCACCGAGGCGGTCAACTCAGCTGGCTGGTATCTGTCTTCGTCCACCTGGTACCGGCTCTACGGCGATCTGCCCGATCTGCCGCAGCCCTGGTACAACAAAAATACCGACCTGTTGCTCGGTGCCGACTTCTCGGCGTCGATCCGCTGGAGCCAGCGGGCTGTTGAGAAGTACACCGTCCGGCTTGAGGTTGCCGACTCCGTGGCAGCCGTTGGCGAGGTGATCGAGCGTGGGCGGGTGGTGCTCGACACCGACACAGAAAACGACAGGCTTTGGGACGAAAGCACCGGTGATCTTGTGGCCGCGGTTACGGATGCACCTATTGATCAGCTCCAGCGCCGCGACCCTGAGCGCCTTGCTGCCGCTTTTGATTGCGCCGTATCAGCCGGCGTGGCCACGCTCTGCGCGGCGCAACGGGCCAATGTTGTGACGTGGCAGGTGCCGCTGGCTCATGCTCTGGCAATTGATTTCGGCCACCGACTGCGCCTGCGTGATCAGGGGGCTGATGTCACCGGCATGGTCGTCATGCTGACCGAGGAAATGGACACGCAAACCGGCACCGCACTGCTCACCATAGGCATTGCGCCAAGCCTCGGCGCAGCGACCGCTATCGGTGACATACCAGTATTGCCAGACCCGCCAGAGTTTGAGGATCAGCCGGGGCCAGTTATGCCCGGCTCTCTGCCGACACAGATCGGCCTGCGCATAGACAGCCCGCCGTATGACGAAGAGCTGCCCGGTTTCGCCGGCAACTACTCAATCGGCAACGGCGATCCAGCAGACCGCTATCCCCGGCGCTTTGCGATTGATACCCCGGAGATTCTGGAGCAGTGGCGGAACGAGATTGAGGCCGCCGTTGTGGTCACCTACTCCATCGCACCGCCAGCAGACACCCTGGAGCTGTAAATGACAACGCCAACCGAACGCGCAAACCAGCTGCGCGGCAATCTGAACGAGCGAGCCGGCGGCATTCGTGGTCGGCTGAACGCCAGAGCCCAGCGGCTGGCCGAGGGGCTGGCCCGCAATCTATCTGAAATCATCGACCGCCCGCCGACGCCCCCAACACTCCGCCGCGAAGAACCGCGCGGCGGCATCCCGTCTGCGCGCGGATATGCCCAGTCCAACTACCAGCCCGGCAGCAGCACAGGTGGCGGCGGCATCGCCAGCCCGCTCACCGAGCAGCACTTCAGCACCCGCGAATACTGGGGAACCGGCATACCCAGCAGCGACGGCCTGTTCCTGTACCCGGCCCCGAAAAAGGTAAAGATGACCGACGCCACCGGCGCGGAAGTCATCTTTGACTACGCAGACCCATCAGCACCGGTACCCGCAGAATGAGCAACGACTTCCCGATCTGGGGCTGCCCCTGGCATGGCAAGATACAAGTCGGCCGCCTCGAACTGCCCGACGGAACTGAAGCCCAGCACAACGGCGAGCCATTGCAAGTGCGTCAACCCGGCGGGCTGGTCAACTTTCTGAGCGGTAAATGCACGCCTGTCAGCATGCCGGGCGCGACTGGTAGCGATGAGTCCGAGCCAGACGAAAACGGTCAGCACTTTCGCAAGACGGCATTGCTCGCGTCTGATCAGGTTAATGGCATAGAGCTGCCGGCTGGATCGTGGATTTATCA
>Ga0194138_10001125_pt1 | contig 12778 bp, 11 predicted proteins | sample TARM_MetaG_T2_14_FD_134022 | JGI IMG/M metagenome (GOLD analysis project Ga0194138, IMG submission 134022) | Freshwater microbial communities from Pennsylvania, USA, analyzing microbe dynamics in response to fracking - TARM_MetaG_T2_14 (version 2) | ecosystem: Environmental > Aquatic >...
GGCTGCTGGTGGCTGCTTTGGGCAACCCGTAAGAGCCAGACGACCGATAGCGAAACCGACCGCACTACGGGCCATTCTTTCGATGGCATTGAGGAATACGATAACCCCCTGCCCAAGTGGTGGTTCTATCTGTTCCTCGCTACCTGTATTTTTTCACTCGGCTACCTGGCTCTCTATCCGGGCCTGGGCAACTGGCAAGGCCTTCTGGGCTGGAGTTCCGCCAACCAGTGGCAAGCGGAAGTTGCTGCAGCCGAGGAGAAATACGGCGAGATATACGCCCAGTTCGGCAAAACACCGGTTCCGCAACTGGCAGAAAACGCCGAAGCCATGAAAATCGGCCAGGGTCTGTTTGCCAATAATTGCGCGGTGTGTCATGGCTCTGCAGCCCGCGGTCAGATCGGTTTCCCTAACCTGACCGATGATGCCTGGCTTTATGGTGGTAGTCCGGATGCCATCCTGACAACTCTGCGTCAGGGCCGTATGGGCAACATGCCGGCCAAGGGCACCATGCCAGGCATGACCAACGAGCAGGTTGACCAGGTGGTGAATTATGTTCTCAGCTTCAGCGGCCGGGCAAAGGATCCCGAGGCCGCCAAGGCCGGCAAGCAGGTCTTCGCTCAGGCCTGTGTCGCGTGTCACGGTCAGGACGGCAAGGGCAACAATGCTATGGGCGCCCCCAACCTGACGGACGACGCCTGGCTCTATGGCTCCACCTATGACTGGATCAAGGAAACCGTCATGAATGGTCGCCAGAACCAGATGCCTGCCCAGAAAGGTCGCCTCTCGGACGACCAGATTCAGATTCTGGCAGCGTACGTGTACAGCCTGTCGAACTGAGTCATCCGGCCGGGGCACTGCTCCGGTCCGGTCTTTTCAACCCCGGGTCTGCGCTGCGGGCCCAGGCTTGAAAAGATCAGCAGCCTCAGGGCCTGTTGCCCCGCACTACCATTTTCCTGGAGGTAACGATGAGCAGTGAGATCCCGGTCAAACAGATTGACCCGTCCTCTGACCCCTCCGACAACAACAATAAATCCGGAACCGTTGAGCTTTACGCCAGCCGCAAGAAAATCTACGTCAAGGAAGTCAAAGGCTTTTTCCAGAAGATCCGTAATGTCAGCCTGATGGCTCTCATGGGCATGTACTTCCTGTTTGTCTGGATCACAGTTGACGGCCAGCCGCTGATTTATTTTGACCTGCCTGCCCGGGAATTCCACCTCTACGGTGCCACCTTCTATCCCAAGGACTTCATCCTGCTATCAGGCATGCTGATTATCGCCGCTTTCGGCCTGTTTTTTATCACCACCCTGTTCGGTCGGGTCTGGTGCGGTTACACCTGCCCGCAAACGGTGTGGACCTTCATCTTCATGTGGGTGGAGGAGCGTATCGAAGGCAGCCGGAACAAGCGGATGAAGCTCGACAAAGCTCCCCCATCCGCCGAGAAGATGTTCAAGAAATCCGCCAAGCATACAGTGTGGCTGCTGATTGCCCTGGCCACCGGCCTGACCTTTGTCGGCTATTTCTACCCTATCCGGGAGCTGCTCGCGGACATCTTCACGCTTCAGGCCAACGGCTGGGCCTACTTCTGGGTCGCCTTTTTTACCGTGGCCACCTACCTGAACGCCGGCTGGATGCGTGAGCAGGTCTGCCTGTATATGTGTCCTTATGCCCGATTCCAGTCGGTAATGTTCGACCCCAATACCCGGGTGGTTTCCTACGACCCCAACCGCGGTGAGCCAAGGGGCGGGCGGAAAAAAGGGGTCGATCCTGCTGAAGTCGGCCTGGGCGACTGCATTGACTGCGGCCAATGCGTTCAGGTCTGCCCAACGGGCATAGATATCCGGGACGGTCTGCAGTACGAATGCATAGGCTGTGCGCTGTGTATCGACGCCTGCGATGAAATCATGGACAAGATGAATTACCCCAGGGGCCTGATTCGCTACACCACGGAGAACGAACTGGAAGGAAAAACCTCCAAGTTACTGAGACCTCGAACCTTTGGGTATGGTGCTGTGCTGTCATTGATGATCGCGGCAATCATCTTCACCATCGCAACACGGGTTCCTGCCCAGATGGATGCATTGCGTGATCGCGGCGCCCTATACAGCTATAACGGTGAAGGCCGGATCGAAAACTCCTACACCCTGAAAATCGCCAACATGACGGAAGTGCCCCAGACCTTTTCGCTGTCCGTCAGTGGTCTGGAAGACATCCGGATTCTCACACAAACGACGGTTACGGTGGAAAGCGGTGAAAACCGCGCACTGCCGACGGTGGTTGATGTTCCGCCGGAGTCCATTGAGGCATCCAACAACGAAATCCTGTTCAAGGCCCAGTCGGAGACCGATAAGTCCCTGACTCTGGAAACTGAAAGCCGATTTGTTGGTCCAACGCAGTGATCTCTGATTCCGCGACGCCCAACTTTTTAACGAGACATTGATTTATGAGTGCTGAAACGCCGGTAAGCCCCTGGTACCGCCAACCATGGTTCTGGTTCCTCCTGATATTCCCGGGCGCCTCCATCATTTACTGCGCCATCGCAATTGCCATTTCCATGAACATGGATAATTCGTTGGTGACCGACGACTGGTCCAAGCAGGGACGTGGTATCAACATGTCCATCGCGCGGGACGAGAAAGCAGCCGATCTGGGCCTGGCCGCCCAGATCGATTTCGACAGCCGGCAGATTACCGTGGACCTGAACACAGACAAGGGCCCGGCGAACTTTCCGTATCTGGTGCTGAACCTGTTCCACCCCACCCTGTCGGATCAGGATCGCAAGGTCCAGTTCCAGAAAATTGCCCCGGGGAAATTCGCGGGCAAGCTTCATCAGAACATTGATGGCCGCTGGTACTACGATCTTCGCGGTCCGGATAATGAATGGCGCCTGAAAGGCGAAGCGTGGCTTCCTGCGGAAAACGGGATAACCGTCACTGCCGGGGGGTCTTCCCAAGGTTGACCGGCCTGGATTGCTTTCATTGTGGTGAGCCGGCCGATGGCGAGCCGCCCATCACCCTTGAGCTTGATGGTACAACCCGCCATTTCTGCTGCCAGGGCTGCAAGGCGGTTTGCCAGACTATCCACAGCGAGGGGCTGACCGGATTCTACGATTTCCGGACAGAACCGGCTGTCACTCCCAGACAGCTCACCAGTGTCGAGCTCAACCGTATCCGCGAGCTGGATCACCCCCTGGTCCAGGAATCCTTTGTTGTGCCCGTGAAGGGCGCCCAGGAAGCCCAATTACTGATCGGTGGCATTACCTGCGCAGCCTGTATCTGGCTGCTTGAAAACCATATGAAAAAGCAGCCTGGCGTGGTGTCCTTCACGGTCAATCATACGACCCAGCGGGCAAGGCTGGTGTGGTCTCAGGATCAGGCGCGGCTCAGCGACCTGCTGATTGCCATCCACGAGCTGGGCTACACGGCCCGTCCCTATCAGGCCGATGAGGCCGAACAGGCGCTCAAGGCCGAGCACCGGTCCATGCTGATCCGGCTCGCGATTGCCGGTATCGGCTCCTTCCAGAGCATGATGCTGGCATTCCCACTGTATTTTGAACTGATCAATGACCTGTCGCCGCAGTTTGTCAGCTTCTTCCGGTGGTTCAGTCTTCTGGTGGCCACTCCGGTGGTTTTCTACAGTGCGCAACCATTTTTCCGCAATGCCCGGCGCGATATCCAGAGCCGGCACCTGACCATGGATGTACCTGTTGCCATCGCCATTGGGCTTGCCTATGTCGCCAGCGCCTGGGTGACTGTGGTTGGTGGTGACGAGGTGTACTTCGAATCGGTGTGCATGTTCACCTTCTTCCTGCTTCTTGGGCGTTATGTCGAGGTTCAGGCACGCTACCGTGCCGGCCTCACCGGCAATGCCCTTGCCGGCTTCCAGCCCACCGTTGCGACCCTGGTCACTGGAGATGATTCGGAGATAGTGCCGGCCCATCAGATAAAGCCGGGGGATACCATTCGCGTGCGGCCAGGGGAAACACTGCCGATTGACGGCGAAATAGTCCGGGGCCAGTCCACTCTCAACGAGGCAGCCCTGACCGGCGAGTACCTGCCGGAAACGCGATACCCCGGGGATTCGGTCCATGCCGGCAGTGTTAACGGCGAAAATCCGCTCGATATCCGGGTCGTGAAAGCCGGTGCGCAGACCCGCCTTTCCGGTATTCTCAGGGTTCTGGACCGGGTGCAGGCGGAGAAACCCAGGGTCGCCAGAATGGCCGACAGAATAGCGGGCAAATTCGTTGGCCGGGTGCTGATCCTCGCACCCATTGTCTGGGCAGGCTGGTGGCTGGCCGGTGCCGATAACGCGTTCGACATCACCCTGTCGGTCCTGGTGGTGACCTGTCCCTGTGCCCTGTCGCTTGCGACACCGACGGCCATCACCTCTGCAACCGTCAAGCTGCGGCGCCTTGGATTCCTCCCGACCCGGGGGCATACCCTGGAATCCATGAACACGGTTGATACCGTGGTCTTTGATAAAACGGGCACTCTGACCCGGGGTGAGCTGAGCCTGGTGGATACAGATACTGTCGGCAGCCTGGACGAACAAACCTGCCTCAGACTGGCCACCGGGCTGGAAAAATACTCTGAACACCCGATTGCCCGGGTTTTCCATAACCGGAATGCCGCTGCCATCGACCATGTTGAAAACCACCTTGGCGGCGGGCTCTCGGGGAAGCTGGATGGACTCTCACTGTTTATCGGTCACCGGGGGTTCGTCGAGCAGCATATCTCGGCGCCATTTCCTGATTCGACACAACACCAGGGCATGGAAATCTGGCTGGCCTCCGACCGGGAATGGCTGGCCTGTTTCAGGCTGGACGATCAACCCCGTGACGACGCCCGCGCAGCCATTCAGGCTTTGCAGAGCGAAGGCATCCGGACTTTGCTTCTGAGCGGTGACCGCTCCGGCCATGTTGATCAGATCGCCTCCCTTCTGGGAATTGATGAAGCCATAGGCCAGGCTTCGCCGGAAGACAAACTGGCGGTACTGGAAAAGCTCGCGGCCGAGGGCCGACAGATCATGATGGTGGGCGACGGCCTGAACGACCTGCCCTCCATGGCCGGCGCCGGCATTTCAGTCGCAATGGGCACCGCCGCAGACCTGACCCAGCTGAAAGCCGATGCGGTGCTGCTCAATGGCCAGCTGATGCAGCTGGTTGAAGCCCTGAAAACCAGCCGGCAGGCCCGCCGGATTATCCGCCAGAATCTCTGGTGGGCTCTTGGCTACAATGTCTGCGCCCTGCCACTGGCCGCAGCAGGAATGGTACCGCCCTGGCTGGCAGCAATCGGCATGTCGGCAAGCTCGCTGATCGTGGTTCTTAACGCCCTTCGTCTGGGCAAGGCCCCTGGGGAGGAACATCCGGACAGCACCCCGGTTGGCGACCGGACGCTGGCCTGATAACGTGTCTTTTACTCTTTCCCGCGAGGTTGAACCCGTGCAAATCGTAATGTTCCTGGTTCCGGTGATGCTCATCCTGGTGACGCTGGGGATCGTGCTGTTCTCCTGGGCCGTGAAAAACGGCCAGTATGACGACCTGGAAGGTCCCGCCCACCGGATACTGTACGACGATGACAAGGATATGATTCCGGACGACGCCCGTACCGACAAGCCGACGGACAAAACCGACAAGGCAGCGGACGAGACAGCGGGCACTGACTCAAACACTGGCCCGGAAGAGGATACACCGGAAAAAGGATGAGCCCGGAACTGTATCTAAGCTATCCCAGCGCTTTCCTGATCGGCCTGCTCGGCAGCACCCATTGCCTGGGCATGTGCGGAGGCATCAGCGCCTCCCTTTCCATGGCCCTTCCTGTTGGCAAGGGCTTCCGGCTCCGGCAGTCGGTCATGCTGCTTGCATTCAATTTTGGTCGCATTGGCAGCTACGTACTGATCGCCACCCTGATTGCCCTGGCCAGCACTTCCGCCGCCAGCCAGTGGGCTGCAGCAGGCTTTGTGCTGCGGACGCTGGCAGGCTTGCTGCTGATCTTCATGGGCCTGTCCATGGGCCAATGGTGGCAGGGCATCCGCTACATTGAGCGGATCGGCGCACCGGTCTGGAGCCGGCTGTCGCCGCTGACCCGGCGCTTGCTTCCAGTGAACCATGGCGGCCAGGCCCTGGCCCTGGGTGCGCTCTGGGGCTGGCTGCCCTGCGGCCTGGTATACAGCACCCTGGGTTGGGCAGCACTGCAGCCAACGGTCGGTTCTGCCGCGTTGACGATGCTGTTTTTCGGTCTGGGGACCCTGCCGTCAATGTTGGCAACGGGGTATGCTGCAGGCTGGATCCGCGGCTTGCAGTCGCACCAGCTGTTCCGGAAGGTTACCGGTGCGCTGCTGATTGTGTTCGGCCTCTGGACACTGCCTTTCCAGTATCTGGTCGGGTAATAGAGCCAGCCCGAACAAGCGTTAGATATTCAGCACATCCAGGCGACCGAAATTGCTTGCCTCTTCGTCTTCTGCCGGTTCTGCGGTTTGCACAGCCTGGCGCTTGCCGCCCAGCCGCTTGCCCTCGCGGAAATCGTACAGGTCACTATCCGCGAGGTGCGACGGTTCAACGTTACACATGGCCCGGAACATGGTTTCCAGGCGTCCCGGATGCTGTTTGTCCCAGCTCTGGAACATATCCTTGATCACCTGACGCTGAAGGTTCTCCTGGGAGCCGCAGAGATTGCAGGGGATGATCGGAAACTGCCTGAGCGACGCGTACCGGGCGATATCTTTCTCACGGCTGAACGCCAACGGCCGGATCACCGTGTTGCGGCCATCGTCACTGTGGAGCACAGGTGGCATGGATTTAAGCTTGCCACCGTAGAACATGTTCAGGAACAGGGTCTCCAGAAGATCGTCCCGGTGATGACCGAGGGCAATTTTGGTCACGCCATGCTCTTCGGCGAAATTATAGAGAATGCCGCGACGTAACCGGCTACACAGACCACAGGTGGTCTTCCCTTCCGGAATTTTTTCCCTAACAATACTGTAGGTGTCCTTCTCGATGATGTGATACTCGATACCCATGGAGGCCAGGTATTCGGGCAACACCTCCTCCGGAAAGCCGGGCTGTTTCTGGTCAAGGTTGACGGCAATCAGCTCGAAGGGAACCGGTGCGCTCTTCTGCAGGTTCAGCAGAATATCGAGCATGGCGTAAGAATCCTTGCCGCCGCTCAGGCAACACATGACCTTGTCGCCGGCTTCAATCATCGAGAACTCGGCAATCGCCTGCCCGACTTCGCGGCGCAGACGTTTCTGCAGCTTGTTCAACTCCAGCTTCTGGCGGCGTTCGCGTTCCGGGTTCAGGGAGTGTTCAGGACTGGCGGTCATTGCTTCGGACATACCAACTACGTTCATAAGGTAAATGGACGAGGAATTATACGCGTCACATGGACCAAGGGACAGGATACCGACATGGATATGTTGCGACCAGGCGAAGCGGTCAGCGGAAAACGGGCACAGAATCGCATACGAAACCGGAATGCTATCCTGGATGCCGCCCGTGAGTGCTTTCGGGAGCGTGGCTACGATAACTCCACGATACGGGACATCGTCCGCCGTACCGGCCTGGCAGCTGGCACCTTTTACAATTATTTTGCCAGCAAACAGGACATTTTTGCGGCCCTGCTAACGGATTTTCTCACCGGCCTGAATGACAACCTGACCGGCTACCGGCGGGCGGCAGACACCACCCAGGATTTCATCCATTACGCCTATCTGGCGCTGTACAGTGCCACTGCCAGGGACCCTCTGGTCTACCAGCTCGCCCACGATAACGACCGGGCCCTTCGTGAACTGTTCGGCTCGGATATCCTCGGGCTGGCGATGCTGTCACTGGAAGAAGACGTAAGGGACGCAATGGAACGGGGCTTGCTGCCGAAGATCGACCACGAATACCTGTGTGCTGCATTTTTCGGCGTTGCCTACGAAACCAGTCTGACCGTTGCCAAACGAGCCCACAAAAAGCCTGATACAGCAGATGCCGAGGCCCTGACCGCCACACGATTCTCAACGGCCCTGTTCCTCGGGGGGCTGCCGCAGCTGGAGAGACTTCCCTGACGGCCCGGACTCCCCTACCATTGGCATTATGAAACAGAATCACGCCAGCACAAGCTCCTTAATGTCAGGGGCAGCCGACACCGATGACCTGCTCGAGCAACAGATCCAGCACCTTCTGGTGGCGGTGGAACATGAGCTTCGGGCTGCTCCCTCGGGGATGAATGAGCTGTCGCTGATCAAGACACTTCAGAGCCCCCCCTGGGAGTTGCTGGGAAAGGTCAGTTTCAACGAGCCTGAAAAGCTGTATCCGGTCCATTTCCTTCTGTTTCACGTACTGTACAGACTACGTGACCTGCTATCGGAAACCGGAGAAAGCCTGCGGATATCACCGCTGAACATCCGCCTGGGGACCCAGGACGTCATTGGCGGCAAAGGGCTACCGGATGGCGTCGACAGCCTGCGCCAGTTCTATCTCGACCTGTCCCAGTACCGGATGCCTGAAGACGCCATACACCGGATGATGGATGACTTCTGGGCCGGTTGCCCCGGCGAGGGCCCGGCCCAGTCTGAGACCAGAGCGGCGGCCCGGGCATTCGGGTTTGAGGGCTTGCCGCCGGATTTTCCGGCCGTCAAACAACGGTTTCGGCGCGCCGTCATGCGTGCACACCCTGACCGTGGCGGCAAGACCGAAACCATCCAGCATCTGAACGAGGCATTCGCCGTTCTCAAAGCGCACTTCCGGCACAACACCTGAACGATCCCGGAAGCGCTGTTGTCCGTTGGACCAAGCCAGGAGAAATAATGCCAATCAAAGCACTCGTAACATCGCTCGTCATGCTTTCACTGATGACGGCGGCCGCTTCAGCACGCGCAGACCTGGTCGTACTTCAGTACCACCACGTCAGCGACTCCACACCGCCGGCAACATCCACGTCGGTCTCGCTGTTTCGGGGCCAGCTGGACATGATTTCAACGCTGGATCTCAAAGTTGTCGGTCTGCAGCAGGGTACGAAAGAAGCGCTGGAGGACGGCAGCGACACTACCAACCGCATTGCCATCACCTTTGATGACGCCTATGAGTCGATCTATACCAAAGCCGCACCCCTGCTTGCGGCGAAAGACTATCCCTATACCATCTTCGTCAATACACAAGCTGTCGGACGCAACGGCTACATGACCTGGGATCAGATAAGGGAACTTGCGGAGCGCCCGGGTGTCACCATCGCCAATCACAGCGCCGGCCACGGCCACCTTGTAAAAAAGCCCGGCGAAACCGAGAGTGAGTGGCAATCCCGCATCACCAAAAGCCTCGACGCTGCCCAGGCAACCCTCGCCGACAAACTCGACACGACGGCGCCCCTGTTTGCCTACCCCTACGGTGAGTTCGACCAGGCTCTCGAGAAAGAGGTGGCGGCACGGGGCTGGTATGGCTACGGCCAGCAATCCGGGGCCATAGGACCGGGCTACTCGGAAACGAGACTGCCCCGTTTCCCCATGGCCAATGCCTACGGCCAGTTGAACAACCTCGAGACCAAACTTCGCAGCAAGGCCTTTCCGATCAACACCGGAAAACTGCCAGACGGTGTGCTCTCTGACAATCCGCCAACTCTGGCATTCCCCCTGGTCTCGGCGATCGATGCTGACAGGCTGACCTGCTTTGCTTCCGGCCAGGGACGAATCGGTTTTGAGGTAGTGGACAATACCGTCAGGGTCACAGCGCCAGACCGGTTCGACAGCAGGCGCTTTCGTTACAACTGCACCCACCCAGCGCCCGAGGGCAGCTATTTCTGGCTTTCGCAGCAATGGCTGGATCTGAGCAAACCTGAGGACTGAGCGCTCAATCCTCAGTCTCTACCTGCATCAAGCCGATTTCACCCTGCCGGACGTGAGGAATTCGGCGCGGGCCTGACCCGGTGTCAATAACGGTCTGGCCCTCGAGAGCCTGTTCACGGGTAAAGATAACCATCCATCGCTCCCCACGGGCCGGGAACGCAGGGATCCAGGCCTCCAGGTAGCCCCGGCGGTGCCAGTTCTCCGGTTCATAGTCCATCACCAGGTCTGTCACCAGCCGGACCGGCTCCATGCGCTCGTCGAGAAACACCACGGAGGGGACGAAAACGCCCTTTCGGGCGTAGGAACGCAGCCGGAACACCAGGCTGTCCAGGGTTTCCGCAGCCGGAAGGGCCACCAGCCGGTAGGGGCTGACGCCGGTCAGGAAGGAATGAACGGGCGAGGTTTCCGAGAGCGTTACACCGAACTCCCGGCCCGATTGCCAGCTCTGATGGCCCTGCGTCTCGAGGGACTCACAACAGCCAGCCGAGAAGCGGGCGAGGAAATCATCGGCGGCGGGTTCAATACCGAGAATGGCAAAGGCATCGGGGTCACTCCCCGGCACCGGCTCAGGGGTGGGCTGATTATCTCCAGGGAGATATACCCGGGCTTCGGTAATCCGGACCGGTGGCTCTACCAGTCCTTTCTGGCGATCGGTGCGGGTATCCGGCTGATAATAGCTGACTCTGATATTGCCCTGGGCGTCCCGCCAGGTGAAATACGGTTGCCGCTGGCCCGGTCGTATATAACCATCCTTCGCGAGCTGTTCCGCATCCGGGTAATTCTCCAGGGTGTATTCGGCTTCCGCGTCAAGCGCCGACGGCTCATCGGTGCCCTTGCCAGCCCCTTGGCCGGTTGATCCGACAATCGGTGAGTACCTGACACGACCCTGCTCGTCAACCCAGGTAAAGTAGCCTTCCCGCTCAGCGACAACCGAGCCGCCGACCTGGCAACCGGCCATGACACTGGCAAGCAGCAGGGGTAATGCAGATTTGAAGAAAGCGCCGTTGGTCACTGGGATTAAACACCTTCTGGTTCACACCAATCCTCAGAACTTCGTTCGGAAGCTGAGACCGGCCATCACCACCCGAAGCGAGGTTTTGACATCCAGACCTGCGTACGGGTTGTAGATGATGTTGGTAATATTGTCACAGTTCAGGTTACAGCTGGTGTCCGCAGGAATCGACTCAATTGAATGAAGATAGCTGAGATTCATATCAATCTCGGTGTCCTTGTCCCACTGGTATCCCATCCCGATGCTGTAAAGGTTTGCGCCGCCGAATGGCGCCATGACCTGGCGCTGATCATCCGGAATAACCGAATCCCGGATCTCCACCCCCGCCCGCAGATCAAGCCGCGAGGAGGCATGGAATTCCATGCCGAACGCCCAGTTCCACTGGCTCTTGAATCCCAGGGGCAGTCTGAGCGTATTGGGCGTGGCGTTGTCCGGGGACAGAATCCGCGCCGCATTGAGGAATTCCAGGTTTCGGTCGAAGCGGAACACAAAAGCGTCCCACTGCTTGTAGTCGGTCCAGCCAATGTCGGCATTCAGGGTCAGTTTGGGATGCACATCGACACTGATGCCGGTCTGGAAATGCTGCGGATAGACCAGATCCATGCTGACATTGCCGGATTCCTTGGGGGCCCCTGAGGGCAGACTCAGGATGGCTGAGGTAATGGCACCAAGCACCGAGCCGTTGACGCTCTGCCAGAAACCCGACCAGTCGTCGGTATACTGGATTTCAAACGTGCCCTTCATTTTCATTTCAGCTTCGGAGGTGTAGCTTGCTCCCCAGCTGAACCAGTCGGTCGGTTCCCACATCACACCCAGGGCATAGGTAGGTGACAGGGTATCCTGAACATTGATACTGAGCGCGCCGATGTCATCCCAGGGACCAACATTCCCGCCACACAATGCCAGCCAGGGCTGGAGCGGCTCATCCCCGCTCTCGCAATTGAACGCATCCTGGAGCACTTCCGCCACCCCCAGCAGCATGTTCGGTGCCCGCATGTACTGATCTGCGGCGACACCCATTTGGGACAGATGAATACCGGCACCAACCGACCATTGGTCATTGATTTCATAGCCAACCGTTGGTGACAAATAGGTTGTTCTCTGCAAGGCGGTAGCCTGGGGCTGGTATCGGCCGGGATCGTCCTTATCCCGGTAGAAACCCGCAGCCATAGGCAGATAAAACGCATTGCCAAAAGTCAGCTTGGACCCCGGGGGATTGATACTGATACCCGCGGATGGTGCCAGAGCCGGTCCCGGTGGTGCCCGAAGAATGCCGTAACCCGGCAGGTAGAGCGCCACGTTGTTGGTGTGGCTGTGGCTATTGGCAACCGGATCACGCTGTTTGCCGGTCCTGGGATCGGTCTCCAGCCCGTCAATACCAAAAATCTCGTAACCTTCCGGAGCCATGAAGTCTGCGTCGATGTCCAGGTAGACGCTCATCAGGTTCACTTCCAGCTGACGCCCCTCCAGCTTGGTCAGACCCGCGGGGTTGTAGTGAATCGCCATGATGCCCGGTGGATCGGCAGTCACCGCATTGCCAAGTGCCAGTGCCTTGGGATGAATGGTGAGATTCTGTGCCAGCTGGGCCTCGGCACCCCACGACATGGTTGTGGCGATCAGGGCCGCGAGAATCTGCCGGTTGTGGCTGTTCTGTCCCATGAGTTCCTTCCCTTCCCGTAGATCGTGAACGACACCAATCACTCTTTGAGACCGGAGAAGTTAATGGGCAGGGAAACCCCCAGGGAGAAGTCTGCCGCATCTTCGCTCAGACCAATGCCAAGGCTGGTGTTTACGATCGTCGTCTCGCTCACGCGGGTCCCCAGGGACATGCTCAGGAAACCGGTCATCTGGTCCTGCGCCACTGCCTGCTCACCGTTGGAAAACGTCAGCACGGTTTCGTCGCTGTAACTCAGCTGTGCGGAAATACTGAGAGAGATGTCGTAGGAC
>Ga0194138_10001127_pt1 | contig 12773 bp, 8 predicted proteins | sample TARM_MetaG_T2_14_FD_134022 | JGI IMG/M metagenome (GOLD analysis project Ga0194138, IMG submission 134022) | Freshwater microbial communities from Pennsylvania, USA, analyzing microbe dynamics in response to fracking - TARM_MetaG_T2_14 (version 2) | ecosystem: Environmental > Aquatic >...
CTCCAGTTCCTCAAACTGTTCGTCGGTCACATCCCATTCGCCGTCCGGCGTCTGGCCAATGCCCATTTCGGCGGCCACGGCGGCCTGCGCTTCGGTGTAGCTCTCGCGGCCCTCGGCCAGCCGCTTTTTTTCTGCTTGGGCGGCCAGCGGGAGCAGGCGCAACACAAACCCGCCATCAGCTTCCACGGCTTCGTGAGTCCCATCCAAGTCGTAGAGCGCCTGGAATTGCTGCGCGCTGGTTTTGCTTTTGAAGGGCCTGCCGTTTTCTTGGTGCACCACGCGGTCGGATTGCAGCCGGCGCACCTCGGCAGCGCGCTCTTCGCTCTGCACCCATGCGTTGTAATCCTTGGGCAGGTTCTCGACCGGCTTGCCGCCCTGCTCCACAAACCTCACATAGGCGGCGGCCTTGTCGTCCATGGCCAAGCCTTCAAACGCGCTCGCGCCCTTGGTTCCTGCGGCCTTGTAGAGCTTGGCAACCTCGCCGCGCTCCAGCAGGTTGTTCAGAATCAGCGTGGGGAAGGTGCGGAAATCATTTTCCAGCCTCTCCCGGTCGATGGCTGGCTGATTGCTGGCGGCGGGCGTTACACCTTCGCCCTTTGCCTTTCGCGCACGTCCGCTGGGCTTGGCTGGGGCTGCGGGCTTGCCAGAATCGCCTTGCTGTCCTGCATCGGCACGCTCGGCTGCGGCCCCATCGCCTTCTTGAGTTGCCTGATCGCCCGTGCCAACTTGCTGTTGGGCTTGAGCGTCGGCATCTTGTCCTGGTTGTCCTTGGCGATCTGCAACAACTCCAGCGCCGCCTTCTCCTGCGCCTTGTCGCCCGACTTCCGGCTGGCCCTCAGCAGCACCGACGCCAGCAATGTTGCCATCAGCGGGTTGTCCGCTGCCTTCTTGGGGTTGAGTCTCTGCATTGCCCTGTCCTTCCGTTACGGGTTCGATTGTCGCCAGAATCTGGTCGGGCGTCACCACTTCGCCAAACAGGCCGGCATCTGCCGTGGTGGCCATGGCGCCAGTGATGTAGTCGCTCAGGTTCTGAATCAGCTTGTCCTTGCCCACGGCACGGGTCAGGTACTGGCCCGAATAGAACATGCGCAGCACCATGGCAGTTGCAGCGTCTGGCGTCTCGCCCGTCATCAGGTCGGCTTGCCGCAAAAGGTCGTACACCATGGTGTTGTCGCGCCGCGCCTTGCGGATCAGCCCAATGGCCTGCAACAGGTTCTGGGTGATGTCTACCTGCGGGTTGATCGCACCCACCTTGGCGGAATCGCGCATGTCGGCCCACTGGCCGGCCACGGTTTTCAGGGCCTCGCCAATGGCCTTGATGTCGGTGTCGATGGAGCCAAACATCTCGGCCACCAGATCGGCGTCGCCATAAGCAGCCTGCATCAGACCGGCTTGAATCCGGCGTAGACCCGTGGGCGACAGTTCGCCCGTCGCAGTCATCATCCCGCCAACCTGCTGGCCAGCGCCTTGCAGCTTGCCAATCACGGCGCGCACAAAGTCACGGTTGGCGGCAGAGTTCACGTCGCCACCGGCATACACACTCAGCACGCTCGAGTCGTACAACGGCGCATCTTGGCGGGCATATTCCTCGGGCGACAGGTCCAGTCCCTGCCCTTGGCTCTTGGCGGCCATGCCTGCGGTGTTGTCGGCATCCGAATACACGCGCACCAGCATCGGGTTCGGGGTGCGCGCAATCACATCGGCCGGAATGCCGTGCATGGCTTCATCTGCCCGCATGCCGCTCACGTACTCGCCTGCGGTGCCCATCTCATGCGCGGCACGAACACCCGCGGTGCGGCCGTTGTTCAGCGCCTTGATCGTGCCCGGCGTCGTGCTGTTGAACTCGGGGTTTTGGCGGCCATCGGCAAAGTTCGACGGGTTCACCTGGCTCGCGTCCACCACGGCGTAGCGGAACGGCACGCGCTGGCCGTCGCTCATCACGGCCACGTCCTGGCGGCCCAGGGCTTGCGGCTCGATGTTGATCTGGTCGCCCACGGCAAACACCATGGGGGCGCCACTGTCCGGTGTGCGGCTGGGGCCTAGGCGCAAGTAATCCGGGTTGCGCGCGATGTCCGCCATCTGCACAACAGAAGCAGCACGGCCACGGTCGCGGTTTTGCAGGTTCACGTCCTGCTGGGGCCGCATCGGGGGCAGGATGGGCTCACGGCTTCCCGACTTCTGGGCGTCGTACTCAGCCTTGAGTGAGGCGTGAAGAGTCGATCCCACTTGCACCTGGCTGGGCGTGTAGCCGCGCGACCTGGCGAAGCTCCAGAAGTCGGTGGGTGCGGGTTGCGGAGGGGCAACCTGCGTCGGCCGGGATGGTTCAGCCTCGCCCGTGGTGGCAGGCTGTGCAGGTTGCGAAACTTCAGGTGCTACCCCAGCCGCTTCCACATCGGGGGTGGCAGGTTCTGCGGGTACTCCAGTGGGGGCGGTTGCATTGCCTGCTGCTGGCGCTGTCGCTTCAACTGGCGCGGCTTCAGGGGTGTTTCCCTCATCGGTGAGGGTGACATCGGTTCCTTGCGGCGTGTTTTGCTCATCCTCTTGGCTCAGGGTAGTCAGCAGATCGGCCGCCTCTTGCCGCTCCACCGGGGTCAGATCGCGCTGCTCGGCCAGGATTTCCAACTCCGCCAGGCGCAAAGTCGGGTCTACGGATTCAGATGTGATCGGCCGCGTCTCTGGCGCAGCAGCGGCGGGTGGTATGTTTCCGCCTTCCGGTGTGATGGTTGGGCTGGCCCCATCATCAGTGATGGCGCCATCACCTGGATCAGCGGCGAAGTCGCGGTTGCGAGAAGCCATTGCGGCGTTGTATCCGCCACCTGCCCCACCCATTGCTGCGCCAGCGAGCAGGCCCATGGCAGCCGCATTGCCAACGCCTTCAGTCAGCGGCCGGTCCAGCGCGTAGTTCTGCCACATCTGCTCCTGAATGGACTGCGGCAGTTCCTCGAACACGCCCTCAGTGATGCCGGCGCCCACAATGGCCTTGGCGAATCCAGCTGGGCTCTTGGTCAGCTGGCCAGACGCAAGCATGGTGTCCACATCAGGAACGCCCATGCGCTGCGCCAGACGCCCGCCTGCGGCGCCAAAGGCAGCGGTGCCCACACCTGAAGCAGTCGCGGCGGCAGCTTGCTTGCCCGTCAGTAGGCCGTCTTCGGTTTCGGTGCGGATCTGCTCGGCAGCCGAGCCCGCGCCCATCACGCCCTCACCAATGGCGCCGGCAGCCCAAGGGGCCAGCTTTGGTGCGGCAGCCATCAAGCCGCGGCCAATCGCTGCGCCTCCCAGCATCTGAGGAACCGACTCGCCAACGGTCGTGGCGATCACGCTTGGGTTGGCGATCGCGGCTTTGATCGTGGGCAGGAAGCCGTCGGCCTGGCGGACCTCCTGGTTGGCCTGCTGCTGGGCATCGGAGTACATGCCATCGAGGATCTGCTGGGCATCCTCGAATCGGATGCCCATGTTCTCGACAAGCCGGCCAGCGCGCCCGAGTGTCGGGATATTCGCCAGGCCAACGATGGATTGCGGGAGGCCAACTGCGCCCTTGAGCGCTGTGACGCCAATGTCACCGACTACATCACCAACAGAGCGATCGCGCTCTTGGCGTGAGGGCTGCGCTTCAGCCGCCCAGGTTCTTTCCCATGGCTTTGGACCGGCAGAAGATTCAGAAGGTGCGGACCAGTCCCGTTCCCAAGGTTTTGACATACTCAAGCCCCGTCATTTCAACAGAGCCTGAAGATGCCATGCTTGCCACGTTTTACGGCCGGTTGACCTGACGCCAGTTTCTCGGGTCGTTCGGATCTCCACCCCGGAACTCGTAGCCATCCACCACTTGGCCGCGAGCAATCGGCGCTGGCGCAGGCGATGCAGAGTTTTGTGAAGGCGCACGAACGGAAGTTGATGCTCCCAATGTTCCATCTCTTGTGATGGTGGTGATAGTAAGGTTGCCTGCACTATCTCGCTGGGTCACATACCCACCACCAAGCGGATCAGGTTTGAACTCAGATTCGACTTCTGCATTCGGGCCTGTTACTCGGGGCTTCAGTATACTGGCTCTGGCTGCTGCATCTTGGGCCGGGGTTGCGCCGGGGTTCTGCTCTTTCCATAGGTTGTATTCTGCAATTCGAGCGGCCTCTGCTTCAGCCCGCGTGCGTGCCCGATCGGCCTGGCCCTGCGCAACCTGCGCCCCGGCGCGGCGGTCGGCGTTCTCTGACAGCCGGAGGCGCCTCGTTTCGATGTCGTTGCGGAAGGTCCGCTCGATCTGCTGGGTCAAAGCGTTCGGGTCGGCAATCGACTGCACGGCGGCGACCAGCTTGTCCATGCTCTCCACCCTGACGGGCGGCAGCTTGGCGCCATCCACGCCGCTCACGCGCTCCAGGGTGAAACTGCCATCCCGGTTCCGGGCGACGTTCTGCACGATATTGCCGTCTGGCACGTACCTGTTGAACACGGCCATGGCCTGCGTGTAGTCGCCCTGGGCCAGGCGCGCCACGGCATCGCGCACGGCGGCCTGGCGCTCCACCGTCTCGGCCTGGATCATGCGGGTGGCGTGGTCGATCGCCTCGCGGGACGCGGCGGTCGCCTGGTCGAACAATCCGCGGTTCGCCAACTCAAACACGCGATGCTTGCCGGCCATCACGAAGTCTTCATTGGTCAGCGGCATGGGCTGTCCATCCTCGCCCAGTCTGACGCGGCTCCGCATGTAGTTCGCCACCGCATCATTGACCTCGCTCAGCTTGGTCTGCGTATCTTCTTCTCGCCTGGCTCGGCCGATCTGCAAGTCGGTCAGCACGCCTTGCCTTTCCAACTGCTCGGACTGCGCGGCCTGCTGTCGCAGCTTTTGCGCTTCCAGCGGATTGCCAAACCTGGCGAGCACGCCGGCCTGCGCCATGGTGCGCGCCCGGTCCACTTGGCCGTCTGTCATGCGGCCGGCCCGACGCTCACCCATAAAATCGGTCACACCCTGCATGGCCACTTCGCGCGGCTGGGTAGGCCCCGACTGTCCTTCTGGCATGGTGGGCGTGACCACATACCGGTCAAAGACCTGGTTCCCCTGGCCGTCATCCTTGTACTGGATGTCGATTTTGTCGCCACGTTCGGCAGCCGCGCGAAGATCCGCGCCCTGATCCTCGGTGTAGCCCTGGCCCTCAATCGGGGCTTCGGTGGCAATGCGCCGCAGTTCGCGGTCCTGCATCACCCGCCCGACCGTCTGATAGCCCTGGTTGAAGCCATCGAAGAAACTGGTAATCCCACTGCGACGACGAGACATCACGCCACCTCTTTCATTTCGATGCCCAGGCGGGCGTAGTTGACGGTCATGAATCCCTCGGCATCATGACCAACGGCATCCGGGAACCGCTCGACCACTTCGTCGGCCATCACACCCACAAACCGGCGCTGCTCAGGATCATCGATGTAGCTGAACTCGTACAGGTTCAGGCCGGTGCGCTCATCCTGACCCACCAGTTCAATGTTTTCCTTGATGCGCCGATCACTGCTACCAAACACCCCCGATGAATAGAGGCTAGCCACTCCGCCCAACACGGAACCCAGGCCACCCATGCCACCGTCTCCGTTGTTCATGGCTTGGTTCGTGCTATTGGCAAAACTGGTCTGCGCGTTGAGCACGTTCGACAGGCCGCCGATGCGCATCTGCTGGCCCTGGCCGATCGCCCCGATGCCGCCCTGCACGGCGCTCAGAAACGAATTGCCCGGCGCCATCTGGTTTTGCACGGCGCTGTTGCCAGACTGGTTGGCCACCGAGTAGGCGCCTTGCGATGCACCAGGCATGCCGCGCGCCATCCCGGTCACGTCCAGCTTGCGCGCGAAGTCCAGGCTCTGGTCTTGAATGCGCATGTTGCGGTTGGCTGATCGCGCCTGCTCGCCTCGGCTCATGGCGTCCATCGTGGCGGCCTGGCCGGTGGTGAATGCGTTTTGCTTCAAGCCAATGCCCTGCGCCACCAGGTTGCGGTAGTTGTTGATCGAGTTGGTGCGCGTGTTGTTGGCCGCAGCCGCCAGTTGCGCGGCGTTCTGGTTTGTCATCGCCTGCGCATTGGCCGGGACCGACATGCCAAAGCGCATAGCCTGACGAAGCGCCGTGTTCAGCGCCTGCGTCTGGCCCAGCCTTGTGTCTGCCAATGCCGTGCCGACATCGGCATCGATGTCCGCGCCAAACCGGTTGGCAATTCCCTGATTCCCACCGGTAGCCAATGCGATGTCGTCGCGTGCACCCTGCTCATGCGCCTGAGTGCGGCGCAGCAGTTCGTTGGCGTTGGATTCGGACTGGTTGGTCAGCGCAGCGCGCTCCGCTGCGTTGACGCCAGCGGTGCCCTGCGACACCTCGCCCAGCATCTGCTGCTCCAGTGGGCGGAAGCTCTTGCCGTACTCGTAGTAGTCGTTGCCCTGCTGAATGCCCTGGCGCATCAACTCCAACTGGGCATCAACCACAGGCCGCGACACTTGCAAATTGGTGTCGTACTGGCGCCTGGCCTCTGCAATTTGCTCGCGGCCCAGTTGCGCCATGGTCTCTGCCGCCTCCTTGGAGGCATTGGCCACCGGAGAGTAATCCGGGGGAGCCGCGCACGCGCAGTCGCAGTCAAAGAGGCCGTACAGGATCATGCCTTGACGACCCATGTAGGCCGTCAGCCAGCGATGAAGGGGCTCAAACAACCAGGCAATGCTTTTCATGCTGATCTCTCCGTAACGACTGGAACGGGAAACGCTGCTTTCCTGGCCGGCTTCCACCCTGAAATGGAATGCACCTCGGCACCCGTGAGTAATTTGACAATCCCGGCGATGACCGCGCGGTTGTAGAAAAACGATGCCTCGCACGACGAATCGAACTCAGGGCCATCCAGGAACATGCACGATCCGTAGCACAGGTGAACGACCGGGCACTCGTGGCAGTTGGGGCGTGTAGCCCAGGATCTGGCCGTGTCCAGCTTGACCGCCGCCAGGTCATCGACCCGGCCGATCTTGTGACCCGACTCGGCGCCCGCGTTCTGGCACGTCAGCACGTTGCCCTTGAGATCCACCGCCAACTGGTCGGTGCGGTCCATGCCGCACACCTGATGCGAGCCCGTCAGCGGCTTTGCGATGGCCAGCCCTTCCAGGAGCTGCTGCGCGCTCCAGCGCAGTCGCGGGAAGAAGAGCGCCATGCCGGAGCCCACGGCGTGGCGGATCTCGTCGGCCATGCCGCGCAGTTGGTCGAGGGTCCACTTGGCGCCGCCGTAGTCGGTCACGATGTCCTCGATGTTGACCTTCACCTCAAAGCCCATGCGGCTCTCAAACCACATGAGTGTCTGGATCAGGCGGTAGTTCAGCGGCGTGATCACCACATTGAACGTGATGCGCTCGCCAAACAGGCGGAACACCTGGCGGATCATTTCGCGCCAGGCATCATCCTCAAACGGATCTTCCCCGCGAAGCGCCTGACCAGGGCCATCGTGCGAGATCGCCATGGTGAAGCCGTGCTCGTTCAGCCACAGGGCTTTTTCCAGTCCAGCAGCGATCCGTTGGAGACAATCGACAGCCGAGCATCCGGGAACCGTTCGCGCAGCGCCGGCACCAGCACCTTGATCTTGTGCCAGTACAAAAACGGCTCACCGCCCCAGAACTCGATCTTCTCGGGCGCCTCGGTCAGCCACTTGTCCAGGTTGACCAGGAAGTCTCGCGCGTCGGCCGTACCGGTGTTCTCGGCCTTCTGCCCGCCCTGCGAGCAGTACGAGCAGGAATAGTTGCACCCCAGACCCAGCTGGATCTTCAGGATGCGGGGCTGATCCTTGCCGACGATCGGCGCATCCGGCGAGAAGGCCGGCGCATCGTTGTCGGTGGCCGGCGCATCCATGTATTGGTAGGCAAAGCGCGACAGGTTCACCGGCTGGCCATTGGGACCGGTCAGGCGGCAAGGGTCCGTGTCATACACGAACACGCCTTGGTCGGTGTGGATGTCAAAGGTCGCCACGGTCAAAATCCAGTATGAGCACCACCCGATCGGTGGCGCCGGGGTTGGCGGCGTGGTGGCTCACGGTGTCATCGAACACGAACAGTTCGCCATCGCGCCACTGCCGGCGCTCACCGCCCACCTCGATAAAGGCCTTGTCATTGGTCGAGAGACCGAGGTGCGAGCGCAGCACGTGGTCGGTGTAGCCCACATGCGGCTCGATCACGGCACCAGGCCGCAGGATGGAGAAGCCGGCGATGAACACGCCGGGCACCTGGTTCACCAGGTCGAAAGTCTTGGGGGCGGCATCCGCCCAGGGCATGCGAGCGCGGTTAAAGATCAGGGGAATGGTGAACCAGCCACCGTTGTGCAGGTACGTCTCGGGCCACGGCCGCGCCATGTCGCGCGCACGGTCGAACTCGCCCAAGACCTCCCGCCACGCCTCGGCCACCGGGCGCAGGAAATCGAAGCGATCCACGCCCATGAACGTCTCGGCGGTCACAGCTTCAGCCACTTGCAATCGTCCTTCCACAACACCAGGTACACCGAGTCGCTGCCATCGTGCGCAGCGCCCACCATGCGGCCCTCTTCCTTGAACCCGTAGGCCAAGTCCCAGGCCAGCGCCCGCGCGTTGCTTGACTGGGTGACGGTGGTGATGCGCAAGGCGCCGATCGTCACGAAGGCATGCCGGGCTATTGCCCGCAAAAAAACGCGCGAGAACCGGCCGGAGCCATCTGCCGCCCCGTGGAAAAAGACGTTGCGACCGTTGAAGCGATCAAACAGCGCCCCAGCCGTGATCCGGCCATCGTCATCTTCCCAGCCGACCGCCGTGCATATCTCGGGCACAGGCCCGATGCGATCCGCTACAAACTGGACGACGCGCTGGTCATGGACGACTTTTCCCACGCACGGTAGGTTGCCATGCTTGCCACGAGAAATTCACCCAAGGCGGTGCAGCTATTTACCTTACACCGCCATCGCAGAGCCGCGGCGCTTGAACATCCCCACCCCTGGCGCCTTCTGCGCAGCCACCGCTGTCTGGAACACCGCACCCGCGTCTGCCACCTGGCCAAACTGGCGGAAGGCGTCGGCGCCATGCGAGCTGTCGTCGTGCAGCGGGTCTTCCTTCCAGCAGCCGCGCGTCTTGTCCCACTGCTTGCGGTAGCTGCTCAGGCGCTTGACACCCTGGTCGCAACCCTCTTCGCTGAACCAGCAGCTGGCAAACTGGTTTCGCGTGGCCTGAATCCCGGCGCCGATGTTGGACACGCGCGGCACCACCTCAAAGCGCTGGCCAGGCATCAGGCGCTCCAGCATTTCCTTGAGTGTCTTGTTGGTGTCTGGCGTCTCGCCCATGCGCCGGTAGTCCGCCTCGTGCGGCAGGTAATGCACACCAAAGGCCCAGCCCTGCTTTTGCAGCCACTGGGCGTAGTGGCTCAGATCCTCGCCGCTGGCCTCGTAGTATTTGATCCAACGGTTTTCGGGGCCGACACGCTGGTGGCACCAGATCGCGGTCATGTCGCCGCGGCCCAAGTCCCAGAAGGTGTTGACCGGCGCGGCCTCGATCGGCAGCGTCTTGAGAATGCGTCCCTGCTTGCGGGCATTGGCCAGCTGCGTGGCGTAGTAGCAGCCCTCGGTGCTGACCTGGAACGCCTCGGTGGGCGTGCTCGGGTATTCCTGCCACATCAGCGGCGCCTCGTCGGCGAAGTCGGCCCGGCGGGTCGTGACGTACCAGGCGCGCTGGCCTTCGCTGAGCGGCCGCTTGATGTCGGCCTCAACCTGGCTGAAGTACAGCAGATCCGTTTCGGTGAACACCACGCCATCAGGCTCGATCGTGTACTCAGGCGCCATCCACCAGGCGAAGAAGTGAAAGCGCCAGTCCTTTTGCGTCAGCGGCGACTGCTGCTCGTGCAAAGCCTGGGCGCGCTGGCTCATGTCGTAGAAGTAGCCGTCCTGGCCTTCGGCGGTGGATTCGATGATGCAAATGCCAGACTTCGGCACGGCCGGGATCGAGCCCGTCACCACCTCCCGGGCCTTGTCCGGGTACTTGGCGCAGATCTTCCCGAACTCGGAGATATGCAGCCGGTGGATCGTGCCAGACCGCATGGAAGTGGCCACACGGATGCTGCTGTTGTTGTGGGCGAAAAGCATCTCATCGGCGTTTGACGCCAACGTCGGGAATCGCGTCCGAATTGAGCTGGGCAGGTTGTCGTAAGCAAATTTCACCTTGTCCCGGAAGATCACTTTGGCAGAGTCTCGATCTTGGGCAATGATGCCGCACCGCTGATCTGCATTGAACAGGGCGTGATCCAGCCAGAGAATGGCGATCAAAGTGGTGTTGTGCGACACAAAACCTTCGGCAATGTAGGTGCCGGTCGTGGTCTGCATATCAACCACATCACCTTCACCGATTGCCTCGATGCTCGCAATCGTTGCCCAACCAACATCGCCATTGCGCTTGCCGGGCAGCTCCCGACCCTCCCAAAAACGATTGCCAACAAATCTGCTCGGTCGCGCCTGGCCAATCAGGCGGAACATTTCATCCATCCGACCAAATGCCAGTTTTGGGACTGGCACGCGACCGTGCTTGTTTGGACGCTCGGCCACATCGTTTTCGATGCAGGCGTTGTAGCCCCGGTCGGCCGCGTACTTCACCAGACGGTCCCACACTGGCCCATAACGCTGCGACACATTGACGCCAGCAGAGCTATTACGCTTAGAAATGCTGCCCTCTCCATCGAGCACGCCGCCAAACCAGCCATCTTCAAAGGTTGGCTCATCCCATGGCTTGGCCACCCAGCGAACCTTGGTGCCAACGGTCAGCTTGCCGGTGACTGAGCTGCCTTCGCCGCTGATGCTGCGCCACTTGGGATCGGTTGCTACCTTCTTCGATAGCCAGGGGTGGCGATCTGTGCACACCACTTGGCGGCCATCATCAAAGGTGATGCGGAACCTCTCGGCGCGCATTGTCTTGACCGCCTGAACTGTGGCCGTCCGCATCTTGCGGGCAGACCCACGACCGCCAGGCGGATGCTCGTCGCATGCAACGACATCTGTTCCCGGCTCGATCTGCCCTATCGGCACCCACTCGAGATCCGCAGTCAGAACCCGCGTTTCAGGCGAAACACAAAACCCCAACTGCCGCGCCTTCAGGATCACGTTGCGGTGCCACATGCGGCGCATGAATCTGCGCTGCGCACGGTTGGGCCGAAACGGCAACACAGTCACGTCGCCATCGTCATCGCTATCTCCCTTGATCATGATTTTGTAGAGGCAGCCCGAAAAAAGCCTCCACTCAGGATCTTTCAGCAGTCGCGCCAGCTCGGCCTTATCCGTTGGCAACGGGACCAGCGGCGTGTCGTGAATGACTCGAAAGCCGGCCACAGTCAATCCTCGTCTTCTGGGAGGTTGGGCAGCACAGGCTTGAAGCAGCTGTTGTTGCCCGACGAGATTTCGTGCAGCAATTCCGTGAGCGGGTCACCTGCAGGCGGTGGCGCGTTGTCCAGGTCGAACGCCTTGCGTTCAAGCGTCTGCAGCTTGGTGAACGTCTCCGCCAGCGACTTGACCGAGTTGATGCGGTTGTGAATGTCCATGGCCTTGCGCACAGCCATTCGGGCTCGGTCCTGGGCGTCTGGTCTGTCTCCGGCCAATATGGCGGCCAATGCTTCCTGGTCTTGAGCCAGCAACTGGGATTGGGCCAGCTCTTGCATCAGGTCGGCGGCCAAATCTCTCGCAGCCTTGATGTCGCTGCGGTGCCCCAGAATCACCTGAACATTGACCTCGGCAGCCGCCAAAACCGTGTCTGCTACCTTTTTGCTACCTTCTGCTACCTCTTTTGCTACCAAGTCGGCCACAAGGCGTGCATTGGTGGCTTGCTTTATCTCGTCGCGAAGGTCTTTTTGCCAGCCCTTTGTACGGGCTTGCTTGTTGACTGCGGATCGGGTGGCGCCGTACTTGGTGGCCAGCTCTGTTTCGGTGAGCTTGCCCGTTCGGTAATCTCTTTCGACGGCTTCCCAGTCCACCTTGCGGCGCTTGGTCGTGGGTGTGCTCGCGCCTGGCGTGGCCTTGGTGGGCTTGCTGGGCGCGGCGGTCTTCTTGGGGGGTGCGGGTAGCTTTCCCGCTGGTTTGGCTGCCATGGGGTCCGATGGTGTCGGGCTTGGGCGAACAGTGAAACCTTTGTGTGCATTCATGCTGCACCTCGCGCACGGATGGCAGCGGCACAAACGCTGATCTGCCAAGCGGTGGACCTGATCGCGCTCACCTCGTCGTGCTCACCGGCCTCAATGGCCTCTTGCGCCCTCGTTTCGCATCGCATGGCTTTGCCATCGCACACCTTCGCGCACGCCTCACGCTCTGCAATCACTGCGCGCTGCACATCCACGTCTGCGCTGGCGATGCCGTCGCCGGGGATGATGACGGCGGTGGTGACTTTAGGGTGCGCAGCCTGCTCCATGCGCTGAGTGATCCAGTCCGAGAGCTTTTGGCCCTCGCGCTGCGCTTGGCGCACCCAGCTGGCTTTGGTGCCTGCTGGGGCCTTGATGACGATGGTGTCAGACTTTGCTGACATGGAGCGACTCGCTCACATCTACGCCGAGAGCACGGGCGCCAGCCGCGGCATGATCGAAGTAGCCCCAGGAAGGCGCGAAGAACGAGACTGCGCCGTCTTTCTGGCCATCTTCCCATGCGGCCCACTCCTCGACCTCGACCGCTACCAGCTCGCTTGCCTGCTTCAGCCGGTCCACCATGTCGGCTTCGTCCTCATATCCGGCCTCTTTTGCGCAAAGATCGCGGGCAGCTTGCTCGCTGAATGCGGCAAAAATGCCAAAAACGTGTCCGTTTGCGC
>Ga0194138_10001130_pt1 | contig 12768 bp, 18 predicted proteins | sample TARM_MetaG_T2_14_FD_134022 | JGI IMG/M metagenome (GOLD analysis project Ga0194138, IMG submission 134022) | Freshwater microbial communities from Pennsylvania, USA, analyzing microbe dynamics in response to fracking - TARM_MetaG_T2_14 (version 2) | ecosystem: Environmental > Aquatic >...
CAAGATTCTGACGTTATAACAGATAAGGTGCGGCATGTGTGGGGCACACCACTGGGGTCGATGGGCGAATACACCGTTGCCCTCATCCGTCTCACCGACTACCAAAGGTTGCAAGCTGAGGCGAAAAGGTTGCAAGCCGACCACGAAGCCTCACGCGCAGCCGACAAGGCGCGGATAGCGGAGCTAGGGGAAGAGTTGTCCTACGCCCTGGCGGACTTCGACGCATGGGCATCCCACGAGAACAACCATCCACATGAGCACCTTGTAGCGTGGTCCGATAGAGCCCGTGCTGCACTCGCCAAAACCCGAGGTGATGCATGACCGCCACAAGCCTGCCAGGAGTAAGGGACCCCGAAATGAGAGACCGCATCAAGAAGCACTGCGACCTGCTGTACCGCGCCTCGCACCTCACAGTCGCTGCCCTCGCCCGGAAGATGGACGTGAGCACCACTGTCATCTACGGGGTGCTTAAAGGGCAAGCCAGCTACCTCTTACCCCCCGAAGAGATAGCGATGGTCCACGAGCTGTACGCCGAGGGCAAAGCGCTGAAAGCCGAGGCGGCAAAACACTCCCCCGAAGCCCTCGCGTCTGAAGGCTACGACCTGCGGGAGGCCAAACGGCGTAAGGCAGTACTCACAGCATTCCGTAACATCCCGGAAGGGCCACTGAAGGACCTCACGCGATACGTAGAACTACGTACCGAAGCCCGTAAACACAGTGACGCTGCCCTGGCGGAGGAGTTCGGGGTACCTCGTACCAAGGTCCGAGCAATGGCGAGCTCCGGCGCCCACGGAGGTTACCCACCCGAGGTAGTCGACCGGATTGCTGAACGGGTGACGCTGAGACAGGTACTGGCAAAAAAGGCAAAACCTCTGTCCCCAGAGCGGGTGGCGGAGAAGTACGGCATAGGAGTGCCTACGACAAAGGCATACGCCCTATCCATCAGCGAGGCTGCCCATGACTCTCGATGAAAGACTGACCACGTACATAACCCTGATAGACGAGGCCAAGCGGTATTCCCCTCACGCACTGGCCAAGCAGACAGGGCTGTCACACCGGAAGGTGGGCAAGATCCTCTACTACGGGGCTCACGGAGGGGCGTTTCACGAACAAATAATGCAGGGGTACCGTAAATACGCTCAGCTGCGACGGGAGGCTAATCAGCACAGCCCCCTGTCGATTGCACTGGAGACCGGGTACAGCGATTTATACCTGCAGGGTAAGTGCAGAAGGATTCGTAAGGTCCTGACCAACCCGTCACCAGGGGCAGACATCCCTGAGCCCCTGAGAACCGAGCTGTTGGAGTACGTGAAGCTACGCAAAGAAGTGAAAAGCGCAGGGTTCACTGCACTCGCAAACCGCTTCGGCATCACGGTGGCACAGGTTCGCATGATCCATATCTCCGCTAACACCAGGTGCTGCCCTCCGGAAGTCGTGACCGAGGTTCGTGAGGCCATGGCAAAGGCCGTCCCCGCTCGGAAACTGCTGAAATCCACCTACGCCTTGCCTCTGGTCGCTGAGCGGACTGGACACAGTATCGCCAGCATCAAAGATCGCCTACAGATACTCAGGAAGGAGCTACACAACGAAGTCCGCTGACGAGATTCATCGGCAACTCGCCGACCTGGGCTGACCAGCGAGGAAGGGCGCAAGTCCCTTCCTCCCCCACCTTGAGGAAATAATCAATGAACCTTGAACCATATGCCGCCGGCTTCTTGGGCGGCAACGGCGACAGTCCCACTTGCTGGTGGCATGACTACATCCGGTCGGAGCTGGCAGCTGCTCACGACCACTACCAAGCACAGGTGGACGCTCTGGAGGGGCTTCTACTTCGGTACAAGAGCGAGCTTGGTGTAATCGCCTCAGCCTCTTACCCGACACCAAAGGAAGCGACGGATGCGGCCATGGCTTCTCACCTGTCCCACCTTTTCCGTGCAATGCGGCAAAGGGCGTACAACGCCCTGTACCCCCCAGAAGTAGCGGTCAGATTGTCGAAGGAAGAAGTAGACCACATACGGCACTCACTCAGCTGTATTGAGAGTGAGACTGCAGATCATTTTTCAATCCTGAACAAGCTGGGAGGACCCTGTGAGCAGAGTAATCCGAATCAATAGCTGCAGCAGTGAGTGCCCAAACTGGGGGCACCGGGGTGGGTTCGGAACTCCCGCATACGTACCGGTGTGCAAGGTAGGAAACAAGGATTTGCCGTACACACTGGACTATTCCCCGAAAGGAGGGGTGGTGGCGACAGGGACGGGAGAGATACCAGGGTGGTGCCCACTCGAACACGCCTCCGCTGTAGAGCCGCCAGCCAGCCTCGTGTCAGAGCCTGCGCTTAGGGAGTGGCCATGAAACCACGGTACAAGTGTAAGTGTGGAGTAACCGACCACTTGGCAGTACTCACTTCAGTATGGGCAATCGTCTCCCCTGCTCCCCAACAAGTAGCCACGAAGGTGGCAGGAGACTTCGATTGGGACATTCGGACTGATATGGAATGCAGGAAGTGCGGGTGGAAAGCTGAGGCCAGCGTATTCGCTGCGATAGCTGACCAAGCCCTTACATCAGACGAATTACAGGCTCGGTACGAAGTGTCTCACCCACTGGTCACTAAGTACGACTGGAGGGGGGCCGTGGCTATGTGTGATACCGAGCAGGGGTACTGGGAGTGGGTGAGGTACCAGTTACCTTTCGAGGTGGCGGGTCTGGTTGACAGGCAGCACCCGTATTAACGGGAAGGTGTAACGCCGTGAAAACAGGCACAATACTGTATGAAGGCCCGAGCACACTCGACGGGAATCCGATCGTAGTGATTGCAACCTTCCGGTCAAAAAATCGGAAGACGGGAGACATGGTCCAGACCTGGGTCATGCGGAGTGATATGAGCCCGGTGGAGGCCATCCACGCAAAGGCAGACGCCAGCGTGTGCGGAGGCTGCCCCCACCGGACCTCCATTGGCGGGGGGTGCTACGTAGAGGTCGGACGAGCCCCACAGGCTGTTTGGAAGGCCTACAAGCGAGGCAGTTACCCGCGGCTGGACGGCTACAAGGAGTTCGCCGGCCGCAAGCTGCGAATGGGAGCTTACGGAGATCCGGCGGCCGTACCAGTGGAAGTATGGGATACCTTACTGCCGCACTGCGGCGGCTGGACAGGGTACACCCACCAGCGCAACCAACCCGAGGTTCTGAAGTGGGTAATGGTCAGCACCGACACCCCTGCACAGACCAAGGCTCATAACGCCAAGGGTCACCGGACGTTCCGCGTGAAAACAGCGGACCAGCCCCTGCTCAAAGGTGAAATCGAGTGCCCCGCGGACAGCCGAGGGATGACGTGTACGGAGTGCGGGTTATGCGCCGGACAAGGCCAGCCCGGACCCTCCATTGCAATAAACGTACACGGCTCGCTGGCGGGGCGGTACCTGAAGAAATACGGGAGAGCAGCATGAAAATCATCAAGTCTGAAGACGGCAAGTTCTACGATGAAGCGACTGGCAGTGAAGTCACTTGGCAGGATGTATCCAAGGCCACCGGCAAGCCCCGCTGCCAGGCTCGCATCCTCTTGAAGAAGCTCGCGGCGGAAGGAGTGGACCTGCACCCCACCCAATGGGCCGAGTGGGGCACTACCGGTCGCCAGATCTGGCTGCTCCAGCAGCATCTCGCCGCTTGACCCATATCACCACATTACCATACACTCGCAGACACTTATGGACATTACAGACGCAGTACTCGCCCTTGCACTTGCCGCGAGAATCCACGGCACCGACGAGGCTGTCCGCAAAACCTGCGAGACAGTGATGCAACGGACGAGTGAAAAAGACCGGATCGCCCTAGCCAGGGTGGTCCTCCATGAATCCCCGCTAAAGGCGGTGGGGTTCATCCTCGAGAATATGGAGCTGGATGATGGATACGAGCTTGAAGTATGCGAAGGCGGCGGAGGTGGCCAAGCACTTCCGCCGGTCGACAAAGACGTTGCAGCGCTGGGAGGAAACCCTCGGGTTCCCTCGCCGCGTCCTGCCAATGAGCGGGGGCGGCGCTCTTTACGTCGTTAAAGAGGTCATGGACTGGGAAGAAGAGCAGCTCAAGCTGAGGTACCGGGCCCAGGCCTGATACGCCGCCCTCTGCTCCTCAAGGTAGTCGTGGTAGTCGTAAACCCTGGGAATGGCGTGGCCGAGCATCATTTCGGCCACGTGAAACTCAGTGAACCTTGAGAAGTTGGTCCTCGCTGTCTTCCGCAGGTCGTGCATTGACCAGTGATCCATTTGCACCCCCTTCCTTTTCTTTACAGCGTCCATCACCGCTCTGGGCATCGTCAGAGTGGTACTCGGAGCTATAGGTCCTCCGGACCGGCTGTGGAAAAGCAGGGTGGGTACGGTGGACATCGACCTGGCCTGTTCTATCAACGCCATGACCTCTGGGATCAGTGGCCGGATTATCTCCCTACCTGTCTTTGACTTCTCCGGAGGTACCCGCCAAAGGTCGCCGTGCAGATCCCGAGTGGGGTCGAGGGTTCTCAGCTCTCCGTTCCGGCATCCAAGCAGCAAACATAGCTCCACAAACAGTTTGTTGGCGGGATCCATACGGCACGACCGAAGGCCGAAGAAGAACAGCTGTAGCTCTGCCTCGGACAGGGCGCGACCACGACTGCCCTTCTCGATGTGAAGGTCACGACGAGCGGATAGGTCTGACAACGGGTTCGACTCCACAAGGCCGCGCACCTGCCCCCACCGGTACATCTGCCGACCTCGCTGCAAGATACGGGACGCGATCGACGGAGACTTCCGCTTGACCGTGTCAAGGTGGGCAACCCAAGTGAAGCTGTTCACCTCGTCGGCCGGCAGCTCTCCCAGCTTTGGCAGAACATGGATCTCGAAAGACCTGAGCTCCTGTCTTGGAGCCTTGATCTTCGGCTCCAGGTACCCCGCGTAAAACTTGTAGAAGAGTTCAGCAAGGGCGACACGCTGCTGCCGCTTAATCTGCTCGTCCCGCCTGACGTCTCGAGGGTCCCTTCCCTGCTCGAGCTCGGCTTTCATGGAAAGGTGCTCAGCCCTCGCCTGCTTCAGCGACATTAGAGGATAGGAGCCGAGGTCGAACCTCGCCGCCTTCCCCTGCCACCGGTACCGCATCTGGAACACCAGCTTGCCAGCAGGTGACGCCCTGACGCTCAGCCCAGCCCCGTCAGGCTTCTCCTCTGCCTTCACTCTTGGGCGCCCGTGGTTGGCTTTCAGCCAGGTGTCTGTAATCGCCATGTGTACATGCTCCCGAGACATCTCATCGGTGGAGGTGGAATATGTACTCAGGATTGTACACAGATTTGTGTACTGGAGTGACTAGGTATGTCCGGGAATGTCGTAGCTTGGAAGGAGGGGAGGCAGTGACAGCAAGGATAGCCAAGGTGTAACACCCGTATTTACGGGGATAAGGAAATGCTCAGTAATCGATATGGGCAATGATGGAGAAGTTTCGTATGTGACTGAGATCGCTCAAGTTTTCCACTCTATCCGGAGGTAACTACGGCATCCGTGTACACAGTATTGTACACACCTGAGATGCTTGCTACCCTTATACCAATAAACCCATATACCTATTTTGGTGCCTACATGACGCGACACAAGTTTCTTCGTGCCCTTTCCTGCAAGACCCGCCTCAAGGTGGCCTACGCCATCCGAGACCAACAAATGTTCGTCGGGGAGTTGGCAGAAGCTCTGGATATCCCTCAGTCGGAAGCGAGCCGAGCCATCAGCACCTTACGGGATGCCGGTGCAGTCGTATCCGAACGAGCAGGCAACAAGGTCCTCTGCAGCCTCAGCGAGGCCGGAGCCGAATTGCTCGATATGCTGGACAAGTTCGACTGGCACGGGTAACTCGCATAAAAAGGCCCCTTTCACAAGGGGCGCAATGTAACTACTATGAGGAACAAAGCCATGAAAGCCTTGCACCCACATAGAGTAGCACATGAGCGGCAATATCGAATACTTCGCGGTGGCAGTGACCACCGCCCTGCCGGGGCACTACCTGGCACTTCACTTGCACCGGTACATTGACAGGGTTGCCTGGACTCCTGCAGACACCGAGGCGTTCCTGAGACTTCAGGACATGCCTGAGCGTCTGCTGATGAATGAGGCAGGCGTTGACGAATGGGTGGCTTTAGCCAGGACCACTCCAGTACTGATCAGGCTGTGGACACATCGGATCGTAAAGAACGTCACGCTGATAGGGCCCGGGTATAGTCCGGACGTAATCTCCAGACTTGGAGAGAGCCAGATCCGCAGAGCTCTCATCGCCAAGGGTGTCGATACCCTCCAGCTCACTCCGGAAGCTGCAGCTCACGCAGGGTGCTCAGAGACTCTGAAAACTCTCGACCAGCGTGGCGACCTTGATGTGATCGACAAGTTGGCCTGGTACGAGGGCAAGGTAACCACTGAAGGCAGCTGGAAGGTGGTCAGCTTCCCTGCGAACCTTGACGTCAGACTTTCTCGCAACGCAAATGGTGAGTTTATCCGGGAAGTTCCACGGGTATGGGCTTAACCTTACTACCGTATATACACATAAACGTAAACTTTGGTATAGTGATACGGAATCCATCAACAGGAGCACCTCCATGGCTGTGGAAACGTATCTGGTTAAAGCCCGTGAGCTGGTAGATAAGGACATCAAGAAAACCACCATCGAACTGCCAGCGGATTTGCACCACGAGCTCCGCAAAATCACAGTGATCCATAACATATCGATGAGAGAGCTCTACATCGAGGCATTCTATAACTACATCCTCCCCAAATACGGGACAAAAGGTAAGTTCTGATGGACTATTACAAAGCGACTTTGGCCAGGTGCAGGCTCCTTTTTGACAAGGTGTTCGAGCTGGGGCCCCGCAGTCCGGTCGAGCACACGGAAAACCGTGAGCGACTGCTAACGGTTTTCCTCGACGAGCTGCAGCAGGCAGTGAACATCCGCGCCGTCTACGAGACGCAGGACTTCACCTTGGAGACAATCCTCACCGAGTGGTGCGAAGCGTTTCCGGTGACGGTGCCCCAGCAGCGAGTTGAGCATTTCATTCTTTGCACCCGGCTGACTTTCGTGCCGCTCGCCCCAGACCTTCGGAATGCGGCGGACACCATTGAGGCGGCGAAGCAGAGCCCAGGTAAGGTGGTAAGGCTATTCTGATGAAGGACTTCGACGAGAAGGTGTACAACCACACTTTCGAGTTCGCCCTGAGACATCAGGTCGACGTCGACTCCTTGCGCCTGAAAGAATCCATCCGCCGGCACCTCTGTAGTGCCAGGCAAGTCGTTACCGACGCAACCCTAGAACGACTGGGGTATCAGCACGTCGCAGTGATGATCAACACAGCTGCCCAGTACAACCTGAGCCTCGGCCAGGTGCTGATGGAAGCTGTGGCCACCGGCGCCATGCCGGTGTCAAACCTCTGCAGTACCCTCCGCAAGCGAAAGACGCCGAATCTCCGAGTCGTCAAATAACCAACGGTTGACCTTACACACCTTACAGGAATAGGATGACCGTCTGGCGACCCGTATTTATGCAAATACGGGTCGCCTTTCATATGAGGAAAATCCATGTTAAAGCTCAATCCCGGCCAACAAGCCGCAGTAGACGGCGTGGTCAAAGGGTTTCTTGAAGGCGGCGCCAAAGGCTTCGTCATCATCGGTGAAGGTGGTACCGGCAAGACCACATGTGTGATGACTGCGGCCCAGAGATTTCTGGACGCTGGCCTGAAGGTGCTATTTGCCGCCCCGACGAACAAGGCAGTCAAGCAGCTGGAGAAATCCGCGAAGTCTTTTGGCTTGTCAGGCAACAACTGTGCCTTTCAGACACTGCACAGCGCACTGGGCCTGGCCCTCCTCCCCAGTGAAGAAAACAAGTATGCCGCACAGGTAGGTGACGGGGTCTTCGACATCTTCGATATCTGCATCTGCGACGAAGCGTCGATGCTCAGCAAGATCCTCTTGCAGAACTACCTGATGCCAAGGGCCTCAGCCAAGCACGTCAGACTTGTGCTGATGGGCGATGACATGCAGCTGCCTCCCGTAAAGGAGGCCAAGTCACTGGCCTTCGAGCAGTTCCCCCAGTATCGACTGACTGAGGTGGAGCGACAGAGCGAAGGCAGCGAGATCCTGACGGTGACGGGACTGCTGCGGACAGCTATTGAAGGTGGAAAGGTTTTTAAGCACCCGGAGGTCAGCGGGGCGGTGGAGACACTCCGGGCTATCGACTTCCTGCCGAAACTGTTGGAAGAGTTCGATTCCTCCACCGACCTCGAGAAGGTCCGTGTCTTGGCCTGGCGTAACCGGCGAGTTGACGAGATCAACGCCGCCATCCGCAGAAAGATATACGGCAAGGTCGCTGAACGGTTCGAGACCGGGGAGCGGGTGGTAACTGGCGCACCGGTTATGGGCGCGGACGGCCCACTTCTGAGTACCGACGAAGAGTGCACCGTCCAGTACTGTAAGGAAGACAGCCTGTGGGACGAAGACAGCGGGGAGGAGTTCAAGACCTACCTGCTGGCTCTGAAGCCGATCTACGCTGATGCCTCCCAAGTGTTTGCCCACGTCTTGCACGAGAGCGAGGAGGACCGCTACTGGGGGCGACTGAACGAACTGGCCAAGAAGGCCAAAGCCCACCCCAACATGGCTCGCAACTACTGGGCGCGGTACCACAAGTTCAAGGACCTGTTCTCAACCATCAAGTACTGCTACTGCATCACGGTTCACCGCAGCCAAGGGAGCACCTACGACACCGTGTTCGTAGATGTAAAGGATCTGCTGGGCAACACCATCCGAAAAGAGCGCCAGAGCTTGCTGTACGTGGCTTTCAGTCGTCCACGCGAGCGTCTGGTAATCAACAAATCTGCATACGTGGCCTGATATGACAACTGACTACAAAGCCATCGCCGACCTGGCTAATGACCTCGATAAGGGTGCCACTCTCGAGGTGGGTACGGTGACCAACATCACCAACTTTAAGCGAGCGCTGTTCAGGCTGCTGGATGGTGACATGTTCTTTGTCTACTCGCACAAGGGGACTACCTACATCCGTAGGAGGGGCTTGCCGAAGTCAGACGCATAAGGAGCCGAGCATGTATTACTTTGCACAGTTCCGCCCTGACAAGAAGGAAGCCTGGCGCATGATCGACGAGAGGCAGCTGCAGAGTCTGCAGCAGCCTCCCGCGTTTATGACTGTCCTGAAGATTGATCAGGATCCGGAGCAGCTGGCGGAGGCCGGTGAGGACCCAGTTGACCATGTGAAGTACCTGGGGCCCATGTTCTGGGACTTCGACGGCCCGGATATCGACGTAGTGCTGGATGACGTTCGCATACTGCTGACCTGGCTGAAGGACAGGCTGGAAATCGACGTGGCCTACATCCATTGCTGGCTATCCGGCCAGAAGGGTGTGCACATCACAGTCCCGGCGGAGGTCTGGGGTGTGACGTCAGCGATGAAGATCCTGCCCCTGATCTACAAGCAATTGGCGGCCGTCAAGAGCATCCCGTGTCTGGACACTTCAGTCTATTCGGCCAACCGTGGGCGGATGTGGCGCTGCGAGGGAATCCCGCGGCCTGGTACCGGCACCTACAAGGTGGGTGTTACCTTTCAAGAGTTGATGGAGATGGACGCCGACCAGTACCAAGTGCTGGTGAAAGGTCCACGCCCTCCCCTGTCCCAACCGTCGCCTCCAAAAGGCACCACGTTCCCGATGGCGGAGTCGCTGTTCAAGAGCTCAAGGATAGCTGCTCAGAAGCTGCTGAGGGAGTCTCGCAGTGGTACCGGCGTCAGCAGTGAAGCTCTGGCAGCAATTCAAGGCATCCCGGGGTGTATCGAGAAGCTGATCACCGAGGGTGACTCTGCAGAGAGCAACTGGAACCAGGCTGCGATGCAGCTGGCGGCTTACATCGCCGGCAAGTATGACAGAAACGACCAAACCTACATGGAAGAGCTGGTTGAGCCGTTCGTAGTCAACGTCCACAGCGGGTCCCGCAACACTGAACGTGACCGGTTATCCCACATGAAGGATCAGCTGAACCGGGCGTTCGCCGGCAAGCTGAAGTTCTACGTCGGTGCCTTGATCTCAGTGATCGGGAAGCCCTGCGGAGCCTGCCCCATCTGCAACCCGGCGAAAGCGTCAGAGCAGGGTGTGGACATGGGGGAAGCCGAGTTCAAGTACTGCGAACTGACCAAGGTGAAGGAGTCCCCACGCGGCTACTTGATGGCGGGTGAGAACTCCTTCAGAACACTGACCACCTTCATCTTCCGACCAGAGAAGTCGTTCCATGACCTCGAGGTGGATGACAACGGAGAGTACCGCGAGTCCCAAAGAAAGGCCTTGGCTGGCACCCTGATCGACGACGAGGGTGACAGCTATGAGTTCACCATGCCTGAGTCAGCCTGGCGCGGCCGGCGGGACCTCAGCAACGCAGTGGAAGGTTGGGGGACCTCCACGGTCATCGCCAGCGATATCGAGGTGCAGCGGATGCTGCGAGCCATTATGAGGTTCTCAAAAGAGAGTATGGACAGAATCACCAGGACACCTGTGTGCGGCCTGTTGCTGGAGCGCAAAGGGGCCGGGGTGGTGCCACATTATGTGGAAGCTGCCGGCTCTTGCACCCAGCACGGAATCCGCAGCCGCTTTGTATACACCGGGAAGCCGGACCTCTCCCCGACGTTGATGGAGGGGGACTACCCTTACGAGGATGATGAGGAGCTTCACCACGCCATCACCGGACTGGTGGGCTGCAACGAAGACCACGCCATCGCAGCGGCGCTGGGGTGGGCAGTGGCCTGCCACTTCCGTGAGCACTTCCACCACTGCTTCAACCAGTTCCCCTTGCTGAACTTGAGCGGGAACGCCGAGTCAGGCAAGTCCTCGCTGGCCTTCCTGCTGTTCCGCATCAACGGAATGGACTACACCCGAGCTGACTACATCAACTGCGAAGTATCTTCTGTGTTTCCGATCCTCAAGTACCTGTCCAGTTCGACAACGGTGCCGAGGCTGATGGAAGAGTTCAACCCGGCCAACATCCCTGCACGGGAGTACGTCCGAATCCTCGGCCTTCTCAAGGCGGCGTGGAACCGGGCCCCGATACCTCGTGGGTTCCTCAGTGGCAAGGAAGTGAAGGTGACAGCAGACCGGGTCAGTGCCCCGATCGTGTTTGCCAGCGAGCAGTGTCCGGATATGCCAGCCATCAAGTCACGCACCGTAGAGGTGAAGATGACCTCGAAGGCGCTGAACGTACCGGAACACACCCGCTGTTACCGCAGGGCAGTCAAGCACCAAGACGCCCTACTCCGGCTGGCGAAGGCGCTGGTAACCAAGGCTTTGCACACTTCCCCCGAGCAGGTGAAACGTCGGATGGACGAGCTGGAGCACATGGTCAGCGACGAGATAGGTCACCGGCCGAAGTTCAGCTACCAAACCTGTTTGTTCGGGCTGGCAATGCTGGAGGAGACTCTCCGGGAAGTCGGGCAAAAGGAATCCGCCGACGCAATCGCAGACCTGCTCCCGGTGCTGCCAGCCTACCTGAACCGTTCGACCAAGACCCTCAAGACTGACAAGCGCCGGTCAGAGGTGGACAAGGTACTGATAGCCTTCGGGCAGATGGCGGAGACCCCCGACGACCTGAGGTATGGGCTGCAGGCGGGTATCCATTACTGGCGGCAGGGCGACATGCTGTATATCAACCTGCACTCCTGTATGCCGAGGTATCTACGGTACGCCAGGGGCCAGGGTGAGACACCTGTGATCCGCGACGATCGACAGATGGCTCCCCTACTCGAAGGGGAAACATACTTTGACCACCTTGACCACCACCCCAGCCATCCCAGCCTGCCGATCCATGTGATCAATCTGGCCAAGGCGGCGGAAAAGGGCAACATCCTGAACCACGTGTTCCAAGACGAGACGGAAGCGGAATGAGCGACGAAGTAGATATGGCCTTTGAGGCAGAGCAACTCCTGATCAAAGAGGCCCTTGCCAACGTCAAGGCAACAGAACCTAAGTTGCCTCCGAAGGGCTGTTGCTACAACTGCGACGAACCCCTGGGAACCGGGGAACGCTTCTGTGACGTGGACTGCCGCGAAGACTACGACCACCGGCAGCGGAGGCGTCTCGCCAACAGGGGGCCTTAATGTCCAACTTGAACGACTTGATGTTATCCCTCGGGGTGCTCAACACCCCGACGTGGTTCGACAAGGTGCAGCTGCCTAACTGGCCTATGCCTCACCAGGCAGAAACCCTGAAGGCCTACTCGCGGTTCTTCCGGTACGGGGACTTTAGCGACCCCGGGACCGGAAAGACCTACCCTGCCCAGGCACACGCCGTACTGATGGCAGCGCTTGGCAACAAGGTCGTCTTTGCCATGCCGCCGAAGTTGATCGGGCAGTTCGAAGGTGAGCTGTACGATTTCTTTTGCGGGGTGCAAAACCACCTGAGAGTAGGAAGGCTTGACGAGCTGGCTGCACCAAAAAAGCTCTCACAAATCCAGCAGTGGGACGCCACCGGCTGGCCTGACATTCTGCTGCTGTCCTACGATATGTACCGGTTTCTAAACGACCGGGCGCCCACTAAATCGATAGGTAGAAACCTGTGGAGACTGCAGGATGGAAGCCCGTACTGGAAGGAGCAGGATGTCCCCTGGGTGCCGAACGCCACCCCCTACACGAAGGATGGCAGGGAGATCAGCAAGCGCGGCAAGGCGAGCAACCCGTTCTGCCTGAAGCTGCTGAAAGTTGGGTATAACGTGCTGTTCTTCGACGAGGCACA
>Ga0194138_10001134_pt1 | contig 12740 bp, 10 predicted proteins | sample TARM_MetaG_T2_14_FD_134022 | JGI IMG/M metagenome (GOLD analysis project Ga0194138, IMG submission 134022) | Freshwater microbial communities from Pennsylvania, USA, analyzing microbe dynamics in response to fracking - TARM_MetaG_T2_14 (version 2) | ecosystem: Environmental > Aquatic >...
CCCTCCTGAAATTTAATTTATTAATTTTTGATGGTATTTGTTACAAATAGGCATAAGTGACAGGTAAATTGTAATTGTATTTGGTTTTAAAAATAGCTTCGCTTCTTGTCTATGTAAATCATCACAAAGATTAAACCCTGAACAGAGAGATCACTCTTGGATAAGGGAAGAGGGAAGAACCTCCTCAAAAACCTTAACGAGTGATGTCCCGTAATGAGGGTTTAAACCGTGTAACCGATACGAAGCTTTCACACTAGATGTAAATAATCTCCCAGTGTCTGATAGGGCGGGATACTGTCATTGTGCTTTTAAAAAAGCACGAAAGGTATCCAAAAGAACAAGTCAGAAGCACCGTCTTGTGGGCGCTTCACTGACAAGTCCAACCTCGTGCAGACGAGAAGGGTCAGAGGAAGAGGTGTGTGGAACTCCCCCTAACCAACAAGGTCCCGCTAGGGACGCTACGTTTTTAGGTCAATCTTTCGGGTACAGAACAAAAGCCGTGTAGAACTCCTGACTCTCATAATGACCACGGCGAACTTCGTCTTCCTCTAACTCGTTGAAGTCACCGGCATAAGGCTGAACGAAAGACTCAATCAGTTGATTGTCTGCGACACTAAGGACGCCATCAACAGCCTTGTCTGACAAGAGGATGATCTCGCCCCCTTTGTTCTTCTTGATTTCCTCAGTTAATAGGTCATGCAATTCTTGTACAGTCATGATAATTCTCCTTTAGCAGTAGGGTGCTAGCCAAATTTGGTAAACGTTCAAAAAGCACCGTCTTGTGGGCTTTAAAAAAAGATATTGTGTATGGATGCAGAGTAAGAGCGTCCACGCACAATATCTTTTAATCTATCTATAAAAGTCCCGCTAGGGACAAGGGGTGTAACCCCCCTTTTTTAGTCTTGCCGAAGGCCCAACCATTCTAACCAACAAACTCCCGCTAGGGAGCTATCGGAAAGTTGACATCTTTGAGGAAGAGAGTGACTATCAACAAAGAGTGCTTCGTGAGAAAGAAGGGCTAACAGAACATCTATATATAGCTTTATATAGATTTATATACCCATCCAAAAGCAGAAGAACACGGTCATTTGGCAACATAATGTTACAGAAATAACCCTTTAATTTTAGAGCCCCTATGTTATACTAAAAGAGGTTATAGGTATCACAAACATTAACAGGGGGTTCGAATATGATAACAACAGTAGCAACATTCGCAAAGAATTATCCAGACTTTCGAAAAAGAATGGAGTCCATCTGTGTCGTGGACGTAGGGAATGCTTTCACCAAAACACATAGTGGAATTAAGTTCCCAAGCACGGTCAAAGAGGTCTTCAATCTGAATGAAGATAACACCGACGCATATACAACCGTCGTGGAATACGAAGGGACAACCTATCGAGTAGGCTCACAAAAAGCAGAGTCGATGATGGATCCGAACAAGTATCAATCAATAGATTACAAGCTACTTGTCCTGACTGCCATCGTAGAGCATTTCAACCTGATGTCCGAAAAGCAAGGTAAGCCAGCCAAGACAGACCTAAGTGTCAGACTAGGGTTAGGGCTTCCTGCTCAATACTATACAGACCATGTGGATCTCCTCAAGAACGAGTTCAGGCGTCAGGAGTTCACCCTAACAATCGACGAAAAGACTTACGACATCAAGATCATCGACGTACAAGTGTTCAAGCAGGGCGGAACATTGAGCAGAGATGATGCCGAAAACTACGACTACCCGATGCTGATCGTTGACTTTGGTGGTGGCACATTAGATGCGTCCTATTGGGATAGCGTTACAACCAAGAGAGGTACAAAAGAACCTCGCCTGACAGATAGCATCAGCGATGAGCGCTACGGCTTCCAACAAGTCATGCATGAGCTGCGCACGAAATTGGTCAGCAACACGAACTCCAAACTTAGCATCTACAACCTGATTGACTACTTGGAAGATGACCACGTACACTTTTTGTCGGATGACTTATTCAGAGCGTTAGTGGAAGAAACCCTAATGCCCTACGCAAACGATGTTTACCGTCATTTGCATAACCGATTTGACATCATCAGCACGAAACAGATCTGCTTAATCGGTGGCCCGGCTAGACTTTTGGTGGACTACTTTAAAGAGATGGTGCCTCCAACCTGCGAAGTAAAACTGATGAACGAAAGCAGTCCTCAATTCGCAAACGTCAATCTGTTCTACCACAAGTATGCCTACGCACAAATGGTATTCTATACCAACACCGTGCTAACCAAAGCACCAAAGGAGTGATGAGAAGAGATGGCGTCTACGAAAAGTAACATCTCAGCCTCAATGGGGCTAGAGTCAGACAAAGACCTCATCCGGTTCATCGAAAAAATGAACAAGACCGGGGTTCGCAATAGTCAGCTTGTCAAAGATGCTCTTCGATTCTATCGTGATTACAAAGATAAAGTGGAGCATTTAGAGAAACAATCCAAGGTAAACCTAGTGGACAGGGATGAGATTAAAGACCTCATCGAACAAACTGTCCGCAACATGAACTTGGCGCCCGTACAGTATCAACAACCAACTTACCAAGCGCCATTCAATCAGTTCGCACAACCACAACAAGGATACATCCCAAACGGAATGAGCCCGCAAGGAATGAATCCTCAAGCAGGGTGGGGACAAGCAGCACCGATAACACCTCAAATACCGATCGAAGACCTCACCGAAAAGATCCGTCTCTACGAGGAGAACGACGATGACATGGACTTCAGTGACATGGAGTAAGTAAAAGGACAGCTACCTGCTGTCCTTTTTTTGTTGCGATGAAATAGTAAATAAAGCTTTATATACATAGATATACTAAATGACACCATACTCCTTCAGTGACACATAGCTATCTCTGCCAACGATAATGTGGTCAAGAACTTCGATGCCTAGTATCTCCCCGCATTGTACGAAACGGCGCGTTACAGACAGGTCGGCATCGCTGGGAGAGGGATCACCACTAGGATGGTTATGAAGTATCAGGACGCGCGCAGCATTGTTCATCAGAGCGCTGCGGAAGAACTCACGAGGAGCAGCAAGAGCTGTGTTCAAGGATCCGATAAAGACACGGTGGATCGCATTGATGTAATTCTTCGTGTCCAAAGCCACAAGCAACATGACCTCTTGTGCTTCGTCACCGATTTCCCTCATCCCTAGTTCGCCTGCAGATTCAGTAGATGTGATGCGGAAAGAATACTCCTCCAGGCGTTCCATGACGACTTGCTTCACTCGGACAACCTCGGTAATGCATGTAAGTGGAAAAGCTTCTTCTGGTGCGATGATGTTAGTAGTATGAAAGTTCATTATGGGTTCCCCTTTTCTAATTGAGTGTAAAAGAAATACGCCTGAAGCAAATGTCCAGGCGTAGCCGATCTATTATTGAGCGATACGTTTCTCAATCGCTTTGTAGCTGACCAAACGCAAAGCCCAATCGCTGAACTCTTTGGATGCGCGTGGTCCATCAATGACAAGTGCTGTACGGTTTTCGTTCAAGCTGACATTGTAGTTATAGCTTACTTCGTTCTTGTAAGCTGTAACGACACCGATGATAGCGCCCGGTGCCATATTTGTGCAGTTGACGATTGTAACAGAGTAAGCGTCAATCGAAGTAGGCATAGCGATGTCTTGTACCTCTGCCCATTGCGGTTGATTCAAGTTCACTTTGGACAAAACAGACTCCTCCATTGTTTCCGGAACAGTCACAAGGCTCAATCCTTCAGTTACTTGTTCAGTCGCAACGAAAGTAGTTTCTTCTGCGATCGCAACAGCTGTACCTTCCTCAACAAAATCAGACATCATACCTGCATCATCAAATAAATGCAGGTGCTCGTCAGATTCGTAAGGAGCGTCAGTCATGGATTCATAGTAGTCCATATCTTCGAAGTTCATATCTTCATAGTCCATGGAAATAATGTCGCCATTGTTTGCGTCTGGCTTAGGAAGAAGCGCTTCATACTCTTCTTCTGTCAAACGTCCGTTCAAGACGGCTGTCATCGTGAATGAGTTGGCGATAGCATGGCAACCGTCAGCGTGCATCACTGTTTTGTCAGTCTTGTTCTTAGGCATGTAAAGAACATCAGAGTGATCGTGCAGTGTTACTTTAGTGTTGGCCAACAAGTACAACAGGTCATTCGATGTCTTGTTGAAATAACCGACAACACGTTCACCAGTCATGACCATCGTGCGATCCTCGATAACCACAAGAGAAACTTCACCGTTGTTGGCTTTGATAGCGTCCAAAACTTCCAGACCATTCAAGCCCAAGTGACGGTACCCTGTAACAGAGAACTGGAACATCTCTTTGTTCATGAAGACTTCAGGAGTCACAACTTCCTCTTGAATCACTTTCTTGCGAGGAACAGCAATATAAGAAGAACCTTCCAAGGCAGTCACCTCGTAAACACCTTGAGGGAAGTCTGTCATGCGAACAGCTTCGCCATTGATAAATAACATGCCTACGTTATTTACGACAACCGATGTGATCGCTTCGTCAAACTCTGGCAAGCGAGCCAAACGAGTCGCATTACCGTTCATGTGCAATAACTGAAGCATACCGTTGAAGGCAACGTTCCAAGGGAAGCTGAAAGAACGAGATACGTTACCCGCTCTGTTGTAAGCAGCATTATAAGCACAATAAGCGATCGTTGCTTCGTCGTCAGAAAGACTAGCAAGCAATGCAGCGTATTTGCTGTAGATGGCATCCAAGCGAGCACGCATCTCTGCTTCGTCAATCTCTACACGGGAGTTAGCTTGACCGTTCGTGAACTCTTCGTTGTTTGTGAAACCAACCGCTTGAGCTACTTCGCGACGATAATATTCTTCGTAAGTCTTCACGATAGGCGCGATTTGACGAACCAAATCCACGTCAACGTTGCGAGCAAACTTGAATGTCTTGTCGGACGATTGCTCTGTCACGCTGAAAGCTTTCTTCCAGTTAAGAACGAAGTCGTACAACGCACCCATAGGAGAGTTAGAGTGATACATTTGGTTCTTAGGTTTCTTCTCAGCGTAGAACTCTTTCAAAGCGTCTACTTCCATCAAGTCGAAGTCGCGATCGTTACGCATCGCTTTGTAAGCTATGACGCCCACCATCCAGTGAGGAGCCACTTTCAACAAAACAGATTCTGGAAGCTCGAAGTGGAAACCAGTCTTCGCGCTGTCGATTTCCCAACCCTGCCAGAAACGAGAAGCCGAAACCTGTGTGTAGTATTTATCAGGTTGACCTTCGTGACGAGCCAGATCCAGGTAAGTTGTGCATAGCAATGTAATCTGACCAACACGAGATGCTTTAGATGTGTTATAGAAATGCTGAACACGATTGTCCCAGTTGTTCGCAACACTCTTACCGTCTTTACCTGCATCGTGCAACATAGGTTGTAAAGCAGGAAGAGACTTCATGATGATTGCAGCCATCGTAAGCAATATTTTGTCTCCATCTGTATCTGCTCCACCCATACGAGGCAAGGTATCGTCGAATGGGTTCAAGATGATCACGTCACGCAAGTACCAGAAGTCATCTACCTCAACCATGAGCAAACGCGCGATTTCAGAAGGAGAGTTCAGAGGCGCACGGAAACCTGCAAACAAGCCAAGTCTGCCATTGTACCAGTTCTGACCTGCTTGAAGGATTCTGTCAATGGCGTCCTCGAACAAGAAGCGAGGATCTGTTGCGATGTAGACGTAATCCCCTTCAACAGGAATGCGTCCGATTGCCATCTCGTTGATGAACTTGTTCAAAAGGTTCTTCAGACCAGACTGAACTTTTTTGTCATCAATCATGTTAGGGTCAGCAGCAAGAATCTTCGTGATCTTGTTGACCAAAGTCTTGTCGTCCATTTCACCTTCTTCGGCGCCAATACCTTGTACCATGCCAAGGAATTTCATAGCGAAAGTAGCGTCAGTCATCACGTTCTCTGTAACGTAAGTCAAAGCTTCTCCAGCTAAAGCTGTAATATCTTCTTTTGTGATATCCAATGCTTGCAAGAACTGGTAGTTCATGTTGACTGTGCCAGAAGTCGGTTTGCTGTAACCGCAAATTTCAAGCATAACATCACTCTCTGGACGAGCAGCTCCATACTTGTGCATAGACTTGCATGTCAAGATGTCTTGGTCGTAACCGTATTTGCTATGCTCAAACATAACTAGCAAGCCTTTGTCTCCGGCATGGCGAATCTGGAAAGCCGAAGGGATCTTGCGGAAGATGCCAGTCAGTTTTGTGTCTGCGTGGTCGCGTAAGTCGTTCAACTTCAAGCCAGCTTCTTTGTAGTTCTTACGGAAATATGCAAGTTCGCGTTCAGAAATAAGACCAAGCTTATGAGCTACTGTGGCAGCAGGGTAGATTTCAATCGTGCCTTGTCCATCAGTAGGAGTTAAGACGATGTCTTTCTTGATTCGGAATAGTTTCTGACCGTCAAACTCTACTACCTCACGGTTACGAACGTCTTCACGGTCATCAATGACTCCGAAAGAGTAACCTCCTCCGATCAGTAGAGAAGAAGATGTCCCCATACCTAGACGCGCTTCCACTTTAGCCATGCTGATTTTCTTGCCGAAGTCGTGGTCGTAAGCTAGTTCAGCACGAACTGCATCACGGTCAAGAGAAGTGAAGTAGAACTTACCAGAACGAGCTTGAGAAGCTGACTGCCAACCTACTTGGAACACGGTATCTGTAGAAACTTCACCAGTAACAGGGTGCGGAGTCAGGTCAACAAATCCGTCTGCCAAAACACGTTTCAAGATGATTTCCAATTCAGGGCTGTCTGCTCTCATCTTGCTAGAAACGGCAGCGAACACCATGAAATCAGAAGCGGTGCGAACAGTTAGTTCCAACCCTGTGAACTCATCAGTACGAGTAGCGATGTTATGGTAAGTGCGGAACAATCTATTTGCACTCATTTTAACAGTGCGAGCAACCATGTCTGTGTCAGCAGGCAATACCATTTTACCTAGATTGCGATCGTACACTAGGTCATCAATAGAAATCTTGCGGATTTCGAACTGGTCTTTCTTCTTAGTCTTAGCAGTACGTGCTTTCTTGGATGCTTCAACAGCTGCAGCAAGAGGAACGTTCACCTCTGTGTAGTCTTCGGTCTGTGCATCCACAACAACAGATTCGTTGACGATGATCATTTGTTCAGCTTTCATGCCGTGAAGGTTGTGTGTAGCGTTCACCTTAGAGAGAGCATCAACTGCTTCTTGAGAGAAGACGATAACGTCAACGATCTCAGTAAGAGCAGACACGTTCAATTCTTCAGTGATGAACACGTCAGTTCCTTCGACTTTCTCGCCTGCAAAAGGAGATCCAGCCAAGTAGTGTAGAAGAGCTAAGTCAGTAGCTGTCTTCACAACAAAGACTTTCGCTTTGCGGTCGATGTTGAAGAAAGTAGCTTCGTTAGCAAGTTCAGGAGTCTTAGATTGCAAGATGTTGATGTGCGCTCTGTTGACGAAGCCTTGCTTGTTAGCGTGAGTAGGGGCAACGATAGAGCCGAAGCCGAAGTCTACGAAAGGACGAGTAGTGTCATCAAGTTCGATAGAGCTGATACCGGCACAAGATACGTGAGCCTCAAGCACACCAAGGATGTCCTCTTTGGATGCTTTAGAGAAACCTTTGAAGCCTACAGTTGTCATAAGTTTACGGTAAGAAGTCACATTTAATTCAGGAAGTTTGATTGTCATAATAATACACACACCTTTTCTTTTTTAGTTTTATTTGAGTTCAGTCAAGGCATCGCCTTGGTCCCGCTAGGGATTACACACTTTGAATAAGAGAAGCAAAAGAATACGAACACAAAGCAAGACTCTTTGTGTAGAGAGACAGAGCAAGTGACTAAGAGAGATAGACGACAAAGGATTCAAACTAGATACGATACTTCCCAGAGAGAGAAGCATCACCTCCTTTACGGTTAGATAGAGTGTCATCAGAAGAAAGAGATCGAGACGCTTTCTCCAATAAAGACGAAAACAAATCCTCCTCTATAGGAACCCTAGATGGATTACTAAGAGAAGGACGAGAATACTGCTTATAACGATCTATCACCTGAACAGGAGAGAGAGGTATTACTCTATACATGAATGATCAAACCCTTTCCTAAGTTACAAAGTATAAGAAGAACCTTGTACTATTTACTGATGTATATAAACCTCTATATAGCTTTATATACTAATACCTACACAACAAAGAAGACCTAAACCCTCTATACACCAAACACCATAGAGAGATAGATAGTCTATGCCTAGTAGAGAAACATACTCGTATCACGTATATAGCCTATGATGAGAGAGACACCTCCTCCTACTCGATAGGCGGTCGATACCTACTCGATACCCCAAAACAAGCCTCCCATCTACCCCCGTGTGACCTGGTACCGAGGGAGAGAGACACCGGGAGTGTATCTATATGACCAAACATCACCCTAGATAGATGGTTTGGTAGTCCCGATTGCCCCATATCAGAGCCGTAATCAACTCGAATAAGGGGAAACGTGTAGCAAGATGAGCAAATCCTCGGGGACAATATCAGGATTGGCTCCTCGTAACGGGACAGGGGAGAGAGAACGTAACAGGGTGTTACATATCCGTATAGGGGGCATGAGGGATGCTACAAAGTGTTACAATCTCTCGGGGGAAACATACCCATCAGAGAGGCCTAGCTGCTTCATGACGACACGTACCTGAAAGGCTCTCATCGACTGCATAGAGTCTGTGTTCGTCTCTGCGTAGTCTTGACCGAACAGTCTGACCTCCTCAAGGTAAGCAAGAGCCATAAGCAAATACTCAGAGATCAGGTTCGTGTAGAGGGTATCTTCATCCATGTCGTTGGCCTTAGCCAGAGAACGAGCCTTTAGACGTAGAGCGATGACAGGGATCGCTATCTCCGGCACCTGATGCAGAAGGCAGGGAGTGCTATCCTCTGTGTCAGCTTCTGGCTTGTAGTTATGACGGATACGGAAGTCCTTACCGTCATAGACTCCGAAGACATTCTCTCCATAAGACAAGATAGAGTGAACAGCCTCCATGGCGACAGAGAGTCTGTAGCTAGTAGGAGCAGGGGAGTTAGCGGACTCGACAGAGACAGTAGTAGTAGTGATAGTAGCTTCGTTGATTTCGTTGATTTCGTTAATGGACATAATGAATTCCTCCTATGGATGAAAAAGTAGAGTAGATCTGAGTAGTGTAGAGTAACTCAGACAAGAGAGAGTGACAGAGAGCAACAGAGAGACAAATAGCCCGACATGGCGCTCTACAGAGTAAGGTAGACCCCTGTAGAGTAAGTCGAGAGTAAGTAGAGTAAAAGGGGAGTATCGTTTGCGCCCTCTCCCCCCGGGGGACGTTTTTGCGGGTGACCACACCCGCCCTAGTCATCAGGTTCCCGATGCCGAAGGCCTTCTTAGCGAGTAGCCACTTGTGCTCTGCCAGAGAAGTACTTTCTCATGCCTGTTTGATCCTGGCATTTGTAGCAGACAGGTCCGACAGCTTGTAGCTCAGCAGGCAACTTAGAACGGTTCTTCTCAAAGAAGGACAGCACAGGGTGAGTCAGTAATCCTGTTTGGCAGCAAGGGCAAGTAGGTGCAGCGTTAGCTCCACGGACAGGTTGATCTTCTGTGATCGTCACCTTAGCAGCCACACCTTTAACGCGGGCTTGGTAAGAGCGCACCATGCGAGTAACAGACTTGCCTTCTTCTACAGGGAAGGTGTTCTTAGTCACTTTGTCTGTGATGGACCAGTTACGGTAGCCGAATCTGTTCTCTGTCACGTTCACAACGAAACGCTTAGAGTTCGCATGAGTCGTTTCACGAACAGCAGGTGCAGACTTAGGGGCTGACTTGATGGGTGACTTAGGGGCTGACTTCGCTTTGTATGCCAGAGCGACCTCTTGACGAGTAACAGGTACGAACGTAACCCCTTGGACTGTACCGATGAAGTCAGCAGGTACATAGTGGAAAGACAGCTCTTTGTCTGTAGCGTTCTTCTTGGATACAAGTTCAGCAGTGTAGACAGAGTCCTTGTAGCCATAGCGGTTCACCTTGAAGTAAGAAGGACCTTTCACCCATTTCACATAGCTACCGACAGCTACGGGTTGAACTGGTTCTTGTGTAGGGGCAACAACTTCCTCTTCTACGACTTCTTCTTCCTCTGCGATCTCAACAATCTCCGCTAGATCGTCGTAGTTCACACCGCCAAGGATAGAGCCAAGGACAACAATCTCCTCTACTTGTTCAGTAGGTGCTTCGGCTGGCGCCTCAGCAGGCTGTTGAGCAAGAGCTGTCACGATCGTTTGGATAAGAGTTGCTTTGTCCATCTTCTTCAAGACTTTGATGCCTTTTTCTGCAGCAAAAGCGAATAGAGCTGCCTTAGTCATTGTGTTGAATTGAGTAGTAGATGTAGTCATGATAGAGTCCTTTCTTTGTGCAAATGCACGGCTTTGTTTGCAGTGTGCTCTGCTAGTAAATCTAGTTACTACCCTAGCCCCCATAGAGAGGCTAGACGCTTAGGGCTTAAAGTCTGTTTATACTCGCCCTAACGAGTTTGATACAGGGTGTTTAGATTCTGCGTCCTGCTTGGATGCGATCAATTCTGAGCTTCACCTCAGCATCCGTACCCAAAACCTTGAGAGATGATGAAAAGAGAAGCAGCTCATTTAGTGCATAAACTGCTCGATCAGATCCCATCTTTGAAGCAGCGTAGTCGTCTGCGAAAGCTTCCTCTCGAGAAACCTCACCTCTCAACAGAGAAACTCTGCGCCTGACTTGACCTACAAGGAGATGGGCCGGAACAAGCTCTGCATCCTTGGTGTGACCTACCTCATGCCATAAGACGAACTCCTGCGCGTCAGGGGATAAGGCTTCAAAGAAGCTGTCCACGTAGATGATCCGATCACCAAACATGTCATAAGTGACGCAAGCAACAGCGGCGCCCAATACACCTAGCGTTTGCTCGGACTTGACTACAGTGATTCCCTCGAAGGACTCCATCACTTGGTACTCCACGAGGTTCAGACTCTCGTCCTTCATCGTTCTGATGATGTCACTAGCTGATGTGACGATACGAACGTGTAGTCTTAGATTGTTCTTGATGCGGCTGATAGTGTTAAGGTTAGTTGTTTGCATGATAATTCCTCCTAATATGTTTGTATGGGTAAAGATTAAGCAGCTTTCTTAGCAGTAACGACGGACTCTGTGTTGACTACCTGTGCAGAGTATTTGTTACGGTTGACATAGATACGAACAACAAGAGATACAGTATTTACAGCGATCACAAGGAATAGAGGCAATGTGAACATATTCAGTATCCCTGCCTGCGTAGTAAGGGCATCTGTTACTTCATAAGCCATAACATCACGATTATGAGAATGAGGTACAGGAGACCAGTTATACTGAACCATGTAGGTAATCGCATCCCAACAAAGGAATACCCCGATAGCAGCAATCAAGCCCACTGCGATCCATGCTAGGTTACGTCGGTTGCGTCTTACCATTTCGTTGCGAGTAGTTGTGTTAGTAGTAGTTGTGTTCATTGTTGTTTCCTCCAGTAGGTTAGTAGTCATACATAGTTAATGTCCTGTATGCAAGTGGACAATATAAAAAAGGGCATAGAGTTACCCCTATACCCTGAGTTGTATTCAGTTAGTTGTTAGGCTTGTTTGACATGCTCAAGGATATCCCCTTTGAATGCAGAGATAAGAGAGCTAGAAGCGTAGACCACTTCACGTGCAGTTGTGTAGGCAATACGAGAGACCATTACACCAAGGATAGAAGTCGCATCAAATACAAAGAATGCAGTTCCTTCTAGTAGAGCCAGTGTTTTACGGACAACCAAAGTGATCATCAGTTTCAATTTAGCAAGTACCTCAGCCTTCTTAGACACATCTACACCGTCAAGGATAAGGAAAGACTTAGCGTCGATCTTGCTGAAGTTATCTTTCAGTTTACGGCGTGTAGACATGGCAATACTAGAGTTATGTACGGCTCCATTGATAGAACGCAACAGTGTGTCGTATACGTCTTTGTCGTCAGCAGAGAACAGGGCTTTGATGTACTGTTTAGCTTTAGCTCCTTTCAAGTCTTTTACAGCTTCTTCTACGGCTGCCTCTAGCTCTTCTACTGTTGCATCAAACTCTTTGTCGAAGAATGACTCGTTACTCTCAGTCTCAGGTTCGATGTCAGCCTCTCCGGATAGCTCATCAGTTAGCTCCACAAGGCGGCCCGCGATGGTATTCAGTTCTTCGTTTAGTACATCTCTGGCTGCTTCGTCTTCGGTTCTGAACATCTTATCGGCTATCTTTACGCCACATGCTCTAGCTGCTTTCAGTTCTTCTTCTAGTTCTGCTCTTGTCTTCTTGTTCATGTTTGTATCCTCCTTGGATGTGTTGGCTTCAGTGACAGCGACGATTGGCAAAGAGATGACCTTGTTGTCTGATCCGTATGCAGTAGCGGAAGTGATAGCAAGACCTTTCTTGTTAGATGGAACGATGGATCTGATTACAGAGTGTAGCTCTACTACGCTAGATAGAGAGATAGCTTCTGTTGGTGTTACGTCGATGCGTGTTCCGTCTGATAAAGTTGCTGCGATTCTTGATGCTAATTGTGTGTTATTCATGATGGTTTCCTCCTCAGGATGGGTGCTTGAGTGACAGTGCGACAGTGTATTCTTGGTGATGAACTCCTCCTAGTATGTGATGTGCTCGCTCAGATAGGGTGGGGCATTAATCTAAAGAAAACACTCACATATATAG
>Ga0194138_10001138_pt1 | contig 12735 bp, 12 predicted proteins | sample TARM_MetaG_T2_14_FD_134022 | JGI IMG/M metagenome (GOLD analysis project Ga0194138, IMG submission 134022) | Freshwater microbial communities from Pennsylvania, USA, analyzing microbe dynamics in response to fracking - TARM_MetaG_T2_14 (version 2) | ecosystem: Environmental > Aquatic >...
CCCTGATAAAGGTCTTCGGGCATGGAGGTCCATGATGGATTGGTCTGATGTCGCCGAGACGGTCGCCAAGATTGCGCCTGCTGCTGGCGGTGCTATGGGCGGTCCCGCTGGGGCTGCTGTTGGTGGCCTCCTCGCTCGGGTGCTGGGCGTTGACGAGTCACCGGAAGCGGTGCGCCAGGCGGTCCAGCAGAACCCGGAAGCGGCGCAGAAGATCAAGCGCCTCGATCAGGAGCACGAACGCGAGATCCTCTCGCTGACCCTGGAGGCCGAGACCTCACGCCTCGCCGAGATCAACCGCACCATGCGCGCCGAGATCGATAGCGACTCGGCATGGCGTGCCGGCTGGCGCCCCTTCAATGGCTGGATGCTGGCCCTGTCACTCGCCGCCGTGAACTTCGGCCTGGTGGCCGTGGTGATCATGGACCCCACACAGCTGGAGAGCGTGGTGGACGTGCTGATCTGGTCCGTCGTCGCCCAGGGCGCGGTGCAGGGTGTGAACATCAAGCAACGCTCCAACGACAAGGCCCGCAAGCTGGGCATGCAGCCCGGTGGCTTCATGGACCTTGTGAAGGGCATCCGCAAGTAACGCATCGGTGAGCGCCCCGGGCATGGGGTGTTCTGTCGGGTCAACTTCATTCATCCCCGAGTCAATGCGGGGCGCTCAATCCCATGCGAAGGAGGCCGAATGGCCAAGTACCGGAAGAAGCCCGTTGTTATCGAGGCAGTGCAGTGGCATCAGCCCGGCGACCACGTAGCGGTGGAGTCGGAGTGTGGCTGCGACGGCGTCAATACAGTGTGCCCGCTTTGCGGCAAGCACTTCATCCGCACGCTGGAAGGACCGCATATCGTCACGCCTGGCGACTGGATCATCACCGGCGTTCAGGGTGAACACTACCCCTGCAAGCCGGACATTTTCGCCGCCACCTACGACAAGGTGGAGGCCTGACCGAATCCCTCCCCTGGGATAGGGCCACGCCGTGAGGCGCCGCCCGACCTCGCCGCACGCTGTGAAGCGTCCGGCCCTTATTCAATGGAGGCGCCGCCCGTGAGGGCCGCGCAAGATCAACTATGGCGAAAGTGACCTCGAAGCAGGAGCGATTCGTCGAGCACTACCTCGAGACGCTCAATGCCACGCAGTCAGCGATCAAGGCGGGATACAGCGAGAAGAACGCCTCGCGCATTGGTGCTGAGCTGCTAGGCAAAACTCATGTCGCCGAGTTGATCGCCCAAGGCAAGGCCAAACGATCCGAGAAGACCGGCATCGATGCCACCTATGTGCTGACCCGCTTGGTCGAGATCGACCAGATGGACGTGGCCGACATCCTCAGCGACGACGGCGGCGTCAAGCCGGTCAAAGACTGGCCCAAGGTCTGGCGTACATACCTGTCGGGCATGGATGTCGCCGAGATGTGGGAGGGTAGTGGCGACGAGCGCCAGATCGCTGGCCTGCTCAAGAAGATCAAGTGGCCCGACAAGGTGAAGAACCTGGAGCTGCTGGGCAAGCACGTTGATGTTCAGGCGTTCAAGGAGCAGCGCGAGCTCTCCGGCGGGCTGGCCATCAGCCACGAGGACGCCCTGGAGGCGCTCGAGTGAATGAGCGCGAACGCGAGATTCGCCGCCGCCTGCGCGACGACTTCGAGCACTACGCGCCGCGCTGCCTGAAGATCCGCGCCAAGTCGGGCACCGTCGAGCCGTTCCAGCTCAACCAGGCCCAGCAGCACATCCATGCCTGCATCGAGGAACAGAAGCGCCAGACCGGCAAGGTGCGGGCGCTGATCCTCAAGGGGCGACAGCAGGGCGCTTCGACCTACACCGAGGGTCGCTTCTACTGGCTGGTGAGCCACCGCAAGGGCGTGCGCGCTTTCATCCTGACCCACGAGGCCGAGTCCACCGCGGCGCTGTTTGAGATGGCCGAGCGCTATCACGAGCACTGCCCACCGCTGGTCAAGCCATCGACGGGGGCGAGCAACGCCCGCGAGCTGGTCTTCGACCGGCTGGACAGCGGCTACAAGGTCGGCACCGCCGGCAACAAGTCAGTGGGACGCGGCACCACGCTGCAGTTCTTCCACGGCTCCGAGGTCGCGTTTTGGCCGCACGCCGCCGAGCATGCCAAGGGTGTCATGCAGGCGATACCCGACGCGCCGGATACCGAGGTCATCCTCGAGTCCACCGCCAACGGCATCGGCAACTACTTCCACCAGCAGTGGCAGGCGGCCGAGGCCGGCGACAGCGAGTACCTGGCGATCTTCGTTCCGTGGTACTGGCAGCCGGAATACCGCAAGCCGGTACCGGACGACTTCAGCCTGACCGGCGAGGAAGAGACGCTGGCCAAGGCCTACGGGCTGGACGATGCCCAGGTCATGTTCCGCCGCAGCAAGATCGCCGAGCTCTCCGCCGATGGCATCGACGGCACGAGCGCGTTCAAGCAGGAGTACCCGATGACCGCGCAGGAGGCCTTCCAGGTCTCCGGCGGCGATACCCTGATCCAGCCCGAGGCGGTAGTGGCGGCGCGCCAGTACAAGTGCCTGGGCACCGGCCCGCTGAAGATCGGCGTGGACCCAGCCCGTTTCGGTGACGACGGCACGGCCATCATCCGCCGCCGCAACCGCGCCGCCTACAGCCTGGAGATTCACCGCAAGCGCAGCACCATGGAAATCGCCGGCATCGTCGCCGCTATCATCAAGCGCGAGAAGCCCGCCCAGGTGGCTATCGACGTGGGCGGCATCGGCGCCGGCGTGGTGGATCGCCTCGAGGAGTTGGGCCACGGCGAGATCATCGAGGCGGTGAACTTCGGCGGCGCGTCCGGCGACCCCGAGCGCTACCGCAACAAGCGCGCCGAGATGTGGTGGGAGATGCGCGACTGGCTGGCCGACGAGACCCTGCCGGTGATGATTCCCGATAGCGACGCCCTGCACGCCGACGTGTGCGGGCCGCGCTACCGCTACGACAGCAACAACCGCCGCATCCTCGAGAGCAAGGAGGACATGCGCAAGCGTGGCCTGCGCTCCCCCGATGCCGGCGACGCCCTGGCCCTGACCTTCGCCGAGCCGGTGCGCCGTCGCGACGACGCCGTGCTCGATGCGGTGGTTGCCGATCCGGTGACCGGCTACTGATTCCCTTTCACGCCGTGAGGCGCCGATGCATCCGACCGATCAACACGACGACCAGGAACTGGCCGCCGAGCGCCTGCAGGTGTTCGGGCGCCGCCTGTCGCGCCTGGCCCATGAGCAGGTGCAGCAGCGTGCCAGCCTGGAGACCCGCTGGCTGGAGGACATTCGCCAGTACCACGGCGAGTACGACCTGCAGACCTCGGCCAATCTCGACAAGGCCGAGGGCTCCCGGGTCTACGTCAACATCACTCGCAACAAGACCAACGCCGCCGAGGCGCGGCTTCAGGACATGCTGTTTCCCACCGACGACCGCAACTGGGGCATCCGTCCCACGCCGGTGCCGGAGCTCGACAACATCGAGCCCGGCGAGCAGATGGCCGGCCCCAACGGCGAGCCGGTGGACGCCTATCAGCAGGCTGAGGCGATCAAGCGCGAGGCGAAGAAGAAAGCCGAGGCGATGCAGGCCGAGATCGACGACCAGCTCAAGGAGGGGCGCTACCAGATCAAGTGCCGTGACGTGATACACGACGCAGCGCTGCTGGGAACCGGCGTGATCAAGGGCCCGGTGATCGTGGGGCGCACCAAGAAGCGCTGGGACACGATGGAGGATGGCACCTCAGTGCTGACCGTCGAGGAGGCGCTGGAGCCCTCGGCGGAGCGCGTCGATCCCTGGGATTTCTTCCCTGACATGAGCGCGCGCACCATTGACGAGTGCGAGTACCTCTTCGAGCGTCACCTGTGGACCAAGCGGCAGCTGCGTGAGTTCTCGCGACTGCCCGGCACCCTTTCCACGCAGATCCGCGAAGTGGTCAAAGGGGGCAAGGACAACACCCAGATCGCCAAGGACCACACCAACGACATCCGCGCCATTACTGGCGTGGACTCGATCAGCAGCGACACCAAGTATGAGGTGTGGGAGTACCACGGTCCCATCGGCAAGAGCGAGCTGCTCGACGCCATGGAGGAGGCCGGCGACCGCCTGGACGAGGCCGAGATCGACGAGCTCGATGACGAGATCGAGGCGGTGGTGTTCTTCTCCGGCAACTTCGTGCTCAAGGTGGTGCTCAACCCCATGGACACCGAGGACCGCCCCTACTCGGTGTTCAACTGGGAGAAGGACGAGAGTGCCATCTTCGGCTTCGGCATTCCCTACCTCATGCGGCAGCCGCAGCGCGTCATCAATGCCAGCTGGCGGATGATGATGGACAATGCCGGGGCGAGCACGAGCGACATCATCGTCGCCAACCGCGAGATCATCCAGCCGGCGGACGGTACCTGGTCGAGCCAGCCAGGCAAGAAGAAGCTCTACTTCCTCAAGGAAAAGCAGCGCGACGTGCGCGAGGCCTTCGCCAGCTTCACCATCCCCAACCACCAGGGCGAGCTCGCCGCGATCTTCCAGATGGCCCGCCAGCTGGCCGACGAGGAGACCAACCTGCCGCTGATCGCCCAGGGCGAGCAGGCAGCCCACGTCACCGACACCTCCTCCGGCATGGCCATGCTGATGAACTCGGCCAACATCGTGCTGCGCCGCGCGGTGAAGAACTGGGACGACGATATCACCCGGCCCACCATCACCCGCTTCTACGACTGGAACATGCAGTACGGAGAGGATCCGGCGGTCAAGGGCGACTACACCGTGGATGCCCGCGGCTCCGGGGCGCTTCTCGTGCGCGAGAAGCAGCAGGAGAACCTGCTGGTCTACGCCAACATCTCGGCCGGCAATCCCGAACTGGCGATCCGGCGCGACTGGGCCGGCATCGACCGCGAGATCGCCAAGGCGCTCGAGGTGCCCTACGAGAACATCACCCTGCCGGACGGAGAGATCGAACAGCAGCGCGAGGCCCGCCAGCAGCAGGGCGACCCCGAGACGCAGATCAAGATGGCCGAGATCCAGCTCAAGCAGCAGGAACAGCAGCACCGGGCGCAGAAGGATCAGGCCGACCTGCAGCTCAAGAGCCAGCAGCAGCAGTGGGAGCAGCAGTACAAGGCCGCCGAGCTGCAGAGCCAGCAGGAGGCCCGTATGGCCGAACTGGCCCTCAAGGAGGGCATCACCATGCGCGAGCTCGAGGCGAAGCTGCAGCTGGAGAGCAGCAAGCTCGAAGCCGAGATGCAGAAGACTGCCGCCAAGCTCCAGACAGAGCGCGACAAGGCTGCCGCCCAACTGACGGAGCAGCAGAACGACCGCTTGGCCCGCGAGCGCAACATGGACATGGGGCACGACTCCTATGGCTGATCCCCACCCGATCGACCGCCACAGCGACACCTGGCGCGCCATCTTGGCATGGGCCGATGCCGAGCGCGCCGATGCTGTGGAGTCGCTGATCGCCGACCATCACTCCGAACAGCAGCGCGGGCGCATCCAGCAGCTGGAGCGCCTGCTCGACCTGGCAGCACCCGATGACGCGCCCAGCGTCGTCTCCGATACCTACCTGTAACCCACCGATGGCCGCCCGTGAGGGCCGCTGGAGCAACCCATGGACCGCAACGACAACGCCGCACCCGAGCGTCAGGACGCCGACGATCAGGAGGCAGACGCCCTGTTCAACGAGTTCGCCGGTGATAAGGGCGCTTCGCCCGAACCAGAGCCGGACGATGCCGGGCAGCCGCGTGACGAGCATGGCCGCTTTGCCGCTGCCGATGGCGACGGCGAGGAGGGCGAGCCGGGCGACGATGAGCCCACCGAGGGCGATGCGCCGCCGCAGGAGACCGCCGAGCAGCGCGTCGAGCGCCTGGAGCGAGAGGCCCAGCAGTGGCAGCACCGCTACCAGTCCGACCTGGGGCGGCAGAACGCCTTGCAGCGCAAGATTCAGCAGCTCGAGCAGGAGAATCGGCAGCTCCAGCAGCGGGGCAGCCAGTCCGCCGACAATGGCGGCGAGGCCGGCGACAACCCGGACGGCTCGGGTTACAGCGACGCCGAGTGGGAGGAGCTGAAGCAGGACTTCCCCGACATGGCGCGGGCCATCGAGAAGCAGATGGGCGCCATGCAGAGCCGCTACGAGCAGCGCATCAACCAGCTCGAGCAGCAGCTATCGCCGATTCAGGCCCAGGCCGAACAGCAGGCTTACCGCGCCCAGGAGCAGGCGCTGGAATCCCAGCACCCTGATTGGCGCGATGTGGTGCAAACACCCGACTTTCACGCCTGGCTGCGCGAACAGCCGCCCGCCGTTCAGCAGCTAACCAACAGCGAGGAGGCCGCCGATGCCGCCTTCCTGCTGCAGAGCTACAAGCTGACCAAGGGCCAAGCCGCGCCCCAGGCCAACCAGGGTCTTCAGCAACGCCGCCAGCGGCAGCTGCAGGCCGCCCAGACCGTCCCCAACCGGGGCGGACGCCGACGCAGCGAGATCCCCGACGACGACGAGGATGCGCTGTTCGACTACTTCGCCAGCAAGAGCTAGGCCGCCACCCGGCCGCCCAACTCCAAGGCGAACAATCCAGCCCGCCGCAAGCAAGCGGACGAACCCGAAGGCCCTGCCTCCTGCCGGGACGCGGGGCGCTTGTGTGGCTCCTCCGTGTGAGCAAGCGAAAGGGCAGCGATACGCCTTTCCCTTCTGACACATAAGGACCAACACCATGGCAACGACCAACTACTCCGGCCTTTCCCAGCGCACCGAATTCTGGGCCATGGCCGAACACCTCAAGCACGCCGAGCCGATCACCTGCCTGGCTAAGTTCGGCATGTCCAAGCCGGTGCCCAAGAACAAGTCCGAGTCGGTGAAGTTCCGCCGCCCGGTACCGCTGGCCCTGGCGACCACGCCGCTGACCGAAGGTTCGGCGCCGACCTCCAAGGCCATGCAGTACGAGGACGTGTCCGTCACCCTCGACCAGTACGGCGATGTGGTGGAGCTCACCGACAAGGTGCAGGACCTGGCCGAGGATCCGGTGCTCAAGGACGCCACCACCATGACCGGCGAGCAGTCCGCCGAGACTATCGAATCGCTGATGTGGGGCATTCTCCGCGGCGGGACCAATGTCTTTTACGCGAACGGCTCGGCGCGCAACGCGGTGAACTCGCCGATCAGCCTGGCCAAGCAGCGTGCCGTCACTCGCCAGCTCAAGGTCGAGCGTGCCAAGAAGGTCACCAGCATGGTGAGCTCCAGCGTGAAGTACGGCACCGAGGCCATCGATGCCGCCTACATCGCCGTGGCGCACACCCACCTGGAGGGTGACATCCGCGACCTGCCGGGCTTCGTTCCCACCGAGAAGTACGGCTCCATGAAGGCGCTGCCCTACGAGATCGGCAAGGTCGAGGACGTGCGCTACATCCTCACCCCGGTGCTCGAGCCGTTCGAGGACGCCGGCGGCGCCACCAGCACCATGGTCTCCACCACCGGCACCAACGCCGACGTCTACCCCGTCGTCTACTTCGGCAAGGATGCCTACGGGCATATCGCGCTGAAGGGCAAGGAGGCGGTGGAGATGAAGATCCGTCAGCCCGGCCAGATCGACTCCAACGACAAGCTGGGTCAAGTCGGCTGGGTCGGCTGGAAGACCTACTGGAAGGGCTTCCGCGCCAACGAGGCGTGGATGGTACGCCTCGAGGTTGCGGCTACCGACCTGGCCTGATCCTGACCCTGGCGTGAGCCAGTAACGCGCGAGGCGGCCACCGGGTCGCCTCGCTGCTTTGTGACCAATGCCGTCCGTGAGGACCGCAGGAGACCCCCACCATGAGCGACAACCTCGACCTCAACAGCCTGACCAAGGACCAGCTCAAGGAGCAGGCGCAGATTCTGGGCGTGACCCTCAAGGGCAACCCGACCGAAGACACCATCCGCGAGAAGCTGCGCGAGGCCTTGGGCGAGGGCAGCCCCAGCGCCGCCCCGGCCAAGTCGGACGACACCGGCATCGCCGTGCGCAAGGGCGAGAAGCGCTACACCATCGAGATTCACAAGGACGGCAAGGACAAGCAGCCCGTGTTCCTCGGCTGCAACGGCCGCACCGTGCGCATCAAGCGTGGCGAGCAGGTGACCATCGGCGAGGGCCTGTTCCAGAGCCTCAAGAACGCCACGGAGAGCCGTCTCGACACCGAGACCGAGGAGTGGGTGCAGGTGCCTTCCTACCCCTACACGGTCCTCAGCGTCGAGGAGTAAGCCATGACCTTCCTCGAGCTGTGCCAGCGGCTGCGCCAGGAGGTGGGCGCGGCCGGGACAGGTCCTGCGTCTGTCACCGGCCAGCATGGCGAGTACGCGCGCCTGATCGCCTGGGTGCGACAGGCCTGGCAAGAGATCCAGCTGGAGCGCCGCGAGTGGCGCTTCGCCTGGAGCCAAGCGGCGATCAGCGTCGAGACGGCCTATCGCGACTACTCGGCGCCGGCGGACCTCGATCACTGGGACGACGCCACGCTGCGCGTCGTCGGCCATCGACTTCGCGCGATGCCGTGGCACAAGTTCCGTGAGCGCCACCTCGAGGATAGTGGGCGCGACCACCCCTCCGTCATCACGCTGACGCCGGACGGCAAGCTGATGATGGACACCGCGCCCGACCAGGATGGCGAGCTGACCTTCGAGTATTACCGCACTCCGCAGTTGCTGGCCGACAACGGCGACGTGCCACGCATGCCGGCGCAATACCACATGGCCATCGTGTACCGGGCGATGCTCGCCTATGCGTTCTACGAGAACGCTTCCGAGGTGGCCCAGGCCGCCCGTCTCGGCGAGCAGGGCATCACGACACAGATGGAGTTGCGCGAGCTGCCTGACATGACATTCGCGGGGACGCTGGCATGAGCCGATCCGCCTACATCCCGCTCGGTGGCGGGCTGGACCTGGTCACGCCGCCGCGTCAGCTCAAGCCCGGCGCCGCGCTCTCGTGCATCAACTACGAGTGCCCGGTGACCGGCGGCTACCGACGCATCGAGGGCTACACTCAGTTCGGTCCCGAGGTGCCCGGCCAGGGCGCAGTGCTGGGCGTGGCCACCTTCTACGATCGCCACTACGCGATCCGCGAGGACGTCGCTGGCGGCACCGCCACGCTGTACCGGCTGACCACGGACGAACTCTCATGGGAGGTGGTCGGTACCGGCGGCGAGCTGGCGGCTTCCCGCCATGAGTTCGACGAGGGCAACGCCTACGCCACGGACACCGGCAACGCCCTGTACGGCGTCGGTGGCGCCCAGCCTTTCGAGCTGGCCCAGGATGGCACCTTGACGGTGCTGACCAGTGCACCCAGCGGCGCCACCATGATCGCCTTGCATCACAACCACCTGTTCCTCGGGTTCGTGGCCGGCAGCCTTCAGTTCTCCAACATCGGCGACCCGTCTGGCTGGGATGCCAGCACGGGCGGGGCAGGCGAGATCGGCGTCGGCCAGCGCCTGACCGGCATCGTGCCGGGCGTGGGCGGCGTCATGCACGTGTTGACACGCGACTCCCTCCAGACCCTGCGCGGCACCAGTGCCGCCGACTTCCAGCTCGAGGTCACGGTACCCGGCGCTGGGGCGCGCAGTTATTCGGCGCAGTCGCTGATGGCGCCGTACTTCGTCGGCGAGCGAGGCATCGCCACCCTGCAGGCCGCCCAGGAGTTCGGCGACTTCACGCCGCTTCAGCCGGGGCGCGTCGTCGAGCCGCTGTTCACTGCCAACAGCCTGTCCGACCGCGTGGTGGCCAGCAGCGTCTCCAAGTCCAAGGCGCAGTACCGCGTGTGGTTCGACAACGGGACCGGCTTTTACATGAGCGCCAACGGCATCACCCAGGTCGAATACCCCGACCAGGTGGCCGTGGCTCATACCGGTGAGCTATCCAGCGGTGAAGAGGTGCTGCTGTTCGGCGACGACCAGGGCAAGGTCTATCGCCTCGACTATGGGCAGGATTTCAACGGTGCGCCGATCCGCGCCTTCCTGACCCTGGCCTTCACCGACCTCAAGGCCCCCAGCACCCGCAAGCGCTTCCGCCGCGCCTTCTGGGATATTCGCGCCGGCAGCGATGCCCGCATCTGGGTTCAGCCCGACTTCGACTATGGCGACCGAGAGACCGGCCGTCCCCGTCGCGACCCCATCGACTTCATGCTCGGTGGTGGCCTGTGGGGCGTGGCCAACTGGAACGAGTTCAACTGGTCGGTACCCAGCCTGGGGCAGGAGCCGCTGGACGTGAGCGGTACCGGCACCTCGATCAACTTCGCGATCTTCTCGGAATCATCCAGCGCGCCGCATGAGCTGCTGGGTTATGACCTGCACTTCGATGTTCGGAGGAACCGCCGTGGCTAACGACTTCTACGACAACAGCGACCAGGGCCAGCGCTTCCAGCCCGGCACCACGGCCGAAGGCGAGGCCGTCGATGAGAAGTTCGACCAGGTCGCCGCCGGCTTCGACGGGGTCGAGCAGGAGACGGTCCGGGCCCTGAAGTTTCCCTACGAGGCGGGCATGTCCAGCCAGGAGTTCGACGCCACCGCCCTCCAGCGCCGCAACCGCGTGCTGGGCTTCGATGATGCCGGCAACCTGGCGCTGGTGTCGGGCTTCTACTCACGCGGCGACTGGCAGGCCAATACCACCTACTTCCTCAACGACGTGGTGCGCGACCCGGTCACCACCAACCTCTACGTCTCGATCGTCCAGCATACCTCGGGCGCCACCTCCGACTTCGGCAATACCAGCAAGTGGTACCTGGCCATCGACGCCGACACCGTGCGCCAGGAACGCATCGCGGCCGAGGCGGCGCGCGATCTGTCCGAGCAGTACCGAGACTCCTCCAAGCAGTGGTCGCTCAGCCTCGACCCGATCGAGGGCGTGCTCAGGGGTGCCCGCTACTACGCCATCGATGCCCAGGGCAGCGAGCAGGCGGCCCGCGGCTACCGCGATGAGGTGGAGGCCGCCGAGGGGCGCGTCGAGACCCTGGAGCAGAGCGCCACCAGCGCCGAGGCCACCGCCACCCAGGCGGCCAGCGATGCCAGCAACTCGGCCGCTGCCGCCGCCACCAGCGAAAGCAATATCCAGGGCGTCGAGAGCAACGTCACCACCACCGCCCAGCAGGTGGCGACCGACGCTCAGACCGCCAGTGATGCCGCCGACGAGGCCGAGCTGGTGGCGCAGAACATCAACGACACCACCACCATGGACTTCCTCAACTTCGAGCTGAGCGGCCCGGACCTGATCGCGCACTTCGCCGGCTACTCCGACGCCAGCAACTTCTCTGTCAATGCCGCCGGTGAACTGGAGGTAACCCTGTAATGCCGACTCTCAACCTTGGCCGCGTGCGCTTCAACTGGAAGGGCGCCTACGATCCACTGACCAGCTATCTGGAGTACGACTGCGTCGAGGACGATGGCCAGTCCTACGTCTGCATCGCCCCCGTCACCGGTACCGGTCCCAACGAGACTGGTGGCGGCACCTACTGGGCGTCGATGCTGGTGCGCAGTGCCGACTACAACCAGGCCCGCCAGGACGCCATCGATGCTGCAGCGGCCGCCGAGAGCAGCGCCACCGATGCCAGCAACAGCGCCACCGCTGCCAGCGGCTCGGCGAGCAACGCCTCGACATCGGAAGGTCTGGCCCAGCAGTGGGCCAGCGAAGCCGAGGACGTCGAAGTCGCCGGCGGCGAGTACTCGGCCAAGCACTACGCCAACAAGGCGGCCTCCTTCGGCGACCCCAACCAGTTCGATATCACTGCTGACCAGACCGTCGATACCCGCACCGCGGCGGAATGGATGGCGGCCGTACTGACGGCGCAGCAGAAGGCGAACGACAACGAAACCGACATCGCCAGCCTGTCGGCGGTGACGGCCACGGCGTTCGTCAAGGCCGACGGCAGCCAGGCCGCATGGACCGCGCCAACGGCTACTACCCTGGAGACGGCCAGCGCCCTCGCCCTGGTGGTGGGCTCCACCATCGTCGAGATCGCTGCCGGTACCGCGGTGACGCTGCCCGCGCTCTCCGCCGGCACCGACTTCACGATCTATGCCTCTGACGCGGGCGCACTGCAGGCAGTGGACGCCGATAGCGCCGCGCCTGCCGGCGAGCGTGTCGTGGGTGGTTTCCATGCCTCGGCCGGCGCGGGCGAGATCGTCGCCACCTCGCTGTGGGATCTCAACTGGCGCCCATCCGCACCCAACCCGCGCGGCATGGTGCTGTCGCTCGACGGCCGCCTCTGGGCCGACATCTACCTGGTGGACGTGGACTACGCCCTCAACGGCTACAGCCGCAACGGCCAGCAGATCGCCGACGGCAGCAGCCTGCCGAAGATCCCAGCCGAGTACGGCGGCAACGGTACGGCGACCTACACCTCCGGCAGCTGGTGGTCGTTCAACGACATTCTGTCCGCCGCCGGCAAGCGCTTCCCGCACTACCAGGAGTTCACCGCCCTGGCCTACGGCGTGGTCGAGCGTCAGGCCGTGGGCGCCGACCCGGGTACCACCCAGCACCAGGCAGGCCATCGCTCGGCGTGCGGCGTGGAGCAGGCGACCGGCGTCATGTACCAGTGGGGCGCCGACATCAACGGTACCTCGGCGACCGGCAGCGCCACCTGGAACGATTGGGCGGACGGCCGTGGCGACATCTACACGCACAGCATCCGAGCGCCGCTGTTCGGCGCGAACTGGGGCTTCGGCTCCAGCGCGGGCTCTCGGGCCTCGGCCTGGAACAGTCGGCCGGACGGCTCCGTCAGCGGCCTCGGCGCTCGCGGCGTCTGTGACCACCTGAAC